>PPYE01540931.1_pt1 | contig 12057 bp, 13 predicted proteins | sample 1559881 | NCBI WGS metagenome assembly PPYE01 (sample SAMN08240022, study PRJNA423297) | Human gut metagenome, whole genome shotgun sequencing project.
TTCAGCTGGGGGTTGGAATGTTTCAGCCGAACTGATCTTCCTCCGATTCTTAGGGAATCGTTTTTCCTGAAGGATATTTTCCGGCTGAAACATTTCACAATGCATATCCTTCAGCCGGAATGCCGACAGGCAGGGTGTTTGCGGAGTGGCTGAAAGATCTGAAGGAAAAAAAAGGCGTTTCGGCATGTAGATACCGTTATGAAAAAAACAACAGGTCAAATTTTTAAAAGCTCTTGTTCTTTCAATGAAAACGTCCTGTTCTTTTTTTTAAAGACCTTGTTCTTTTCGGAAAAGAACAGGATCTTTTAAGGGTTAGTAACGTGTATGCCGGAAGGTTGGTAACGTGCCACCCCACACGTTACTAATGTGTGGGGTGTAAGATTAGTAATGTTGCAGGTGGAAGATTGCATATCTTGCTAGTGATACAATCATAAACGTATGAAGTTCCAGTATATAAAAGATAAAGTTAGTGCTTATTTCACTAAGGGGAATGAGCGTAGTGTTGCGGTGAAGAAAAATATCGCCGTTTCATTAGTGTTGAAATGTATAAGTATTTTAGTTTCCTTGCAGGTCGTTCCATTGACCATCGGTTATGTTAATCCTACGAAGTATGGCATTTGGCTGACGTTGAGTTCCATTATTGCCTGGCTGTCTTATTTTGATTTGGGGTTTGCCCACGGATTTCGTAATCGTTTTGCTGAGGCAAAAGCAAAAGGGGATATGAAGTTGGCAAAAGAATATGTCAGTACTACATATGCAGTGCTCTTCTTGCTCTTTTCCGTAATTTTATTGATAACCTTGGTGGTGAATAATTATTTGGATTGGAGTCGTATTTTAAATATTGATCCTGTTTATAAGGATGAGCTGAGTCTGGTTTTCGGTTTGTTGGCATGCTTCTTTTGCCTGAACATTGTGGCAAGTGTCTTTACTACCATGCTGACGGCAGATCAAAAGCCTGCTTTAGCTTCGACGTTCGCTTTTCGTTGGTGCGGAGTGTTGTTGGTCTGGGTGGACAGTTTTTTGTTGTTATGTTTTCTATGCTTTTTATTTTTCAACTTACTAATATCATTTTGTCAAGAGTGCAAGGCCCAGAAGCAGTTACGCAATATAATATTGCTTATAAGTATTTTAATGTACTTAACATGGCTGCAAATATTATTTTGACTCCGTTTTGGTCAGCATTTACTGATGCTTATATTAAGAGAGATTATAATTGGATGCGTGGTACGCTAGAAAAACTGGAGAAATTATGGTTGTTATGTATTCCTATTTTAGTTTTAATGGTACTGAGTTCTGATCTCTTATATAAATTTTGGATTGGTGATTCTGTAGCTGTATCTTTTTCATTATCATTTTGTATGGCAATATATGTATTATGTCAGACGGGAGGAAATATGTATATGTTTCTTATTAATGGAACGAGCAAAATACGTTTGCAACTAATCATTTATTTGTCATTTGCTTTGGTTTCTATTCCGTTGATGAAGTATTGTTGTAAGTATTATGGTATAGAAGGTATACTGATAGTTCCTACTACGGTATTTATTTTGCAGGCCTTTATTGGAAGAGTGCAGATATTGAAGATGATAAATGGTACGGCTAAAGGAATTTGGCTGAAGTGAAATGAAAAACAATATGAATTATCCCCTAATTTCTGTCATAACTGTTTCTTATAATGCAGTTTTAACAATTGAACAAACCATTCTTTCCGTCATTAACCAAACTTATCTGAATATTGAGTATATCATCATTGACGGTGGAAGTACGGATGGAACGGTTAATGTAATAAAAAAGTATGCGGATAAAATCGCTTATTGGGTGAGTGAGTCGGATAAGGGAATTTATGATGCGATGAATAAAGGAATTGCTTATTCGCATGGAGAATATTGTAATTTTATCAATGCAGGTGATAAATTTTGTTCCTCATCTATATTGAAACAGGTCATGGACTTTAATCATGTGGCAGATATAATAGTTGGTCAGGATTTACATGTTAATGAACATAATAAAATAGTATCACGCAGTGTATTACCTCGAAGATATAATCTTCTGCATTTTTATATAACTACCATACCTCATCAAAGTTGCTTTATAAGGGCCTCTTTATTAAAAAAGTATTATTATGATACATCTTTAAAAATAGTATCAGACTGGAAATTCTATTTACAATCAATCGTTTTAGGTGGGCATAGTGTGGCTGCGTATAACAATGTTATTGTGATATGTAATCCCAGAGGAGCCAGCAGTGATAACAACCGGATAAAAGAAGAACGCGAAAAAGTGCTTAAAGATCTACTCCCAGCTTATATTGTCAATGATTATCAGTGTTTATCCTGTTTGGGAGAAGAATTTATTGAAAACGCTCTTTTTTTATTTAATAATCATTGGATAAGATTTTTAGTAAAAAAGGGGCTTGCAATAATGGTTAAAATAGTAAGAATATTTAAATAGTTTATTTATGAAAATAGTAGTGTTCAAAGGAGGACTGGGTAATCAACTCTTTCAGTATGCATTTTATAAATACCTTTCAAGAAAGGATGAAACCTTTTATTTCTACAATGATGCTTGGTATAATGTGAGCCATAATGGATTTGAATTAGATAAATATTTTAAAACTGATGATTTGAAAAAATGTAGTAGGTTTTGGATAATTCTGTTTAAAACCATTTTATCAAAATTATACCATTGGAAAATATATGTAGTAGGTTCTGTAGAGTATCAATATCCTAATCATTTGTTTCAAGCTGGATATTTTTTAGACAAAAAGTATTATGACGAAAATACTATTGATTTTAAACATCTTCTTTTGTCGGAAAAGAACCAATCATTGCTGAAGGATATTCAAAACTCAAATAGTGTTGGCGTGCATATAAGAAGAGGTGACTACATGACCAAACAAAATTTGGTTATATTTGGAAATATTTGTACGCAGAAATATTATCATGATGCCATAAGAATAATAACAGAGAAAGTAAATGATGCTGTCTTCTATGTTTTTTCTGATGATATTAGCTGGGTACAAACTCATTTGGATATACCCAATGCTGTTTATGTGAATTGGAATACAGGAGAATCCAGCATCTATGACATGTATTTGATGTCTTCCTGCAAATACAACATTATAGCCAATAGTACTTTTAGTTATTGGGCGGCACGATTAAATAAAAAAACTAATATGGTGATTTATCCCTCAAAGTGGTATAATACATTTACTCCTGATATTTTTCCTGAATCATGGTGTGGAATCTAAAAAATGGATAGATGATAATTACTCTGCTTATTTTTCTGCTCTTTATTATTTTTTTTATAAGATATAAAAAGAAGGCTGTTCTTTATATAATACCATTGTCTTTGTTTTTTACAATGCTTCCTGTTGTAAGAATAGGGGGTACGTATATTGGTCTTTGTGATGCGATAAATTTTGTTATATACGGGTATATTCTTGGTCGGAAAGATGCAAGGAAAGCTATATTCTGCAATCCATTGTTTTTACCTTTGTTTGGTAATTTTATATTGTTGTTATTAATTGCTTTGTATGGAACGGAACGGACTTCATTGTATGTGTTGTGGAAAACAATATCAAATGAAATACTTTTGCCACTTGCATTTATCTATTTTTTGCGAACAAAGAACGATATTAAATTAATTGTAAATCTTTATTTGAAAGTGTTTTGGGTGTTATGTATATATGGAATTATAGAGTTTCTATTAAATTATAATATAATTCTATATTGGCTGCAATCTCAGACTGATTTGTCTTTTTGGGTAGATCATACCAATGATATCCGATATGGATATGGGCGATATAATTCATTTTTTCATTTTCCCATAACATTTGGAGATGCGTGCGTTGTATTCTTTTATTTTCTTACCTTCTTCTATAGTAAATATGAAGGAGTATTTATATCAAGGAAATCTTATATTAAGACTTTGTGTTTGCTTCTTATCGGTGTTTTCCTTGCTAATTCACGTGCCACTATTCTTGCATTAGTATTTGGATTGTTGCAATTTGACTATATAAGAAAGCCTAAAACTCTATTAATCGCTTTTTCTATCTTTTTAATCATGGTCTTGCCGTTTTCTGATTATATATTAAATGTATATCATTCCATATTTGATTTTACGGGTAATTATGATGTTGGTGGAAGCTCTATGGATATGAGAATGAGACAATTAGATATTTCTCTTTTTCTGTTTTTACAAAACCCTATATTTGGTGGTGGCTTGAGTATGATTTATTATTTAATGACAGATATATCAATCCCGGAACTTGCAGGTGCGGAGTCTCAATTATTTTATTTGTTGATTGAACGTGGTTTGTTAGGTATATTGGGATATCTATGGCTGATAATTTCAATGTGCAAATTATTGCCTTCATATAGAAAGTTCAACATGGTTTTTGTTGGTATCTGGGTATTGGCTTCTTTCGTATCATTAACAGTGGGATTATATATAAATTTTCCGATTATATTTTTGCTCATTATATATAAGAGTCAGAAACTTAATTTATTAAAAAGATAATGTTCTCTATTATTATTCCTCTATATAACAAGGCTGATTATATTGCAGAAACACTGAAGTCAGTTCTGAATCAAACATATTGTGATTATGAAGTAATCGTGGTGAATGATTCATCGACAGATAATAGTTTGGAAGTGGCTTCTAGTTTTCAGGATGAACGAATTCATATTTATACAAAAGAAAACGAAGGTGTATCAGCAGCACGTAACTATGGTATTATGCATGCTAAATATGATTATATTGCTTTTCTGGATGCAGATGATATTTGGGAATCTGATTATTTGGAATGCCAAAAGAAGTTGATAGGAACCTATCCTGATGCTGGGATTTATTCTACTGCTTTCTACTCTTTGGAAAAGGGGAAACGGAAACTTCGTAATGTGTTGATTAACGAACACATACACTTCCTTGTTCATGATTATTTTAAAGAATCCGTAATGAATGGATTATCTATTTGCTGGACTAGCTCCTTGTGCTTAAAAAAAGAAGTGATAAAGGAGATACCAATGTTTCGAGTAGGTATTAAGCGTGGTGAGGATTTGGACCTTTGGCTTAGAATAGCGTTGAATTATGATGTAGCCTATTTGAACCTTCCGAAAGTCTTTTATAGAACAGGGTTATCTGATAGTCTTACATCAGATTATTCTAAAAATGGAGAATTTCCTTATTACGAGTGGTTTAACTTTACATCGGAAAGTTCTTATTATAGAAAGTATGTGATTTTAGTTGTGTATATACATGCAAAAAATGCATTTATACATCATGATTACGATACATGTTTGGCCGAGTTGTGGAGTGTTAAAACTATTGCTTGGAGATTCAAATGGGCAGAGCGATTATTATTACTAGTAATTTCATGGATAAAAAGTAAATAATGAATATCATTTATTTTGTTCCCAATATTACCATTGCAGGAGGTATATTCCGTATAGTGTCAGACAAGATGAATTATTTGGCGGAAAATATGGAAGGACGGCTTTTTTTGGCATATTATGGTAATGGACAGGAAAAACCTATATATCCTTTGCACCCGAACATTCAACTGTTACCTATTGATATAGAGTGGAAGGTAGGCTTTGGAAAGAAAATTAATAGAGTATGGAAAAATATAAGTATTATACGTCACATATTTAAAAAATATAAGATAGATATTGCTGTCAATGCCAATGCTCCTTTATTGATATGGATATTACCATTTATTTGTCGGCGGATAAAGAAGATCCATGAGTTTCATTTTTCTTATAAAGGACAACAGATATTAGATGAGGAAATTTTTAAATCGCGAGGAAAGAAATTTTTAGTTCAATATTTAAGAAAGTGTTGTTTGACAAAATTCGATAAGGTAATTGCATTAACAGAGTCTGACAAGAAAATGTGGAATTTACCGAATATATTTGTAATACCTAATTTTAGCAATATACAACTACATGAAAGAAATGGTAGAAAAAGCAAAGTTGCTATATCAGCAGGTAGATTAGAATCTGTAAAAGGTTATAATCGATTGATTGCAGCTTGGGTGATAGTTGCACAAAAGTGTCCGGACTGGCAATTGGAAATTTGGGGTGAAGGAAGTCTGCGAGAAAGTCTTCAACGACAAATTGATGCTTTGCATCTTTCATCAGTTGTTCATCTGAAAGGTGTTTCACCTAGTATAGGTGAAGTATATTCTCATTCTTCTTTTTTTGTCATGTCATCTTTGTATGAAGGTTTCCCGTTGGTATTGGTGGAGGCGATGAATTGTGGCTTGCCTTGTGTTAGTTTTGACATTACTGGAGCAAATAGTATCATAGACAATGGTAAGAATGGATTTTTAGTGCCGGATAATGATGTAAATGCCTTGGCGGAAGCTTGTATAAAATTGATAGAAAATAAAGTATTACTAGAAGATATGGGTAAGCAGGCTTATATGTCGGGAAAATGCTTTTCAAAACCAAAGGTAATGCAAAAATGGTTAGACCTGTTTAGGGAACTGATGAGAGAATAAACCGCATGATTGGAAAGAAATATAACTACATACAAATTAGTTTACTATTAATATGTTAGAAAAGAAAATTGCATTGTTGACTTCTGTTACATTTAATAATATTGGTAACGGATTTATAGATTTGGGTGCTGAAGCTGCTTTGATGAAAGCATTACCGCTTAATGCTGAATTATTTAAAGTTAGCTCAAATGCTAATTTTGCAGCTACAATGGGACAAATGTTCATGCTGAAAGAAAACCCAATAATAAATTGGTTATGGGTACATACCATGCAAAGGGCTGCTAAAAAGCTTCATGACCGTTCATACAAAACGGTAAAAACGCAAAATATCTTTAGTATGGCCAGTATGGTTAAATGTGATTATTTTATAATTCCGGGATGTGTATTAACTGTTCCATTTTTTACGATTTATGGAGATTTAATAAAGAGAAAAGCAGAACAAGGAAGTAAGATTATTTTTTTAGGTGCAAGCGGAAACTTCTATACAGAATATGAAGTCAAATTTGTTTCTGAATATTTAAGAAAATTGCAGCCTTACGCTATAATGACCCGTGATAGCCTTGCCTATTAAGTACTATGCAAATTTTACAAAAAATAGTTATAATGGAATAGATAATGTGTTCTTTGTGAATTTACTTAATTTACCCCAAATAGATACTGATTTAACACCGTATGTAGTATTGAATATTGAAGAACCTAAGCATTATAGGATAAAAGAAGAACTGAAAAATATTTTTAAAGAAAAGAATATTGTTTATTCTTATCATAAGCCTTTTCCTTATACAAAAGTTAGTAAGTTAGTAAAAAATGGAGTGATAGTATCTGATAATCCAATGGATTATTTACTCCTTTACCGGAATGCTTCAGAAGTTTATTCTGATAGAGTACATGCTTGTATCCCTACTTTGGCATTTGGAAATAAAGCAAGATTGTTTAGCAATAGTCCTAGGATAGCCTTGTTTGAAAATGCGAAAATTCCTGATGTAAGGGAAAGACTTGTCAGCATAGAAGGATTAAAAGAAATGCAGGACAAACAAATTGCATTTCTAGCTTCATTATTACAGTAATAAAGAGAATGGTAATATGAATATATTGTTTTTTTATCGTGTTTATCCTAATTATGGTGGTGTTGAGGTAGTGACAACTGTACTTGCCAATCGTTTTATAAAGGATGGACATGGTGTTATCATAGCTTCAATAGAACAACCGCATATTGAACTAGCTTGTCAATTACTACCAGATGTAAAGCTTGTCAAATTAGACTATCCTGTTTGTTCTATAAAAAATATGAGGAAGTTACATCGATTAATTATAAATGAAAAAATTGATATTATAATTAATCAGTGGGGACTTCCTTTTATGTCAACATTGCTGTGTAGAGTGGCTATAAAAAGAACATCATGTAAATTGATTTCGGTATTACATGGCGCTCCAAATACGTCTAAATTAATTATTAAGGCACGTGATAAATGTGAAACAGTTTATAACCCTTTTTTGAAATACATATATCATGCTATAATGTATCTAAAAGAAGAGTTGGTAAAAGCTAGCATTCGTTATAATTGTAGCCATTGTGAAAAATATGTTCTTCTTTCATCTCATTTTATCAAGCCGTTAAGTGATTATGCACATATAAAGAGAACTGAGAATATTATAGCAATAGGCAATCCTGTTACTATTCCTGTGTATTTTGAAGAATGGGAGTTAAAACAGAAGAAGAAGCAGCTGTTATATGTAGGAAGAATGGATTATGAAAATAAACGAGTAAATAGAATAGTGGAAGCTTGGAAAGTTCTTTATGAAAAATATGTTGATTGGGAACTTGTTTTGGTGGGAGAAGGCCCTTATAAAAGTACATTGGAAGAATATATTAGAAGATATGATATTCAACGTGTTTGTTTCAAAGGCTTTCAAGTATCTCCTCCCATACAACATTATAAGGAAGCTTCTATATTTTTATTGACTTCTGATTTAGAAGGGTTTGGATTAGTAGTTATTGAAAGTATGAGTTATGGAGTGGTCCCAGTTGTGTATGGAAGTTATGAAGCTATATATGACATCATAGACAATGGAAAGTCTGGCTTAATAACTCCGATACCTTATAATAGTCAAAAAACAATTGACTGCATCAGCTTGCTAATCGAGAATGAAAAATTAAGAAAAGAAATGGCAAAGGAAGCCATGTGTAAGGCGAAATGTTTTACAATTGATTCTGTTATTACAAGGTGGTATAATCTGTTTGAAGAAGTATTATAAACTTCCATAAAAATAAATTATCATTTAATTTATGCTCCCTCTATTGCTTAATAAAATCATACAAACAGATAAATTGCTGTTTTTACATTTGGTTACTCAGAAAAACAGAATTTACACCTTTCTCAACCCCGTATCTTATCTCATAGCTTTAGAAAACAAATCTTTATTTGAACAATTCGATGGTATTTTTGCCGATGGCTCTTTACTGGTTTCTGCCATAAGATTAGTATACGGAAAGCGAGTAAGAGCAGTATCCGGAGTTACGCATTGCAGGGTTCAGGAACGGATATTTCTCTTCGGATGCTGAAATGAATAAGGAAGCTTCTCATATAGTCGAATTAAATCCGGATTTTCTGATAGTAGGTATGGGGGCCTTGATGCAGGAAAAGTTTCTGCTTAAGGTAAAAAAGATGGGTTACCAAGGCATCGGCTTTACGTGTGGTGGCTTTGTTCACCAAACGGCAATGAATAGGATGCACTATTATCCGAACTGGGTTGATAAGATGAATTTGCGTTTCGTTTATAGAATGTATAAAGAGAAACATACACGTACAAGATATCTGCAAGCTGCATTCTTGTTTCCGGTACGCTTTATCGGGGAAAGAATTTTCGGATGAAAGAGCAGACTTTGCTTATTGCCATGTAAATAATGGAGAATGGCAACAACAGGACGAAGATAGCAGTAGGAATAATTTTTCCGAGTATTTTTAATACATCTGTTTTCATGCTGCAAATATAAATTAAAATTCATAGAATAGTGAAATTAAGAACTCTAATATTTCTGGGGGGACTCTTTGGAGGAATGAATGTTATCAAAGGGCAGGCTTTTTATGGTACTACAGGACTACTTCATGCACCTACTGCCGTTATGCAGAAAGATAAAACCGTTATGCTGGGAGGAAATATGCTGGATGTAAATATACTTTCCCGATATTGGGTGAGAAGTGAATATCATCCCTATACCTATAACTATTATATAAATTGTACTTTGTTTCCTTGGCTGGAAGTAGCATATACTTGTACGTTGGTAAAGGGGATACATGGTTCTTCTTATTGGCCTCAGCAAACTTGGGGCAGGTTTACCAATCAGGACAGATCGTTTCATTTCCGGTTGAGGGCATGGAAAGAAGGCTGGTGGAAGGCTTGGACGCCTCAGGTAGTGATTGGTGCGAATGATCCGGGAAGCCATTCTTCAAATGGAGGTGGAGACATAGATTGGGGGGGCGGTGGTAGCGGAAACCACAATTACTTGACACGTTATTATCTGGCGGCAACGAAACATGTTGAATTTAGTGGAATAGGTACAGTGGGGGTTCATGTAGCTTGGGTTATCGGTAAAGCTATGAGTGATGTGCATTATAGCCGTCCTGCTGCAGGGGTAAACTTTCATTTTGGCATGAAGGGCGAAGGTTTCTGGCAGAAAGCTCTGAATGGATTTAATCTGATGGCGGAAGTGTGTCCCGGACATGCGGAAGATCTGCATACAGCAACTTATACTGTGAATGTGGGTGGAACTTATTCAATATGGAAAGACCATATCAATCTTATTGCTGAACTGAATAACGGTAAATTTTTTAGCGGAGGTATATTCTTTAAATTACATCTTAAATAACTGACTTGATTTCTAGTGGATGAAGCATTATAAGAATAGCCGGAATCACTTGGAAAAAGTAGTTCCGGCTATTCTTATATAACGATATTTGTATGTCCTGTTTTTATTATCCTACAATGTATTTAGCATTCTTGCCGCTTATTTTACGAATGAATACCACAAGCAGCCACGATACGCCAAACGCCACGATTGCGGCAGCGGGAATTTGTAAAGGCACGGGAACACCGATATTGCGCATCAGGACTACACCCGGACCTGTGAAAAAATAATGTATCATATAGATGCCAAAACCACATACGGTCAAGTTTGCCAGCATACGCTGGATCAGTTCTGAGCGTACTTTTACTTTCTTGGCTATGAGGAAGAAGGGGATAGTCATCATAATCACATTCAAAGAATTATAGGTGAAGAACAGTTCTAACATTTCATCAGTGCATTGTGGTAATGCGGTCATGTGGCGGAAACCGAAGAATGTGACCATGTAACCTGCCAGAAACATGGGGATACAGACTGACAGTGTCTTACTCCATGACCAGTCGTGGTTGCGCAGATAGTGTCCCAATAGCAAGTACCCGTTGAATCCGGCAAAATAATAGAACATATTGAATGAGTTCCACGCACAGCCTCCCCAAATGTATGGGGATACGAACTGATAATAATAAGGTAACAAACCAGTTATTCCCCATGCGACAAGAAACCATAGTTTGGCTTTCTCCGAGGCCTTTTCTACCCATGCGGAGAAAATAGGAAGGTATAGATATAATCCGATAAGCAGATAGATATACCACATATGTACGTCTAATAAAGAGAAATTGAGAGGCATTTCTGCTATATAACCCAATGATACGTTGAGTGACTGACGGGCGGCTTCTTCACCGCTATAAGGGAAAAAGTCAAGGATTATTTCAGGATTAAGTCCCAACAATCCTGTAAACCAGGGAAATAAATTATAAATGACACTCCAGATAAGGAACGGCCAGAATACACGGCTGATTCTTTTTTTGTAGAAAGCGGATATTTCGCCACGTACGGGGAGCAGCAATGCTCCTGTAATCATGACAAACAGTGGGACACACGGACGGAGAAAGGCTCCGTAGGCGGCTCCCCAGAATTTGATTTCATCAATGTTGGCTGGCGGTTCGCCGGGGTAAAAGTTGAACGGGTCTGCACTATGGCAGCAAACTATGGTGAACATGGCTACCAAACGAACGACATCCAGCCATACCACATGTTTTCTTGTGGTGTTTATAGCAATAGGTTGATTCATAATTTAATTTTTGATTTGACAGGCACAAAGGTACGCTTTCTCTGAGGATTATTTCTTGCTTTGGAACAAAAAATAAAAAGAACTATCCGCAATCATACTACAAAATGAGAATCCTCCCACTGCAAGAGTCACAATCATTTGTCTTTTGCAGGGGGAGGAATTCTATTTAGGGTTAGAGGGTTATTTTAGTCCTCTGTTCTTCAACAAGGGATCAATACCAGGTTCTTTGCCACGGAAATTGACATACATGTCCATTGCATCGTCAATGCAGCCGGGAGTGAGGATATATTTGCGGAACTTTCCTGCTACTTCTTGATTAAAGATATCGCCTGTTTCCTTGTATGCCTCGTATGCGTCACAATCCAGCACTTCTGCCCAAATATAACTATAGTAACCGGCAGTATATCCACCACCCAT
>PPYE01188387.1_pt1 | contig 12054 bp, 10 predicted proteins | sample 1559881 | NCBI WGS metagenome assembly PPYE01 (sample SAMN08240022, study PRJNA423297) | Human gut metagenome, whole genome shotgun sequencing project.
TTACAGCGGATACAGGTATGGACCGTTTTGACGCACGCTATTGAGTCTTACGTATCAGTAATGGCTAGCGACTATACACGTGGCCTCTCACTTCAAGCGATTAAACTTGTTTTTGAAAATCTCGAACATTCTTACCACTTTGCTGATGAAGAATCACGTGAAAAGATGCATAATGCGTCTACAATGGCTGGTATGGCCTTTGCCAATGCCTTTCCTTGGTATCAACCACTCACTAGCTCACAAGGTCGGTCCTATGTTTGACATTCCACATGGACGTACCAATGCGATTTTGATGCCTCACGTAATCCGTTACAATGGTCGTAATCCTCAAAAACATGCTATGTTCCCTAAAGATGATTACTTCCGTGCAGACAAGGATTACGCAGACATTGCTCGTTTTATGGGATGGGGTACTGATAAACAATCAGATGCTGAATTGGTTGAAGTTTTGGCACAAAAAGTTTACGAATTGGGTGTTGCCGTGGGTATCAACATGAACTGGAAAGGCCAAGGGGTTACGAAGAAACTTCTTCAAGACACTGTCTATACTTTGGCAGATCATGCGTACGAAGACCAAGGTACAACTTGCTAATCCCAAAGAACCTCTTATTTCAGAATTGAAAGAAATTGTCGAAGTTGCCTTTGACTACAAAGGTTAAGTGATAGCCTAAAGTAGCTCTATGAGGGCTACTTTTTTGCTAAAGGCTACTATATTAGAGTGCTTATCCAAATTAAAAATAAAGGGTTTTCCTGAATAAGATAGAAAACGCTTTAAAAATTGTTATAATAACCTTACGGTAAAATAAAGAGAGTTCTATGACAAAAGAAGAAGGACTTGGTTTGAATGCCACAGTGCATCTTCTCAATCCTCAGGAAATGAGGTCATCAAGGGTCTCCATATGAAGGGAATAGAGCGACTAATAAGTTTAAAGAGATTTAATGTTGATAGGATGGTAACTGTTTACTTCAATCCTGGTCAAAAATTAAAATAATCAAGGTACACAGTAACTTCAAAGAATAGTGTGGTGAGGGTAAATCAAAAGATATCAATTTTTCAACTAAGAATGATACCAAAGATAAATTTTAAAAGAAAATCTGAGATAGAAATTCCGGATTTTTTCCGATATTTAAATGAAATTAAACAAGTGAAATCCGAATGATTCTCTCACAAGTTACAATATGTGTAGAAATTTTCTGACAATTATGCTACAATAAAGTCAAAGACTATCTAAAAAAGAGGATTTACCATGACACTTGTATACCAATCAACACGTGACGAAAACAATAAAGTAACAGCTAGTCAGGCTATTCTTCAAGGATTGGCAACAGATGGTGGCTTGTTCACTCCACTGACAACACCTGAAGTTACTTTAGACTTTGATCACTTGAAAGATGCTTCTTACCAAGAAGTTGCTAAATTAGTTTTGTCTGCTTTCTTGGATGATTTTACTGAAGAAGAATTGGATTACTGTATCACAAATGCTTATGATGATAAGTTTGATACAGCTGCCATTGCTCCAGTGGTCAAACTTCAAAACCATTACAACCTTGAGCTTTTTCATGGTCCTACCATTGCTTTCAAAGATATGGCGCTTTCAATATTGCCCTATTTGCTAACAACATCAGCTAAGAAACAAGGTGTTGATAACAAGATTGTTATTTTGACAGCGACATCAGGGGATACTGGTAAAGCTGCCATGGCTGGTTTTGCAGATGTCCCTGAAACTGAAATTATTGTCTTTTATCCAAAAGATGGCGTTTCAAAAATCCAAGAATTGCAAATGACAACTCAAGCAGGTGCTAATACTCATGTTATTGCAATTGATGGTAACTTTGATGATGCCCAAACAAATGTGAAACGTATGTTTAACGATGTTGATTTGCGTGAGAAATTGTTGACTCATCATATGCAATTCTCATCAGCTAACTCAATGAACATTGGTCGTTTGGTACCACAAGTGGTTTACTATGTGTATGCCTATGCGCAGTTGGTGAAGGCAGGTCATATCAAAAATGGGGATAAGGTTAACTTCACAGTACCAACAGGAAACTTTGGTAACATCTTGGCGGCTTACTATGCAGGTCAAATTGGTGTTCCAGTTGGTAAAATAATCTGTGCTTCTAACGAAAATAATGTCCTTACAGACTTCTTTGCAACAGGTACTTATGACAAGAAACGTGACTTCAAGGTAACGACAAGTCCTTCTATGGACATTTTGGTATCTTCTAACCTAGAACGCTTGATTTTCCATCTCCTTGGTAATGATGCGGTTAAGACTAAAGAGCTTATGGATGCGCTTGTGACTAAAGGTGAGTACACTTTGGCTGATGCAGATAAAGGTATCCTTGATTTGTTTGCAGCGGGATTTGCAACTGAGGATGAAACAGCTGCTGAAATCAAACGTGTTTATGAAGAAGACAAGTATATTGAAGATCCTCACACAGCGGTTGCTTCAGCTGTTTACGAAGCATACGTTCAAAAGACAGATGATCACACACCAACAGTTATCGCTTCAACAGCTAGTCCATACAAGTTCCCACGTGTAGCGGTTTCAGCTGTTACTGGTAAAGATAGTGGTGATGACTTCAAGGCGGTAGAAGACTTGCACCAACTTTCAGGAGTAGATATCCCAGCTGCTGTAGATGGACTTGAACGTGCAGAAGTTCGCCATAAAACAGTTGTTGCTGCAGCTGATATGCAGAAAGCAGTTGAGAGCTATCTTGGTGTATAAGAAAAAAATAGGAGCTGAGAAATCAGCCCTATTTTTATCAATATAAAAGAAAGTATTATGACAGAAACAAAGAAAATTTTAAACATAGCCTTACCGGCTATGGCTGAGAACCTCTTACAAATGTTGATGGGGATTGTTGATTCTTACCTAGTAGCTCAGGTTGGTATTGTTGCTATATCGGGGGTTTCCGTGGCCAATAATATCATTACGATTTATCAGGCTATCTTCATTGCGCTGGGGGCTTCAAGTGCTAGTGTCATTGCTAGAAGCCTAGGAAAAGGAGACGTTAAAGCGACTAACAGAGATATCTGGGATGCTATTATTATTACTCTTGCTCTTAGTATCGTCTTGGGTCTACTCTCCATTTTTTTTGGTGGAGCCATTCTTAATCTTCTGGGAACTGAGCAATCTGTGACTCAGGCTGGCAGCCTCTATTTGGCTATAGTCGGTGGAGGTGTGATCTTTCTGGCTTTGATGACTACCTTTGGTAACATACTACGAGCCAAGGGACGTCCTCGTATTTCCATGGTCGTCAGTCTTTTGACCAATCTTCTTAACGCTCTTCTATCTTCTTTGGCTATTTTTGTTGGACATTGGGGGATTATTGGGGTAGCTACAGCTACGGTTTTTTCTCGCCTAGTTGGGACAGTCATATTATGGACTGCAATGAAATTGGATGTGAAACAGTTTGAAGTTACCAAACCTTTTAACAAGGAGTTGTTGGGAATTGTTCTACCAGCAGCAGGTGAGCGGTTGATGATGCGTGCAGGGGATGTTGTTATAGTAGCCATCATCGTTACCTTTGGTACAGCAGTTGTTGGTGGTAATGCCATTGGTGAAAATCTCATCCAGTTTAACTATATGCCAGGTATGGGGGTGGCTACAGCCACGGTTATCTTGGTTGCTAATAGTTTGGGGCGAGGGGATACGGCGCAGATGAAGCGTATTATACGAGAGTCTTACTGGATTTCAACTTTCTTGATGGTTTTGGTTTCTGGAAGCATCTTACTTTTTGGCCAGGGCTTGTCAAGTTTCTTTACAGATAACAAAGTAGCTATTGCTGCTAGTCAGGTCGTTATTCTTTATTCATTCCTAGGAAATCCCGTAACTTCGGCGACTTTAGTCTTCACAGCAGCCTGGCAAGGTCTTGGGAAGGCCAAGATACCTTTTTACGCAACGACTATTGGGATGTGGCTAATCCGAATTTTCTCAGGCTACTTCCTAGGAGTGAGTTTGAGAATGGGCCTTGCAGGTGTCTGGATTGCAACGGTTGTTGATAATATATGGCGTGCGATCTTTCTCTACGTGATGTATCGTCATTATCTAGCAAAGAGACAGTTTAGATAGTAACATGATGGGGAGATGCTTTTATTTAAAAGGTATCTTCTTCTTATTTTTTACAAGTAGTCTCGAATATGATAGAATAAACTGATAAAAACTTTTTGAGGTAGTAATTATGACTGTAAAAATCAATACAAAAGATGGTCAAATCGAATTGTCAGATGATGTCATCGCAACAGTAGTTGGCGGTTCAGCAACAGAAATTTTTGGCGTTGTCGGTATGGCAAGTAAGAGTGCTATCCGAGATAATTTTCAAGCACTTCTTGGAAAAGAAAACTACGCAAAAGGAGTTGTCGTGAAATCTACTGATGCAGGTATCGCTGTGGATGTCTACACTGTTATGAGTTATGGTGTTAAGATTAGTGAGGTTTCAAAAAATATTCAAGAACGTGTGAAATTTAATCTTGAGAATCAACTCGGTATCAAGACAGAGGCAGTAAATGTTTACGTTCAAAATATCAAAGTCAGTTGGTGAAGTTGGTCAGATTTTGTCTAAAGGTCTCTTGATGGGTGCCCGTGGTAACTCAGGTGTTATTACGTCACAATTGTTTCGTGGTTTTTGTCAAAGCATCAAGGATAAAACGGAACTTGACGGCCAAGATCTAGCTCACGCCTTCCAATCAGGTGTTGAAGTTGCGTATAAAGCTGTTATGAAACCTGTCGAAGGAACAATCCTTACAGTATCACGTGGTGCAGCTTCAGCAGCGATTAAGAAAGCTGAGTCTACTAATGATGCTGTTGAGGTTATGCGTGCAGCTCTTGACGGAGCTAAGGCCGCTTTGGCTAAGACACCAGAGATGCTTCCAGTATTGAAAGAAGTTGGTGTAGTAGACTCAGGTGGTCAAGGTTTAGTCTTTATTTATGAAGGTTTCTTGTCAGCCCTAACAGGTGAGTATATCGCTTCAGAGGACTTCCAAGCGACACCTGCTACTATGACAGAGATGATCAATGCAGAACATCATAAGGCAGTTGCAGGTCATGTTGCAACAGAAGATATTACCTTCGGATACTGTACGGAAATCATGATTGGTCTCAAACAAGGTCCAACTTATGTGAAAGACTTTGACTATGAGGAGTTTCAAAATTACTTGAGTAATCTTGGGGATTCTCTCCTTGTTGTTAACGACGATGAAATTGTAAAAGTTCACGTCCATACAGAGGATCCGGGTCTTGTCATGCAAGAAGGCCTTAAATATGGTGCTCTTGTCAAAGTTAAGGTTGAAAACATGCGTAATCAACACGATGCACAAGTTCAAAAAGCAGCAGCCATTCAAGCTTCGCCTTCTGCTCCTAAAGACTTTGCCTTTATTGCAGTTGTTGCCGGAGATGGACTTGCAGATATCTTTAAATCACAAGGAGTTGACTATGTGATTTCAGGTGGTCAAACAATGAACCCATCAACGGAGGATATCGTTAAGGCTATTGAGCAGGTTAATGCCAAGAATGTTATCATCTTGCCAAATAATAAAAACATCTTTATGGCAGCACAATCAGCCACTGAAGTAGTGGATGTTAATGCGGCTGTTGTTGAAACACGTACAGTTCCACAAGGCTTTAGAAGCTTGCTTGCTTTCGATCCAAACCAAAGTATCGAAGCTAATGTTGAAGCTATGACAGTTAGTCTTTCGGATGTAACAAGTGGTAGCGTGACTTTGGCAGTACGTGACACAACTATTGATGGCCTTGAAATTCATGAAAATGATATCCTTGGTATGGTAGACGGTAAGATTCTTGTATCTACACCAGATATGGATCAAGCCCTTCTTGATACCTTTGAAAAGATGATTGACGAAGACAGCGAAGTTGTTATGATTTACGTCGGCGAAGAAGGCAATCAAGAACAAGCACAAGCGCTCGCTGAAAAATTGGAAGAGATTCATGAAGATATCGAAGTTGAAATCTTCCAAGGGGACCAACCTGTGTACCCATATATCTTTAGCGTTGAATAATTTAAAAATAATCATTTTGGAAGTCTTAGGGCTTCCTTTTTTGTTTAAATAGTTTCGATACTAAAAAGTCATTTTTTGGAATTACAGAAATATTCCGAAAATTCATTGACATTACCTTCCAAAGTGGTAACATATGTTGTAAGAAATTTTATAGATTGAAGGTAAGATCATGAGAAGTGATATGATCAAAGTTGGTGTTGATAAAGCACCAGCACGTGGCCTTTTGTATGCGACTGGACAGGTTAAATCTTCTAAGGATATGCAAAAGCCCTTTATGCTATTTGTAATTCTTATATTGATATTGTTCCAGGACATGTCCACCCACGTGAATTAGCGGATATTGCCAAGGAGGCTATCCGTGAAGCTGGTGGTATTCCTTTTGAGTTTAATACTATTGGTGTGGATGACGGGATTGCCATGGGACATATTGGGATGCGTTACAGCCTCCCTTCACGAGAATTAATTGCTGATGCTGCAGAAACCGTTATTAATGCCCACTGGTTTGACGGTGTGTTCTATATCCCAAACTGTGATAAGATTACACCAGGAATGATTTTGGCAGCCATGCGTACTAATGTGCCGGCGGTATTCTGTTCAGGTGGACCTATGAAGGGTGGCGTTGATATGACTGGTCATCAGGCTACTTTATCAAGCTTGTTTGAAGCTGTAGGTACTTACCAGTCTGGAGATATGAGCAAGGAAGAGCTTGATTATTTAGAGAAAAATGCCTGTCCAACTTGTGGTTCATGTTCAGGAATGTTTACTGCTAACTCAATGAACTGTTTAATGGAAGTTTTGGGTCTTGCCCTTCCAGGTAACGGTACTATCCTAGCTGTTTCAGACGAACGTCGTGAATTGGTTCGTCAAGCAGCCACAAAATTAATGGATAACATCAAAAATAATGTTCGCCCACGTGATATTGTGACCAAAGAAGCCATCGATGATGCTTTTGCTCTAGATATGGCTATGGGTGGTTCAACCAATACCGTTCTTCATACCCTTGCTGTTGCGCGTGAGGCTGGTATTGACTATGACCTTAAGGACATTAATGATATTGCTAAGAAGACACCTTATCTCTCTAAAATTGCTCCCTCCAGCATCTATACCATGCATGATGTACATGAAGCAGGTGGTGTTCCAGCCATTATTAATCAGTTGATCAAGAAAGGTGCCATTAAGGGTGATCGTATTACGGTTACTGGTAAAACCTTAAAAGAAAATGTAGCTGGTGCTAAAATCAAAAATGAAGAAATTATCCATCCAATCGAGCAACCTATTTTACCGGTTGGCGGTTTGTCTATCCTTTATGGAAATATTGCTCAGGATGGGGCTGTTATCAAGGTTGGTGGTGTAGATCCATCCGTTAAAACTTTCCGTGGTAAGGCTATTTGTTGCGATTCACAAGCTCAAGCTCTTGAATTGATTGATAATGGAACAGTTAAGAAGGGCCATGTTGTTGTCATTCGTTACGAGGGTCCTCAGGGTGGTCCTGGTATGCCAGAGATGTTAGCGCCAACCTCTAAGATTGTAGGCCGCGGTCTTGGCAAGGATGTTGCTCTGATTACTGATGGTCGTTTCTCAGGAGCAACTCGTGGTATTGCTATTGGTCACGTATCTCCAGAAGCTGCGGAAGGTGGCAATATAGCTCTGATTGAAGATGGGGATGAAATTGTGATTGATCTTCCGAATCGTACCCTTGATTTGCTCGTTGATGATGTGACACTTGAAGCACGCCGTAAGCACTTGAAGCCTTTCAAATCTAAGATCTCAAGTGGCTGGTTACGCCGTTACACTGCTTTTGCTAAATCAGCTAATATCGGAGGAACTCTTATGAGTAATGAAGAATTTGAAGAACGTAAAGCAGAACGTCAGGCACAAGAAAAAAACTAAGAATATTATTTCCGAAGAGTTTGTGATATTTTTCTCTGAAACCCTTGCAAATTTAGTTAAAAATGTTATTATAGTATACAAGGTTTTGAATTTTTAGACAATTCGAAAAAAAACAATTGCTAAAGGAGGTCCATGTGGAGAAAATTGAACTTGAAGAAGCACGCTCTGGTGCTGATTTGATTCTTGATACACTTCTCGAACTTGGGATTTCAACCATTTTTGGGTATCCTGGCGGAGCGGTTCTTCCTTTGTATGATGCTATTTACAAAAATGAAGAGATTAATCATATTTTGTCTCGTCATGAGCAAGGAAGCCTGCATGAAGCTGAAGGTTATGCTAAATCAACTGGGAAACTTGGTGTTGCTCTTGTAACGAGTGGTCCCGGTGCAACGAATGCTATTACTGGGATTGCAGATGCTATGAGTGATAGTGTACCTCTTCTGGTCTTTACGGGTCAGGTAGCAACATCAGGTATTGGTAAGGATGCCTTCCAAGAAGCTAACATTGTCGGAATTACCATGCCAATTACCAAATACAACTACCAGATTCGTGATACGGCTGATATTCCTCGTATTATTCGAGAAGCGGTTCATATCGCAACGACAGGACGTCCTGGTCCGGTTGTTATAGACCTTCCAAAAGATGTTGTAGCTAAGGAAACTACCTTCATCAACGATCCTGAAATCAATCTTCCAAGTTACCAACCGACGCTAAGACCAAACGAGATGCAAATTAATAAAATCTTGAAACAGTTGGGTAAAGCTAAGAAGCCGGTTATTGTAGCTGGAGGTGGAGTGGCTTATTCTGAATCTGCTAAGGAGCTAGTTGCTTTTGCAGAACGCTACCAAATTCCTGTTGTTACAAGTCTTCTAGGTCAGGGAACAATTGCTACTAGTCATCCCCTCTTTTTGGGTATGGGTGGTATGCACGGTTCGTATGCAGCTAATATTGCTATGACTGATGCTGACTTTATGATTGCCATAGGTTGTCGTTTTGATGACCGCTTGACAGGTAATCCAAAAACATTTGCTAAGAATGCAAAGGTTGTTCATATTGATGTGGATCCGGCTGAGATTGGCAAGATTATTGCGGTAGATTTGCCAGTTGTTGGTGATGCCAAGCAAGCTCTTGAAATGCTCTTAGCAGAACCAGTGGTTAAGAATAACACTGAAAAATGGATTGAAAAAGTCAAAAAAGATAAAGAGCGTGTACGTTCTTACGATAAGAAAGAACGTATGGTACAGCCTCAGGCGGTTATCGAGCGTATCGGTGAATTGACCGATGGTGATGCAGTTGTTGTCACTGACGTTGGGCAACATCAAATGTGGACAGCTCAGTATTATCCATATCAAAATGAGCGTCAATTGGTGACATCAGGTGGCCTTGGAACTATGGGATTTGGTGTTCCAGCAGCAATTGGTGCTAAAATTGCTAATCCTGATAAAGAAGTTATCCTCTTTGTTGGTGATGGTGGTTTCCAAATGACGAACCAAGAATTGGCTATTTTAAATATTTACAAGGTGTCAATCAAGGTTGTTATGTTGAATAACCACTCACTTGGTATGGTACGTCAATGGCAAGAGTCCTTCTACGAAGGGCGTACATCAGAGTCTGTCTTTAATGCTCTCCCTGATTTTCAACTGATGGCTCAAGCTTATGGGATTAAGTCTTATAAGTTTGATAATCCAGAAACGATTGATCAGGATTTGGAAGTTATCAAAGAGGATGTGCCAATGTTCATCGAGGTTGATATTTCTCGTAAAGAGCATGTTTTGCCAATTGTTCCAGCTGGTAAGAGTAATCATGAAATGTTGGGGGTGAAGTTCAATGCGTAGAATGTTAACAGCTAAACTTCAGAACCGATCAGGTGTTCTTAACCGTTTCACTGGAGTGCTTTCACGCCGTCAGGTCAATATTGAGAGTATTTCCGTTGGAGCAACGGAAAATCCTGATGTTTCACGTATTACAATTATCATTGATGTGAATTCTCATAATGAGGTTGAGCAGATTATTAAACAGCTTAATCGTCAGATTGATGTGATTCGCATTCGTGACATCACTGATGTACCCCACTTGGAACGTGAGGTTATCTTGGTTAAGGTGTCGGCACCAACTTCTAAACGTGCTGAAATCTTGGCAATCATTCAACCTTTCCGTGCTTCGGTGGTGGATGTTGCACCAAGCTCTATCACTATCCAGATGACTGGAGATGCTGAAAAGAGTGAGGCGCTTCTACGAGTTATTCGACCTTACGGTATCAAGAATATTGCTCGTACGGGTGCTACTGGATTTACCCGTGATTAAAAAATCCATTATAAATTTGTTAACCTAGCCTTAAAAAGGCAATTAAATATTATTTTAGAAAAGAGATATACTACTATGGCAGTCCAAATGGAATATGAAAAAGACGTAAAAGTACCAGCACTTGATGGTAAAAAAATCGCCGTTATCGGTTACGGTTCACAAGGTCACGCTCACTCACAAAACTTGCGTGATACAGGTCACGATGTTATCATCGGTGTTCGTCCAGGTAAATCATTTGATAAAGCTAAAGAAGATGGTTTTGATACTTACACAGTAGCAGAAGCAACTAAATTGGCTGATGTTATCATGATTTTGGCTCCAGACGAAATCCAACAAGAACTTTACGAAGCAGAAATCGCTCCAAATCTTGAAGCTGGTAACGCTGTTGGTTTTGCTCACGGTTTCAACATCCACTTTGAATTTATTAAAGTACCAGCAGATGTTGATGTATTTATGTGTGCACCTAAAGGACCAGGTCACTTGGTACGTCGTACATTTGAAGAAGGTTTTGGTGTACCTGCCCTTTACGCAGTATACCAAGATGCCACAGGTAACGCTAAAGACATCGCTATGGACTGGTGTAAAGGTATTGGTGCAGCACGTGTAGGTCTTCTTGAAACAACATACAAAGAAGAAACTGAAGAAGATTTGTTTGGTGAACAAGCAGTTCTTTGTGGTGGTTTGACTGCCCTTATCGAAACTGGTTTTGAAGTCTTGACTGAAGCTGGATATGCACCAGAATTGGCTTACTTTGAAGTACTTCACGAAATGAAATTAATCGTTGACTTGATTTACGAAGGTGGATTCAAGAAAATGCGTCAATCAATTTCTAACACTGCTGAATTCGGTGACTATGTATCAGGTCCACGTGTTATCACTGAACAAGTTAAAGAAAACATGAAAGCAGTTCTTGCTGATATCCAAAATGGTAAATTCGCTAATGACTTCGTTAACGACTACAAAGCTGGACGTCCAAAACTTACTGCTTACCGTGAAGAAGCTGCTAACCTTGAAATCGAAAAAGTTGGTGCTGAATTGCGTAAAGCAATGCCATTCGTTGGTCAAAACGACGATGATGCATTCAAAATCTATAACTAATGTGATAGTCTCAAAAACCAGCCTAGTGCTGGTTTTTTGTGTTCTTAAGAAAGTGATTAGGTGTTAAGCTTATGGCTTTGTGTGTAAAAAAAATCACTCCACTAGGGAGTGAGAATGGTCATAAATTAGTAAGTTAAAACAAAGTTTTTCTTCTTACCGCGACGGATAACAGTGATTTCATTGTCAATCTTATCGGTATCTGAAAGAGTGTAATCCAAGTCTTGCACGCGTTCACCGTTGATATAGATAGCACCGTTTTGCACGTCTTCACGTGCTTGACGTTTAGATGGTGAAATTTTAGCATTGACGAGAAGTTCAACAATGTTAAGATTTTCATCTGCTGAAATCTCATAGGTTGGGACACCATTGAGGGCAACTTTAAGGTCACGTGCTGAGAGGGCTTTAAGGTTACCAGCGAAGAGTTGTTCGGTGATGTGAACAGCTTGTTCATAGGCTTCTTTACCGTGAACCAAAGTAACAACTTCGCGAGCCAGAACCTTTTGTGCTAAACGTTGGTGACGAGCTTGGTCAAATTCTTTACCGATTTCTTCGATTTCTTCAAGTGACAAGAAAGTGAAAATTTTCAAGAAACGAACGGCATCATCGTCCATAACGTTAAGCCAGAATTGGTACATTTCATAAGGAGTTGTCTTAGTAGCGTCAAGCCAGACAGCGTTGCCTTCAGATTTGCCGAATTTTTTACCAGTTGAATCTGTGATAAGTGGAACTGTGATTACGTG
>PPYE01483636.1_pt1 | contig 12047 bp, 9 predicted proteins | sample 1559881 | NCBI WGS metagenome assembly PPYE01 (sample SAMN08240022, study PRJNA423297) | Human gut metagenome, whole genome shotgun sequencing project.
GTTATAAAATATCTAAAGTCGTTTAAAAACGAAGGAATGGAGTTTTAGAATGAAAAGAATTGTGTCAATACAAGATATTTCGTGTTTCGGTAAATGTTCGCTTACCGTTGCGCTTCCTATAATTTCCGCAATGGGTATAGAAGCTTGTCCCGTACCTACGGCGGTACTTTCAACGCATACAGGCGGATTTACAGGCTATACATATCGCGATTTAACGAACGATATTCCGTCTATCGCAGACCATTGGAAAAGCCTTGATTTAAAATTTGACGCAGTTGCAACAGGTTATTTAGGCTCATTTGAGCAGATAAAAATAGTTTCGGACTTTTTCGATAAATTCAAGACTGACGATAACCTTATAATCGTTGACCCCGTAATGGGTGACAAGGGACATTTTTATGCCGGATTCACCGAAGATTTTGCTTTGGAAATGAAAAAACTTTGTTCAAAAGCCGACGTAATCGTGCCTAACCTTACCGAAGCGGCACAGCTGCTTGACGAGGACTATATCGACAGCGGATATGACGAAGAATATATAAAAAATCTGCTTATACGTCTTTCAAATCTCGGTTCAAAAATTGTCGTTCTTACAGGTGTAAGTTTTGACGATAATTCACAGGGCGTTATGTCCTACACAGAGAAACAGGCGAATTTTCATCGTACTTTAACGAAAATATTCCAGGTTACTTCCACAGTACAGGCGATATTTTTTCAAGCACATTGTGCGGTGCATTGGTTAAAGGTTTTGATATGGGTAAGGCAGTTAAAATAGCCGTTGACTTCACTGTTGACTGTATCAAACATACCATAGGCAGTGAAAAAGAGCATTGGTACGCCGTTAAATTCGAGGAATGTATCCCCGATTTAATCGAAATGATAAAATAAAGCAATATAATAGGGACACTAAAATTTAGTGTCCCTATTGTTATGCTTATTAATTTGTTTTAGTGTCCCTTTTCTTTTGACATTTATCACAATAGCCGTATATTTCAAGTTTATGTCCCGTCACCGTAAAATTATCTATATGCGGTGAATGTACGGGGCATATATCGACGTAACGCATTTCCTTACAGCCAAGACATATTGCATAATGACGGTGTTCGCCGTTTATGAGTTCATAATAAAACTTATCACTGTCTTGAATTGTATGCTTACTAACTATCCCCTTTTCACACAGCTTTTCCGCAATTCTGTAAACGGTCGAAAGCGACATTCCGTCAACCTTGTCATATATATTTTCAACCGTAAGAGGTGCGTCTGCGTCCGACAGCACCTGCATAACGCTTATACGCTGTTTTGTACATTTCAAACCTACTTTTGAAAGTATGCTGTTTATATCCTCCATACTCTCACCTTCTCCTTTTACTTGTACAAGCCATTATTACAATCAAGAATACCACACCCAAAAGCACAATCGTGCCTCCCGGTCTGAGGTCAAGATAGTACGATATGAATAGTCCGGCAACAGTGGAAAATTCCGCAAACGCGATTGACCACCATATTGTCTGCTTATAGCTTTTCGCAATCATCATTGCCGCCGCAACAGGTATAACAAGAAGTGACGAAATCATAAGCGCGCCGACAATTCTTGACGCAACTGAAACCGTAACTGCCGTTAATAACATAAGTACAAGATTAATACCGCCGACAGGCACTCCCGCAAGCTTTGCCGCCTCTTCGTCAAACGTAACGAAGAACAATTCTTTATACAATAATATTGAAGTTATAATAACCGCTATGCCGAGTCCAATCGTTAAGTACAATTCAAAATCGTTTATTGCAACTATCGAGCCGAACAAAAAGCTGTTTATATTGGTTGAGCCGTTGGTTATAAATCCCGACAACACCGCCGTAAGACCGATACCCGCCGACATAACAACCACCGTTGCAATTTCCGAATATTTGCCGAATGATTTTCTGAAAACCTCTATTCCGATAACCGCAAAAATCGAAAACATCACCGCACCCAAAATCGGATTAATTCCGAGCAAAAGTCCGAATGCGATACCTGCCAGCGCCGAATGTGACGTTGCGTCACCTATCGCCGAAAGTCTTTTAAGTACAATCGAAACGCCTATACACGGTGCAATCACCGCAATTATTGCCGCAACTACAAATGCTCTTTGCATAAATGCGTACTGAAAAATATTATCCATGATGATGCACCCTCTTTCCTGCAAATATTTCGTTTATCTGTTGCATTGTAAGGTCGTTTCGGCTTACAAATTCTCCGTTGCCGTGTTCGCAGAATATTAAAAGTTTGTCCGATACTCTGACAAGTTCCGGAGTATCGTGGTTTGTCATAATAATCGTCATTCCCTGTTTGTTGAGTTCGCTTATTATGTCCATAATCTGTCTTACCGACTTCGCATCAACTCCGACTGTCGGCTCGTCCATAAGCAACAGTTCAGGCTCTGAAATCAACGCTCTTGCAATAAATATCCTCTGTTGCTGACCACCCGACAAATTACCGATCAGTCGGTTTTCGTATCCCGACATTCCCACTTTTTCAAGCACTGTACTTAGTTTTTCGTAATCCTCTTTTCTGTAGCGTTTAAAAAGTCCGCGTCTGCTGTACAGATTTGCCATTACAACCTCTTTAACCGTTGCAGGGAAATCGCTGTTAAACGAATTTGCTTTTTGAGAAACATAACCGATTTTATAATTTTCTTTAAACTTCGATAAATCTTCTCCGAAAAGTGTTATTTTACCCTTGTTGTACGGCAAAATTTTTAAAATTATTTTTATCAGTGTACTTTTTCCCGCACCGTTTGCACCGATTATACCGAGAAAATCACCCTTATGTAATGTAAAATTCACATCACGCAATACAGATGTATCGGAATAATCAAAATACAAATTTTCAATTTTTAAAATTTCCTGTTCCATATTATCCTCAATCTTCCTTATTAATAAGCATAATCGAAAACGCCGTTATCAGCAATATACTGCTTACCAAAATAGCCTTTTCGCTGAATAATCTGACAGATACGTTACCCATAATCGCACCTATCGTAAATATTGCAATTATGCCGAAAAACAAAAATCCTTTTTCCATTGCGGGTTTGTCTTTTGTAAACCAATAATCACATATCGATTGCGTTGCCATACGCAAGTTACCTATGCACATTGTAGTCGCCATACCGTTGCCCTGTATCTTTCTGAAACTTTCAACCTGTGCACCGCACGCAAGCGATGTAAGACTGTTTGCAAGCAAATTCAGTTCCTGCGGTATAAACATTACGCCGAATAATATCACTGCCTCGCAAAATACAATTATCTGTCGCCAGTGAACGTGTTTTCTATTTGTAAACTTTCTTCTCACAAATTCTGCCGCCGCAATACCAATCGCAAATGCCAAAACAGGACACACATATTGGAGTGCCTTGCTCCAATGCCCCATTGACAAATTAACACCGAACAAAAGTATGTTACCCGTCTGCGCATTTGCAAAAACTTCACCTCTGCAAAGATAACTGTATGCGTCCATAAATCCACCGGACAATGTGAGCAGTATCATAATCGGAAGTGATTCTGAAATCTGTTTTGATGCTTTCATTTTAAATCCCCTTCTTTAGTTCCTCAAGATTTGCTTTCATAACCGTTACATAGTCACGACTTTCGCTGTCACCCTCAAAAGTATAAAGCGGAAGTGCCTGAATATCAGCCTCATTCGCAACCGCCTGTGCCATTTTGTCACCCTCAAGCGGATCATAGAAAATACAGCTTATGCCCTCGCTCTTTATTTGGTCAACCACCTTTGCCATTTGTGACGGTGACGGATCACTGTCACCTGTAACCCCCTCAAGCGCAACTTGTTTCATACCGTAATCGTTGCAAAGATAGCTGTACGCACCGTGTGTTACAAATATCGTCTTACCGTCAAGTTCGGCATTTTTGTACTCGGTGTCTACCTCATCAATTTGAGTTAGATAACTGTCAAGTCTGTTTATATAGTTCTGTGCATTTTTGCTGTCCACCTCTGACAACACGTTGCATATTGCCTGCATTTGCAATTTTGCATTCTGCGGACTAAGCCAAATATGCGGATCGTTTCCGTCTGTCGGTATCTGTTCCGATGTGCATATAACTTTTACGTTCTGCGGAAGTGTTTCGATTATTTTGTCCGCCCAGCTTTCCATTCCGACGCCGTTATATATAAATATGTCAGCCTCCGAAAGTTTCGCCATATCAGACGCAGTCGGCTCAAAATCGTGCGGCTCTGTTCCTGTCGGTACTATGTTTGTTAGATCTATATCGTCACCTCCGATTGTTTTCGTAAAGTCATACATTGCATAAAATGATGTGTATACCTTTGGTTTGCCGCTGTTTTCAGCGTTTTTTTGACACGATGTCAATGCCAAAACAAGTATAAGCATTAACGGTATCAGCTTTATGATTTTTTTCATATTTTTATTTCCTTTCGTTTTTAGTTTTTTTTGATGTTAAATCAAAACTCATATCAAGTAAAAATTTTATCTTTTCATCGTCTGCACTTCCGTCAAGTGCAACCGTAATCCAATTCAATTTATTCATATGATATGCCGGATAAAATCCGTTTTCTGTTATCAGCGAACCTATCATAATCGGATCACATTTTACATTCAAAATGTCAATCATACCGTTTTCACAAATTCCAAGTTTTTCTTTCGCCACACTCATAATCAGTGCAAACCATTTATTGTTGTTTTCATGACGGAAAACAGAATAACTCGGATTTTTTTCCCAAGGGTGTTCTGCATTTGTGCCGTATGTTAGAGTGACGTATTCTTCCAATTTGTTTTTGTTCATTGTTTTGTCCTTTCGTGCGATTGACAATTACCCGTGGACGCCGTCCCCTACTTTCCTCCGTTTCGGGCGACCGATGATCGCCCCTACTTTCGCCACCACTCCGTCACTTCGTGACACCTCTCCTCAAGGAGAGGCTTTTTTGGCTCCCATTGAGGGGAGCTGTCGGCAACGCCGACTGTGGGGTGGTTTTACCATTGTCACCACTTCCGTGACACCTCTCCTCATGGAGAGGCTTTTTTGGCTCCCATTGAGGGGTGCTGTCGGCAACGCCGACTGTGGGGTGGCTGTTATTTCGCGTCATACCAGCTATGTCCTGTTGACATATCCACTTTAAGAGGCACATTAAGTTCCATTGCACCCTGCATTTCTTCGCTCAAAATTTGTTTAACCTTATCCACTTCGTCCTTATGTGCCTCAACTATAAGTTCGTCGTGTACCTGCAATATAAGCTTCGACTTCAATCCCTCATTTATAAGTCTATTATCAACTCTCACCATTGCAAGCTTTATAATATCCGCCGCCGTACCTTGTATCGGTGTATTAAGTGCAACACGTTCGCCGAACTGACGTATATTATAATTCGGTGACTTCAATTCAGGGATATAACGTATTCTGTTAAGCATAGTTTTAACATAGCCGTCTTTTTTCGCCTGTTCCTTTATGCTCTCCATATAATTTCTTACGCCGTGATACTTTTCAAGATAGCTTTCAATATATGCCTTAGCCTCTTTAACCGATATATGCAAATCCTGTGCCAGTGAAAATTCACCTATGCCGTACACAATACCGAAGTTTACCGCCTTTGCACTTGAACGCTGTTCCTTTGTAACATCCTCAAGCGGTATACCAAGCACCTGTGACGCGGTAACTGCGTGAATATCTTCATTATTTCTAAACGCATTTATCATTGTTTCATCATTTGCGATATGCGCAAGCACTCTAAGTTCAATCTGTGAATAGTCTGCGTCCACAAGTACATAACCCTCTTTCGCGACAAACATTTTTCTGATTTCTCTGCCAAGCTCCGTACGGGTCGGAATGTTCTGCAAATTCGGTTCTGTTGATGAAAGTCTGCCGGTAACGGTCACTGTCTGTGTAAACACCGAATGTATGCGGTGCGTATTCGGATTTACAACCGCCGTCAAACCGTCACAATATGTGCTTTTCAGCTTTGCAAGCTGACGGTATTCCATAATAAAATTAACTATAGGGTGCTTATCTCTGAGCTTTTCAAGCACATCTGCATTTGTCGCATATCCGGTCTTTGTTTTCTTTACAGGCTTTAATTCAAGTTTTTCAAAAAGAATTACACCAAGCTGTTTCGGTGAATTAATATTAAATTCTTCACCTGCAAGCATATATATTTCATTTGTAAGCGCATCAATCTTTTCACCGAGTTTATCGGCAAATTCCTTTAATTGATTGTCGTCTACAAGAAATCCGTTTATTTCAAGGTGTGCAAGCACCGTAACAAGCGGTAATTCCACCTCTTGATACAGCTTTTCCTGTCCGTTTTCTTTTATCTTATCGCCTATACGCTCATTAAGCACACCAAGTGCAACTGCACATTTTGCAAGGTATTCGCTCCTGTCGGTTTCCACATCGTCAAGTAATGACAACTGCTTGACTTCAGGTTTTTCTATAACCGTGTCGAAATATTCGCTCGCCAATTTTTCTATTGTGTATTCATTTTTTGCAGGATCTACAAGATATGCGGCGATTGCGGTATCATCTGATATATTTTTTATGTCAATTCTGCCGTTTAATTTAACGATAGCCTCTTTGACGTCAAACATAACCTTTGCTATGCTGTCATCTTCAAGCAACTCTTTTATATCGTCTTGCTCATTTAATACTACCGCATTATTCCCCGCTCCGACTGCCGCCGATGAAATATTATCACCGTCAAAGTCAAGCACAACGGTCACTTTATCACCGTTAATCATATTCTTATCCCCGACTTGATAAGAAAAATCTTTAAAAATATCCTCGTTTTCCTTTACGTTATCCCCGCCTGACAAATCAAGCTTCTTTATAATACTGTTAAGTTCAAGTCGCTTTAATATTTCGTAAAGCTCACCGTTGTTTTCAAAACCGTCAAATACACATTCCTCCGCATTAAATTCAATCGGTGTATTTCTGTTGATAGTCGCAAGCTCCTTTGACATAAATGCCATTTCCCTGCCGTCTTTCATCTTTTGGAGCATAGCGCCCTTTAGACCTATGCCGTCAATATTTTCATATATATATTCAATACTGTGATGTTTTTCGATAAGGCTCATAGCCGTTTTTTCGCCGACCCCCTTAACACCGGGAATGTTATCGGACGGATCGCCCATAAGTGCCTTTACGTCAATAAATTCAGTCGGTGTGACGTGGTACTTTTCCTTAACAGCCTTGTCATCATAAATAATCGTTTCATTATATCCCGACTTTGTAACCGTCAAAATGACCTTTGTTTTGTCACTCGCAAGCTGCAGATCGTCTTTATCGCCCGTTGCAATGAAACAGCTTATTTCACTTTCTTCACAAAGTCTTGCAACTGTTCCGATTATGTCGTCAGCCTCGTAACCCTCTTTTTCAAGAATTGTTACGCCCATTGCACGAAGTACATCCTTTGCAAGAGGCATTTGTGCGGCAAGTCCCTCGGGCATTGGCTTACGCTGTGCCTTGTATCCCTCGTACTGCTTATGACGAAATGTCGGTGCTTTCACGTCAAAAGCCGCACAAATATAATCCGGCTCCTGCTCCTTTATCAGTTTCAATAATATATTAAGAAAACCATATATCGCATTTGTCGGAGTACCGTCCCTTGCGGACAAATAACGCACACCGTAAAACGCACGGTTTAAAATACTGTTTGAATCAAGTATAAGTAACTTCTTCATATAAAATCCTTTCTACTTTATAATATCTTTGCGTGTATATTTTGTTGCAAATAATTCGCATTTATACATATTCTAACCTTATTATCTCTATTTGTCAATACCTGTTCACACTTTGTTCATAAAATAAGTCATTTCTATTTACATTTAATTCATACCAGTGTCAAAAGTGTACTGTATCATATAACCATAGTCAAAGGAAAGCTATAAAGAGTATGAATTTAGATTGTTTTGATAATAATGATATAAGGAGGATGACGACCATGAAGAAATACCCTTATACAGAATCAACTGACTTGATTATTTACGACCAAAAGCCAAAGAAAGAGAAAAAACAAAAAGTATGGCTAACAGCTGTCTGTTCAGCTCTTGCAGCAAGCATATTTACAGCAGGTGTATTCGGAACAGGAATGTACTTTATGCAAAAGAATATGAACAACAACACTCAAAGCGCGGCAGTTGCAAGTGCAACAACACAATCGGATGATTCATCATCTTCGGATTCAGCTCAACTTGCAGCATACAAAAACGGTAAGAAAGTTCTTACAATTCCCGAAATTGCAGAGCAAGTCGGACCAAGCGTTGTCGGTGTTATAAACAAGACTACAGTTCAACCGCAAAAATATTACGATCCGTTCAGCGGAAGATATTATTATTCAAGCGGCGACGGAAGCACAGACGGTCAAACCGTTGAACAAGGCAGCGGTTCGGGAATTATTTTCCAAGACGACGGTTACATTGTAACAAATCAGCACGTTATTGACGGTGCTTCGGAAATATCGGTAATACTTAATACAGGTGATGAATTCACCGCAAAACTTGTAGGTCAGGATACAAAAACAGACCTTGCAGTTTTGAAAATAGATCCGGGTTCAACAAAGCTTACAGCCGCAACACTCGGCGACTCGACAACAGTTCAAGTCGGTGAAACGGCAGTTGCAATCGGTAACCCGATGGGACAGGAATTTTCCGGTTCAGTTACGGCAGGTATAATCAGTGCCGTAAACAGAACAATGAATATAGATAACAGAACTTATAACCTATTGCAGACAGATGCCGCCATTAACTCAGGTAACTCGGGCGGTGCTTTAATCAACCAATACGGTGAGGTTATAGGTATTAACTCAGTTAAATTATCAACCACAGGCGTTGAAGGTATGGGATTTGCTATCGCAATATCAGAGGCAAAACCAATCATTGACGACTTGATGGCATCAGGATACGTGACAGGCAGACCGCTTGTCGGAATCGGTATCAAAGATACAGGCTACGGTTTGTTTATCGGAAGTGTTTCCGAGGGCAGCGGAGCGGCAGAGGCCGGACTTAAAGTCAACGATATGATTCTTGAAGTTGACGGTCAGAAGGTCTCATCTACCGAGGAGGTCAACGAAATCCGTGATAAGAAAAAAGCGGGCGATTATTTGACCTTTAAGATTTTAAGAGACGGTGAAACCATGGAAGTACAGGTTCGCTTGATGGAAGACTCGGCAGATAAAACTAAATAAGCTATCCAGTTTTAATTGATAGACTGTGTAAAAACAGTCGATACCATCCTTTTTTTCATATGCCCTTGCCTTCCCCAAAGGCAAGGGTCCCCCCAAAAGTTACAAATATCTTTGATATTTGTTTCATATATATATTACATCTTTTATAGTTGTGATAACTCCCCCATTTAAAACATTTACTCCCCCCAATATGTATATGTTTTTGACACCGCCGATACGGCGGTGTTTTTTTGTGCGTTTTTATATTTCGTAGGGGCGATCATCGGTCGCCCATTGCCTATTTTTCTATCACCCCCCCTCAGTCGGTTTTGCCGACAGCTCCCCTCTATGGGAGCCTTACAAAATACCTCTCCTTGAGGAGAGGTGGCACGCAGTGACGGAACGATGGCAAAAAGGGACAGTGCCTTGACTTCCCTTTTCCCATTCAGCAAATCCGTAGGGGCGATCATCGGTTGCCCGTTGCCTATTTTCCTATCACCACCCCTCAGTCGGTTTTACCGACAGCTCCCCTCAATGGGAGCCTTACAAAATGCCTCTCCTTGAGGAGAAGTGTCACGAAGTGACGGAGTGGTGGCAAAAAATAACGTCGATGTGCCGTCCCTTTTCCCACACACACTAACTCATTAAGGGCGACCAATGGTCGCCCCTACGAAACACTTGCCGTATTGCAATACAAAACCACACAAAAAGGCGACCAACGGCCGCCCTACGAAATATTTATTATATAGCAAAAGGCGATCAATGACCGCCCTTTCTCATTTCAGCAATTTTCTTTTTCAGCACATCATATGCCGTATTCGGTTCATCTACTTCAAGCACAGCCTTTTCCATAGGACACATACCTGTTTTATCACGATTTATAATATACTCAACCAAATTACCGTAATATGTCTTAACCTTATATTTTTCAAAAACATCAAGTGCATGAGAGCTTATAATATCGGCATAAACCTCTTTTACTCCGCCTTTTACCATAAGTAAAGCCGCCGCTTTACCGACAACTTTATCGGCAACAAACGAATTTTTTATAACATCATTTCCACCGTCAAGAATTTCCAAAAGCGGTGCAACGCCGTGTTTCGTTGAAGTATAAACATCATTTTCGCCTACAATCACAATAGAAAAATTATTATTATGCAACTGTTCCTTTGCAGATTCTAAAATGTCTGTCAATGTAACCGCTCCTTTCAAGTGCATATACAACAGGCGGAATTATCAAAACTTGAATTATAATTCCAGGTACACCGCTGACTGTTGCGGTAACTGCCGCAATAGGTCCGCCACACTGTATACCCATAAGATTTACCGCAACAAACAATGAAATTGCATACACAATTCTACCGCAAAGCATTGCAGTTAAAAGTGAAATATATGTACCCATTTTCTTCTTATTAAACTTAAATGTATTATACATCAAACCACTTACCAATCCGTATACTGCAAGCTCAATCATCATAAACGGCAATCTGCCTACTGCCGGCATACCCGTCAAAACAGAGCTTATAATCGGTGAAAACAATCCTACAAAAAATCCAAACACAGGTCCTAAAACAAATCCTCCGAGTAATACAGGTATGTGCATAGGCAAAAATACTTGACCCGGTTGCGGCACTCCCGTTAAATGAAATGCCATAGGCAATACAAGTGCCAATGCGATAAGCAGTCCTCCGACCGTTATTTTCTTTACATTTTTCTTCATTCCGATCTCTCCCTTCTTTTAACTTGCATATTATATCAAATATTATATGCAATGTCAAAATACAAAGCAAAAAATAAACGATTTCAAGCAAAATTTTGAAACATTTTATATTGTGCTATGGTATAATGATATTAATAAAACAGACGGAGATTAGAATTATGATTATTTACGATATGAAAACAGAGGATTTAATAAATCCAATCGGAATTGATGAAAAGAAACCGCGATTTTCTTGGAAACTGCAATCGAAAATCAGCGGTACTGTTCAAACCGCTTACAGAATTATTGTTCGCTCCGACAATGATACGGTTTGGGACAGCGGTAAAGTTATGTCTGACCGCTCAATCTGCATTGAATACAACGGTCGATCTTTATCGGCTATGACAAAGTATTCTTGGCAAGTAAGCGTATGGGACGAACAAGGCAATGAATACACAAGCGATACTGCCGATTTTGAAACAGGCTTAATGAATAATGAATTTAATTCCGATTGGATTGGCAGTCCGCAAGAAACCGTCAACACATATGCCGTTGATAACTATAAAATTTCTTGTACTTTCAAGTCGGACAATCTCGGCTTGGTTGCGAACGCAAGAAATAAAGATAACTATGTCCTATTTAACATCTGCAAAGACAGCGTTTCTGTTTACGAAATATCCGACAATGCTTGGAATGACAATGTTCCGTATAAAAAATTACTCGGTACATTCCATGTTACCGAACATTCCGACAGCCTTGAATTATCGGTAAACAAAACAAATGTACTTCTTTATCTGAACGGTCAAAAAGTAATTGATGAAGATATTCTTCCGAAAAATATCATAAATCAGCCGCGCAAGGCATTTTTAATGTCTGTCGGCTTTAATCAGCTAAACAGTGTTGCCGAAATCAGTCACTTAAAAATCGAAACAAACAATCTTGTTTTGCAAGAGGATAATTTTGAAAACGGCTTACTTTCGGCACTCGGCACATACGAAAACGGAAAACTCACAATCAACAACGCATTTGAAATTGTCAATCCCGTACCGTCTGTAAATCTCCGCAAACGTTTCAATATAGAAAAAACAATCAAATCGGCACGTCTTTATGCGTCTGCGCAAGGTTTTTACAATGCCTGCATAAACGGCGAAAAAGTCAGTGACGATTTTTACAATCCCGGTTTTACCG
>PPYE01560486.1_pt1 | contig 12046 bp, 6 predicted proteins | sample 1559881 | NCBI WGS metagenome assembly PPYE01 (sample SAMN08240022, study PRJNA423297) | Human gut metagenome, whole genome shotgun sequencing project.
GGTACTCCGGAGCCCATCAATGTATTCAGCATTCCCGTATATGATCAGAGTGATTCCATTATCGGTGTTTTATTTGCCACCTATCGGAACCAGCATTTTGAAGAAATTTTAGGCGTGCAATCCTTTAATAATCAGGGATTCAGTTGTCTGGTAAATCAGGACGGTGACCTGATCGCCACATCTTCCAATGCACCGGCTTCCCTGCAGGAAGCCGACCGTATGTCCGATTATCTGACTCAGAATGCCCGTAACGACCAGCCCTTGCAGGATCTGCATACGCTGCTTCAGAGTTCTTCTTCCAACGGTGGTTATTTCTATGGAGGCAGTCAGAAGTATTATTACTATGCGGCTGCAATGGACAATCTCCGCAGCGACAGACAGTGGTTCGCCCTGACTATTGTTCCCGATCAGGTACTTTCCAGTCGTTCCGCTCCGATATTGTTTCAGGTGCGGCTGCTGATCCTGCTGATCATTGTGATCGCCGGAGTCGGTACTTTTGCTTTTGTGCACAGTATCCGGACACGGCGCAGGCAGTTATATCGTCTGGCTTATGTGGATCCTCTGACAAATGGTGATAATTTTGCCTGCTTCAAGGAGAAATTATCCCACCGAGGCGGAGACAGCGGCTTCTATGTTGCCCTGGATCTTCAGGATTTCAAGCTGATCAATAATACCTGTGGTGTGGCCAAGGGTGACGAAACACTGTTGGAAGTATGGAAGCTCCTGCAAACCGGTACACATCTGGGTGAATTTTCTGCCCACATCAATGCAGACCGGTTCATCCTGTTCCTGCGGGATAATGACCGGTGTACCTTAGAACCCAGATTGGAGTGCCTGTGTCAGGATATTTCCAATTTGTCCACAAAGCTTAATATTCCGAAACTGTTCCCACTGTGCGGCATCTATGAGACCGCCGATCATAAGGAAATCGAGCAGAATTACGGCAAGGCTGTACAGGCTAAGTATCCGATAAAGGGAAAACGTACCAGACATTATGCTTTTTATGAAGATCTGGATATCAAACAGCTCTCCGAGGATCGTCTGATGGAAGATGTCTTCGAAGACGCCCTGAAGAACGGAGAATTCCAGCTGTGGTATCAGCCGAAAGTAGACCCCGTCACCGGAAACATTCTGGGAGCGGAGGCTCTGATCCGTTGGAAGCGCCCCGACGGCACCATGCTCTCCCCCGGGAAGTTCATTCCATTATTTGAGAAAAACGGTAATATCACAACACTGGATGAATATGTGTTCCGCACAGTGTGCGCACAACAGCAGAGATGGCTGCAGGCCGGAGCAACATTGTATCCGATTTCTGTAAATATTTCCAGAGTCAGCCTATACTACAGCAATGTGGTAGATAAGTACCGGGAGATTTTGAATTCATTCCGGCTCGATCCGAAATATGTTCCGTTAGAGATCACTGAGAGTGCTACCATTGATAACAGTGATATTTCCTCCCTGATCGAGCAGTTCCATGAAGCAGGATTTACTTTACTGCTGGATGATTTCGGAAGCGGTTATTCTTCTCTGTCTTCGCTGAATGTCATGCATTTCGATACGATCAAGCTGGATAAGAGTCTGATCGATTACATTGGTGACCGGAACGGTGAAAAGCTGCTGTTGCATATCACGCAGTTGCTGCAGAGCTTCGGTATGACTATTACCGCAGAGGGTGTAGAAACTTCGGATCAGGTAGAGTTTCTGAAGAATCTTCACTGTGATGATATTCAGGGTTACTACTTCTCGAAGCCGTTACCGGTAAACGAATTTGAAGATTTTGTAAGAAAGCATACAGGTCTGTAGGGTTCGCCCACAGACCTGTTTTTGTTCCTGTATTCTGTTTTGCTCGTCTTATTCTTCTCCCAGGATCAGGATCGAATAAGCCGGAAGCGTAACTACAGTACCGGCACGCTCCGCGGTCTCTTCTCCGGTATAAAGTTCCCCCAGCAGTACCAGTTCCTCCGCTGTGGTGCCTCCTACGGTAAGTCCGGTCAGATCCACGCTCACAGCCTCCGCAGAGGTATTTCCCAACAATAATAAGTTACTGCCTTCATAGCTTCTTGTCAGGGCAAAGCATTGTTCACCGGAATACTGCTCCAGATAAGCGGTGGTGCCTCTGGCGATCACTGGGTTCTGGTTGCGGACACGGATCACCTGTTTCACATAATTATAGATGGAATCGGGATCCTCCTGCTGTTCTTCCAGACTGTCAAATTTCATCCGGAAATCATCCATATCTGCCGGGCCCTTACACATGCCTTCCGCATTGCCGTCCTTGCTCCAGTACATGGGGGCCCGTTTGTTCTCGTCTTTGCCGGAGCCCTTCATGCCCAGTTCTTCCCCATAATAGAGGAATACATTGCCATTCATTAAGAGATTAAGGGCATTGCCCATTTTCGTCTGAGCTTCGCTATTCTCCCCGGCATAGTAGCCTGCACTGCGTCCCATATCATGATTGGTGTAGAAGGGAGCATTGATATAATCCGGATTGTACTGCGCATACATGCCCTGCTCTGTTTCCAGATTCTTTGCATAAGATGTTGCCGATGCCTTACCGTTCATCACATTGGCAATGATACCGGACTTGTCGGCAAAAGCAAAATCAAACATGCTGTCCACGCCGCTCTCATAATATTTGGCATAGGTATTCTGATCCGTCCAGCATTCACACACCAGATAATTCTCCGGATCTTTGCCATGAACATAATCCGCGAACCAGCTTAGAATTTCCACATTGTCCTCTGTGGATCCGGTAACATACTCTTTCACCGCATCCAGTCGGAAGCCATCCACACCCATATCCAGCCAGAAGTCCGCGATCTGCTCAAATTCCCGGCGTACCGCCTCATTCTCCAGATTCAGATCCGGCATTCCGTCCCAGAATCTCGCTTCATAATACCAGGCCGTTCCATCCAGTTGCGCATACCCGCCCTGGTATTCTCTGGAAAAATGGTAATAATCCACGTACGGGCATTCGGAACTATCCGGTTCCGCCCCTTCCGGCAGGCTCTTCAGATACTCCGCAGCCTGTTGGAACCAGGGATGGCTGCTGGAAGAATGATTCATTGCCAGATCCAGGATCACACGGATCCCACGGTCATGACAGGCCGTCAGCAACTCCTGAAACGTTTCCAGAGTGCCGTACTGCGGATCGATATTCTCATAATCCGTGGTATCGTATTTATGATAGGTGACGGAGGGCATCACCGGCATGAGCCAGATACCATTGATTCCCAGATCCATATCTGTGGTATCATCACCGTCATTCAGGTAATCCAGCTTTTCCAGTACGCCCTGTAGATCTCCAATGCCATCACCGTCGCTGTCATAGAAGGAATATACGAAAAGCTCATAGTAGGTACGGTAGTTGTCGTCCGGGATCTGCAGTACCCGGTTGTCCTGCACCAGAGACGTGGTACTGCCGGTGCTGTCAGTGTTACTGTCCGTGCTCTCATCCTGTACGGTGGCAGTCTCATTCTGTGTACCGGCAGCAGACGCATTGCTGTTTTCTCCTTTGCTGCCTCCACAGGCAGTCAGAGACGCTGTCATTCCCACCGCCAGTATTGCTGCCCATATTTTTCTGTTCCATTTGCTCATAGTTATCGCTTACTCCTCATATCCGCCTTTTTCAAACCGGAACCATTTGAAATCAAAATTGCATCCCGGCAGGAAAACGAAGGTAACATTCTGCTCTCCCGTCACTCTTTCCAGAGGGAAACGCAGTTCCCTATATTCCTCGCTGTGTGGGAAGGGAAGTACCTGTGTAGCTCCATCGGTAAACCTAAGTTGGATCGTATTCTGCTGTAAAGGAGTTCTTCCGCAGATGACAATGCTATCGGTTCCCGCTTCTCCAAAGTTCATATCCGTAAATTCGAGAGAGACATTATTGCCGATCTGTTCAACGGCATCCCCGGTTCTCACAAAGCTGTCACCATAGGTAACTCCGTCCGTGAGAGCACTCAGTCTTGCATAAGCTTTTTCCTGTCTGGTGAAATGGAACTCTTTCAGGAAAATTTTATCTTCTGACAATATTGTCAGTTTTGTTACACCCTTTAATCTCCGGGGCAATACGAAGGTATCCGGCTGGAAGACTTCCCAGATGCCCGGCTTCTGATAGGTTATTTCACCCACCAGTGTTCCCTGTGTCCCGGAACCGCTCTCTTCGGGCTCTCCCTTCCATATCTGAATCCGGTGGGGATCATTATCGTTGGCAAAAATGGACAGCGTGATCTCGTCACTTCCGAATTCACCAAAGTCTAACGCTTCATAGACCAGTCCGGTAGGCTGTGCCTTGTCCGTTCCGGCACTGTTCTCCACTCCGCGGCTTACGTCTCCGCCAAAACTTCCGACATAAGAAATACCCGTCACCGGCTCATACGGAGAATGGAACGTCTGTCCCATGCCCTCCACTGCAAAGTCAAGTTGGGAAATCATTTTAATATTGGTTGTTCCGTTACAGGTCATACACCTTACCTGAAAACTGCCATCACTGACGCCTGTGATCCGGATGCTCTCGCCGTCTTCCAGTTCCTCCAGTTTTGCCACAGGGCTGGGGATACCGGAAGCGTCAGTAATGCTCCAGAGAAGCTTACGGTCTGTGGCTTCCATGGGATAGATACGGGTATGTAGCAATACATACGGCTTCTCCGGTGTCAATCTCATATAGGGAGCGCTCATTTCCAGTTTCCGCACCGGAACAAATCCGGGATCCACAAAGGCGGGCGGATATTCTCTGTTTTCTTCTGTTGCGCAGACACCGGGACGAATCGGTGCTTCGACTGCCTGTAACGTCACTGTCGCCGTGCGGTGCCCGGCAGCTGCCTTTGCTGTTCCAGTGCCGGTTTCATTGGTCATGCTGTTCACTGTGGCTGCCCATGCATCCTTCACAGTCACACGAATCTCCCCCGGCGTAGTTTTTGCTGCGATCATAGCCAGTAATTTCCCCTGGAACAACTTACGTACGGTTCCCTTGTAGGCATCGTAATCGGCGCTGTCACCATTGTCCAAGCCTACGAGACGTCCGGCGCCTTCCACGGTCACTCTCACATAATCGGAGGCATTTTCCACAGGATATCCGTCCCGGTCCTCCGCTGAGATCTCCACAAAGATCATATCCTCGCCGTTGGCGCACATGGTAGATTTATTGGCTTTTACTATATAATGATCTGTGTTGCCGAAGGAATGTCTCTCCTGTCTGGCGATTTCCCTGCCGGTCTCGTCATAGGCCACAGCACAGATACTGCCGGGTACATACGGTACTTTCCAGGAAGGCTGTAATACTGTTCCCTTCTGATGGTCGATCTGCTGTTTTCCCTGTGACACTCCGTTTACGAACAGTTCCACCTCCGGAGCATTGCTGGTGATCCGCACGTCCACCTGCTGTCCCGGGTTAAAATCCCAATAGGGATATACATGGACCATGGGATCTTTTTTCCCATCTGTCCATTCCGAACGGAAAACGTAATAAGAATCTTTGGGAAATCCCGCCGTGTCCATCTGTCCGAAATAGCTGTTTTTCGTCTGATAGGGAGTCGGCTCACCGATATAGTCAATAGCCGTCCAGATGAACTGGCCGCAGGAATAGGGAGTATCTCTGTCCATAATAATACAATATTCCGTATTTTTTGCTGCCCAGCTTGTAGTACTGTTACCCAGTGCGGAGCACTGCTCATCCGCTTCGATCAAGGTCGCCCGCTCCAGGGGAAAATGATACACCCCTCGGCTCTGTACCACAGAGGAAGTCTCACTTCCGTAGATGATCCAGTCCGGATGCTTTTCATGGTGTTCCGCATAATATTTTTCTGCGTAGTTATAGCCCGCCACTTTCACGATGTCCGCACATTTCTGGGCATTTTCCCAGGGCATGTAATTGGAACCGATCGTCACCGGTGCCACCTTCCGGTAATCCCACTTTCTGACTGCTGCAAGGAGGCTGCGGGTGATCTCCTGTCCATGGGCATCCGCATGGGTATCCGGAATCTCATTGCCAATGCTCCACATGATAACAGAAGGATGATTGCGGTCTCTGCGGATCCAGCTGCGTACATCCTTCTCCATCCATTCCTTGAAAAATCTGGCATAATCATAAGGATTCTTTGCCATCTCCCACATATCAAATGCTTCGGACAGGATCAGGAAGCCCATCTCATCTGCCAGTTCCATCAGTTCCACAGCGGGCATATTATGGGAAGTCCGCAGGGCATTGACACCCATGGATCGCATGAGGTTGAATTTACGGCGCATGGCTTCTTTGTGAAAAGCTGCTCCCAGCGCTCCGAGGTCATGGTGGTCACAGGCACCGTTCAGGCGCACTTTTCTGCCGTTTAGTAAAAAGCCTCTGTCAGGCTCAAACTGCACAGTACGAAAACCGATGCGAAGATGTTCTTCCTGACATAGTTCCCGGCTGTTGGTCTCATGCACCGGTTGTTGTTCTGTTCTCTGTGATGCACTGTTACCGATCGTCTCCGCACTACCGTTTTCCCGCAACATGTCTCTCCACAGGCATACCTGCAGCTCATACAAGTAAGGATCCGTAATGTCCCATTTCCTCGGATTGTCCACAGGAATCGTCACAGATGTCTTCTCCTGTCCACCGTCAAGGGGCTGCTTTACCCGGAAAATCTCCCTGCTTGCTGTTTCTGCGGAGCTTTTACTGTCCCCTGTATAATACAGACAATATTCCAGTGCATAATTTCCGTTGTCCGTTCCCCATTTCAACTCCGTATCGATGGTCAGGTCATAGCCTTTTTGCGTCTCCACAGAAGAGGTGTAGATGCCGTCCAACGGGATATGTGTCTCCGGCAGACATATCATCCATACATTACGATAGATTCCGGCACCGCTGTACCATCTGCTGTTGGGTGCCTGAAAGGTTACCCGGAGAACAACTTCATTTTCACCTTCACGCAGATGATCCGTAATGTCCCAGTCAAAGGTGGAATAGCCGTATTTCCAGTCACCGAGGCACACGCCGTTTATATAGATGGAAGAATCCATGTAAACACCCTCGAAGCGCAAAATGACACGTTCGTCACATGTCGTGCAGGCATTACCTGCCACAGAATTTGACTGCTCCCGCAAGTTCTCCTGCGCCGCTTCGCCTGCACGCTTTACTCCGGATGCGGAATACACGAATTTCTTCCGATACCAGCCGATACTGTCTTCATAGAGGTTCTTCGTATCATAGATCAGCCAGTCGTGAGGCAAGTCTGCCGGCTGCATCTCCCGCTCCCAGAGAGTTCTGTCTTCCCAATTCACATCCAATGCTGTTTTGGCAAAATACCAGTTATCATTCCATAACGTTCTGCTATTCATCGAAATTTCTACCCTTTCTGTCCCTACCTCTTCCTGTCTGTTTTCTGCTCTTATATTGCTTGTATCTTAGTTTTCCATAAGGTGATTATTGCGCTCTGGCAAATTACTTTTCCTGCGTATGTCCGGTCTTGTCATTGTCTGACGCAGTCTGCGCATCCGCCCGGTCTTCCAGACGCTTTACCAGATAGACCGCCAACAGCGCATCTAATGTTCCCAGCACAATGCCGCCCAGAATATCCGTGGGATAGTGCACGAAGAAATAGAGTCTGGAAAAAGCAATGATTGCTGCCACCAGCAGACTTAAAATACCTGCCTTACGATAATAGCTGAAAATGGTCACCGCTCCGGCAAAACCGTTGGAAGTGTGTCCCGAAGGGAAGGAATATTCCGAAGGGAACGGAATTTTCAGCGTCACACCGGGGTCCACAGCACAGGGACGGGGTCTCGCGATCACATTTTTCAGGAACAAATTTCCCACAAGATAGGTGATTGCCATGGCGATTATCATGGTCAGACCGCATTTCCGGGTCTTCGGAATGCATGTCAGCACAATCGCAATGACGATCCATACCAGACCGCTTTCTCCGATCGTAGTAAAAAAACGCAGGATCTCTGTCAGCCATTCCTGATGGATCCCCTGAATCGCATGCAATATCTGTAATTCCATCCTTCGTTCCTCCTTGTCCGTCTTCCGGCTTGGTTATCGGCCGCTCCGTAATTTCACCGTCAGACATTCTTTTGAACTATTGTAATCTATTCAGAAATGCCTTTGCATTGGCTGCAATATCATCCTTAAATACAGCGGAACCGGCTACAATGACATTGGCTCCTTTTTCCATGGCAAATGCTACATTGTCCAGATTGATACCACCGTCTACTTCCAGATCGGTAGACAGCCCCTTATCGTTGATCATTTTCCGGATCACCTGTACCTTATCCAGGCACTCCGGGATCAGCTTCTGTCCGCCGAATCCGGGCTCCACTGTCATTACCAGCACCAGATCCACCAGTTCCAGATAAGGTTCCACTGCCTCTGCCGGAGTGGCGGGCTTAATGGTGATGCCGGCCTTTTTGCCTGTGGCATGTATTTTTTCAATGCATCCCTCCACATCTTCTGTGGCTTCCAGGTGAAAATTCACCAGGTCCGCACCACAGGCAGCGAACTCTTCCACATAACGTTCCGGCTTCTCGATCATCAGATGCACATCGAGAAACATATCCGTGTGGGATCTGACAGCTTTTAATACCGGCATACCGTAGGAAATCGACGGTACAAACAATCCGTCCATCACGTCTACATGCAGCCAGGGGACTCCTGCTCCTTCCACAGCTTTGATATCCTCTCCCAGTTTCCATAAATCCGCCGAAAGAATTGAAGGTGATAATAAATTCATGTTACTCCTCATTTCTGCCCCGCAAGGCCTTGTCTGTTGCTTATTACCGTTCTATTCTAGCAAACTTGTTTTCGTAAAACAAGACTAACGAAAAGGAACCTTTTCCTTTTGGAAAAAAGTTCCTCCGTTCGCAATTCTCTATAGGTTTTTCACGTCTTCTTTCAGTTTGTTCCAGGCATCTTCATGCTCCGTATAGTAAATGGGACATTTCTTTCCGCCACAATCATAGTGGCGCAAGATGTCATCGGGTTGCAGGTCATAGGCATCAGTCAGCCATTTCAATAATTTGATCAGAGAATCATAGGTCTCCTGAGTAAACTGGCCGTTGTCCGCCTTGTAGCAGCATTCGATAGAAATAGAATCCTCATTGCGGGTCTGTACTGCATAGGCGATCTCGTCCAGAGGAACGCACTGAAGGATCTCGCCATCATAGCCAATGATAAAATGGGCACTGGCACTGCGTTCATGATTGTCTTTCAGCTGTTCGAAGTAGCTGCGGTTCTGGGCCGCGCTGGTCCCAGGATTCGCCGTGTAATGTACAAAAATATTTTTCACTTCCGTCAGGGGATCTCCCGGTCTGGAATATTCATTCACGGTGAGAAAATCTTCTGTCCAGTTGGGATGTGCTGCATATACATCCGCCGGAAGTCCCTGGATCCGGGTTCCCGTGGTCTCCCCGATCTGTTTTTCGATCCGCTGCACAGCTTCTGCCGCAACTTCCACAGGAGTACTGGCTTCCGCAGTGCTGGCAGGTACTTCCAACAAATTTTTCAACATAAAGATTCCTGCAAGAATGCTGGCACACAGCAGGGAAATCTTAATATATCTGCGGATTCTTGCCTGTCTGCGGCGGCGCTGCCTCTCGGCTCTGACCCGGCGTTGTCTGACGCGGGTGCTGTAAGCATTGTCTTTGTAAACATTTTGCTCATATGCATTGCCCGGATGACCCTGCTCCTGCCGCCAGGCCTTGTTTTTCTGCTGTGCTGTCGTCGAATACTGCGGATGTGATTTCTTCCTTCCGCCTTCCTGCGGCATTGCCGATATGCTATGTTGTGACCGTTCTGTGCGTCCTCCGGTATGATTGCTTCGTGATTGATCGGCGTATCTTCCGGTCTGTCTGTCTTGCGGTTGTCCTACACGTCTTCCTACGTGTCTGACTATATTTTTTCCAGTCCGGTAATCCACCAGATACGGATTTCTTCGCACCTGTATCATTTCCAGATCCGGTTGTCTGCTCGAACGATTCTCCTGTGTCATATTGCTGCCCCCCAGAGTTAATTGCTTTCTTTGAGTCCCAGTTTAATCCGGAGTTGTCACATTTTTCGGCACATATTCCTTAAGATTTTATAAATTTATTGTTTAAAAAGTTCCAGCAAATACTTTTCTATCACCTGTGCTGCTTTGCGATGAGCTTTCACTCCGGGATGCAGGCGGCTGCCTACGGTGTCCGGTGTGGTGTTGGGAAGTTGTAAAAAGTGGATTCTGGTATCACCAGTCTGTTCCGCGTAGGTTTCCACCGCTTCACGGATGACGGGCAGGAAATTGTCTCCCAGCATACCATAGCCCCAGATGATCTGTGCCTCAGGATTGCAGTCACGCACAGCTTTCAGGAAATCTCGGATTGCTGTAGTCAGGATCTTTTTGACTTCTTTTATGTCACGGGTTCCTGCCCATTCTCTTACCAGTTCCGCTGCGGACTGGATTGCTGTGGCATCGTTGGTTCCCAGATTAATGATCACGGCATCCGGCTGCCATGCCTTGAAATCATAGTCTTCCAGTGCTCCCAGCGAAGCATTTCGCTCCCCGGTAAGCAATCCGCAGACCTGTTTATAATAGGGAGGAATCTTATTCTCTACAATGCCATCCCAGCCGGTGGCGATTCCCCAGCCACTCTGGGACACCACACGATATTCCGCAGAAAGCGCATCCGATACCATACGGGGATACGTATTTTCCGCAGAGAAGAACGCACTGATCCAGTCTTCCTCACCTACCGGCCCCATAGCTCCCTCTCCACTGGTAATACTGTCTCCTACGAATTCCAGGCGATATTCAGGATCCGGCAGAACCAAAAATTCCCCATCTCCATATTGCAATCCCAAAATCTGTATCATGTGCAGCGGGTCCTGGTGCATAGCCTGTACTTCCTTCAGAATCCGTACATGCTTCGGCTTTCCTACTGTCATTCCTCGAAACAGGCATACTTCATTTTTCCCTTTATTAACCGGAAAACGGCTGATCTGGGCACCATTCAGTTCTACCGCCAGCCATGGCTCCATCGTGTCGTAATCAGCATTTACTTCCAGCCACAATTCACTGCCAGTATATAGAAATTCTATACCGCTGCCGGTCCAGAATAAATTGATCACATCTTTTCCCGTGGTCCGGCCCAATACCCGCACTTGCGGCAAATCCGCTATACTTATAATCTTTTTCTGCTGTTCCATTTTCCCATACCTTCTACTCTGTTTTCTGTTGCTTCGACATTTTCTGTTATGATCTTTCGATTGCCTGCTTTACTCTCTCCTGCCGTACTCTTCTGCGATCACATTCTCCGCAGGACGTCCACATACCGCATAAGGGCTCAATCCTTCCAAATTTCCCGGCCAATCCCAGATGCCGAAGCCTTTCACCCAGTCACGTTTTCTGCAGGCTGTAAACATTGCCCGGTACCAGTCCGCCTGTTCCGCATCATCCTCTTCACCCTGCAGTTCCCAGTTATTCGGAACCTGCGCAGAACCATGAATATTCATGCAACCCGCTTCCGAAAACAAAAAGGGCTTCTGAAATTTTTTCACAACCTTTTCGATCCGGTCTAACTGGTTGTCCCAGTCGTCTATGGGATAATATCCGCTGGACGCAATCACATCCACGGCATCCCACCATGTAATATGATCTTCTCCATATTTGTCGCAATTATAACCGACAGGTCCGTCATATACCGTCCGTACTTCTGCGATAAGTTTTCTCCACTCTGTCTCCCGGTGCTCCGTCATGGTCATTTCACACCCCGCCAGGAACAATTCACAGCCTGTCCGCTGCGCAATCTGTGCATAATGTTTCTGAAAGGCAATGTGACTCTCGAACCAGTTGCCCCATTTGGGTTCGCAAGGTACATCATGGTCAAAAAAGCTGATTCGTGCCCGCCAGACACCATTGTCACAATTCACCGTCGGTTTCAAAGCAACTTTCAGTCCCAGGCTCTGCGCAAAGCGAATCATATCACACAGTTCTTCATCCGTGCAGCTTTTCTCCCCATCAAAACAAATTTCTTCACTATAAGGGGTCTCCTGTATCCCCGAGGGAGTGAGTATCACCCAGTTCGCGTGGGTCTTATG
>PPYE01294045.1_pt1 | contig 12045 bp, 9 predicted proteins | sample 1559881 | NCBI WGS metagenome assembly PPYE01 (sample SAMN08240022, study PRJNA423297) | Human gut metagenome, whole genome shotgun sequencing project.
ATATCCCATAACATACGTTTATTTTAACATATTTTTGCTGTGGATGAAACGTTGAAAGATGTTGATAACTTTTTTATTTTATCCCCAGCTTGTTTTCAATCTGTAATAATGCCTGCTGAAAGGTTTCTTTTTCCTTTAACAATTTTACCATTTTTTCATAACTAGCCATTATTGTAGAATGATCGCGGTTACCAAATTCAAAGCCTATTTTCACAAATGGCATTTCTAAATGTTTACGACATAGATATACGGCTATATGTCTGGCATTGGCGATATTTTTGGTTCTTGATTTGGATTCTATCTGCGTTCTTGTTAATCCATAATATTCACAAACCGCTTTTTTTATTTTCTTAGGTGTTAATTCATCATCCACTGCAATGACGGGATTTTCTTTAAATATTTCCTGCGTAAATGCTAAATCAATTTTTTCCGGATTATATAATATTGCTTTAAAGAAAAGTTCATTTAAAGATCCTTCAAGTTTTCTTACATCACTGGAAAACCGTGTTGCTAAATAATCAAGAACTTCATCTTCAATCATGATTTCTTCTTTTCGTCCTTCCATCTTTTTTTGCAAGATAGCTTTGGCTGTTTCGAATTCCGGAGAACCTACGGAAACAGAAAGACCGCTGGAAAAGCGTGAAATCAGACGATTTTCGATACCTTTTAATTCAGTAGGATGAATATCACTGGTAATAACAATTTGTTTATTATCACTAACCAATTTATTGTAAAGGTTAAAGAAGATTTCTTGTGAAGTACTTTGTTTCAATCGTTGAATATCATCAATTAGCAGATAATCAACAGAACAAATCATTTCTTTGACCTCTTCTACTGTTTTATTTTTCATAGATTCAATCAGTAAAGTGACAAAATCTTCACTATATATGTAAAGAACTTTTTCATCAGGTTTATTTTCTTTTACAAAATTACCGATGGCATGTAATAAATGGGTTTTTCCTAATCCCGAGTTACCAAAGATAAATAATGGGTTATTAAACTTACCGGGATAATGACAGGCGGACATGGCAGCCGCATAGGCTTCACGGTTATTCTTGCCGACAACAAAGCTGTCAAAGGTATATTCTTTTTTTATTTTATCCTCAAACATGATTTCATTTCTTCTTCTCACCGCTGAGGATGGTTGTAACAAATCGACTTCATTTCTTAATAATATTTGACAGGATACTGGCTGATCCAAAACCTGAGATAATTTTTCCTGAATCAGATCAATGGATTCCATCATTATTTGTTTATTAATTTTAAATGGAACAATGATGGTTGCCAATTCACCATCTATATCATATAACGATGAATCCTCTTTAAACCATGCATTAAAAACAGCATCATCAAAATGCGCATTTTCATTTATGAGGGTCAATGTTTTTTGCCAGATCTGATCCAGCTGTATACTAGCAAACTTTGACATAAGCAACTCCTTTTTTCGGTAGTCATATTTTACTATAAATGGTGGAAAAAAACTATGCGTATTATGAAAATATCAAATTTTCCACAGGAAAAGTAAGTATTTCATCGATAAATAAAGGATAAAAAAAGTTTTCCACACTTATCAACGTGGAAAGCCTGTGGATTTTTTAATGTGGATAAGTAAAAATGGTGGAAAAGTTGATAAGTACTAGTATAAGAAATAGCTTTCCCATAGCTTTTTATATTAAAATAAACTGATAATTAAAGGCTAAATGAATGTTTTCCACGTTTTCCACAATAGGTGGAAAACCTAGCTTAAATTTACTGTGGAAAGCTTGTGGATAAATAAGAATATTAGAAATTTTAGCTAGAATTCCCCTTTTTTCTTTTCAATAGGAGTAAAACTTAGAAGTTTTCCACTTTCTTTTATAGAAGAGGATTAGAATTGTTGAAAACTTTTCTGATTATGAAAACATAGTACCTATATAAACATAAAAATTTTGTTGAAATCTTGAAAGAACAAGATCACTTTTTATTTTCTGAAAAGAACTATGGGAAAATGTTTTAATCTTCGTTATAATAGATACGATATATAAATTAATAAGAAAGCAGGTTTTTTATGAATACAATAGGAAATATAGTAAAAGAAAAATTACAGAATTATGAAGAAAAGCTAAAGGCCAGCAATCGTCGTAGTTTATCTAGAATATGCAATTGTACAGAAGGAGCTTTTTTATTGGCCATGACAATCTATGTGGTTGGCAATATGAATGCTTGGACAATTTTAATGTTGGCAATCTGTGTCTTTTTAATATTTAGAATCATACATATCTATATAACGATAACAAGCTCATTGGATATTAGATTATTATATTTTGGAATGATTTTTTGTGAAATTGTGCTTTCCGGAATAGGTTTCTTTTATACACCAATCCTTCTATTTTTAGGTTTGATATTCGCTATGTTAATCGGATTTCCTTTTTTATTCCATAAACTTTCTTTATTGAAAAACTAAAAAAAGAAATACGAATTTTCATTTATTTTAAACTTTTATTGACTTTGATAATGAATTTATGTATAATTTCTTAGCAATGCTCAATTTGTATAAAGAAAAAAGAAGTGGAGGTGGCTCTTGTGAAAAGAACATATCAACCGAGCAAAAGAAAACACCAGAAAACTCATGGATTCAGAGCCAGAATGGCTACTGTTGGAGGACGTAAGGTTTTAGCACGTCGTCGTAGTAAAGGTAGAAAAGTGTTGTCAGCTTAAAAAATCACCTTCGGGTGATTTTTTTGTAGTAAGGTCTGAAAAGGAGCAACGATATGAAAAAAGAATTTCGTGTAAAAGATACGCGAGAGTTTGCGGAAATCATGAATTATAAGAAGTTCTATACATGTCCTTCCTTTGTTATTTATGTAAAACCTAGAAAAGAAGATCATGCGCGTGTAGGAATTTCCGTTGGAAAAAAGATGGGAAAAGCTGTTATACGTAATAAAATTAAGCGGCAAGTACGCAGCATGGTACAAGATATTTATACATTTGATGAGAATTTTGATACGATTATTCTTGTTCGAGTGAAATATCATGAAGAAAATTATATAAACAACAAAAAACTCTTGGAAAGATTGATTAAAAAAGTTAAAATATAAAGGTAGGCAACTTTAGCGAGGAGAAATGAAATGAAAGATTTTTTTAAACAAAAAAAGAAATTGCTTCTTGTTGTAATGCTGATGGTGGTAACGCTCACAGGATGTAGCGTACCGCGTGGTCAGAATGGTAAGACTTATGTGGACTCCATTATTACAATTAAAGAAGAAACCGTAGCAAGGAAGAATGTAGATTTTGAAAAGGGATCAAAAGCAGAAAAGCTGTATAAAGACTTAAAACCGGATGAAAGAATTACCATCAAGCCAACAACTTTCTCAGATGCGATGGATGAAGGTTGGTTCCATGGTATTATCGTATATCCAATTGCACAGCTGATCAACTGGGTAGCAAACTTTACGGATGCCGGTATTGGTATCATCGCAGCAACCTTTTTGATTCAGTTATTAATTTTCCTGTTTTCTATTAAATCACAGGTCGCAAATCAGCGCATGCAGGCATTACAGCCAGAAATGCAAAAAATCCAGGCAAAGTATGCCGGTCGTACAGATGATCGTTCCAAAATGGCGCAAGCACAGGAAATGCAGGCTTTATATTCTAAATATAAAATTAATCCATTTGGAACTTTATTAATCACTTTTATTCAGTTCCCTGTTATTTTGGGTATGTATCAGGCAACAATGCGTGCTTACAGTGTAGTAACTGGTAGTTTTGCCGGTATCAATCTTGCAAAAACACCAATTGAAGGTTTAAAAGAAGGACAGATTGCTTTTGGCGTTATCTTCATCTTGATGGTTCTGTTCCAACTTCTTTCCTTTAAAATGCCACAATGGTTACAGGAACATCGAAAAAAGAAACAACATGTAAAAGAAAAGAAATATGCAGAACCTAAGAAACAGCCGGGTATGATGGGCTCAATGAATATGATGATGTATATGAGTACAGCAATGATTGCCATATTCGCTATCAACTGGCCATTAGGTATGTCATTCTACTGGTTGGTAAATTCCATTGTCAGAGTAGGACAGAACTTATTGATTCATAAATGCTTTATCAAAGATTAGGAGGCATACGTTCAATGAAAACATATACTGGAAAAAACTTGGAAGATGCTATTCAAAATGCAGCAAACGATAAACAAGTGACAGCAGAGGAACTTACTTATACCGTTATTGAGGAAACTAGTGGTTTTCTGGGATTAGGAAGTAAAGTAACGATTAGTGCTTATTGCAAAAATGATATCATGGATTTTATGAAGGATTATCTGCAAACTTATTTTGATGGAATTCAAATGGAAGCAACCATTGAAGTAAGTGAAGATAATGATTTCTATCATGTAGATTTGGATGCTGAAAACAATGCTATCTTAATTGGTAAAAATGGGCAAACACTGCAATCTATGAATGCTGTATTGAAATCTGCAGTATCCAGTGAATTTAAAAAACGTATCCGTGTTCTCATTGACATCAATGGATATAAAGAAGAAAAATACCAAAAAGTATGTTCTTTAGCATTGCGTGTAGCAAAAAGTGTACAGCGCAGCAAAACAGATGCTATCTTAGATCCTATGCCAGCTGATGAGCGTAAAGCTATTCATAACTATTTGACGAATATGCGTAATATCTCCACGGTAAGTGAAGGGGAAGGTAATCAAAGACGATTAAAAATCGTATATGACCCTGAAAAACAATAAAAAACTATTAGAAAGTCTGTGAAAAGCAGACTTTTCTTTTTGCACAATAAGAAATTCTTGTTAGTAAGATGTCTTCATTTATTTGATATGAAAGGTACATGTTATTTACTGATTAGTTATAGGATGGAGAACCTTTAGCTAATTGTAAATCACGAGTATGTAATGTGCTAGATAATTTTTTATTTAAAATGCTAAATGAATTTCGAAAAAGATATTTGTTAATCTATCGTAAATAGGAAAGTAAGAAGACTGTTTTTATTTATGGTGGTATAAAAAAGAAATTTAAAAAGTTCTAAATAGTGTATATTACGGAAGGTTTATAATTTTTATATCTTATATTTATCACATATAAGTAAATTTTCTAAGATTCCATATACTGCTCAAAATATTTATGCTAAAATAGCGATAAAGGAAGATGAGCACAATGACAGAAACAATCTTTGAAACTTTATTGAAAGAGATGGAAGAACAACAAAAACTACATCATCTGCCAATTGTAGAGAAAAAGGCGAAGCAATTATTAAAATTAGCTGAAAAAGAGCAAAATCATTATTATGAAAGTATTGCCTGGTATTTTATATCTTTATTATCTTTTTATAATGAAGATAAACAAAAAGCTATGAAAGCATGCGGTCAAGGTTTAAAACTATGTGAATCAGCGGATAATGTACGCTATGAAATACGTTTAATGAATCTTGCCGGCATTTTATATGCAGATAGTAGTAATGAATTAACAGCGCTTCATCATTTTATTAATGCTTATTTCCTGTCAAAAGAACATCCGGAATATGGATTCATGCAATTGATTTTAAAAAATATGGGAACATTATTTTTTAGTATCGGTATGTATCAGGAAGCTTTGCAATACTATACAGAAGCATTTGACTATATGTTGCTCGATAAGTTTGAAAAGGGAGATTTACAAATTGTTATTTCTCATATCATGTTTACACTTGCCAGAATGAATGAGCAGGAAGAAGTAAGGATTTGGAAAAAGAAATATGACGAATTAGATAATGAATTAGCTAAAATACCAGAAGAATATGTACTTAGTGAACTATATCTGGATGTCTGTGCGCATACTACATCAAAGGTGCCTGAAAAAATGGAGCAGGTATTAAAAAATTTATATCAGGAAGAGGACTATTCCCATATTAAAAACTGTATGTTTTTTATGCTTGAAATGAGTTTGCATATGAAAAATGATTCGCTGTTTATTAAATTATATCAAACAGCAAAGAAATTATTTAAAGATATGAAAAATCCATATTTTGAAGAAGAACTTTCACAAATCTATATACAATATCTTAAAGAATTTCATAAAGATAATTTAAAAGATGAAATTTATCAACATTACGAAATATATCAAAAAGCTCAATCTTTTAATTTAGAGAATCGTAAGATCAGTATGAAAGTTAAAATGGATTTAGAAAATACGTTGTATAAACAACGTAAAATCATTGAAAACAATCAGAAACTTATGCAGTACACGCAATTAGATGACTTTACCGGCGTTTTGAAAAAAACAGCTTTCCGCAAACAGACGATAGAAAAACTTCAGCGTCGAAATAAGAATCAGAAAGCATTTTTCTTGATGATGGATATAGATAATTTTAAACATATCAATGACAGTTATGGACATATGATCGGTGATCGTGTCATAAAAGAAATAGTAGCAATCATTAAAAATAATGTTGATCAAAATACCCTTATAGGAAGAGTAGGCGGTGATGAATTTGCCATTTATGCAGATCATGTATATGAATTATATAAGATAGAAAATTGTGTAGAAAAGATAAAAAATGATGTACAAGATATTAAAATTAGAAATGTTAAAAAAAGAATAAGTATCAGTATAGGAATATGTGAAGCATCGGATGATGATTCATATGATATTATTTATAAAAAAGCAGATCATGCATTGTATGAGGCAAAATTGAGTGGAAGAAATCAATATGTAGTTTATGAAGAAGATAACGTTCAGGAAGAAAGCTTATTACCAATGCATAGTAATGAATTTTCTAAATTATCGATCTCTGCAGTTCTTCCAAAGGTATTTATGATTTTAAATACGGAAAAGAAAAGCAATACGATTTTAGACAGAGCCATTTGTTATATAGGGAGAACCTTACATATAGAAGACTTATTTTTACTTTATTTTATAGACCGAAAAAAAGAACAAGGGTATTTAAAAGTGTTTAACTTAAATGATAAAAGTATTCGCAGTCAAGCCATTTACCATATAGAGGAAGGGTATTTTAACGAATTTGATGAAACAGGTTTATTTCAAAATCATGATCTGAATCATTGTGATTTTCCATATGAAACAAAGTATAAAGAAAATCATATCATGTCTACCATACAGAAAAAAATTGAATATGATGGTCATTTTTATGGTATTGTGGGTATGAATAAAAAGAGTCGTCAAGTTTGGAATATAAAAGATGTTCTCTTAATTGAAAATATGGCCTGTGCATTTTCTACATATTTTGAAAGTTGGCGAAAACAGGATTGATTTCCTGTTTTTCTATGGAATTTTCATGTATAATAAGAAAGCTGATTGAGGTGATAAAATGAAATTAATAGCCGGTTTAGGAAATCCAGGGAAAGAATATGAAAATACAAGACACAACTCAGGTTTTTGTGTCATGGATGCGATTGCTAAGGAATTGCATGTTGATATCACACAAAAGAAATTTAAATCACTCATTTGTATGACAAGAATACAAGGAGAACAAGTATTATTAATGAAACCGCAAACCTATATGAATAATTCTGGGGAAGCTATTATTGAGGCTGTCAAGTTTTATCATATTGATGTAAAAGACATTTTGATTATTTATGATGATTTAGATTTGCCTGTTGGAAAGATACGATTACGTGAAAAAGGAAGTGCAGGTGGTCAAAATGGTATGAAAAACATTATTGCACATTTGCATACACAAGAGTTTAAAAGAATTCGCGTAGGGATCGGAAAGGATTCACGAGTACCTGTCATTGATTGGGTATTAGGGAAAATCAGAAAAGAAGATCGTGAAGATTATGAAAAAGCAATAGCACTGGCAAAGGATGCAGCTATTTATAGCGTTACGCATACCTTTATGGATACGATGAGCCATTTTAATGTGAAATAAAGCTTTTTCATGATAATACATGCAGAAAATAAGGTGATAAAGTGAAAATACTTCTTCAGGAATTCATGCAGAATGCAGCGGTTACTTCCATTGTTGAAGGTAAAAGTCAGCTGGGTAATTTATCATTAAGTGAAGAAGCCCTGCTGTTAGCAGCGGCATATCGCAAAAAACCGCAAAGTATGTTTATTATTAAGAATAACGCATATACGGCACAAAAACTCTATGATCGCTTAGAATGTCTATTAGAGGATGATGTGCTGCTTTTCAGCGTGGAAGAATCATTACGGGTGGAAGCTATTGCTGCTTCACCGGAAAGCAAAGCAGCACAGATGGAAACAATGGCAAAGCTTTTAGATAAGCATCCTTATATTTGCGTCATGAATGCAGCGGCTGCGATTCGTTTTCAACCATCTGTAGATATTTTTCAACAACACTTTATTCATATTCGGCAAGATGATGTGTTGGATTATGAACAACTGAAACAACTGTTATTTGAAGCTGGCTATGCCTATGTAAATCGTGTTGATCAACCATTATGTTATGCGGCAAGAGGTGGTATCATCGATGTATATTCGATGAATTATGAGCATCCGATTCGTATAGAATTTTTTGATAATCTTGTCGAAAGTGTACGATTTTTCGATATTTCCACGCAAAGAACAATTGAACTGATAAAAGAAGTGACAATCATTCCTGCTAATAATCTTTTGTTTACGGATGAAGAAATCGGTTGTATCGTTGAACGTGCAAACCAAGAATTAGCTATACAGCAGAAACAGTTATCATTATCTTTTCGTGATCAGTTGATATCACAAGTGAATGAAGATTTAGACTTATTGGCAAATCGACATGCAGAAAATCATTTATATCGTTATTATGCGTTTCTTGATCAGGCAAATACGATTTGCGATTATGTGAAAGATGCTAGTATTGTTGTTTCTAGTAAGGAAGAAGTTAACGATACAATCCGTCATCTACAGGAAGAAAATATTGCCTATTTACAAGAATTATTTCAAGAAGGAAGTGCTTTGTATAAGTTTGGTGTATTTGAAGATTTATCCAAAATATTAGGCAAACATAAAGTTATTGAATTTGGCATGTTTGTGGATTATAAAAAACCGATTACATCACAAATCATGAGCATGTCATTAGGTGATATTAATTTAGAACGGACTATCCAGGAAATCATTTCAGCATCGCATCGTCACAGAGTTTTATTATGTTTAGATCATCATGAGATTTCACAAGTCCGTAAACTGCTTGAAGAACAGCATGTAGCTACACGCATCGTTCATGAGGATGATGTATTAACTGAAGGCGTCTCTATTTTAGAGAAGAAAATGGTTGAAGGATTCAGCTGTTTAACAGAAGGAATCAGCGTTTACACGAGCAAGGAATTATTTCATAAATCCCGTAAATCCACGCGTTATTCCAATAAGTTTAAAGAAGCTGAAGTTTTGCATGATTATCAAGAACTGCATATCGGAGATTATGTCGTACATAATCAGCATGGTATTGGTAAATATTTAGGTATCGTCAATAAAGAGGTAGATGGTATCCACAAGGATTTTTTGCATATTGCCTATAAAGGTGATGATGTTTTATTAGTACCATTAGAGCAATTTCAATTGATTCGTAAATTCGTATCAAAAGAAGGAGCAGCTCCTAAACTAAATAAATTAGGCAGTGGTGAATGGGAAAAGACGAAGAAAAAAGTCAGTGCAAAAATAGCAGAATTAGCAGATCGTTTAATTCATTTATATGCCAATCGTGATGAGCATATCGGGCATGCATTCGCAAAAGATACGGCGATGCAAAAAGAATTTGAAGATGATTTTGATTATGAATTAACAATTGATCAGGCAAAAGCAGTAAAAGAGATAAAAAGTGATATGGAATCCAGTAAGCCAATGGATCGATTGTTATGTGGAGATGTCGGATTTGGCAAGACAGAAGTTGCCGCAAGAGCTGCTTTTAAAGCAGTGAGTGATAATAAACAGGTTGCCTTTCTATGTCCGACAACCATTTTATCTTTACAACATTTTAAAACTTTTCAACATCGTTTTCGCAATTTTCCAGTAAATATTGCGGTCGTAAATCGCTTTATTAAACCACAGGATCAAAAACAGATCATCAAAGATCTAAAAGAAGGTAATCTGGATATCCTGATTGGAACACATCGTTTATTATCTAAGGATATACAATTTAAAGATCTTGGATTATTAGTGATTGATGAGGAACAGCGTTTCGGTGTAGAACATAAAGAAAAGATAAAAGAGTTAAAAAACAGTGTTGATGTTTTATCACTTAGTGCTACACCAATTCCAAGAACATTGCAAATGTCTTTGATAGGCATACGTTCACTTTCACAATTAGAGACACCACCATTAAACCGCATGCCGGTACAGACATATGTAATTGAGAAAAATTTTTCAATGATCAAGGAAATTATTCAAAGAGAACTGGCACGCAATGGGCAGGTTTTCTATCTTTATAACAATGTGAAAGAGATTTATAATGTCGCAAGAAAATTACGAGAAGCATTACCGGATGTGGAAATTGGTGTCGCTCATGGACAAATGAGCCGTGATGATATTGAAGATGTCATGATGCAATTTACGGATAATCAATATCAGGTATTGGTTTGCACGACGATTATTGAAACAGGGATTGATATACCAAATGCGAATACCATTCTCATTGAAGATGCTGACCATTTTGGTTTAAGTCAGTTATATCAAATAAAAGGAAGAGTTGGTAGAAGTGATCGTTTGGCATATGCGTATTTGATGTATTCTCCGCAGCGTCAGTTGAGTGAAGTAGCAATGAAACGACTCAAGTCAATCAAAGAATTTACACAACTTGGCAGCGGATATAAGATTGCCATGCGGGATTTAACGATTCGTGGTGCCGGGGATATGTTAGGTCCTCAACAAGCTGGTTTTATTGATACGGTAGGTATTGATATGTATATCGAGATGTTGAATAGTGCGATTATGGAGAAAAAAGGCATTAAAAAAGTTGAAAAGCCGGTTATGAAAAAAGCAAACATAAAAGTAGATGCCTATATACCAGGACAGTTTGCCAATGAGGATTATGAGAAAATTACATTGTATCAGCGTATTGAAAAGATAGAAACGAAACAAGAATTAAAGGCAATGTTAGAAGAGATTAAGGATAATTATGGAAAATTACCTAAGGCGGTTCAGTTATTGTTTGAAAAGAAACGTTTGGATATTCTCATAAATGAACCTTATGTAGAGAATTTTCAGGAACAGCCAAAAAGAATTAGTATGTCATTTACCGAAACCTGGTCAAATGCAATTGATGGTGTGAAATTATTTGAATTCATGACGTGTATTTCTAAGGATATTCAATTACGGTATGTCAATCGTAAAATCACTTTGCAATTTGCAAAGCGAAAAGATTGGTTGATTACGGTTATTGAAATTTTAGAGAGTTGTGAAAAACTTGAAAGAAAAGAAGCTTAATGATACATCCACCTTTGTGATGAAGGTGGGTGTTTTCTTTTTTGAACGTTTTATTGAAACTGTTTATAAAAAAGAAACAAACAATGAAAAATGAAATGGTTTTAAGAAAATTATACACATAAAAATGTAACTTATATCAAAAAGAATGCTATACTTTAAGTAAGAAAAGAGGGATGTTGTTATGAAAAAAACGAGTCGCGTATGCTGTGCAATCTTATGTTTCTTTTTATTAACTGCTTGTTCATCCAATGATAAAACAAAGCAGCCATCAAATGCCACAAAAGTAAAAGAACAAACAACACTCAGTAATGAAACAAAAGAACTATTCACTTATTTGGATGCAACTTTAAAAGCAAAAAGTTTGCATTTGCAATCACAACAAGATTATGAAAGAGATCAACGCTATTATCAAAATAATACGGAAATTAAAAAAGATGGGAATGGTGGAAGTGTGATTTCCACTGGTGATATCGATAATGCAAATCCAAAGCAAGCACATTATATGGTGAAACAAATAACAGAAGATAGTACCGTGGTATATGGTGAAGAAAATGGTTATATGTATAACTATCTGAAACAAGAAAATGGTACCTACAACTTAAGTCAAAAAGAAGCAACGACATCATCAGATATTGAAAATAGTTTTTTATATTATTATTTGAACTATGATTTATTAAAACTTACACAACAAAGT
>PPYE01716598.1_pt1 | contig 12041 bp, 7 predicted proteins | sample 1559881 | NCBI WGS metagenome assembly PPYE01 (sample SAMN08240022, study PRJNA423297) | Human gut metagenome, whole genome shotgun sequencing project.
CAGTACCCTTGCTTATTTTACCAAATGTTTCAAATCAGCCTACGGAGTTTCGCCTACCGAATACGTAAAAGGACAACCGGAAGAGTAGTTCTAAATTGGTTTTATAAATGGGAATTTTCAGGTACGGATTACACGGTTTTCTGAAATATGATTGCACAAAGCAACAGCGTAATCCGTGTAATCCGTGCCTAAATTAAAATGATCCTTTTAATTATGATGCAGTACTTATCACATAGTTTGCAAAATCATCCCAGATTATAAAAAACGTCCCAAGAGCGATATAGAAGCGATTGTCCCAATGAAGTTGGGATGATTTTGCAAATTTACGGCACAGCTGGACAAGCCCTTTTTATTCCGTTTCCATACATTTGCAACATCGACTTAGAAATAATAATATGGAAACAAATATGAAACATTATCTTTTAGCACTTAGCATCGGGACAGCATTTTTAGTTGGCTGTCAGTCTCCCCAAAAGCAAAACCTGATTGATTCTAATTTTGCATTTGCCGAGCAACAACTCAAATATGCTTTTCCTAAAATAGATGAAGCACGCGCCAACGAATCACAGGAAAGCAAAGAAAAAAGAATTGCCAAACAATGGGGCGAACTGACTAATCCTCGTAATACAGAACCGGATGGTTCTCTGCGTCTCGTCCCTTCCAAAGACTGGACCAGCGGATTCTTTCCCGGTGAACTCTGGTATGTATATGAATATACACACGATCCTTTCTGGAAAGAGAAAGCAGAGAAGCATACAGAAATGCTGGAACGCGAAAAGAAGAACGGCACTACCCACGACATGGGATTCAAGATGTATTGCAGCTACGGCAATGGCTATCGCCTGACCGGTAATCCCACCTATAAAGATATACTGATCGAATCAGCACGTACGCTCATTACCCGCTACAAGCCGAACGTAGGTTGCCTTCGTTCCTGGGATCACCATGCCGACCAATGGGAATGTCCCGTTATCATCGACAACATGCTGAATTTGGAATTACTATTCTGGGCTTCCCGCGAAACGAATGACTCCACCTTTTATAATATAGCAGTCAACCACGCACGTACGACCATGAAAAATCACTTCCGTGACGATTACAGTACGTACCACGTCGTAAACTATGATACAATCACCGGCAACCCCATCTGCAAGGTAACCCATCAGGGATACGCCGACTCATCGGCATGGGCACGCGGACAGGCATGGGCGCTGTATGGCTACACGATGTGTTACCGCGAAACCGGACTCCCTGAATTCCTGGAACAAGCGAAGCATATCGAAAGATATATCTTCACCCACCCCAACCTGCCGGAAGACCTGATACCTTACTGGGATTTCAACGCTCCGGAAATTCCTAACGAACCGCGGGATGCGTCCGCAGCCACCTGCATCGCTTCCGCACTCTATGAACTAAGTACCTACGTACCAGAATATAAAGCCCTTTACAAAGAAGAAGCCGACCGGATTTTAGAGAACCTCACTGCCCACTACCGTGCGAAACCAAACGGCGACAACGGTTTTCTACTTCTCCACAGTACCGGCTCCAAACCTCACAACAGCGAAATTGATGTGCCTATCGTATATGCCGACTATTATTTCCTCGAAGCATTGATACGGAAAAACAAACTGGAAAAAGAACAGAAACTATAACGATCATCATCTATAAGAACCATGAAAAAGCTACTTATCTATATACTGACAGCCTTTACCGTACTTACCCTTCCGGCAAGTGCCAAGATTCCCGCCAGCCAACGAATCCGGCTGACCGACCAATGGGAATATCTCAAAGGTGATCTCGGAAGTATTTGGGAAGCCGTACGTGCAGTCGCCCCCGGTTCTTCGGAAGCTGTACCCATTTGGCAGCCAGTTACCCTGCCCCACTGTTTCAACGCGGAAGATGCCGTAGACCCGGACGTAAACTATTACCAGGGTCCCGGATGGTATCGCACCCTGCTCGATATTCAGAACCCGGCCGCCAACGGCCGCACGATCCTCGAATTTGAAGGAGCCGGACAGAAAACAGAAGTATATATCTACACCCGTAAAGTCGGCAGCCACGTAGGAGGTTACGATGAATGGAGCGTAGACATCACAGAAGCAATCCGTAAAGCATTAGCCGATCCCGATTGCCGCAAGCGGTTCAACGGCAAAGTACCTTTGTCCATCCGTTGCGACAATTCAAGAGATACAGAAATGATTCCTTCGGATTTATCAGACTTCAACGTATACGGAGGACTTTACCGCTACGTAAACCTGATTTATCAGCCCGCCCTTTCTTTTGCAAGTTTTAAACTGGAAACCCCGGTGCAGAAGGACTTGAAGAGCGCAACACTGAAAGTGCAAGCCAACTTCTACAATCCGAATGACACTCGCCAAGCTACGGTTCGCTTCACTCTGAAAGATCCGAACGGAAAGAAAGTGACCGAACAAACCGCCACAGACATTCTACCATTGGGAGAAGTACACCTGTTTGACATCGCTATCAAGAATCCGATGCTTTGGAGTCCTGACCAGCCACAGCTATACACTTGTGAGTTTACCCTCCAAACAGCCGAAGGCGAACAGACAGTAACAGAACAAGTAGGTTTCCGCCACTTCGAATTTGTAGACTACGGTCCTTTCAAGCTAAACGGAAAACGCTTGTTATTAAAAGGTACTCACCGCCACGAAGACCATGCAGGTGTAGGAGCCGCCATGACAGAAGAGCAAATGGTGACGGAAATGAAACTCATGAAAGAAATGGGTGTCAACTTCATCCGCCTGGGACATTACCAGCAATCAAACATCATCCTTCGCCTGTGTGACGAATTAGGTAACGCGTCACTTCCATCCGCCGCTGTGACTTCTGCAAAGATATTGTCGATGTATACTCTCCTTCCATCTGGGCAGGCTGGTATCGTGGCAAGTTTACCGACTACAAAAGCGTATCGGAAAAAGAAATGAAACAAGTGAAACACTTCCTACATGTAGAATGGGGAGGTGACTCTCACGCCAGACGCCACGCAGAAGATCCTTTCAAATCATTAGGTGGAATCCCTGCCGGAGTTGGTGCCGACGAACGGGCGGGAGATTTCTCTCTCGTGGGAGGAGATGCCCGTGCTTCCAGAGACGGAGACTGGTCGGAATCATACATCGTGAAACTGGTGGACTGGCATTTGAAAGAACAAGAAACCATGACTTGGCTTACGGGAACTGCCTACTGGCCTTTCAAAGATTTCTCCACTCCCCTACGACCGGAGAATCCTGTTCCCTACGTCAATCAAAAAGGAGTTATCGAACGGGATTTCGCCAAGAAAGAAGTGTTCTATGTGTTCCAGTCTTATTGGACGCAGAAGCCAATGATACACATTTACGGTCATACCTGGCCGACACGTTGGGGAGCAGCAAACGAACCGAAAGAAATATTGGTTTACTCCAACTGTCCGGCAGTAGAACTGTTTGTGAACGGAGTCAGTCAAGGTATTAAGCAACGCAACAGTCAAGACTTTCCCGCAGCCGGACTGCATTGGAAATGTGTGTTGCGCGAAGGAGAGAACCAACTGAAAGCTGTTGCGGTAAAAAGCAAAGAAGCGATTTCCGACGAAATCACAGTTGCCTACCAAACCGCTCAATGGGGAGAACCGAAACAACTGAAATTGACAAGTTATCCTGAAGGAGAAAATATCATCCGTGTAGAAGCCCAGCTGACAGACGACAAAGGAATTCCCTGCCTGGATGCAGCCAACCTAATTTCGTTTGAAGCTGCCGGAGACGGAGAACTTATCCAAAACCTGGGAACTTCAACCGGCTCACGCAAGGTACAGGCTTACAATGGAAAAGCCATGATACGGGTCAAAGTGACTGATACCTGTTACCTATCCGTTCAATCGGATGGAATCAAGACCGCTTATACTCAATTGAAAGCACAATGAGAAAACAGAACGTTTCAATAGGATTATTTATACTGCTCTTCAGCTTCACCACGGTGATGGCCGGGGAAAATGTGAAAGGTCAAGTACGCCAACTCCTGCAGACTGAAACCCTGAAACGGGCGGACGCTGCATTGGAGTCCGTACCGATGACCGTCACAGCCACCCGTGCCGAAAGAAGCGCAGGAGGTATTCACGACTTCTATTCCGAAGGTGACTACTGGTGGGAGAATCCGCAAAACCCGGCCGGTCCGTTTATCCGCCGTGACGGAGAAACCAATCCGGATAATTTCACCGCCCACCGTCATGCCATGATACGCTTCAGCCAGTTAGTCGGAGATCTGACTTCCGCCTGGATACTGACAGGAGACAAGAAATACACCGATGCTGCCATGCGCCATATCCGTGCCTGGTTTATCGATCAGAAAACGATGATGAATCCGAACTTGCTGTATGCACAAGCCATCAAAGGCATTGCAACCGGACGCGGGATAGGCATTATCGATACCATCCATCTGATTGAAGTGGCGCAGTCACTCCGCCTGATGGAGGCGCAGGGAATCATCGAAGACAAAGAACTGCAAACCATCCGCTTGTGGTTCTCCGATTACCTGACCTGGTTATCTACGCATCGTTACGGTATCAACGAGATGGAAGCCAAGAACAACCACGGTACTTGCTGGACTATGCAAGTGGCAGCATTTGCCTCGTTCACGCAAAATGAAGAAATGCTCCGTTTCTGCCGCGAGCGTTACCGGAGCGTGTTATTACCGAACCAAATGGCTGCCGACGGCAGTTTCCCTTTGGAGTTGGAACGCACCAAGCCGTATGGTTATTCTCTTTTCAACCTCGACGCAATGACTACCCTCTGCCATTTGCTGACAACTCCCGAAGAGAATTTATGGGACTATACCACCACAGACGGACGGAACATTGAAAAAGGAATCTCCTGGCTGTTTCCCTTCGTCAAAGACAAAGGTTCGTGGCAACGTCAACCGGACATTATGTTTTGGGAAGAATGGCCGGTGGCACACCCGTTCTTACTATTCGGTAGTCTTCATCATTACCGGAAAGAGTATTTTCAGACATGGAAACAGTTGGAACATTTCCCCACCAACGAGGAAGTGATACGCAACCTTCCCATCCGTCATCCTTTATTATGGTTAAACTAATTTGCTAAAAATAGAATCATTATGAGAAACCTGTTATTGAGTGCTTTTGCACTGGTTTGCCTGCTTCCAATGAACGCACAAACCGTCAACACCCGCATCTATCCTGCTGAAAAGCTGGCTAAAGTGAAGGCTAAAGCCGATACTCCTACATACGCCCCGGCTATCAAAACGTTAATGAAAGAGGCCGACAAAGCTATGAACCTGACTCCTCCTTCGGTGATGGATAAAAGTATGACAGCCTCCAGCGGAGACAAACACGATTACATGAGTATGGGACCTTACTGGTGGCCCGATCCTTCCAAACCGGACGGCTTGCCTTATATCCGCAAAGACGGGCTACGCAATCCCGAACTGTCCAAGTTAGACCGTGACCGGTTGGGAAACATGGCAAAAGCCGTTACCACACTGGGAATTGCTTACTATTTCTCGGGCAACGAGCAATATGCGAAGAAAGCAACCGACTTTCTGAAAGTATGGTTCCTGGACGCCAAAACAAAAATGAATCCGAACCTGAATTACGGTCAGACCATTCCCGGCCGCAGAGATGGCCTGGGGCGCGGAACAGGTATGATTGATACTTACTGCTTCGTAGAAATGCTGGATGCGCTTACCCTGCTGGATAGTTCGAAAGCCATGACACCTGCCATCAAAAAAGGAATGAAAGAATGGTTCACGCAGTTTGTAGAGTGGATACAGACAAGCCCTGTCGCCGCCGAAGAAAATGCCGCCAAGAACAATCATGGGCTGGCTTATGACGTGCAACTGACAGCGTACGCCCTGTATATCGGCAACAAAGAATTGGCAATTCAGATTCTAAAAGAATTCCCGGCAAAGCGTCTGTTTTCTCAAATTGAACCGGACGGCAAACAACCGCTGGAACTGGAACGCACAACTGCTTTCGGTTATACCCTCTTCAACCTAACGCACATGCTGGATATGTCTTTCATTGGCGCAACGGAAGGTATAGATATCTATAACGCCGCCAGCGAAGACGGACGTTCCATCACTGCCGCACTGAAATTTACCATTCCCTATATCGGCAAGCCGCAGAGCGAATGGCCTTACCAGCAAATCAAAGAATGGGACAAGAAACAAGATGAAGCCTGCTGGGTGCTCCGCAAAGCCTCTTTCTTCGACCCGAAAGCCGGATATGAAGCGATCGGTGCCAAATATCGCACCACTTCTGCTTCCAGCCGTCTGAATTTAATGTATAGTTTAGAATAATCCTTTATTTAAATCCTAATATCATGAGGAACAAATCGTTTTATTACCCTTTAATGATAGCAATGTTGCTATTGTTATGTACCCCGTTCGTAACGGTTGTCTACGCGCAATCATTTACTGTCACCGGTACAGTCGCCGATAGTCAAGGCGGTGTTCCCGGAGTAAATGTGAAGGTGAAAGGAAGTACCACCGGTACTATCACCGATATGGACGGCAAATTTACATTGAATGTCCCCTCTTCCAAATCTGTCCTTGTCATCTCCTACATCGGATATACGACGCAGGAAATACCCGTCAATAATCAAAAGATACTGAATATCAACTTAAAAGAAGATACGAAAGTGTTGGATGAAGTAGTGGTGGTAGGTTATGGCGTGCAGAAGAAATCCCACCTGACCGGGTCCGTATCCAAGATGGACGTCAACAACCTGACAGATATTCCCGTGACACAAGTAGACCAACTACTGCAAGGAAAGATTGCCGGTGTTAATATTCAGAACTCCACTTCCGAGGCCGGAGCTGCTCCGCAAATCCGTGTACGTGGTATGGGTTCTATCAGTGCCGACAGTTCTCCGCTGATTGTCATCGACGGTTACCCTGTTCCCGAAGGACTCTCTACACTCGATATGGCGGATATTGCTTCTATCGAAGTATTGAAAGATGCCGCTTCCGCCGCTATCTACGGTTCACGTGCAGCGAATGGCGTCATTTTGGTAACGACCAAAGAAGGAAATGCCAGCAAAGCGAAATACAGTGTGAAAGCCTCTACCGTATTATGATTAACAGCAACTACAAACGTCTGAACCTTCGTTCGCGCATCAACGCGAAGTTGTCCAAACGGGTAGATCTTAGCCTGAACGTAGCTCCGTCCTACACCAAAACGGAAACACCGTCAACCAACTTCATCGATTTCTACCGTACACCGTCTTTCATGCCGGTACGTCATACGGAAGAAACGGCAGCCCTCACAGGAAAAGCCATCGGTTCGTGGGCACGCGGTAGCGATTTCAGTAACATCATGTACACACGTGAAGACGGTACGCAAGTGAAAGCCAGTCCGTTCAACACCAGCAACAACAATCCGAAGTCATTGATGGATACCGAAGAACGTTTCAAAGAAGACTATAACCTGCAAGCCAATTCCTCTATCAATGTGCAAATCATGAAAGGCTTGACTTTTACCACTTCCAACGGTTTCTACATTAAATACCGTCAGAACAACGAATACCGTAACTACGAATCCCGCAAAGACGAAGAGTCGGCTATGGGTACTTACAAAAACCGTCTCTATGTCGACTTGTTGAGTGAAAACACACTGAACTACATCGGCAAGAAAGGTAAGCATGATTATGCAGCCTTATTGGGTTACACCGCACAGACTACCTCGGAAACGACAGCCAGCATCGTAGGTCTGGGCTTCCCTACCGATTATGTGCATACGCTCAATGCGGCCACTTCTTTCGACGTCAGCCAAACGAACACCATTAAGTTCCGTACCGCTATGATGTCTGCCCTTGCACGTGTCAATTACAGCTATGCTGACAAATATCTTGTTTCCGCCAGTCTGCGTACGGACGGTAGTTCCCTTTTTGCCGACGGTAAACAGTGGGGTTGGTTCCCTTCCGTATCACTCGGATGGCGTGCTTCGGAAGAAGCCTTCCTGAAAGGCGTAAGCTGGCTGAATATGCTGAAGCTGCGTGCCAGCTTTGGTGTGACGGGTAACAATAATATTCCTGCCAACTCTTATTATAATCTGCTTTACGCCAGCAACTATGCGTTGGGTAGCGGCACAGGCGCACTGATCCCCGGACTGGGTAAGACTACCTCTACCAAAGGTAACCATGACATCACTTGGGAACAGACGTACGAATACAACGCCGGTATCGACTTCAGCGCACTGGACAACCGTATCAGCCTGACTCTGGAAGGCTACTATTCCATCACCAAACAATTGCTGTTCAAACAACCGGTCGTTTCTTTCATGGGTTACAGTGATTACTGGAACAATATCGGACGTATCCGCAACAGTGGTATTGAAATCGAGTTGAACACGCACAACATTCGCACCAAGAACTTCGAATGGACTACTTCGTTCAATCTCTCGTCCAACTTCAACAAGCTGCTCGAACTGTCCGGCGAAGAGAGACTGATCTCTACCGGCGAACGTAATGAAACATATCTGGCGCAAGTAGGACACCGTGCCATCTCATTCTTCGGTTACAAAACCGACGGTGTTTATCTTAACCAGGCGGATCTCGACGCTTCCCCACACTTGGCAAGTGCCACACCGGGCAGTCTCAAGATTGTAGACATCAATGATGACGGCGTTATCAACGACAAAGACCGTACCGTCATCGGTAACCCCTTCCCGAAAGCAACCTGGGGTATCTCAAATACTTTCAGATGGAAAGGTTTCGATCTTTATTTCCTCATTCAAGGGGTAAGCGGACTGGATGTATTCAATGGCGACGGCTACTACACCGAATCCAAGAAGTTCAACCGCAATTATGTGAAAGACCGTTGGATCAGTGCCGAATATCCGGGTGACGGACGTACTCCTACTGTCGGTTCGGCAGGTATTTCATGGGAGTTCACCGACTATATGATTGAAGACGGTTCATTCGTGGCTCTGCGTGATGTAGTTCTCGGTTATACCTTCGACAAGAAAAAGTTGAAAAAGGCAGGACTCAATTCACTCCGCCTTTATGCTTCCGGTCAGAACCTGCTCTACTTCTGGGGAAAAAGCTACCGGGGAATCAATCCCGAAGCCCGTGTTACTACAGGCTCCTACTCTTCCCCATTGGTCAACGGATACCAGCGTGGAGGATTCCCGATACAGTCTACCGTCAATATCGGATTTGAACTTAACTTCTAATCACCTTAAAACGTACAGTAATGAAACTAAAACATATATTTACCGCCAGTCTGTCCGCTTGTGTATTGGGTCTTTCTTCCTGCGACCTCAACATTACACCGGACTCCTATATCCCCGACGGTTCATTCTACAAGAATGAAGCCGAAATGAATACTGCCGTCATCGGTTGCTACGGAGGAATGCAGGCTCCATTGAATATCGAATGGACATTGACCGAACTGCGTGCCGACAATACGCGTATGAACAGCAACAGTTCGACCAACGATGCGTTCCTGCAACAACAGGCGCTGGACCTCGGTACCATGGATGCCAGCAATGCCAACATACGTACTTACTGGGAAGCTACTTACAGCAATATCAACAGTTGCAATAACGTATTGGCTCCCGAGAATCTGGCTGTCGTAGCCAACGAGAAGAAACGGGCACAATTTGAAGGAGAAGTACGTTTCATCCGTGCATACCATTACTTCAACCTCGTACGTCTTTTCGGCCCTACCTTCATTGTTACGGAGGAATTGAGCGTGGCTGAAGCCATGAAAAAAGATCGTAGCAGCGTGGAAGCGACTTACAAGCAGATTATCGACGACCTTCAAAGATCCGTTGACAACTTGGAAGGAATTACATACGACATAGCAGACTTGGGACGGGTGACGCAGGCAGCGGCTCAATCCCTGCTGGCCAAAGTTTACCTGACTCTTGGGAAATATACGGAAGCCAAGAGCTTACTCAAAGCTGTGGTGGATGTAAAAGGAGATCAGTTGACGGTTAGTTATTCCGATGTATTCGATATTTCCAAAGAAATGAACGATGAGATTATCTTTGCCATCCGCTATAAATCCGGTAGTCTGGGTATCGGCTCGCCTTTTGCCAATACTTTTGCTCCTACCAAGAGCGGCGCCAATGTAGTGACGGGTGACGGTGACGGACGTAACTATCCGACAACAGAAGTTCTCGGAATTTATCCGGAAGGTGATTTGCGTAAGGATGCCAGCGTGACCGACCATTATATCGATCCGAGCAAGAAAGACCCGGTGGTCATTTCAGATCAATCGGCTTATATCAAGAAGTTCGTTTCTCCCGTGAGCGTACGTTATGATGGAGAAAACGACTGGCCTGTCATTCGTCATGCCGACGTGCTGCTTATGTATGCCGAAGTGTTGAACGAAACAGATGGCCCCGCCACCGGACTTCCTTATCTCAACGAAGTGCGCCGCCGTGCCGGACTGGCTGCCATAGCTGCTTCTGAAGTGCCTGTGAGATATGCTTTCCGCGAAAAACTGGAAAAAGAACGCCGTCTGGAACTGGCATTCGAAAACCAACGTTGGTTCGACCTCTTGCGTTGGGGCAAAGCAGTGGAAGTAGTCAACAAGCAAATCACCGAAACGGAAGGTTTCTATGACAAATATGCTTTCACCGTGAATAAGATTGCCGACTGGCAACTACTGCTTCCTATCCCGCAAAGCGTGATAGACAATAATCCGAGCGTAGTTACCCAGAACCCCAATTACTAACCTTTAAAACGAAAACAGCATGAAAAATAAACTTCATTACTTCATCCTCCTTTTCGTACTTGCGGCACTGACGGGCTGCAACGAAAAGTTGAGTATTGAAACTGAAATACAAGGTGCACCGGAAATCAGTGAGTTTACCCCAACCAGCGGAAAAGCCGGTACGGAGATTACGGTGAAAGGTAGTAATCTGCGCGATATCGTTTCTGCAACCATCGGTGGTGTAGAAAGCCAGATACTTTATAAACTGTCACAACAGGAAATCGTGATTGTTGTGCCACGTGAAGGAACAAAAAGCGGAAAAATCGTGCTTGCCACTTCCCGCAAGGACGATGCCGGCGAAAGCACCCGCGCAGAAAGTGCGCAATCATTCTCCGTCACCTATCCTACTCCACGTGTGACTGACTTCCCGAAAGGTGGAAGAGTAGGAAACAACGTCGAGATTTTGGGAGCTGACCTGGACATTATCTCAAAGGTCTTTATGGGCGACGAAGAGGGAGAGATCATTTATCAGAGTGAAAAAGAGATTGCGGTAAAAGTGCCGTTTATTATTGATGACGAGGCAACTGTATCATTAAAGTACGCCAACCAAACAGGAGGCGAATCTGAAATCAAAGGAGAGTCCGGTGACTTTATAGTAGAGAAAGATGAACCGGAAATAGAGAAGATAGATCAGGAAAGTCTAATGGAAAGAAGCCTGCTCACATTGGGCGGCAAAAACCTCAATCTGATTGAGTATATCTATTTCGGAGAAGAAAAGTATGCACCGGTCAGCCAGAATGGAAGTACCATTGTTTTCAGAGTACCCACTTTGCCGGAGACACGCACTGTGAAGATTAAAGTGACCTATTATAGAGAAACGAAGGAAATTATCTTATCCGACGCTTGCGAGGTGATTCGCATGAAGAACTTGTTCAGTGCCAATCAGGCAATAGGAACACGTAACAGCAAGTATGGTTATGGTAGTATGCTCAACGGTAATTCTGCGGACGGCAATCCGATATGCACTCCTTGCGTACTGAAAGAGGAAGAGAATTTTGATAAGATAGACTTCGCCGGATATGTGAACAGCGGACTCGACTTTGCACTCAATTCACCGGATGCGATACTTAATCCTGATCCTGCCAACACCAAAAACAACTTGAAGAATTACTGGTGCGGAACAGCGGCTGTGCCTAATGCGGAAAACTTCACGATATTTGCTCCTTTCACGGCAGTACAAACAAGATTCTTTGTTTTGAATCCTACCACTCATGCCGCGCTTATCGAACAAATCAGAGCAGGCAGAGATCAACTGGAAATCACTCCGTCACTCTTTACCAGTCTGAATATAACCAAGAGTTCTGCACGTA
>PPYE01433546.1_pt1 | contig 12038 bp, 10 predicted proteins | sample 1559881 | NCBI WGS metagenome assembly PPYE01 (sample SAMN08240022, study PRJNA423297) | Human gut metagenome, whole genome shotgun sequencing project.
GTTTGCACCGGGGCGGGAGCCGGGGCGGCGGCCATGGTGGGCATGCCCCCTTTGGGGATCATGGCTTCCATCTCCTCCACCTGCTTTTCCAGGTCACGCTTCTGGAACTGCAGTTCCAGAATGGACTGCTGGCATTCCTTGTACTTGCCCTGGTAACCTGTGGCACGCTCCTCCGCTTCCCGAAGCTTGGTCACGGCGTCGCTGCCGGCCTTCTCGGCCGTTTCGGCCCGCTGGGTGGCCTGGTTCAGTTCTGCCTGGAGCTTCTCCACGCAACGGCGGGCATTTGCCTGGTCCTTTTTCAGTTTTTCAAGCTGAGCATTCAGCTGATCAATGGTCTGCTGGTATTCCAGTTCCCGCTGCTGGGTCTCGTTGGCCAGCGCGTTCATGTATGCCAGCACATCATTCTTGTCAAAGCCCAGCATGCTCGTGCGGAACCCCTTCTCCTGAATGGGCGGTTCCTTGGACGGCATGGCGTTCCTCCTCATGTATCACAGGCACAAATCCCGCCGCCGGAAAGGCAGCAGGCAGCCCGGCATTTCAACATCCGCAAGACCGGGCATCGCACGGTCCTGTCATCAGGAACGCTTGTTCAGGATGCTGAGCAGATCGTTGAAGTAATCACCGTCATCCTCTTCCTCCGGCTCGGCGGCCTTGGGGCTGCTGGCGGGGGCAACCTCGGTGTTGAAGATCACCGGGCTGGGGATGACCGGATCGACGGCCGGCGGCGGGGTGGGGGCAGCGGGCTGCTGCACGGCAGGTTCCGCCTGGGCGGCCGGAGCGGCATTCTTGGACGCCATCTGGGCATGCATGGCAGCCTGGATGGGCTCATCCACACCCGGGGTGTTCTCGAAGCCGGTGGCCACGACGGTGATGTTCATCTCGTCGGCCAGGCGTTCATCGAACGCAGTACCCCAGATGATGTTGGCATCGGGATGGGCAGACTGGGTAATCATGGAAGCGGCGGTCTCCACATCGTCCAGGCCGATATCCGGGCTGGAGGTGATGTTGATGATGACACCGCGAGCGCCGGCGATGCTGGTTTCCAGCAGCGGGCTGGAAATGGCAGCCTTGGCGGCGTTTTCGGCCTTGCCGGCGCCCTTGGCGACGCCGACGCCCATGTGGGCAAAACCGGCGTCCTTCATGATGGAGCGCACGTCGGCGAAGTCCAGGTTGATGAAGGCCGGAATGTTGATCAGGCTGGAGATACTCTCAACGCCCTGGCGCAGCACGTTGTCGGCGGCTTCAAAGGCGTTCATCAGGGTGATCTTTTCCTGGCTGATGAGCTTCAGACGCTCGTTCGGGATCACGATCAGGCTGTCCACATGCATCATCAGGTTGGCAATGCCCTGCTCGGCCAGGCTCATCTTGCGCTTGCCCTCAAAGCTGAAAGGCTTGGTGACGATGCCCACGGTCAGGATGCCCAGGTCATGGGCAGTCTCGGCCACAACGGGCGCCGCACCGGTGCCGGTGCCGCCGCCCATACCGGCGGTGATGAAGACCATCTGGGCGCCTTTCAGGGCGTTGGTGATCTCGTCCTTGCTCTCTTCGGCGGCACGCTGGCCCACTTCCGGGTCGGCGCCGGCGCCGCGGCCCTTGGTCAGCTTGGCGCCAAGCTGGACCTTCTGGGTCGCCTTGGAGTTGATCAGGGCCTGCTGGTCGGTGTTCATCGCAACGAATTCCACGCCGCCAAGGCCCGCGTCGACCATGCGGTTGACAGCGTTGCCGCCGCCGCCGCCGACGCCGATCACCTTGATGTTAGTTACATTCTGCATCTCTTCATCGAGAACGAACGCCATGAGTGTATCCCCCTAAACAGTTGTTAATTTCGACGGGCCCGACAGTCCGGGCCGCCGCCATGCGGTTTATGACCCAGAGGCACACTGGCCCTGTATTTTTTACATATAACTGATTATTAGAATACCAAATTCACAACGATATTTCAATAGCTGCGGCGCAAAAAAACAAAATTTGCGCCGCAGCCCGTAGAAATATCCAAAAGAGTTCACATGCCTGCGCGGATTTTATCGCATTTGCATAGCGGGAACAGTTTTTCGCGTGGCATCGCTCAATGTTTTGGTGTAAGCACACCGGGCTCCCAGGGTCGCGAGCTCCGCGGGCAGGTCCTGGTACCCCCTTCGGATGTGACCGGAATCGCTGATGCGCACCGTTCCTTTGGCTCCCAGCGCCGCCAGCACCAGGGCTGCCCCGCCCCGCAGGTCGGGGGCGGTCACATCGGCCCCGTGCAGCGCCGCATCGCCGCCGATCCACAAATCCCGCCCATCGGCACGCACCCTGGCACCCATGGCCGCAAAGCCCTCGGCGCAGGCAAACCGATTCTGGAACAGGGCGTCGTGGATGCGGCTTTCTCCCCGGGCACTCAGCAGCACTGCCGCCGCCAATGGGGCGGTGTCGGTGGCAAAACCGGGCCAGGCGCCGGTGCACAGGTCCGCCTCGCCCCACAGCGGCGTATCCGGATCCCGGGCCACCGTAAAGCTGTCCGGTCCCGCGACGATCTCGCACCCCGCGGTGCGCAGGAACCGCAAAAACGGCGCCAGGTGTCCCGGGCGGCAGTGTTCCACCGTAACCCGGCCGCCCGCCACCGCCACCGCCGCCGCGTAGGTGGCCGCCGCAATCCGGTCGGGCAGCGGCAGGTGCACCCCACCCCCGGGCAGAATGCCTTCCTGCCCGTGCACCGTAATCACCGGGGTGCCGGCGCCCTCAATCTTGGCCCCCGCCATGCGAAGAAAGGCGGCGGTGTCCGCGATTTCCGGTTCACAGGCCGCCCCCCGCAGCACGGTGGTGCCCCGGGCGCAGGCCGCAGCCATGAGCAGAGTCAGAGTGGCCCCCACGCTGGGCAGGCGCAGGGTGAAGTCCGCCCCGCAAAGGGGGCCTTCCCGGCAGAGAACCACCGAGGATTCCCCCTCCCGGATGGTGGCCCCCATGGCCCCCAGCCCTGCCAGATGGATGTCAATGGGCCGGGGCCCCAGCCGACAGCCGCCGGGCAGGGGCATCTCCACCCGGCCCGCCCGCACCAGCAGCGGCGCCAGGTAGAACACCGATCCCCGCATGGCCCCGGCCAGCTCGGGGGGAACGGTTCCACTGACCGTGGCGGGAGGCAGCAGGATATCCGGTCCCCGCCGCACCGGATTGGCCCCCACCGCCCGCAGCAGGGCCATGCTGGCTTCCACGTCCGAGAGCTGCGGCACACCCCGCAGCACACAGGGTTTTGCACACAGCAGGCTGGCCGCCAGAAGAGGCAGCACACTGTTTTTGGCAGCCGCGGGACGAATACTGCCCGCCAATACCCGCCTGCCTGTGATCCTGATCCGTTCCATCGCCGCACCGCCTTTCGAAATATCCGTCACACCATACCAATATATGCGCTGTTCTGCCGAAAGTTACAAAAGCAGCGGCTGGAGCTGTACCCCCCGCAGGGCGCTTTCCAGCGCGTCTGGCAGCAGGGTGAAATCGCTCTTCAGGCTGTGGGGCTTTTTGAAGCTGTCGTCCTGGCCGAAGGGCACAAAATAGAAATTTTTGCGCTGGAGCAGAACCGCCAGGCTGGCCGCACTGCCCGAAAGACCGTCGTTGGTGGAGGGGGCCAGCACCAGAGGCCGCCCGCCCCGCAGCATGCTCTTGGCGGCCAGGGTGACCGCCGTGCTGCTGATGCCATTGGCCAAAAGGCCCATGGTGGTGCCGGTACAGGGGGCGATGATCATGGCCCGGGCCATCTTTTTGGGGCCCAGGGGTTCCGCCTGCTGCAGGGTGGTCATGGGTTTGTGGCCGGTCATCTCTTCCAGCGTTTGGTGCAGGCTGGCCGCCGTGCCGAACCGGGTGTCCTGGGTGGCGGCGCTGGCGCTGAGCAGGGGCAGCACGTCCCAGCCGTCCCGGCAAAGCCGTTGGATCTGGGGCAGCACCGCCCCGAAACTGCAAAAACTGCCGCACAGGGCAAACACCACCGCGCGGGGGGTATCCTGCCAAGTCTGAGTCATACTGCCGCCCTCCCCTGTTCATTCAAGATATTCAGAATGGTCTGTGCAATGAGTTCTCCCGCCGTGTCCGGGGCGCAGCGCCCCGGCAGGCCCGATGCCAACCGCGCCTGCAGGCCCATGGCCTGGGCGGCGTCAAAGTCCACCCCGCCGGGGGCACTGGCCAGGTCGATGATCACCGCGCCCCGGGGCAGCTGTCCCAGCAGCGTTGCCGGCAGCACCATGGCCGGAATGGTGTTGACCACCGCGTCAAAATCCGGCAGCAGCCGTTCCAGGGCGGTCAGCGGCGCCGCATGGCAGCCGGCGCACCGGGCTGCCGCCCGCTGGTCCGGGCTGCGGGCAGCCACCGTGACCCGGGCTCCCAGGGCCGCCAGCCGCCGGGCCACCGCCTGCCCCACCCGGCCAAACCCCAGCACCAGTACCGGACTTTCCCACAAAGTGCGGGTGCGCATCTGCATGAGCAGGCACAGGCAGCCTTCGGCGGTGGGCACCGCGTTCAGGCTGGCCAGTTCGTTGCGGGTATAGTAGTCCACCGGCACCAGCCCGGCTCGCTGGATGACGCTGCGCGCCTGTGGGGTGATGAGCCCCGCAAACACCGGGGTGTCCCGACGGGCCCGGTGCAAAAGGTCCAGCTGCCCCGGCGTGATGGTTCGCAGCGGCATGGGAAGCAACAGAAAATCGGCGTGTTCGGGCGCACTGCGGGTACATCCCGCCTGGCGCAGGGCCCGGCCTGCGGCCTGCTGGCGGGCATCTCCTTCTGCCATACAAAATGTAAACATATTTCCACCCCCGTGTTCTGAGCCATCCTATGCCCGGTCTGCAACAAAGGTGACGGAAACAGAAAAAAGCCCCTGCCGAAGCAGAGGCTTTTTCCACAAAAAGGATCAATAATGGTTCAGGGCGTCACACTCGTTGCGCCACACCGAAGTGGGTTCCACCGACACGGTCCCCACCCGCACGTCCCCTATGGTGGTGCGGTCGGTTTCGGCCAAGACCTGGCCCGCCTTGACGGTGGTGCCCGCCTTGACCGAGATGCTGCGCAGGCAATAGAAGATGCTGTGCACCCCGGCGCCGTGGTCGATGACCACGGTATACCCGGCAGTACCGCCCAGATCCTGGGCCAGCACCACCTTGCCGGCGGCCGGGGCCAGCAGGTCTCCGCCCCGGGTGGTGGAAACCACCACATTGCTGCAGGTGCGCCCGGTGCCGGTGCCGGCCACCCGTTCGCTGCGGGAACGGCCCACATATTCGGTGGTGCCGTAGGCCAGTTCCACCTCCGCCTTGCCGGTGAAGGGCAGGGTGAACCCGTCCTCCGACCAGGCCGCGGGCTGGTCATCGCCGGTCTTGAGCAGGGCCAGGACCTCGGCAGGGGTATCGCTATCGGCCATATACGGGCTGGTCAGCTGGCTCTTTCTGGAATAATCCTTGAAGGTGTTGGCCCTGGCCTTGACGGTCAGGCTCAGCTCCTCGATATAGCCCGCATAGCTGACGGTGACCGTATAGTCGCCGGGTTCTTGGTCCACCGCGATGGGCAGATAGCAAACCCAGTCGTTTTCGCCCCGATGGAAGGCAGTGGCGGTCAGGTCGCTGGTCAGGATGGGCGCTTCCTGCTCCGCCGCACCGCCGCTGGCGCGCACGGCTACCACGCCGCCCTGGGTGGCGGACACGGTATTGAGCCGGATGGAGGGACGCAGGCTGACCGTGAAAGTGAACCGATAGACTTGTTTGCCCGAAACCTCGGCGGCGTGGCTGATCTTCTTTTCGGTACGGAAGATCACCAGTTCCGCCGTGTAGGTATCGTTTTCGGTGAAGGTGAAATTGCCGAACTGTTCGGCGGTGCCTTCAAACACCGTCTCGCCGGTGCTGTCCTCCACCGTCAGGGTGGTATCGCAATCCGGGTGGGATACGTCCAGGTCCACCTGGGCGGACTGGATGGTTCCCTCAATCTCGATGGGATCTTTGGAAACGGTGTCGGCGTAGGTGCGCTTGAAGATGTTGGCCACCACCGGCACATGCCAGCTGTAGGAGGTAGCCTGCAGATCCTGCCCGTTGAAGGAGGCCGATACCTGAGGAATGGCATCCGGGGTGGCGCCCTTGTACAGCCAGGCGATGCCGGCACCGGCCACCACCGCCACGAAGGCCACCACAAAGATCATCCACTTGAGCAGGCTCCACAGACTGTCCCCCACCCGCTGGTGCAGCTGCTGCAATCGGGTCAGGGGTACCGTCTCGGCGTCCTCGGCGGGTTCGCCCTCCTCGGGCTCCGATTCCTCCCGCTCGATGTTTTCCACGATCTTCTCGATGGAAAGCTGCACCGTGCGGGTCATCTCGGCGGCCCGGCGCGCCTGTTCCGGCGTTTCGGGCTCCTCGTCCTCCTCCCCTTCGGCCGGCTCCTCCGGTGTTTCGGGGGATTCCGGCGTCTGGTCCTGGGAGGAAGTTGTTGTCCCGGCGTCCTTTTCCGCGGTTTCAGGCAGTTGGGCAGCTTCTTCCGCTGCCGGTTCGGCCTCTTCCGGCGGTTCCGGCTGGTCGGCCTCCTGCGGTGTTTCGGCCGGTTCCGGCGCGGCGTCGGGGCTCTCGGCCGGTTCGGGGGATTCCGGAACGGCAGGCGCTTCGGTGGTTTGTTCCGTCACGGGCTCCGTCTTCTCTTTTTCCGGCTCAGACCCGGAAGCCTCCGGCGTCACAGCGGTTTTCTCCGCTTCCGGTCGGGCCGCAGGCTGTTGTACATGGTGGGCGCTGCCGCTCTTTTTGCGGCGGCGACGGCGCCGGTTGTGTCCGGCCGGAGCGTGCTCCTGGCCGGCCGTTTTTTCTTTGTCGAAATTCTTATCCTCCATAACTAACCCGTCCCATATCTATGCGCAACAAGCAAATGGCGGCCGTGCGAAAGGCACTGCTCACTTGTTTTCCTGGTACTGCAATCCGCTGGAGCCCTTGATGGCCGCAGCGGGGTCCACCGATTTGTTGCCGATGCGCAGCTCATAAATCAGGTCATGCACATCGGTGGTGGTGCCCACGGTATCCCCGCGGGACACGGTCTGGCCCGTCTGTACACTGACGGTACCCAGGCCGAACAAATAGCTCTTGACGCCGCAGCCGTGGTCGATGACCACGGTGCCGCCGGTGAGGGCCAGCTCCCCGGCATAGGCCACCGTGCCGCTCTGCGGGGCGCTGACATCGCTGCCGGGCTCCGCCGCCGCGTAGGTCAGGCCGGTAGACCGGCCGGTGACGCTGCCGTCGGTCATCAGGCGGTCACCGTATTCGGCGGTGGGCAGGCTGGTGGAGGGAGACGCGAAGGCGCCCTGCCACAGCTTATCCCCACTGCCCTGGGTGTACAGCGGCCAGATGGCATTCTTGTATTGGTCCGAGGCACCGGGCATCTCGGTTTCTGCCTCGGCTTCCACCTGCACGGTGGCGGTCTTGCTCTCGGTGACCGAGAGGGTCAGTTCCTGCACCAGAGACCCGCAGGTCAGGGTCAGCGGATGTTCCCCGCCGGGGGTGTTGTAACTGACCGGAATGTATCCCATGAACCCGTCGGTGGTCTTGCGGAACCAGACGGTGCCCAGATCACTTTCCAGGGTGGGGGTGCTGCCGTCCAGAATGCCGGTGACCGCGAGGGCCACCACCGTGCCCTGGGGCGCGCTGGTGGTGCTCAAGGTGGCTTTGGGCTGCAGGTTCACCGTAAAGCTGGCACGGTAGGCGTACCAACCGGTGGAAACGCCGTTCACATCCGGTTCCTTGTCCCGGTACAGGACAAGGTCCAGCTGATACTCCCCGTTCTGGGTATAAACGTATTCATTGTAGGCAGAGGCATCCCCCTGCACCGCCACGGCACCGTCCGGGCCGGTCAGGGTCAGTTCCGACCGGTTGACCCAGTCGGGCAGGGTCAGTGCGGGGGTGGTGTCACCCATGTCCCCCAGCTTTTGCACCGTCAGGTTGGTCAGGCTGGTGAATTCACGGTCCACCACATCCCCCAGCACCGGCACCGTCCATTCGTAGCCATTGGGTTCCAGGGCGGCTTCGCCCAGGGTGGGGTGGGTCTGTGGCAGCTTGTTTTCCCCCGTAAGGGCATACAGCGCCGCGGCCGCGCCGCCCAGCAGCAGCACAACCATCAGCACTACCATAACCAGCCATAGCAGAAGTTTTTTCATACCGGCTCCTTCCTGTTGCGGCCGGGTGCCGAAAGCAAAAGCCGGGTACGATCCGGCGTGCGCACAAGCACACACCGGCCGCACCTGGCCCTTTTTGCACAGGTCTTATGCGGCGAACGAATCAGAGAGAAGCGGTATCGTCCGCGGCGGTATCCTCCGCCGGCGCGGCCGCTTCGGTATCGATGGGCTCGTAGATGGTGTCCTCATCCTCGTCGTCGTCAAACTCATTGTCGCTGTACAGAAGGCGCTCGTACTCGTCCAGCTCCTTTTCGCGGCGGCGCAGATACAGCGCAACAGCGGTCAGAACACCGGCCGCAGCCGCGATGAAAGCCAGAGCAACGCCAAACGTGGATTTTTTCATCATAATACATTTCTCCGAACCGGCGGACCGCCGAGGCGGGCCGCATTGTGTGGGTATGCCGTCAAAGCGAACATACCGGGGTCAGCTGCTTTTATTATAACCGACCCCGGGTGGGAATACAACAATACAAACGTAAAATTTTGTCAGCCCCTGCCGCGAAAATCCTGTGAAAATTTAACCGTTTCCGGCACCGGGCACATAGGCGGCAAAAGCACTTGGCACGGTGAAATCTCCCGCCGCATCATCCGCCCGTCCCCAGGCATAGCCTTCGGGCAAAGGGCAGACCGGGGCGGTGCCCCGCCAGCCGGACAGCTCCCAGATGCGATGGGTGAACACATGCCGGGCCGGGGCCAGGGCTTCGTTCCAGGTCACGGCCACGCCCAGTGCTTCCAACTCTTTGGTCAGTTCTTCCCGGGTCAGGCTCTTGCACTCAAAGCACAGGGGCTGCCACAGGTTGGCCAGCAGTCCCCGGGCCGGGCGCCGCTGCAAAAGAAAGCCCGCAGGGCTTTCCACCAGTGCCACCGTCACCGGGGCTTTCTTTTTCTCCTTTTTCGGGGGCTTGACCGGCAAGGCGGCCGCCCGGCCGGATGCGTAGCCCAGGCAGATTTCCCGCAAAGGGCAGACTTCGCACTGGGGCGTGCCCGGCACGCAGACCAGGGCCCCCAGTTCCATCAGGGCTTCGTTGTAGGGGCCCGGGGTGGCCTTGGGCATCTCCTCCATCACCCGCTGGGTGAACAGCTGTTTGGTGGCCGGGCGGGTGATGTCCCCGTTGTCGTCGAACAGACGGGCAAACACCCGCAGCACGTTGCCGTCCACCGCCGGGGCGGGAATGCCGAAGGCGATGCTGGCAATGGCGCCGGCGGTGTAATCCCCGATGCCGGGCAGCGCCCGCAGGGCATCCCAGCTTGCGGGCAGTTCCCCGCCGTACAGATCGCACACCTGTTGGGCGGCTTTCTGCATGTTGGCAGCCCGGCTGTAATAGCCCAGACCCTGCCACAGCTTGCGCAGCCGGTCGGGCGGGCAGGCAGCCAGGTCCGCCGGGGTGGGCAGTTCGGCCACGAACCGCTCATAATACGGAAGAGCGGCCGCCACCCGGGTTTGCTGGAGCATGATCTCGCTGACCCAGATATGGTAAGCCGAAGGCTCCTGCCGGAACGGCAGAAGCCTTCGATTCTCTTCAAACCAGGGCAGCAGTTTTGCGGCGACGCCCCGCATCAGAAACCACCGCAGGTGCGCGGGAAGGGAATGACGTCACGGATGTTGGGAATGCCGGTGACGTACATGAGCAGGCGCTCGAAGCCCAGGCCGTAGCCGGCATGCTTGACGCTGCCGAAACGGCGCAGGTCCAGATACCAGTCGTAATCTTCCTGCTTCAGGCCCAGCTCCTGCATACGCTGGGTCAGCACGTCCAGGCGTTCCTCACGCTGGGAACCGCCGATCAGCTCGCCGATGCCCGGCACCAGCATATCGGCGGCGGCCACGGTCTTGCCGTCGTCGTTCATGCGCATATAGAAGGCTTTGATCTCTTTGGGATAGTCGGTGACGAAGACCGGCTTCTTGAACACCTGTTCGGTGAGGTAGCGCTCGTGCTCGGTCTGCAGATCCATGCCCCAGTACACCTTGTACTGGAAGTTGGAATCGTTCTTTTTCAGCAGTTCGATGGCGTCGGTGTAGCTGACGCGGGCAAAATCGCTGTCGGCCACCAGCTGCAGGCGCTCCAGCAGGCCCTTGTCAAAGAACTGGTTGAAGAAGGCCAGCTCGTCGGCGCAATGGTCCAACAGATACCGGATGACATACTTGGTCATGGCCTCGGCGGTGTTCATATAGGTGTCCAGATCGGCAAAGGCCATTTCCGGCTCGATCATCCAGAATTCGGCGGCATGGCGGGTGTCGTAGCTCTTCTCGGCACGGAAGGTGGGGCCGAAGGTGTACACCTTGCCCAGCGCCATGGCCAGGGCTTCGGCTTCCAGCTGGCCGGACACGGTCAGGTTCACCGGGCATTTGAAGAAGTCCTGGGTGAAATCCACCTTGCCGTCACAGTCCCGGGGCACATCGCACAGGTTCATGGTGGTCACCTGGAACATCTCGCCGGCGCCTTCGCAGTCGGAGCTGGTGAAGATGGGGGTGTGCACGTAGGTGAAGCCGTTCTCATTGAAGAAGCGGTGCAGGGCATAAGCTGCCTGGCCGCGCAGACGGAAGGCCGCCAGGAAGGTGTTGGTGCGCGGGCGCAGATGGGTCATGGTGCGCAGGTACTCGGTGCTCATCTTCTTTTTCTGCAGCGGGTACTCGGGACCGCAGGTGCCCAGAATTTCGATCTCGTCGGCGTTGATCTCAAAGGGCTGACGGGCGCCGGGGGTCAGCACCAGACGGCCGGTGACCGCAAAGCTGGTGTACAGACCGCACTTGGCCACCTGGGCGTAGTTTTCCAGTCGGGCGGCCTCGAACACGATCTGAACGGGCTTGAAGCAGCTGCCGTCGGTGAGCGAGATGAAGCCGATATTCTTGGAATCACGCACCGTCTTGGCCCAGCCGCAGACGGTCACGACGGTTCCGTCGGCGGGGGTATCGGTGTAAAGCTTGGACAACTCGATCCGGTTTTTCAGGTATTCCATGGGGTTCCCCTCTCCTCTAAACAATATAGATATGGCTATTATAGCGCATCGGAGCGGGATTGTACAGCACAAAATTCTCAGCTTTGGGCCCCGAAGAGGGCCGCCAGGGCCCGGGCGGCGTACTCCCCGCCCCGCACAGCCTCGGCGAGGGTATTGGCGTGGCCGCCGATCTCGATGAGCAGGCTGCCGGTGGTCACGTCCTGGTTGTAGAACCGGTACCCGCACAGCACCGGCCGGGTCAGCCCCGGGTACAGGGATTCCATCTCGGTTTCCCAGGCGGCGGCAAATTTCAGATTCTGCTGCCAGTGGGGCAGATTGACGGTGCTGCCGTTGTCACACCCTGCAATGATCATGACCTGGGCGGTATCCTGCCCGTCGATTTCACACAGCGGCTTGATGCGGGCGCCGTCCGACGTCTCGATGGCGTCCCGGTGTACATCCAGGATGACCTTGATGCTGGGATACCGCTCCAGCCAGGCCCGGGCGGTCTGGGCGCTGCGGGCATAGCTCTCTGTGTAGCTGGGAGAATCGTGGAGGGTGGTGTCGTGGACGGTATACACCCCGGCTTCGTTCAGGATCTCGGTCATGCGGTCCCCCACCGCACACATGTTCAGGGCGGTGTTGGTGGTGCGGGCGGAAAAATCCGGGTCGTACACAAGGTCGTCCCAGGTCTGGTAGGTCTCGGTGGCGTGGGTGTGCAGAATCAGCACCTGGGGCTGGTCGGCGTTCAGCTCCACCGAAAAAGGCAGGGGGCCGTCGGCGGCTTCGGCCAGCTCGGCGTCGGTGTGCTGGGTGGAATTCCGGATGCTGCCGGCTTCCAGCTGCACATACCCTTCCCCGCTGCCCTGGGGGTAGAACTGGGACCGGATGGGCCCGCCGTTTTGCAGGGCTGGGGGCCACTCTGCTCACCGCCGCCCTGGGGGCGGGGTGCGTC
>PPYE01662867.1_pt1 | contig 12037 bp, 10 predicted proteins | sample 1559881 | NCBI WGS metagenome assembly PPYE01 (sample SAMN08240022, study PRJNA423297) | Human gut metagenome, whole genome shotgun sequencing project.
GGTGCTTACGCCCCACTTTTATGCTCATATTGGGGCGGGTCACAAGGTCATTCTACCACTCGTGTGCGAGCACACGTGGCGTCAGACCTTTTGACCCTGGTATCTTTATTTTAGTTGGCAGAAAGAAAGGGGATGGAGTTATGCATTATGATATTAGTTTTCCACATTTGGGAATTACGTTAGATCATGTAGGAAAGAGTGTGGACCTTTTTGGAGTTTCTATTGCATACTACGGAATTATTATAGGAATGGCGATTCTGATCGGATTTGCAATCGCCACATCAGAAGCAAAAAGAACCAGGCAGAACCCGGAAGATTATCTCGATATGGGAATTATCGGGGTAATTGCGGGGATTGCCGGAGCAAGAATCTATTATGTGATTTTTTCCTGGGATATGTATAAAGATGATCTGCTGGATATTTTTAACCTCAGAGAAGGCGGTCTTGCAATTTATGGTGGTGTGATCGCAGCGGTTCTTTCTGTTTTTGTCCTTGCAAAAGTGAAGCATCTTTCTCCGTTTCAGATCTTTGACACGATTGCAATGGCATTGCTGAACGGACAGATGCTGGGACGCTGGGGAAACTTTTTTAATAGAGAAGCATTTGGTGAGTACACGGATCGCTTATTTGCCATGCGTCTTCCGGTGGATGCAGTCAGATCAGGAGATATTACGGAGAAGATGCGGGAGCATATGGAGCGGATCAATGGAGTGAGCTATATCCAGGTACATCCGACATTTTTATATGAGTCTCTGTGGTGTGCTGTATTGCTGATCATTTTGGTTCTTTACAGAAAGCATAAAAAATATGAGGGAGAACTTTTCCTGTTGTATCTGTTCGGATATGGTCTTGGAAGAGTCTGGATCGAAGGACTCCGCACAGATCAGCTTCTTCTTCCGGGAATTGGAATACCGGTATCTCAGTTACTTGCGGGAGCATTGGTGATCGGAACAGGAATTGCCCTGCTCTATCTTGGCAGGCATCATAAAAACAGCCCGATGCACCGGAGCGTAACGAAGTATGAACCGATGCCGGAAAAGATCAAAGGGAAGAAACCACCGAAGTGGAATGAACGGTTATTTAAAAATATGAAATAAAATCAAAGGGGTGCGAAAGAAGAAAATGAGAGATTATCTGGAAGGATGGAAGGACGAGAGGGAATGCGAAATACCTCCGATAAGGAAAGCCGGATTTAAGGAAGAAGTACTGATCAGGAGCCAGGTACCATTGAAAAGAACCAGAATGGAGATGCGAGATGTCAAGAAGAACTTTAACAATTATTGATACAACCAGTGAAATGAGAGAAATTGATCTGGATCGCATCGGAAAAAGAGAACTGTTATTGGGGCGAAATGCCGAACAGTGTGAGGTGGTGCTTGCGGATCCGATCATATCCAAAGTTCAGGGAAAGTTTTTAATGAAAAAAGATTCTGTTGCATATGAAGATCAGGACAGCAGTAATGGAACGTTTGTTGCCAATATGGGAGAAAACCGGCTTTTGAGTAAGAAAGACGGATATGTAGAGCTGTCGGACAAGAGTGTGCTGAGAATTGGAAATATCCATCAGCCGGATCAGATGGTATTGCTGTTGTACAGGGATTCTGAAGAAACTGAAAAGTGGAAAAGGCAGGCGTTTGGATCACAGCCTATATCGATTGGACGAGACGGCAGTAATCAGATCGTACTTCACAGTCCTGGAGTTTCAAAAGTACATTGCACTATTTGCAGACAAAATGGCAAAATGATGTTGTATGACAGAAATAGTGTGAACGGAGTGCTTGTGAATGGCCAGCCGGTCAGAGGAATGACAGCATTACGGGACAAAGATCTAATACAGATTCTGGATTTTCAGATGTTCTATACCAATGGTTATATTTACTATAGAAGTGCAACTTCAGGTATTTCCTTATACGCTAAAAATATCAACAAGATTGTAGGACGCGGGAAGAAAAAGAAGAAAATTTTGAATAACGTAAATTGTGAGATCAGACCCAATGAGTTTGTTGCGATTATTGGAGGATCGGGTGCCGGAAAGACCACTCTGATGAGTGCAATCAGTGGATTTGACAAAGAATTTACCGGAGCAGTTTACTGTAATGGAGTGAACCTGATCGAACAGTTCCATTCACTGAAAAGCATTATAGGATTTGTGCCGCAGCAGGATATTATTTATGAAAATCTGACATTGAAAAGAATGCTTTTATATACTGCGAAATTAAAAATGCCAAAAGATACGCAGAGACAGGAGATGGAGCAGCGGATTCATGCAGTGTTGAAAATGGTGGATTTAGAGGAGCATCAGAATACCTATATCAGAAAACTTTCGGGAGGACAGAAAAAAAGAGCAAGTATTGCTGTTGAATTACTGGCAGATCCCAAATTGTTCTTCCTGGATGAACCAACATCAGGACTCGACCCGGGAACAGAAAAAAATCTGATGATGACGTTGAGCAAATTGTCAAAAGAACAGAATAAGACGATCGTAATGGTAACGCATACGACGCAGAATCTTCATCTCTGCGACAAAATCATCTTTATGGGACCGGGAGGAAGGCTCTGTTTTTGTGGGAATGTTGAAGAAGCAAAGAAATTTTATCAGACAGATGATCTTGTCAATATCTATAATATGATTGCAGAAAACCCGGAACTGTGGCAGAGAAGATTTGAACAGTCACGTGACCGGTCAGAAATTTCCGGACGAAGAGGCAGTATGGATGAAACCCAGTCAAGGGAAATTGCAAAGAAAAATAAGGGTACTTCAGGTTTCAGGCAATTTGGTATTTTAACCGGAAGATATGCAGAACTTCTGTGGAATGATCGGCAAAGACTGGCATTGCTGTTAATTCAGCCATTGCTGATCGCAATTTTACTGAAGATCGTAGCAGATAAAGATATATTTAAAATCTACGAAAGTACAAAGTCGATGTTATTTGCATTGAGCTGTTCAGGAATTTGGATTGGAATGTTCAATTCGATTCAGGAAATATGCAAAGAACGTGTAATTCTGAAAAGAGAATATATGTCGAATTTGAAGCTACCGTGTTATATGATGTCAAAATTTGTACTGCAGGCATTACTGGGACTGATTCAGTCAATTATTTTGACATTAGTATTTTTGAGCCTGGTAGGAAATAGCAAAAAAGGAATTTTCTTCTCTGATTTCCGACCGGAAATGTTATTTACGGTATGGCTGACTGTAATTGCATCGGTTGCCATGGGATTTATTATTTCATCTGTAGTTCAGTCGGGAGACAAAGCGATGGCAGCGGCTCCATTCGTTCTGATCGTGCAGCTTTTATTTAGTGGAATTTTATTTACACTGAAAGGTGCAGGAAAAATCATCTCTTATTGTACGGTCAGCCGCTGGTCAGTGGAGGCACTTGGAAGTATTGCAAGACTGAATAAGCTGGATTTGCGGATGCAGGCAGATTTTCCGATGCTGGAGCATGAAGCAGAAAGCTTTTTCAAAGCAACGGCAGGACATGTATGGACTGCAAGTGGAATCTTGATCCTGATGACAGCGGTGCTGATGGTTGTTGCTACATTGCTGCTTCGTAATGTGGCGAAAGACCGAAGATAATTGTCAAATGAGTAAAGGAATTGAGAAATGTACAGCAGAAAAGGATATATGGATGAAACCTATGAAATACTGGGCTATCTTGGATCAGGAAGCGGTGGAGTCATCTATAAAGCATATCATAAACGTTTGCAGAAGGAAGTTGTCTTAAAAAAGATCAAAAGGAAAAGCAGAGATGCCAGGATCAACAGAAATGAAGTAGATATTCTAAAAAATCTGAATCATATGTATCTCCCTCAAGTGGTAGATTTTTTTGAGGAAAATGGTGAGATCTATACGGCGATGAGCTTTATTCCAGGAAGATCATTGAAAGAACTTATGGAAGAAAGAAGACAATTTTCCCAAAGACAACTGATCCGTTGGGCGATGCAATTGTGCAGTGCATTGAATTATCTGCATACCCAGACGCCACCGATCATTCATGGAGATATCAAGCCGGCAAATATCATGGTGACTCCGAGGGGAGATGTCTGTCTGATTGATTTTAATGTATCATTTGCTGTGAATGGAAATACGGTTTTAGGGTATACGGAGGGATATGCATCACCGGAACAGTATATTATTGCATTGGATTCAAGAGAAGGGCGGGAGCTGCCACAGTATCGGGTGATTGATGAAAAAAGTGATATTTATAGTACGGGAGCGACACTTTTTCATCTGATCACAGGGAAAAAAGCAGGAAGAAACCGCACAAAGGCAGAAGAGTATCTGCTTAAAAATTATGTAAGTGAAGCTTTTGCAGCGGTGATCTTAAAAGCAATGGATCCTAAGTCTGAAAAGAGATATAAAAATGCAAGGGAAATGTTTCAGGCTTTACAGAATGTATATAAGAAAGATGCCAGATACAGAAAACTGGTGATCGGTCAGAGAGTGGCAATGCTCGGGCTGGTAGCCGGAATGGGACTGTCGATCATTGCGATCGGATATGGAATCCATACCATGAAACTTGAAAAAGTAAATCGGTATAATGAAATTGTAAAGCAACAGACAGAATATAGAAAATCAGGAGAATACGAAAAAGAGGAAGCACAGTATCAAAAAGCAATTAATCTGCTTCCGGCTAAAGAAGAAAGTTATTTTCAGAATGCCTGTGCATTGTATGAACAGAAAGAATACCAGGATTGTATCGATTTTATTGACTATGATATATTTCAGAATGAAAAAGTAGATCTTTCAGATGACCGAATTGCAGATTTGTATTATCTGAAAGCGGAAAGCTGCTTTGAACTGGAAGATTATGGAGAGGCAGTAAAAGCATTTAAGAAAGTATTCCAACATGGTGGACAAAAAAGTGAGTTTTACCGTGATTACGCCATTGCACTTGCTTATAATGATGAACTGGATAAGGCAAAAGAGGTGTTGGATCATGCAGAAGATTATCAAATAGCAGATGATTCGCTTCTTTATGCGAGAGGAGAAATAGAAAAGTCTTCTGGAAATACAGATAAGGCAGAGGAAGCTTTTAGGGATTGCATTTCAAAAAGTGAAAATGAGGAACTTATCATGCGTTCCTATGTCATGCTGAGTGAACTGGCAAAAGATAGTGGTAATCTAAGTAAGGAACGAAATGTTCTGCAGGAGGCAAAAGAAGTACTTCCTGTATCCAGACAGATGGTGATTCTGGAACGACTGATACAGGTTGATATTGATTTAGCAGATGCAGGAAAGACAAGTTACAGAAATGAAGCGATTGAATTGCTGCAGGAAGTGATCGATCAGGGCTGGGATACGTATGAGACATACAATAATCTTGTCATTCTCAATGAAAAGCAGGGCAATCTAACGGAGGCACAAAATGCGTTAGATACAATGAAAGAACAGTTCGGAGATGATTATAATATTGAAAAGAGAGCAGCATTTCTGGAAATAGACAAACAGGAACAGAAAGCAAATAAGAATCGTGATTACACTGCTTTTGCAGAATATTATGAAAAAGCAGAAAAAATGTATTATGAACAGTTGAAAAATAATGATACAGATGCGGAAATGGATCTGCTTGAGAATGTATATCAGCAGGTAAGAAGTGGAGGGTGGATAGAAGAATGAAAGTGACTGCAGGAATGATGATCCTGATTGCTGGAATTATTGGAGTGATCTTTTTTGGAGTTATGTTGATTGTAACAGCAAAAATATTTAAAAATAAGAAAAGAGAAATGTTAGAGAGATTAGAAAGAGAGTAAAGGAGACGTTATGTCGGGAATAAAAGGAGTAATTAAATATATTTCACAGTTGTTGATTCTATCATCTTTTTCCATTATTTTTTTACCGATTATCTGCTTGAAATGTTATGAGGAAAAAAGTGAGATATCTATTTTTAAGTTCATGCAGTGGAGCATAGGAAAGTCTACAAAATCATTCCTGGATGCTGATATGGAATTTGTAATAGGCAGACAGATGAAAATATATATCGTCTGTGCTTTGATCTGGGTTATGGTTACAGTAATTTTTACAATCATAATTCTTCTTGTGCAGTCACAGTTATCATACTATATTGCGATTGTTGCACAGCTTTTTACAATTTTGAGTGGTGGATTGATCTATCTGATGCTTCGTATGGAAACGAAAGGCCCGATTCTGGAAAAAATTTCCAATACATCCGAAGATTATCTTGGAACAAAAGCACTGTTTCCGGTAAAATCATTACTTATTTGGGGCGGAATACAGTTGCTTGCTTTGATTTTAAATTTTGCCGGAGCATTGCTCAAGGAGAAAAAAAGATCAGGCAGACATCAGGAAATGTATATTGCACCAGAGGAAATGGTGGGTGATCGAAGAAGTGGAATGCAGAGAACCGTAAAAACTCAGGCCACAGAATATGTTCCCCAAAGAAGAAATGAAAATAGAATAAAAAAGGATTGGGGGATGGATCAACAAAGGAGCAGAATGCAGGGACGGAGTACCTTTTCAGGTGCGATCCGTGGCCTGCAGAGAATGTATGAAAAAAAGGTCTATCCAATGAGTATGGGAGAAGCTGTATGGATCTGTTCAGATGGTGTACATATCTTTATGACGAAGGCAGATCAGAGTATAGAACATGAATTGCTTGCAGAGGTGTTTTATGTCGCAGAATATGAAGAATACTGGCTGACACCGGAGAAAAAAAGAATGGTTTTTCTTGAAAGCGGACAACCGTTAGGTGAAAAAAGAGAGTATTATATCCCGCGTGGAACGATCATTCAGGTAAGCTACAGCAATAATATGGAACCAATGAGATTTGAACTTGCATAAAAGAAAGAAGGCAGAATCATGAATTACGATGAGACAGTTTTTGTAAATCCAGACAAATTAGGATTGGATGAAGGAGATACTTTAGATGAACTATACAGAAAATTAGGGAAAGCCTATTATGAGGGAGCATTTGAAGATCCATTACCGCAGTTATTACCTTTATTTGATAAAATTACAAAAATAAAAGGCTTGTCTGCAGGCAGGGGTCAGCAGAAAAGGGACGACGTTCCTGCACAGAGATATTGTCCTTCCTGTGGAAAATTAATTGATGGTCAAGACAGATTTTGTGGTGGATGCGGATACGATTTAAATGATGCCAGGATCCTAAGGCCTTTCACCCACCTATGAGCAAGCTCATGTGGGCTTAGACCTTTTGACCCTGGCATCTTTAAATAAATGATGCAAAAAAAGGAAATTTATATTAAAATAAAAGAAAAGATTAGGTTGTAAGAACGGAGGATGAAAAAATGGCTTTTTTTGATGAAATGGACAGAAAATTATCACAGTTTGGACAAAGTGTATCGAACAAATCCCGTGAAGTTTCGGAAGGAATGAGGCTTTCAAGTGCGATTAAAGCGGAAGAGGAAAAGCAGAATAATCTTTACAGAGAAGTCGGAAAATACTATTTTGAAAATTGTGCGGCAAATGCAGAGGGACAGTTAAAGGTACTTTGCGATCAGATTGTAGCCAGTATGGAACTGACAAGCCAGTATAAGCAACAGCAGAATGTATTAAAAGGAATGGTCAGTTGTCCGAATTGCGGAGCACAGATTTCTGCCAACTCTGGATTTTGCAATGTATGTGGATCAAAGATTGAAAAGCAGGTTTCACCAGCACCGCAGCCGGGAGCAGGAAAGATTTGTCCGAAGTGTCAGAAGACGGTAGAGGCAGATGCACTGTTCTGTACATTCTGTGGAAATCAATTTGAAGCACAGCCGGCCGCCCCGGCATATGAAGAACCGGCCGCTCCGGCATATGAAGAACCGGTAACTCCGGCGAATGAAGAACCGGCCACTCCGGCGAATGAAGAACCGGCCGCTCCGGCATATGAAGAACCAGCCGCCCCGGCATATGAAGAACCGGCCGCTCCGGCATATGAAGAACCAGCCGCCCCGGCATATGAAGAACCAGTAGCTCCGGTATATGAAGAACCAGCCGCTCCAGTATATGAAGAACCAGCCGCTCCAGCATATGAGGAACCGGCCGCTCCGGTATATGAAGAACCGGCCGCTCCAGTATATGAAGAACCGGCCGCTCCGGCATATGAAGAAGTACATATTCCGGAAGTGACCGTGCCGACCTGTGTGAAATGTGGAGCTGTATTAGAAGAAGGACAAAACGTAGCTGTGGGGCTGCATTAGAGGAAGGACAAAAATTCTGTACGAAATGCGGAACGCCGGTTGCATAAAAGTTAAGAAGCTGATGAAAGGAATGTAAGAGATGAGATGCCCGTATTGTAATCATATAACGGATGACGATTCTATGTTCTGTGCTTCATGTGGACGAAAGATAGAGCCAAGAGGAAATACCTATCAGCATACGACAGAAATGCCGAAAATGTCATTATATGAAGACGATTTTGATATGGAAGAAGAACGGAAAGGAAAATCTTCTTCCAGTTCTGTGCCGGTGATTATTGCAATAATTATTGCAGTATGTCTTCTGATTACGGCAGGAGTTGCAGCATGGTTTCTTTTGAACCATAGAACAGATACATCGTCAGATAATTCTGTCAGTAATGAATTGAAGACAGAATTAAATCAAAGCACGAATAAAAAAATTAAAGAAGAAAAAGAAAGTAAGAAAAAGAAAGAAGACGCTGATAAAGCAAAAAAAGAGGACTCTGAGAAAGAAGAGGAGACGAAAGAAGAGGCGGAAGCAGAAGAAAAGACAGATAATTATATACTTCCGGATAGCAGTAAAAGAATATTGGCAGACAGTGAAGTAAGTGGATTGTCAAAAAGTGAACTTCGACTGGCGAGAAATGAAATTTTTGCCCGTCATGGAAGAATGTTTGATGATCAGGAACTTCAGGATTATTTTAATTCAAAATCCTGGTACAGAGGAACGATTCGTCCGGAAGATTTCAGTGAATCAATGTTGTCAGAGACAGAAAAAGCGAATATTGAGACGATAAAAAAATATGAGTAGGGTCTATTATGAAATGTAAAAAGCTAGTGTGTGGCTGTATGGTATTCATGCTGATTTTTGGTATGTGTGCATGTGGAAAAAAGGAAAAAGCAAAAGAAGCTGCACCGGATCTGGTGCTGGAATTGCCCAAGGAAAAAGAAAATTCAGCGTCCGATTCAGAAGAGACGGTTTCAGGAATGGATGAGGCGACTCAAAATGAAGACATTCCGGAAAAGAAAGGAATTTTGATTGCGATTGACCCAGGGCATCAGGCTCCGGATGTGGATATGAGTGCGAAAGAGCCTAATGCTCCTGGGAGCAATGTTATGAAAGCAAAGGCTACCGGAGGAACAAGCGGAAGATATTCCGGCATAGCGGAATACGAATTGAATCTTGCTATATCATTAATGCTTCGGGAGGCATTGCAGAACGAAGGATATGATGTGATCATGACAAGAGAAGATAATGAAACTGCAATCAGCAATGCGGAGAGAGCAACCATGGCAAATGATGCGGGTGCAGATATTGCAATCCGGATTCATGCGAATGGAAGTGAAAATAGTTCGGCAAATGGAGCATTGGTTTTAATCGGATCTGCAGGGAATCCTTATGTTGGAAATCTGTATGATGAAAGTAATCGATTAGCACAGGATGTCCTGGACAATTATTGTGCAGCGACCGGAATGGCAAACCAGGGAATTCAGGTGAATGATACAATGACCGGGATTAACTGGAGCAAAATTCCGGTCATCATATTGGAAATGGGATTTATGACCAATCAGCAGGATGATCTGAATATGGCAGACAGTGCATATCGTCAAAAGATGGTTGAGGGAATTGTGTCTGGTGTAAATGAGTATTATCAACAATAAGAAGATGCCAGAGTCAAAAGGTCTAAGCCCACATGAGTTTGCTCATAGGTGGATGAAAGACCTTAGGGCCCGCCCCGATATGAGTATCAAAGTCGGGGGCTTTTGCCCCCGACATCACAAGAAGAAAGAAGGAAAGAAGATGTATTGCCCTTTCTGTGGGAGTGAAATTTCAGACGACAGTACATTCTGCCCGATGTGCGGACAGAGTATTAATTCACCTGATGTGAATGTCAGAAAAGAAGAAAAAGAATCGAAAAAAGCGACAGGAACGATGCACTGGGTGCTGGTTCTGATAACGGTAGTTCTATTATTGGTTACGATGATCGGAATTGGCACTGCTCTTTATCTGCATTTTCGGGATTCCTCAGAAAAGATCAGTCAGGAAATAAAAAAAGACGATTTAAAAAAGGAAGTAAAAAAGGAGAAAGCTGAAGAAGAGACAAAGGATGAAGAAGATCTGAAAGAAGATGTACTGCAGGAGGAAGATGAGAGCAGTGATCTGGAAGATGAATTTTGGATCGATGAGGATACAAAGGCAGATTATAGTGAAAATCTGGATCCGGATCTGTATGAATCTTATGATTCCAAGATTACGGATTTCAAGTTTTATTATCCGGTAGATCTGTATAATGAAGTGTCCGTCGATGAGGATCCGGATCTGGTCAGTTATGGAGAAAACTGCCAGACAATTACATTTGAAGGAAGTGATGGGTCTCAACTGATCTTTTCTCTGACTTCCAGAACAGATGCCCTTTCTATCGAGAATATGACAGAAAATGTATACAATATTGAGAGTAAGGGGTTAGTTGAACCTGAAAAAATTGTAAAATCCTCAGAAGGAGATCATGGGAAGGCAATTCTGACCGGATGGGACAGCTCAGCTCATAACAGTGCAATCTATGACATGACTAAGATCGAAGCCGGATATGTTCTTCAGATGAAAGTGATCTTCCCGGATTATACAAGTGAAAAAGACCGGCTCGAAAAAGCATATGTTACAGAATGTTTATATCGGATGTGCGGCTTTTCGGATTCAAGTCAGCAGGTAAGAAGCTGGGATGAGTTTATGGAGGAAAATTAGATGAAAAGGGCATTTCCAGTGATGGCAGTTTTGTTCTGCTGTATGATTTTCTGTATGACAGGGTGCGGAAGTTCTGAAAAATCCGACAGTGGAGCTAAAGAAGAGAAGACAGTGAAAAAGCAGGAACAGCAGAATGAAAAAGAAGAAGAAAAAGAATCCGAAAAGGAATCGGAGATTTTGCAGTTTGTTGATGTATATGGGCAACAGTATTCAGTAGAAATTAATCAGAACATTGCAAAAAAGCAATATAATGATACATTATTTATTCATGATGGAGACAGATTGACCTATGCAGATGAGAAATATACTTCCAGACTGGGGATTGATGTTTCTTACCATCAGGGAGAGATTGACTGGAAAAAGGTAAAAGCAGCAGGTTATGACTTCGCTTTTATCAGAATTGGATACCGCGGTTATGCAGAGGCAGGAACTGTGAATGCGGATATCCGCTTTGACGAATATATACAGCAGGCACAGAATGCGGGACTCGATGTCGGAGTTTATTTCTTTTCGCAGGCGGTAAATGAAGAGGAAGCGAGGGAAGAAGCAAAGTTTGTGCTGGATCACCTTTCAGGATATAATCTTCAGCTCCCGGTAGTATTTGACCCGGAAAGCATTCTTGATGATGATGCAAGGACAGATCATGTATCAGGGGAGCAGTTCACAAAAAATACAGAAGCATTTTGTAGTGCGATTGAAGCAGCAGGTTATGATGCTATGATCTACAGTAATATGTTGTGGGAAGCTTATGAGCTGGATCTGGAAAAATTATCCGCATATCCGGTCTGGTATGCGGATTACGAATTAAAGCCGCAGACTCCATATCATTTTGAAGTATGGCAATATACGAATCAGGGATCCGTGGACGGAATTAATGGAAGAACAGACATAAATATCCAATTAATCGAAAAGCCTTCAAAATAGGATTGAAGTGTGCAGAGAAAAATAGTATAATCGTTTATGTGATGTCGGGGTCAAAAGCCCCCGACTTTGATGCCTACGGATTGTTTCGTGCTACGCACTCCCACAATCCTACCCGCTATTCGCATATCATGGTGCTTACGCCCCATTTTTATGCTCATATCGGGGCGGGTCCTAAGGTCTTTCACCCACCTATGAGCAAGCTCATGTGGGCTTAGACCTTTTGAC
>PPYE01275951.1_pt1 | contig 12033 bp, 11 predicted proteins | sample 1559881 | NCBI WGS metagenome assembly PPYE01 (sample SAMN08240022, study PRJNA423297) | Human gut metagenome, whole genome shotgun sequencing project.
TTGCTTTTTTTGCCATCTTTATCACCCTGCTACATTATATCATTTTTATACCCAATTTGCAAGAGAGGGTAGTATATATGATTGCGAGGATGAATAAAACAATCATTTCACGGATATGAAGAGTGCAGCCGGGCAGATGTCCCGGCTGTTTTGTTTTGGGGAAAACCGCTGTAGGTGGGACGCGGTTTATTTTACGCTTACTATTTTACGCTTACAAAAGACCGCCTGTGGAGTGAACCACGGGCGGTTAGTAGCAATGTTTAATTGTATGATAGCGAATATAACCATTGAACAAATAAAGTTATTAAACCCCGAGTAATCGGGGTGAAATGGAACTATTCAAAATCTTCTCCAGAACAAAACCAGCAAAACCGAGAATTGCAAGAATATTATTTATCATAGGCATCCCTCCCTGAATACTAGCCATTATAACGTGTTCCCATTGTTTCCATGGCATTTCAAAGGTCACCCTTATCCGAGGCAGAACATATATATTCTATCATATTTTGAGGTATCTGTCAAGAAATCTTTTGTATGATGCTACCGTGATGAATCCGCTTTTATCTTTTTGCTTTTTTAAAGCATACAGTCCTCTTGAAACATCTTCATAGCTTGGATACTGTTCAGCGAGCCAATATAAGTACCAATTGTTCACCTTGTACTTGTCAACATGAAAAACATGATATTTATAAAACGAATTATGATTCGATAATGCCAACGCAGTATCAAGCAATCGTCGATCTTCAATATTAGGATATTGATTAAGGACAGAATAACCTATATCCGGAAGATTTTTTATTTTGCTTAGACTCATACATATGAAAGCAACATTTTTTAAAACAGCACCCTCAAAATTAACATCCTTCATATTACAGTTGAAAAAAGTTACATTGGATAGAACAGCATTTTTAAAGGAAGAACCTTTTAAGTTACAGTGAGTGAAGTCAATATCAGATAAATTTGCATTATTAAAATTACAGCCGGTAATAATGCAATTCTGAAATTTATCATTAGAAAAGGTGGCATCCTTATAAATTATACTGTGAATATTAGATTGATAGTTATATCTGTTAGACCAGCCTGAATATTTTCGTCCAGAATTAGTCAATACGAATCTCACTAACTTACCTGCTTTACGTTTCCTAATGATCTTTAATTTTTGTTTTGCTTTTCGTTTTCTTTTGGTACGAGACATTTTATACCTCCTGTTGTTGAGAGTATACATATCAATTTGTCTGTTTTTTCTATTATACACCGTCACTCCAAAAAAGTCAACTCATCACCCACACCGGTTAGTGTCAAGCAAAAGTAGGCAGCTACTTTCAAAGTAAGCGTAAAATAAACCGCGTCCCACCTACAGCGGTTTATTTTACGCTTACGGGAAGGAACTTTTTCTTTGTATCAAAGATAGAGTTTTGATAGAAATAATCATAGCGAATTGGATACAAAGATTAGGAAAAATTAAAAGGTATGCCCTTGCGGTGTAAAATGCCCTCTTGCAGTGTAAAGGCAAGTGGGCATTTGTTTTCGGTAGATTTATTCACACTTGAGTGCTATAATTTATGGGAACGGAAAATTTGAATTTGTCAAAGAAACTTGATGACAATTAAGTGATAGTATTGCAGAAATGACAATCTGAAATTGAGGACTATAAATGAGCATCCCTAAAAAATGCACAAAAAGATAGGACAACAGTCCCAAAAAGAGTTATAATGTACTTGTGACCTACATTAACTCAAAGGAGTGTTGTCCTATGAAAACAAGTATACACTATTCTGAAGAAATTTGCAAGAGATTGGGGCTCTTCAGGTATAAGTGTGGGTTGAAATTAGCCTAAAATCCCATAAATACGTCACAATCCCAGTATAGGCTTTCGATTGGAAAGTGGAATGCGCAAATTCGAGCAAACCAGGTATACCATATCGATCAGATTCTGGATATTGCGAAAGCCGTATGCTTTGCGGATGATAAGCTTAATCTTGTTGTTGGCAGCTTCAATTCTGGCATTGCTCATCCCAAGGCGTATGGCATTCAGTATATGATCCTTGTGCCTTTTTATCTTCTTGTAGAGTTCATACACAGCAGGAATACGGCTGTGCGATGCCCGCCACAGCCAATGTTTCAACTCGACCTCTGCTTCGCCCAGGTCTTTCAGTTTCAGAAGAAGCCGCAGCGATTCTTTGAGGCAGTAGGCACGATACAAGCGTTTATCGGTTTTGGAGATCATTTCAACTCTGATCTTCTGCTTTTCAGTCAAATTTTCAGGAGCTTTACCGAGCGCATAAGATGAGTTTTTGATTTTGTCAGCTTTTTCTGATGCCTGACGAATTTCCTGAGTGGCAGGATCATCTTCCTTCGGTCTGCCGGGCTTGCGAGGGTTTGCTTTTTTAAGTTCCTTCACCTGCGTATAGGCATCACGCCAAGACTCCCGTCTCACTTCATCAAGTGTATCCATAGCCCACTGCACAACATGGAACTGGTCAACGCAGCGAACACAGTCGGGAGTGAATTCATCGACGCACTCTGTGATCCATTTTGCACCGTCACCTGTGACAACCTTAATGCTTGTACGCTGTTCTTCGGTGAGCTGCTGATAGAATTTTTCAAGCACAGATTTCCCGTGACCGAGGGCAATCCACACCACAGTGTTCGTGTCATGATTGACGATGACAGTGATGTACTTATGCCCCTTTTTGTAGCTTGTCTCATCTATTCCGATGTTGACAAGATTGTCCAATCTATGCGAGATTTCAGGTTCGATCACATCTTTTGTACGGCTGATACATCTGCCCACAGTTTCCCAATCGACACGGAAATACTCCGCAACAACGCTGCGTGGAAGATGCACTGCAAACCAAGCTGCTGTCAGGTCAAAATCCTTTGTGAAGCCGCTGCCGGGATACGCCCACGGAATATCAGCAACAACTACTCCGTGCTCAAGACACTCAATCCGATGCGTCTGGTATTCAATCTCAACAAGTGTTGTGCCCCAGTCAAGTCCTCTCCAAATGCGGGGTTTCCTGCAACGGGAATCATATCCCGGACAGCGTCTGTGACAGTAAGGGCATTCGTTTTCGTGCCACTTGCTCGGACGTGCCTGAATGTGAATGTGGTTGACGCTATCGGCATCCGTGTAGAATTCGCAGCCTGTGATGACTGTATTCTTAAAATTAAGCAGCTTCTTGCAGAGAGACTTGGCAGATTTCATATTCAGGAGTACCTCCGATGTGGTAAAAGCAGAGTGTGTACTCTTACATTTTACCGCATCGGAAAAGTTCCTGCAATTCGACCGCCACCCTTGACAGAACCTGAAAGAAATGCTGTGCAGTCGGTGCCGACGGTGACGAACGGGGGAACAGCTCAACAGGTTCACCATCGGTCAGTCATTGTAGCATTTCTTTCAGAACCTGTCAAGGGCAAGCCGCCTTACGGCGGTGGCTGGTTTTGCCTCCGATTCCGAATCTAAGAACAGCTCGTTCGTTTCAAACCCTGGATTCTACCCACACATATGCCAGAAGCCTCTTTCAAAAAAAACAATATAACGGGATGGCGAAGAAACTATCCCGTAAAAGGGCATCCCGATTTTGTTTTTCTTGATAAAAAGATTGCTATATTTGTTGACGGCTGCTTTTGGCACGGACACGATTGTAGGAACACTCGTCCTTCCGATAATGCGGAGTATTGGAATAAAAAACGAGAACGCAATATTAGGCACGACAACGAAGTAACCGCCTTGTTTGAATAGCGAGGTTGGACTGTAATTCGCATTTGGGAAGTAAGCGTAAAATAAATCCATGACTTCCAAACAATTGAACTTTGGTGTATAGTAAAGTCCGAGCAACTCTATAGAGCGGATGAGAAAATTTTAGGGCTATAAGCTAGGCTTGACGGTCAAAACACGTTTTATCCCATCGCAGGATTTATTTCCCCTGCGGTGGGATTTTCTATTGCCCTCATGACGGCAAAAACACGTTATTCCTTCTCCACTCCCAGCAGATAATCCACGCTGGTATCAAAAAATTTTGCGAGATAAACCAGCTTCTCCAGTGGGATTTCCGTTTTATGCGACTCATAGCGTGAGTAGGTTTGCTGGGAAACGTGCAGGATTTTCGCCATTTCGGCTTGAGAGAGTTTGCGTTCTTCCCGCAATTCTCGGAAACGTAGGTGCATAAGGCTTACCTCCTTAGGTAGATCTGTCACATCCGCACAAGACATGAGCAGCGTATTTGGTCGGTTTACACGTTGACTTTTACTCGAAAAGTGAGTAATATAGGATACTGACATGAGGCGGCTCTCTTTCGTCAAATCCGTCCATTGACACACCGGATTTTCAGGCGAAAAGGAGTCGATTCTGCTATCATTATAGCAGAATTACAGAAAAAATAAAGTGCATTTCATTAACATTTCGTGGATTTCGGCAGGAAAACCAAGCGTTTTTTACGAATCCGCAGTCTGAAAAATGGTCAGGAGGAGCTTAAAAATGCCAAGAAGAGGAAGTAACATCTATAAGCGAAAGGACGGTCGGTTTGAAGGGCGTGTTGCAATTGGACACAAGGAAAATGGTGCGTTGCGGTACAAGTATGTATATGCTCACACGCTTTCGGAACTGAAGAATAAAATGCTCCGGTTTCAAATTACGGTGCAGAAGCAACCGATTTCTTCTATTAAATTGACCGTAAAAGATGCAGCCATGCAGTGGCTTTCTTCGGCGAAACTGCGTGTGAAACCGTCCAGTTATGCCAATTATGAAAATATCATTCGCAGCCATATTCTTCCTTCTCTGGGTTCTGAATATCTGGTCGATATTACGTCTCAGCAGTTGAATAACTTCATCTACAGCAAAATGCAGAACGGTTCCCTGCACAGTGGAAAAGGACTTTCTGCACGCTATGTTCGTGACGTGATGCGTGTGTTTCACAGCATCGAACGCTATGCGGAACAGGAATACGGAATTCGAGAAACGCATTTCACCATGCCGAAAATCGAGAAAAAGCAACTGGATGTGTTGAATGCAGAGGAACGAAAAAAGTTAGAACAGTACCTTTTAGCAAATAAAAGCATCAGCAATTTGGCAATTTTACTTTGCCTATTTACCGGTTTGCGAATTGGCGAGTTGTGTGGCTTAACGTGGGGTGATATTGATTTTGTATCCGGGACACTTTCTGTCAATCGGACTGTACAGCGAATTAACCGGCATGGCAATTCCGAAGTTATTATCGGTTCTCCCAAAAGCAAGACCTCGATGCGGATTGTTCCGATTCCGGAGTTTCTGTTAGAGCTTTTGAAAGAAAGAAAATGCGATGATACTCGGTATTTGATTTCCGGAAAAACAAAACCGGTTGAGCCGAGAGTGATGCAGTATCGATTTCAGAGAATTCTCAAGGCTTGCGGAATCCGAAAAGTGCCGTTTCATCTGCTTCGGCACACCTACGCTACGGATTGCATTGCTCACGGATTCGATGCGAAAACGTTGAGTGAGTTGTTGGGTCATGCGGATGCAAGCATTACCTTGAATCGTTATGTGCATTCGTCTATGCAGATGAAGCAAGAATATGTAAAGCGATTGATGCTAAGCGTTTGAGCAGTCAAAATATCGTATGAGCAAGCAATAAATATGGATTTTTCAAGGCGATTTATGAGAAATTTATCAATGGACGGATTTGACGAAACGAAAATCATCTCTTTTTCTTATTATACCACATTTGAAATGCTTTATTCTACTTGCTTTTTGAAGAAGGGTGTGGTATGATAAAAAGAAAAAGGGGGGTAACATTATGATTCGGATTGCTGTAATTGATGACGATAAAACACTGTTATGTGATATGCACAAGCTATTTGATCGATTTATCATTGCTTATGATTTTGATTTTACCGTAGAATATTTTTCATCTTGTGAAGATATCTATGTAAAATTCAAAGCAGGAGAAAAATATGATTTACTTTTCCTTGACATTGAGTTTCCGGAAATGAAAGGTACAGAATTTGGGCTGCAGCTGCGGAGACAAATGAAAAATTATGATACGCAAATTGTTTTTATTTCTACGATTCGGGATTATGCCATGGAATTATTCAAGATTCGACCGATTGCTTTCTTGATCAAGCCAATTACTTATGAGGACTTATGCAAATGTTTGCAGGATTATATGTTGGATTACAGTAATTCGGATAGTTTTTTGGAATATATATCGGAAAATACAAAGCATAAAATCAAATTGAAAGAAGTTTTGTATTTGGAATCTAACGGGAAAAAAGTGATTTTTCACACAAAAACAGAAGAGTTTGCCGTGAATGGGAAAATCAGCAGTATCATTGAGGGAAACGGTAGTAAATTTCTTTGCATATCAAGAGGCGTTTATGTAAACATAAAACACATCATTAAGGCAACATCAAAGGAAGTAACATTGGAAGACGGCACATCACTTTTTATCAGCCGAGGGCAGCAAAGCATTGTAAGAGATCGATTGTCTGAATTATAAAATCGGGAGGTATGTATGGAAACTTCTTTATACTTAGTATCCAATGCAATTCGTGTTTATGCCATTTGTATTCTTTTGGATTCATTTCTTGGGGAACTGAAAAGCAGAACAATCTATAAGAAAGCTGCATATATAGCCTATTATTTTATCGGAAGTCTGGTTTGGATTATATCACAAAATACGAATATCAATCTTGTTATCAATACAGCAGCAATCATCTTAATTTCTATTCTGTACTGTGTAACTTGGAAAAAACGAGTCTTTTCTGCAATATGGGTTTGTGCGGTTGGAATGTTTATAGATTGGATTGCATTTTCTGTTTTGGGAGAGCTACAGTTTGTGCAAAGCGGTCTTTTGCAAAACATTTCATTTTTAATTGTTGCCTTTTTATTCCGACATTTATATCATAAAAATGTGGAGTATTCATCGAAGTCTCCATATTTTTGGCTCATTATTTTAATTGCTCTTGGAACAATTGCAGTAGGAATTCTGACAGTAAATGATAGTTCCAAGCATGACATCATCGTTGCAATTATCCTGCTTCTTATTAATCTTATCAATTTTTACACGTATCATCTGGAACAAGACCGACTGAAAAACAAACACATGGTGGAATTGATTCAGGCATCAAATGATGCTTATCAAAATCAGCTTAAAATCATGGAGACTTCCCAAAGAGAAATGCGGTATTTGCGGCACGATATGCAAAAGCACTTGAACACCATGCGTAGGATGCTGCAAGAGAAGGAGTATGCGGAGGTGCAGGAGTATCTCACGACAATCGAGAACGCAATTATTGTGAAGGAAGAATACTCGAAAACAGGCAATCGTGATGTGGATAGCCTGATTAATTATGAGTTGGCTTTAGCGTCTGATTTAGGTACAGCAATTATGTGCAGAATTGACTTACCGGCAGAATTGAATATTTCATCCTTTGATATGACCGTGATACTTGGAAACTTGTTGGATAATGCGATAGAAGCTTTGCGTCAGTCAGAAAACAAACGGCTTCTGCTCTCCATGAAATTGACTCGTGGAATTGTACGAATTGATATTGAAAACAGCTACAACCCAAAACAGAAAAAGAAAGCGGATCAAAAACAACATGGAATTGGTCTCCTAAGTGTTTCACATACGCTTGAAAAATACCATGGTGATCTGAAGCACTATGTAGAAGATAACAACAAATATCATACAACAGTGACCGTGTTCAATGGAACAGAATGAAGAAATCGGACGTTCTAAAGCGTCCGATTTTTTGTTGAAAAAAGCCGATTTTTGCATTTCATACCCAAAAGTCATACAGTTCATGCCATAAGTCGGTTTTAAAAGTCCTATTTGTGCTATCATAAGTTAGAGAAGAAAGAAGGTGCATGGGATGTTTGAAGAAGCATCCAATCGGATTACAGCATGGCTGTCCAAAATCAAAATCATAAGTTCAGACCAAGAAGTTGTATGCAAATGGGGAATGACACATATATTGGATACCCTTTTCAACATTGCAACTTTTACTGCAATCGGATTGCTTTTTCGAATGCTTCCGGAAACAGCTGTATTTACAGTCGCATATATTCCGTTGCGGTAATTCGCAGGTGGCTATCATGCAAAAACACCATTTCGATGCTGGGTTATTTCCAATTTTCTTTTAATCGCGGCATTGCTAATAGTTCGGTATGTTTCTCATTTTACTGCCTTCTTTTTATTGCTGACAGCTTTGAGTTTGCTCTGTCTCGTTGTTTTGATGCCTGTATCTGATATCCATAAAAAGTTATCGGAAAAGGACAGAAAAAAGTATCGAAGAAAAGGACTCATGATATTGATGGTAGAAATATGTGCATCTGCTATGCTCTGTTATTTTGCCTTAATAAATTTCTCTTGCAGCATTTTTAGTGCATGGATACTGTTGTCCATCATGCTCATTGGCGGAAAGATTAAGAATGGCGTACAGGCGAAAAAATGAGAAAAAGTGCATTTCATACCCAAAAATCATACAGTTCGTGCCATAAGTCAGTTTTTTTCTTGACTTTGTGTTACAATGTAGGCAGACCAAATGAAGGCCTAAATATCAAATTGGAGAGGTGGTGCATTCACATGAAAAAGAAGATTTGCTCTTTCATTACACGTTTTGGCGGTACAATGGCAGGTTTGAATAATTATGCAAGCTGGCCATATGGTGGGAATATTTCATATTATGAGCTGGAGGAAAATTGATATGGTTAGAAAATTATCATGCTTTTTATTTGCAGCGATAACTTTTGTTTTGATATCCTTTGATTCCACATTATTGCTGAATGTGGCGGCAGAAAATGTATTTTATTACGATACTGAAGAGAACTACATCACAATTACAGGATCAAGCCTTAAATCTGTTGAAAGCATCCCGGATGAATTGGAGAATCTGCCTGTAAAGGAATTGAGTTCAAGAGCCCTTTTTGCTTGCACAAATTCGGAATCTTCTATAACAATTCCTGAGACTGTCGAAGTCATAGGGGATGAATGCTTTCTGGGCGTGATTGGTTCTGGTTATACCACATACTTTTTGCCTGCTTCGATTCAATCCATTGGAGACTATGCACTCGGCTATACCTGCTACGAAAATTATCAGGAAGGCTGTGTAATAGGAGATAAAATTGAAAAACTTAAGAACGTTGTCATCTACGGATATTCTAATACAGTCGCTGAAACTTATGCCACAGAAAATGGTTTTACCTTTGTCGCATTAAATAATAGTGTTTCTGGCGATGTCAACAATGACGGAAGCGTTACCATCTCCGATGCAGTCCTTCTGCAAAAGTGCCTACTCTCTGTACCGGATACCACTCTTCCAAATTGGAAAGCAGCAGATCTCTACAAAGATGAGAGACTGAATGTGTTTGACCTGTGTTTGTTGAAACAAATGTTGAAAGCGTGCAACTAAATGCATGACTTGCCAAATCAAGAGAATAAAAAGATATTATTGACGAAGTGATTTAATCTCTTTTATTTTGAATTTTGCACTTTTCCAAGTGATGATGTGGCTGCAGTAAGCATGACAGAAGGCGGTCTTCTGCCATGAATTGCTAAACCAATAAAAGGAAGGATGTTTGGCTTGAAAGCACAAAAAAACAGAAGACGAAAAAAGAGAATGCTTGGTATGCTTGCCGCTTGCGGAATTGCCATAGCAGCAATTCCATTTTCTGCGATTCCGGCGGATGCGGCGATTCTTTACTCTCTCGATGATGGCGTTCTGACCATTAAATCGCCGGAAGTTATCGAAAAAGATGGAATAAAAGTACCATGGTATGACGAGCGTGACCAGATTACATCTCTTGTATTGCGAGATGGCATTACAGAGATTGGCGATGCTCTTTTTACAGATCTCACCGCACTGGAAACCATTGATTTTCCGGATACGCTAACAACAATTGGTACAAACAGCTTTCGGAATTGCTCTTCCTTGAAAAGCATAGAGTTGCCATCTTCTTTGACCACAATTGATGTTGGAGCCTTTGGAAATTGTAAACAGTTGCAATCGGTGCAGTTCTCTGAGGGATTAGAAAGCATCGGAAGTGGGGCGTTTTACGATTGTTCGGAATTGGCAGAAATTGCACTGCCGGAAACGTTGTCTGAACTTGGAAGTTCCGTATTTTATGGCTGTTCTTCGCTGACCAGTATGACAATTCCGGCGGGGGTTACAAAACTGAATGAATTCACTTTTGTTAGCTGTACTGAATTGGAAGACATTACAATTGAAGGAGAACTGACTTACCTTGGAGGTAATGTGTTCAGTGCAACAAAGTGGCTTGCGAATCAGGCGGATTGGGTGATTGTACAGGACAAATTTCTGCAAGCCTATCAAGGAACGGAAACAGATTTGGTGCTTCCGGAAGGGGTAACCTATATTTGTGACAGAGCTTTTTCCAGAGGAGAAATCAAATCAGTGAAGCTTTCTGATTCCGTAAAAACAATTGGGAATAGCGTATTCTTATCGTCCACATTGGAGACGATTGATTTGAATCAAGTCGAATCCATTGGGAACAGTGCGTTTTATGATTGTGAATCATTGACATCTTTGAATATTCCCAATACCGTTACTTCTATTGGCAGTTCACTGGCAAGCGGATGCACAGCTCTTACAAATATAACGCTTGGAGGTTCGATTACTACGATTCCAAGCAATTCGTTTTATGATTGTTCTGCATTGGAGAAAGTAATTATTCCTGACTCCGTTACAACGATTGAGAGATATGCCTTTTATCGATGCGATTCTTTGGAGAAAATTTGGATTCCAGAAAGTGTTGTTACGATGGAAAGCGGTTCTGTTGGAAATCTAGGTGGCTCTATTTCTGAGATTTTGACAATCTATGGAAAAACTGGAAGCACAGCAGAAACCTACGCAACAGAAAATGGGATTGCCTTTGTAGATATATCCGATACGATTATCATGGGCGATGTCAACAATGACGGAAACATTACCATTGCTGATGCAGTTCTCCTGCAAAAGTGGCTGCTCTCTGTACCGAATACCACACTTCCAAACTGGAAAGCAGCGGATCTCTGCAAAGATGAGAGATTGAACGTATTTGACTTGTGTTTGTTGAAACAAATGCTGATAGAACAATAAATTTGTTTTATCAATAGATTCTAGCACTTCCCCCAAATTGCGGAGCAGCTTCGGTTGCTCCGAAGGTAAGCGTAAAATAAATCCACGACTTCCAAACAATTGAACATTGGTGTATAATAAAGTCCAAGCAACTCTATAGAGCGGATGAGAAAATCTAAGTTAGTCTATAGAGTGTGTTGGATCAAATTAGACACAGGAGGAAAAGAACATGGAAGAAACAACAACCATTACCGCAGTGAAGCAGGAAGTCAGGATGCGTGACTGGGCAGAGCAGATTGAAGCACAGCAGACAAGCGGAATGACCGTACAGAAGTGGTGCGAAGAGAACGGAATCAATCCTAAGACATATTATTATCATCTTCGGAAGCTCCGTGAGAAACGTGTAGCATCAGCACCGGCAATCGTACCTTTAGCAGTGCCAAAACAAACTGACGGAATCCATATTGAGAAGAATGGCTTGCAGATCTCATTGCCCGTGGATATGCCGGCGGAAACACTGATCGCATTGGTGCATGAATTATGCTGAACAACCTTCCGCCCGATCAGCAGACATACATTGTTACAGGATACACTGATCTTCGGCGTTCCATAGACGGGCTTGCGACAATTGTTCAGGCACAAGTACAGCATTGTTTTTGTTCTGCGGCAGACGATGCGACCGTATCAAAGGATTACTCTGGGAGGGGGACGGTTTTCTGCTTCTGTACAAAAGGCTTGACAATGGAAAATTCCAATGGCTGCGAAGCGAAACAGAAGCGTTACTGCTTACAACACAGCAGAGACGCTGGCTTCTTGAGGGACTAAAAATCGAGCAGCCGAAAGCAATACGGGAAGGCCGCAGAAGTGTCATTTATTAGAGCCTGTTGACACTAGCGAAAAAATGTGATATGATATATACATGAATATCACAAAAGAACAGTACGCAAAAATCGAAAAGTATTTTCCGATTCAGCG
>PPYE01512133.1_pt1 | contig 12030 bp, 5 predicted proteins | sample 1559881 | NCBI WGS metagenome assembly PPYE01 (sample SAMN08240022, study PRJNA423297) | Human gut metagenome, whole genome shotgun sequencing project.
CCAAAAAGGGCGAGGATTTTTGGGACAACTACCCTTCGTCCTATAACAGCACCATTTCTCCTGACGATATTAAGCTGTTTATCGGTCGTATCTTCCAGTACGGCTATACGGGAACAATCTCAACCTCGTGGCGCTCAGATAACGAGGGCGGCGATAAGCTGGCTCACGCAGTCGCTACACAGCTTCTCATTTGGGAAACCGTCATCGGCGAGCGTGATGAGAACTTTAATAAGGTTAGCACAGGCGGTAAAAATGCTGTTCTGGATCAGATCAGTACCAACCACCCCCTTTATAACAAAATTATGAGCTACTACAATTCAATGGCAGCGAGTGTTCAGAAACATTCCAATCTGCCGAGCTTCCTTTCCAAAACACCGGGAGGCGCAAAGGAAATTGAGCTTGAATGGGACGGCTCTAAATACACCGTTACGCTGACGGACACGAACAATGTCCTTTCGGGATATAAGTTTTCGTCAAACGATTCAGATGTCAACTTTTCCGTAAGCGGAAATAAGCTGACAATCACCTCCGATAAAGCGCCGAGTGATGGGTTGACAATTACTGCTGAAAAAACGGCTCAAAGAAAAGGCGTTATCACTTGGACAGACGGTATCTACGGGCCGGACGGCGGTGTGCAGGATACCGTAACTTACGCTCAGACTGTCAACGATCCGGTCAAGGGATTCCTCAAGTTGAAGGTATCCTATGGCTCAGCGAAAATCATAAAAACCAGTGAGGACGGAAAAGTGGACGGTATCTCTTTCCGTATTCAGGGAAACGGTATTGATAAAACGGTTAAAACCGAAAACGGCGGACAGATTCAGGTGGATAACCTAATGCCGGGGGTATATACCGTTACTGAGCAGGAATATGACAGATATGAGCCGCAGGAAACACGCCGTGTAACCGTTGTTGCGGGGCAGGTTGCAACCGTTAATTTCAATAATACGCTGAAGCGTGGAGACATTGAGGTTATTAAATCCTCGGAGGATAACTTCAATGAGGGCGTGACCTTCCACCTTTACGGCACATCGCTCTCCGGCATTGCTGTTGATGAGTATGCTGTTACGGATAAAAACGGTGTGGCGACCTTTGAAGATGTGCTGATCAGCGGCACAACGCCGTACACCATCGAGGAAGTGGATACTGCAATCCGTTATGTCATTCCCGAAGATCAGACCGCACCCGTTAAGTGGAATGAGGTCACTACCCGCAATTTTACCAATGTCCTGAAAAAGTTTACAGTTACCGTTACCAAGAGCGACGCTGAAACAGGAACGGCTCAGGGCAACGCCTCCCTTGCAGGCGCAAAATACGGGATTTTCAAGGGTGAACAGCTTATTGACGAATACTACACTGATGAAAATGGACAATTCACCACAAAAGAATATATTTGTGATTCGGATTGGACAATTAAGGAACTTGAGCCGAGCGAAGGCTATTTGCTCGATCCGACCATCCACAAGGTCGGTGCAGAACCGGAGCTTTATACCATTGAGCATAATCAGACCGCAAATGATGTAAATGAACAGGTTATCAAGGGCAATATCGCCATTATCAAACATACAGACGATGGCGAAACACAGATTGAAACGCCCGAAGAAGGCGCTGTTTTTGAAGTGTATCTCAAATCCGCAGGCTCTTTTGAAAACGCAAAGGAATCTGAGCGTGATACTCTGACCTGCGACGAGAACGGCTTTGCACAGACAAAGGATATGCCTTACGGCACATATACCGTCCATCAGGTGTCCGGTTGGGAAGGCAGAGAATTGATTGACGATTTTGATGTGTTCATCGCAAAAGACGCTCAGACCTACCGCTATCTGATTAACAACAGAAATTTTGAAAGTTATATCCAAGTGGTAAAGGTGGACGCAGAAACGGGCAAGACAATTCCCTATGCGGGCGCAGGATTCCAGATTTATGATCCGTCCGGCAATCTCATCACGATGGAATTTACCTATCCCACCCCGACAACTGTTGACACTTTCTATACCGACGCTAACGGCTCGCTCGTAACGCCGGAGAAGCTGCCATACGGTCAGGGCTACTCTATCGTTGAGGTACAGAGTCCTTATGGATATGTTCTTGATTCCACACCCGTCTATTTTGATGTCACGGAAGAAAATTCTTCTGAGGAAAGCGGGGTAACAGTGATAAAAGTTGAAAAGACCAATATGCCGCAGAAAGGCACGATCAGCATTGAAAAAACGGGCGAGGTATTCTTCGGCGTTTCGGTAAGCGGCGGGACAGATGAAAACGGGCAGGAACTTCCCGTGATCTATCAGCCGGTTTATGAAACACAGGGACTTCCCGATACCGTTTATGAAATCCGTGCCGCCGAAGATGTGGTAACACCCGATGGTACGCTGAGATACAGTAAGGGCGAGCTGGTCGATACGGTTACAACCGATGAAATGGGTTTTGCTGAGAGCAAGGAACTCTACCTCGGAAAATACGAGGTAAAAGAGGTTAAGGCAGGCTACGGAATGGTATTAAGCGATGAAGTCCATACCGTAGAACTTATTTACGCCGGACAAAATGTAGCCGTAACCGAAACGGCGAGTTCCTTTGTCAATGAAAGACAGAAGGTTGAAGTAAGCTTTGAAAAAGCACTGGAAACAAACGAGCTGTTTGGTATCGGCAATAATGGCGAAATCAAAAATATCAGCTTTGGCTTGTTTGCCGATGAGGAACTCGTATCCGCAAGTGGTACTTCCATCCCGAAAGACGGTCTGATCGAAATCATCACGCTTGATGAAAACGGCAAGGCGACCGTTAAAACTGATCTGCCTTTGGGCAGCTATTATGTAAAAGAGCTTGCGACAGACGAGCATTATCAGCTTAGCGGCGAAAAATATCCCGTTGTATTTGAATATGCAGGACAGGAAACTGCAACGGTAGCGATTGCAGTGAATAATGGTGAGCCGATGGAAAATAAGCTGATCTACGGCTCTGTATCAGGTAAGAAGGTTGACGGAAACGGCGAAGGACTTGGCGGTGCGCTCATTGGTCTGTTTAAGAGCGATGATGTGGAATTTACCGAAGAAAACGCCCTGATGACCGCCGTATCCGGCGACGATGGCAGCTTCTCCTTTGAGAATGTGCCTTACGGAAGCTGGTATATCCGTGAAATCAAGCAGCCGACCGGATTCGTGCTTGATGAAACCGTCTATGATGTAAACATTTCGGAAAACGGGCAGATTGTTGAGATTGAAATCGTCAATGAGCTTATCCGTGGAAATATCGCTTTGACAAAGGTGGACGCTGAATATACAGATACCAAACTGGCAGGCGCTGTTTTTGAAGTCTACAAGGATTCCAATGACAACGGCGAGCTTGACAGTGAGGACGAGCTGATCGGTACGCTGACCGAAAAGGAAATCGGACAGTATGAAATGAATGATCTGCTCTATGGACGCTATTTTGTGAAAGAGACAAAAGCACCGGAGGGCTTCACGCTGGACGAAGGCGTGTATGAAGTGTTTGTTGACACCGACGGAAAGACCTATCAGGTCGAAAATACAGAGGGCAAAGGTTTTGCAAATGAACCTATGCGTGGGAACCTGAAAATCGTGAAAACATCGTCCGACGGAAAAGTGGAAGGCTTTGCTTTCCGCATTACCGGAGCAAACGGCTATGATGTCACCCTTGAAACAGACGAAAAGGGTGAAATCTTCATTGAAGGACTGCGTATCGGCGAGTACAAGATTTCCGAAGTAAACAATTCCGCTTCCGCTATGTATATCCTGCCAGCCGATAAAGAAGCTGCGGTGCAGACAGGCTCTACCACAGTTGTAGAAATGCACAATGAGCTGAGGGATACACCGAAAACCGGAGATGACAGCAAGCTCGGTCTTTGGCTTGCCCTTGCAGGCGTGTCGGTGGCAGGCATAGCTGCTTGTGGTATTTTCGGCTTTAAGAAAAAGAAGAAAAAGGAGGATAACTGATGGAACTGAAAGCTATTATTGGAATTGCTTTGGTCGCCTTTTTCGTAGGCGGCTTTATCTTTTTGCAGATCCGTAACAGAAAGAAAAAGTAAGAACTTCTACGGGGGGCGGAGTTTAAATACTTCGCCCCTTTTTCTATATTTAGGAGGCTTAGATGAAAAAGCTTGAAACTGTGGAAAACAGGGTGCTTGCGGTTTTAAAGGAACACCCCGAAGCACGAAACGATGATATGAAGCTATATCTGCTCATAAGCAAAGCGTGTATCTATGATACTTACGGTATCGCAGATTTCAGCTTTGAAGATGTGATGAGCAATTACAAGGCTTACGGTATCCCTTGTTTTGAGAGTATCCGAAGGACACGACAAAAAATTCAGGCAAAATACCCTGAACTTGGCTGTTCCCCCGAAGTGCGCAGAGCAAGGCATAAAATGCAGCGTGTCTATTCCGACTACGCTAAGAGCTAAGACAGGAGGTAAAAGAAATGGCAGCGAAAAAAAGTACAAATACCGCTTTGCAGCAGAAAGTAAAGGTGCTTGCAAAACTTTACGATTCCGGCTGCAAAACTGAAAAGGACTTGAAGGCGCTGAGCCTGCAAAGTATTTTGAAAATCCCCGATATTTCCGTTTCCGATATGACGGTTATTACAGAGCTTCAGGAGCAGATTGCAAAAAACAGGCTCTTTTCCTATTTGGGAGGTGCTGATGATGAGCAGCAGTCAGAACAGAGCGACGGATAAGCATATTATCTGGAGCGATATAAATCTCAACCCTGATGATTGGCGTGACAATTATAAGGATTTCCTTGAAATCAATGAAATTGACGGAGATCCAAACGACGAACATAAGCTGTATGAATATATGGTTGAAACCAATGGCGAGTATCTTTCCGATGAACGGGAAAATCTCAATGTCCAGCTTTCTCAGCCGATTATCGTTATCGGCGACATCGGCAGATGGAACGGCAGAGTGATGGGCTATAAAATGATTGATTCCGGCAACATCAAGGACTGCCTGTATTCCGATACGGATATGACTGAATGGTATGTGGATAAGTACGGCGATCTTCGTGCCGACGCTGTTCATCACGATGGGACAAATCACTATTTGTACCGTGTGTTTAAGGATACTGTTTCGCCGGAACAGATTGAACGATTGCAGGAAAAAATCTATTTTGGAAAAGCTACACGGGCAGATATAACGAAGGTGACAAAACGGCTTGGAGATGAAATTGCGGCAGTCTATGGTTTCCACATACCGAAACAAAGAACAGCAGCCGAGAAAGAGAGGTAAGTATGCTTTCTGATGTTACTAACGAAAAAATTAAATATGCTAACTGTGGTGAGAATCGTGAATTACTCATTGACGAAATAATCCGCATTGGCATTTTAGATGTTTCTGGAAATCCTATTGCGGGTTGCAAGGAAAGGATATGCGAGCTTTATAAGTCACAACCTTTGTCACAGAAGGAATTTGGAGAAAAGTTAAACGCACTGTTTGCACCCAATGGATATAATCCAGTTAGCTTGCCGGCTGATGATCACACGCCATATAAACCATTCAAAATTGTATATAACAACGCCGGACTTCAATTTATGTTTAGGGACAGGAATGATAATATCCATTCGGAGTGTATTGGATGGAACGAAGTGGCACGGCGAACGGGTAGAATGATTCGACGAAGAGAATACTTTGCCAATGAGTCGCTTTTGGAATTACGAAAAGTCAGAGAAAGGAGCGAACGCTGATGGATTTTGTTATCAATCCCCTTACGGAAGCAGAATGCAAATACACTTACGCACAAAGCACACAGATAGAGGGACAGACAGGTTGCATAGGGCATTTGCGAGGCGATTTTGGCTCAGGCGGCAATGAGTTTTTTACCTCTTGGTTTGACCACAGGCGTGATTTGAAAACAGACCAGTTCAAAAACGAGCTGGACGAGGTTATCAATGCTCTGCGCTCTGAAGAATACGGGCTGTTAAAAAGCCGCACCGATATGTCACAGTATGCGAAAAGTCGTCCGGACAGTGCTTTTGAAGGCAGTTACACCACCGAGTATGGATTCCGTGCTGATACAGAAAAGTATGCTTTCCTGATACGCTGTAACCCTACCCGTGGAGACTATAACTTCTATTGCTACTGTTATGTGCGGGAATGGCTTGACCGCCATATGGAAAAAGCGAGCCGTGGAATCCGCTTTATCACGCCGGATTATAAGGAAAAATTCATAATTCCCGATGGAGATAAAATCCGCATTGCTTTAAGCGACGGTGAACAGCTTGACCGTACCTGCCGATATATCAATGAAAACTATTTGGAGGTTGGCAGCAATCTTTATCACATCTGTGAGTTTGCCGAGCGAATGGAACAGAACGGGAACACTGTGATCCCCCTTCGTTCCTCTTTGCCTGAGCAATGCTATGTATTCGTGCAAACGGAAAATTGCGTCGGCATTGTCAAAAAGGGCGAAAGCGGATTTTACCGCACGGATATTCAGGGCGGTAAACCAAGTGAAACAAACGCCCTTGTAAACGAAATGAACGAAAAGCTCGGCTTGACGAAAGCTCAGGTGGAGGCAATGAAAGCAGGCTCAATGTTTGGTTGGGGCACACCTGCCGCCGATCCGAAAAGCTATGACAAAAACGGTATTCCAGTAAAGCCGAAACAAAAAGACTATGAAAGATAGGAGGAGTATAACCGATGGCACGAAAGTACGACCTGATTTCTGAAATGTACCGCCGTACCGCACACGCTGTTGTTTCTGATGTGCAGAACTGGCAAGCCTTTTTACGATGTGCCTGCCGAAATTACAGATTGCGCTGTGATGAGCAGCTTCTTATTTACGCTCAAAGACCGGACGCAACGGCGGTTTTGGAAATTGAGCGTTGGAATGATAAATTCGGGCGTTGGGTAAACCGTGGCGCAAAAGGTATCGCTGTCTTTGAGGACGCTGACCGAAGCAGACAGCGCTTAATCCATTATTTTGATATTTCCGATACCCACGAAAGCCGCTATTCCCGCCCCGTTCCGATTTGGGATATGAAGCCGGAATATACGGACGATGTAATTGAATCCCTTGAAAACACTTTCGGCGAGCTGGAAAATAAGGACAGCCTTGCGGACGCAGTGATGAGCGCTGCTAAAAACGCCGTGGAGGATAATATCCCTGACTATTTGAGCGATCTGATGTATGCCGCTGATGACAGCTTCCTCTACGGTCTTTCCGAGGATATGTTTACCTCTATGTATAGGAAAGCAGTAACAAACAGCGTGGCATATATGATGATGACAAGGCTTGGGATAGATACCGAGCCATATTTTGAATCGGAGGATTTCTCCGTTATTACGAATTTCAATACGCCGGAAGCCTTTAATGCCCTCGGTATTGCGACGAGTGATATTGCGGAAATGGGACTTGGAGAAATCTCCCGCACCATTCTTGCCCTCGACAGAAAAAATCGCATAATTGCGGATAGAGGAAAACCCGATTACAATAAGGCTGAAAAGACAAGCGAAAGGAGTTTTGATAATGAGCGAAATCACATACACAATGCAGGGCGATTACAACCTGCCGAACTTAACAATGCCGGAACAGCCGGAGGGGATTTTAGGCAGATACGCTCAGATGAGACGGAAGTTTCTCAAGGAACACCACAAAATCCGGTATTACAATCTTCTGACGAGCTGTACCCTGACGGAGCATTTGGCGGAGGTAGAACAGACGGCGATGAAACTGGAAGAAACCCTGATGAAGCAGATGGCAGCGCAGGAGGGCTTGACAGAGAGCCTGAAAGCGGCGGATATGATGAAGTGGGTACAGGGAATGAACAACTTGAGGAACAGAGTACAGGAGATCGTGAAAGCGGAAGTAATCTTCGCTTAGACTATTATGACAGGAGACACGAAGATACCAGTCTGCCGTTTTTCGGCGGAGATGATACAATCCGTGAAATCCTCGGCATAACGCCTCACTTGAAAGCCTCAAAAGACGAAATTCGTGCTTTCTATGAAAGCAATCCCGATAACGCCGTCCGCACCGAATATATCAAAGGTATTTTCAACAATGATTATACTGAAGTAATTTTGAGCGACGGGCGGCGAGTCGGGTACAAAACTTGGCAGAATGTGCTTCAGCTTTGGGAAGGCAGTTACCTGTCCCGTACAAAACAGAGTTTCTATGATTGGGGTGTGATCGCACAGCACTTTGAAGCAATGCGGCTTCTCGGTGAATTACAGGATACAATGAAGCCGCTTCCGTCGGTAGATGGACAACTGAACTTTATGGAAACGCAGGCAGAGGAAAAAACCTCTGCTTTTTCTTTTTCACAGGAAATCATTGACGCTGTTCTCACTCGTGGAAGCGGCGTATCTGAGGGAAAGTTCCGTATCTTTGAACAGTTTGAAAAAAGTTTGTCGGCAAAGGAAAATGTCGATTTCCTAAAGGACGAATATGGTTGGGGCGGCTCCTATCCTGTAATTACAGGTACAGGGATTGACGAGCAGCACGACGGAAAAGGTATTTTGATTTCAAAGGGTATCGGTGATGATAAGCCTCATATCAGGCTGAATTGGAATCAGGTAGAAAAGCGAATCAAAGAATTGATACGCCTTGACCGTTATCTCAACCCGAAAGAAAAAGAGATTTATCCGCAGTGGCTCGAAAAGCAGGAGGAGCGCCGGGCTGAACTTGCCGAAGAACAGAGAAACCGTGAAATCCTCTCATCTGCGCCATCCGAAAACAATACGGCTGTTTCCAAATCTTTTGAGTACAACGGTTATCACTTTGAGCCAACAGGAATACTCTCTGCCGGAAGGACGCTAAAAGAGATTAGTAATGAAACTATTTCCAACAATACTCTTGGAATGTCGGCTTATGAAGGGGCTACTCACCCATATTCTTACGAAGAATTTTATAATGCTGCAAATAGCTCATCAGCAGATATTTTCAAATGCGTAGAAAACGGCAGACTATATATTCCGGGCGAAAATGAGTTATTTGAATACACCGGAAACTTTAATCCTATTTTGTCAATCGAACAATCTGAAACTCCTGAAAATTCAGCGTATGCCTATCATCTCGGTGATACGGTATATATGGGCGCAGACGAATATGAAATCCTTTCCTTTAACGATGAGCGTGTTGTACTTCACGATGTCCAATTTCCATTATTCCAAAAGGAGATGGAGAGAGCAGAGTTCGACCGCAAGGTGCGGGAAAACCCAATGAACGATCACCTGAAGGTTAAGGAGTTACCGTCCGAAGAAAAAACAGATGAAGCGCCTGCCTTTGACATTGGTATGGGCTATCTTGGTAACGGTCTTACCGTCTGGAACAGAGCTGTTGAGGAAAGCGGCGATTACCAAACGATTGCCCATATCAGCGATGAAGGTGAAATTCACTACTATGTGGACGGACTGCCCGAAGATGTAGTGGCAAGGATAGAGCAGGCGGCAGCGCAGGAACAGCAAAAGTCTTTGTTTGCCGCTTCTTATCAAGTGGGTGACAGAGTGTATTTGGACGGCAAGCCGTTTGAAATTACACGGGTAGATGACTGGAATGTGGAGCTGATGGATCGTTCGGAGCAAAACCCGCAGCCACGCTTGGAGAGCAAGGATAACTTTATGCAGCTTGTTCAGCAAAACGAGCGCAGCAACCGTTTTACAGACGCTTACCGTGAATACGGTGAGATCAAGGAAGAAAATCCTGACAGTCTTGTGCTGTATCAGGTGGGCGATTTCTTTGAAGCCTATGGAGCGGACGCACAAACCGTCAGCGAAGCGTTAGAACTGAATCTGACTTCTCGCTTTATTGGAAACAATCAGCGAACTCAAATGTGTGGTTTTCCGGCAAACCGCTTGGAAACCTATATCAATATGCTGCTTGACCGTGGCTTTGATGTGGCGGTTTCTGCCGCTGAAAACGGAGAGCGAAATACCCGCAACATTGTATCAAGCAACAAGGAAGATCCGGTACAGTCGCAGCCAGTCGGCAGGATTGAGTACCTTGATGAAGATGGAAATATAATCCACACAGATGAGTATACCAGCGAGTATCAATTCAAAAAGGATATTGAGGAAGAAAGCTCATTCGGCACACGCTTACGCTTTTATGTGTATCGAGACGCAGAAGGAAAAACCATAGATCAAACCTTCATCACAAAACAGGATACCCCGTTAAATGTCTACGAAATCATTGATTCGCCTTATCTTGTAAAAGACAGGACAGAAAACGCACTCCCGCCTGATGAAAGATTTTTCGTTATTGAAACTGATGAGGGCTACGCCATTTGGGACGATTTGACAGAAGCGATCTATATCGACGATGAAGGCGTCAGCGAGGAATTTAAGAGCGAGTGGCAGGCAAATGACTATTTGGAACAGGTGAAAAAGTCTGTTTCCGAAAAGGAAGCTGCCGGACAGCTTGAGCCTGAACAAAAAGAAGCTAAGCCATTAACACCTGCTTTTGTCCAACCTAAACGCTCACGGGTACAGACCTTTGATTTGCACCCCGAAATCCCATTGTCTGAACGGCATACCTTTGACCTCGCCTCCCACGAAGTGCCGGAGGCAGGCAAAAAAGAACGCTTCCGTAGGAATATGGAAGCAATCCGTGTGTTGAAGGAATGTGAGTTTGAGAATCGCTTTGCTACACCCGAAGAACAGGAAATCCTTTCACAATATGTGGGTTGGGGCGGTATTCCCGAAGCCTTTGACGAGAACAATTCCTCGTGGGCTGATGAGTTTATCGAGCTTTACACCGCCCTTTCCCCTGATGAATACGAGAGCGCAAGAGCAAGCACGCTGACCGCTTTCTACACCCCGCCAGTCGTCATTTCCTCAATTTACAAGGCAATGGAACAGATGGGATTCCGTGAGGGCAACATCTTGGAGCCTTCCTGTGGAATTGGAAACTTTATCGGTATGCTGCCACAGTCTATGCAGGACAGCAAAATCTACGGCGTTGAGATCGACAAAATTTCGGCGGGTATCGCACAGCAGCTCTATCAGAAAACCTCGATTGCGGCACAGCCGTTTGAAGAAGCCAATATTCCCGACAGCTTCTTTGACGCTGTTATTGGCAATGTGCCATTCGGTGATATTCGAGTCAACGACAGGAGGTATAACAAGCATAACTTTCTAATCCACGACTACTTTTTTGCGAAATCCTTAGATAAGCTCAGACCGGGCGGCGTAATGGCGCTCATTACGAGCAAAGGCACAATGGATAAAGAGAGTCCTGCTGTGCGAAAGTATATTGCACAGCGAGCGGATCTTCTCGGCGCAATCCGACTGCCCAATAACACCTTTAAGGGCAATGCCGGAACAGAGGTTGTCTCGGATATTTTGATCTTACAGAAGCGTGACAGACTTATTGACCTTGAACCGGAATGGGTACACCTAAGCACCGATGAAAACGGCGTAAAGATGAACACCTACTTCGTCGATCACCCTGAAATGGTATTGGGCGAATGGAAAACCGTGTCCGGCAGATTCGGCGAAGAAGATACCGTTGTCCCTTATGAAAACGCTGACCTTGCCGAGCTTTTGGAAGAAGCCATTTCCAATATCCACGCCGAGATTACGGATTACGAAGTGGACGAGGAACTGACCGAAGAAGATAACTCCATTCCCGCTGATCCCGAAGTCCGCAACTTTTCCTATACGGTCGTGGATGATAAAATCTATTACCGTGAAAATTCCCGAATGACGCCGGTGGAATGTTCGGCTACGGCTGAAAACCGGATCAAGGGTATGATTGCCATAAGGGACAGTGTCCGCAGCCTGATTGAAATGCAGACCGCAGACTATCCCGATTATGAAGTCGAAAAGGAACAGCAGAAGCTAAATGCGCTTTACGATAACTTTTCCAAAAAGTACGGGCTGATCAATTCCCGTGCGAATGTGTCCGCTTTTTCGCAGGACAGCTCCTTTGCCCTGCTTTCCGCACTGGAGGTACTGGACGAAAATGGAGAACTGGAGCGCAAGGCGGATATGTTCACGAAGCGGACGATCAAGCCACACACACCCGTTACCTCGGTGGATACCGTCAGCGAAGCGCTTGCCGTATCTATGGGCGAA
>PPYE01777048.1_pt1 | contig 12030 bp, 12 predicted proteins | sample 1559881 | NCBI WGS metagenome assembly PPYE01 (sample SAMN08240022, study PRJNA423297) | Human gut metagenome, whole genome shotgun sequencing project.
AGTTTGCGGGTCATGCAGCAGACACCTTCTTTCTAAGAAGAAGAACACACGCCGCCGCCACGATCAGCACCAAGCCAGCCACGCCCGCCCGGTCACCGGTCTGCGGGATACCGCTGATATACGGCTGTTCGGTAGATTCTTGCGTATAGGTCTGGCCCAGGGCCGCCGCCGCTGAAACCGTCCTGTCATTTTGCAGGGCTTGGTAAAGCTGTTCGGCGGTGGAAGCCGTATAAATGGCATTGTCACGAAAAGTAATTTTAATAGACGCGCCGGGGGCCAGAACGGTGCCAGTCACAATATAAGTGCCAGTCTCCAACTTGATTTCGCCCGTCTCAATCGTGCAATTGGTAGGCTCTCCGATAATCTGCAAATTGGTCACGTCATAATACTGGGGCACCTGCACTGTCACCGCCACCGCATACCGCTCATTGGCGGCATAGGTCTTAGATACGGGCTTGGCAATCCCGGCCAGCGCGGACACGTAGTCCACGGGCTGGACGGTCAGGGTCAGCTTGCCAAGGTCAAGGGCAGATACCGGCAATGCGATAAGCATTACCAATGCAACAATAAGAAATAGAAGTTTTCGCATAATTCCTCCTTATATTTAGGGCAATGCCCTTAAATTTGTACCCATTTGGAGCTTCCCGCCTTTGGCTTGTACACGGTACTTTTTATGTGCTGGCCTGTACACTGCCAGGTTGCGCCGTCATAGGTGACGATCTCGCCCTCCTTTATGACGGTGCCGTCCTCGATGCTGTCCCACGCGGGATAAGACGGCTCCGGGGTGACCTCCCAGTAATCCGGGCTATCGGGCGGGTTTTTGCCTTTGCTGTATTTTAAGGCTGTATAGGATATCCCGTCCACCGTGGCGGTATCACCGGCGATATACCGAAGTTCGGCAGACCATGCATCACCGGGCGTAGGGATCGAGACAAGCCCTTCTCGGGCGGCTATAAGCACTTCGTTGAGGTCTGCGGCAATCGCAGCCAAGCGGCTTTGACCGCTGAATTCTTCTACATATACCGTTTCCGCCCCATCCAGGCTTGGTTTGCCATATAAGTGATATATGGCGCTATCGCCCACCACTATGCCCTGGGCCTCTTCCTCGCTGCAACGCACTACAAAGCCATTTGTCTGCTTTCGCACGAATGCGAGCTTATCCTCTAGGGCGATCTGCGCCCCATGTAAGATCACGCGATACAAGTACATCCCTCCCGTTCCAGATACTGTACGGGGCTCTCGCCCCGCTGGCTTTTCAGCACGGACATATCATCCATCCTTCTCCGCCGCCCACAAGGGGCGGCGATTTATTAAGATAAAACATAGATCAAACACAGAAGCCGGGGGCAACGCCGTAGGCGTTGCTGGCGCCGGTGTAGTCGCTGACGCTCCCCGACGCCGTAACGGAGACGAAGCGACGGCTGTTGCTGATGTACGGAGAGCGCAGCCACCAAATGGCAGCCGCTCCCCCTGCGCCGATGCCCTTTATACGGTTGGCCGTCGTTGAAAACAGAGGGTATATGGTTCCCTCGCCGGAGGCAGAATACTGAGCGCTGCCCGTTACTTCCACGGTGGAGAACAGCCACAGCCTGTCGGGGCTAGTAATCAAATTACTACTTTCGTTCCCGGCGGAAGCGATTTTATTCACCGTCTTAATGCCAGCGCTATCCTGTAATACAGCAGGAAATTGAGCCAGAAGGGCAGGCATGGTAGATGTGCGCATTCTGCTGCCGTTCCATCCGCCTGAGTTGGTGTTGCTGGTGTTCATGCCATAGGTGGTGGAGATACAGTCCTCAAAGGAAAAAGTAATGGCTGCAAGGCCGCCTCCATCCGCCCGATCGTCATGAAGAAAGCCAGCAATCTGCGCATACACCGTTTCACCTCCGGTCAGGCTCAAGGGGCAACGGTCCCCTATGGCCCAAAACTGGGACACGTCCTCGCCGCTGTTGGCAATGCCTACAACCTGCTCCCAAGTAGCGTTGATAAGGGGGGTGTCTGTACTAAACATTTGCCAGGAACCGCTCACCCCTGCATATGCTTTGCGGTATGCCCAAGCCCCGTCTGCATACTGCATGGTCACGCCCGGGGTGATGGTGACGGCTTGATTATCCCCGCTGGTGATGGCGTAGCCGCTATTGTCCACGATATGAATCCATATGTCCCCAGCTGCCGGATCAGCGGGCACGGTATAAGAAAAAGTAACCTTAGCCGGGCTTACCCCCGTAAGCACTACGATCTGCCCGTCAACCACCGTGCCGGGCAGCGCCTCCGCCGTCTGTACATCAAAGGCGATGCTTCCGCCTCCGCCCCCCTGCTGCACAAAAATACCATCAACTTGAATCATAAAAGTATCACCTCCACGGGAATATCTACAGTAGGCACCGTGCCAGCAATGGTCACGGTGATGGAATCTGCCGCCTGGGCAGTGATACGGGGGAGGGCCGCGCCCCAGGCGGTGAACTGCTCGGTTGTGGCAGTTTGCGCAATGCGCAGTAGGCCGTTATTGGTGGCCGTTACGCCGGCTACTGTCAACGTTTGGGCATTGTCGGCCCAACCCGCCGCCGTGAGCGTGGCCGTGATGGACTTGGAGGGCGGGGCGTAGTCCGTGCGGGGCACTGCCTGGGCGATTGCAGCACCGGTGCCTTTAAGAATGCCGGTAATATCCGTTGTCGTACTGGTGGTTACTTCGTTCGGGCCTGCCGGGCCTTGGGCACCGTCCGCGCCAGCCGGGCCTTGTGGCCCCTTGATGTTGACCGGGTCTGGGTTTTCCAAATCCCCGTCATTTGTCCAGCTTAGTACCCCATCCGCCGAAACTGCCGGGGTAAAGGTGGTGCCAGCCGGGCCCTGGGCCCCGTCCGCACCTGCCGGGCCATCCGCGCCAGCCGGGCCAACCTGCCCCTGGGGCCCTTCCGGGCCTTGTATGCCCTGCTCTCCCTGCGGGCCCTTGATGCTCACCGGGTCGGGGTTGGCAAGGTTGCCGTTGTTCGTCCAGCTAAGGACGCCCTCCGTCGATACAGAGGGGGTAAACACCGGGCCGGGATCGCCCTTTTCCCCCTGAGGGCCCTGTTGGCCAGCCGGGCCGGGTTCGCCCCGAGGGCCAGTCTCGCCCTGTATGCCCTGCTGCCCCTGGGGGCCTGCCGGGCCTTGGGGGCCGGGGTCGCCCTGGTCGCCCTTTGCGCCCTGTAGCTGCCCCTGGTCTAGCCATTGGCCCGGTGGAGTGGTGGTGTCCCACATGTACACGTTATAGGGGGCTGCTGCGCCCACGTTGTACATATCCCCCTGGGCAGGCTCCGTTACCGCTGCCTGTAAAGCTTCCAGGCTTTCATATGTGCCCTTGATCTCCAGCCCTGTTCCAGTCTCGCCCTTGGGCCCAGGTTCCCCCTGGACGCCCTGTTCGCCTTTGGGGCCAGGCTCCCCCTGCGGGCCTTGTATGCCCTGCTGGCCGCGAGGAATGACAAAGTTGAATACGGCTGCATTTTCCGTGCCGCTGTTGGTCACGCCGGCTTCCGTGCCGGGCTCCCCTGTAGATACTGTACCTACCTGGATAGTGGCGGCTTCGCCCGCCTCGCCCTGCACCCCCTGGGGGCCTTGTATGCCCTGCTGGCCCTGTAGCCCCTGTGGGATGGTGAAATTAAAAATAGCGGCATTTGCTGTGCCGCTATTCGTTACCGCTGCATCTGTGCCGGGATCACCAGTGGTTACCGTGCCAACCGCAATCGTTGCCGCCGTGCCCGGCTCCCCCTGGGGGCCCGTGGGGCCCGTTTCGCCGGTCGGCCCCTGTGGGCCTGTGGGGCCAGGATCGCCCTTTTCACCTTGCGGGCCAGTGGGCCCGGCTTCACCTTGGGGCCCTTCCGGCCCCTGTGGCCCCGTCTCGCCTTGGGGGCCTTCCATCTGCCCCTGATTTATCCATTCTCCCGGAGGTGTAGTAGCGTCCCACATATATACAGTGTAAGGCGCTGCTGTGCCAACATTATAATGATCACCCTGAGAAGGCTCCGTCACCGCCGCTTGCAAGGCTTCCAGAGTATCATATGTACCTAAAATCCTTACGATCTGGGCTTTTTCTGCCGCCTCATTGGCCGCATCCGCTGCGGCTATTGCTTCATCCCGCGCCGCTTCCAGCTGATCTACTAAAGTTTGCCCTTCCTCCGGTGTTATGCCGCCGGTTTCGTCCAGAGAGCGGATTACCTTTATAGGGAATACATTCGTTTGCCATATCACTTCGCCCGCGCTGGTGATCTCCAGCTGGCAGGAGGCAAAGCCGGGAGCCTGCCATGCGGAGTTATTTGGCGTGACCGTTACGCGGCTGCCAGACATTACGCAAGGATAAAGATACGGTATTTGTTTCCCTGCAGGCTGCACGCGCAGCTGTGCGGCGTCGCCGCTACTTATGGTGCTTTGCAAATTGAAAGCAAGGGTATGCGACAAATTGTCAAATTGGCGCACAGAAAAAAGGCCGTCTATAGAGCCGTCAGAGAATACCGTTATATCATGGATTTCTAGCATTTTATCCTCCGTCACGCATTTTGCAGATTATGTAATGTACCATTTGAGCCCACTTTATATGCAAGCTGATTGCTATACCTGGCATATAAATATATATCTGACGATCCATAGGAATTTTTCAAAGCTTTCACTCTTTTCCCGGTTACTCGTATCTCGCAGTTTCCACTTCCATCAAAAGTCGCGCTTCCGGTCACATCCCCTGTCAGCGAAAATGTTCTTTTTGTTGATAATTTTTTTGCTGTATCTGCTGTTTCTACTGTTTCCGCCGTAGTCGCCGTGTCCGCCGTCATCGTCTTGCGCGGATTCCCTACAGGGTACTCCACAACATATGTCCCAGAATCCGATATGATTCGTACCCTGTCCCCCTTTTTAAAAACCACAAATGCGTTTGTTTTATAATGCTTTTCGCTAGGTTCTTCTTCGCCATCGAAAATCAGGCTTACTCCATCTTCATAAACTTCTCCAATTGTTGCAAAATTTTGCGGCACTGGCGACGGCAGAACAAGGCTTTCTTTTTCTTGATAGGTCTCGATCATAGATATACAATCCTCCTTGCTTTATGGCGCATCAAGGCTCCGGGGGACAAGGGCATTTCCCACTCCGTTTCCTGATAGATTCCGGAAAAATCCGGGTGCTGAATCGCAATGACATCCCCCACGCCGTGCCCAGGCTCCAGGGCTGTAGTAAACGCAATGGTATCCGTAGAAAGCATGGATTGCAGTCGTTTATTATCCGCATACTCCTGCAAAGCCTCCTGTGAGGCGATATTATCTAGCCTTTCCAGCGGCGCCACAATGCGACGCCCTCGCCGTATAGTAGAAAGGATAGAGCCGGGATCCTCGTTCACGGATGTGGCCCGCATGGGCTCTGGCAGATCAGGATTTGAGACTTCCACGATAAAAACATTCGGCGCATTATAGATGTCTAGGGTTGAAGTAGCTTCTGCTGAAAGAATGGAGAGCGCGTCCGCCTTATATGTATATACGATGTTTGATGCGCTGGGCTGAATCTGCTTTTTCAGTCTAGCGATTCCTTCAGCATCGAACCATACAGGGTCATAATTTATTTCTGCCAAGAGATCATTAATAACCGTTAGGTAGCTTGTGCCTACTTCCCAATCTTCGCGAGCCGTTGCAAGCGTAGCATCAGAGGCTTCGGCTATGGTCATGGTTATGCCGCACTCCACCAACATGCTTTGGATTACATCTATATATAATGCACCGGCTGGAAAGCTGACCCGCTTTTCCAGCCGGTTTTGCGACAAGATCAAGCTCTTATCATAAGCTTCTATAGAATCTTCCGTATATGCTCCATGCATAGCCTTTTCTGATACGCTGATAAGGTACTCCCCTACAGGGCTCTCAATCCCATCCAGGATAAGCATAGGACGTATTAGATCATTTAACGGATCAAAGATATCGCTTTCCATAAACGAGCCGCGAAGATAGGATTTCATCTCCGCATCGGCTATCATGGTGACCGTACAGTCTGTTACCGGCTGCAGCTGGCCCACAATAGACCCATTTCGGACGATATCATAGCGCAAAGCGACATGCCGGTATCCGTTTTTATACGTCATATGTACCCACCTCTTTATGGTCTACCGCTCGGATTGTATAGGAAAAGTCCCATCCATATCGGTCAGACTGGCGGGACTGGCCCTCCAGGACGCCTACGCACGCACCATCCCGTGGATCTTTATATACCACAAGCCGCGCGAAAAGAGACGCCATTCTTTCAGCACACTCCCGGTTTGTAGTGGAGAAGGCGAAACTCCAGGACACATCCCGCTCTTCGCCGATTTCCGCCACGGGCAGCGCCCGTCCGGCAAAGTGCAGGTATGTTATATTCCCTGTATACTGTGTGGAAAGGGCTGGTAATCGCCCACGCACCACGGGAAGATCCAACCAATCCCATACACCATACTCGGCTATGCAGGCAGTTTTTATATCAAGCTTCGCTTTTACTTCATTAGACATAGCATAGTAGTCGCCTGCAGCGCAGCGGATTTTATAAGCGTGTGCTCCCCATGCAAGCTGATCATCAAAGAAGCTCTCGGTTGTTTTTCCGATTAACGCATTATCCCGATATATATAAAAAGTTGCTATTCTCTCTGATTCTGCATCAAAATTCCAAGAAACCCTTATCCAATTTTTTATCCATGTGGCTTTTGCTACACAACTCCCAATTTCTGCATTGACCACAGTAAATTCTGCTGTTCCCCATTCGCTCCATACTCCAAAAGAATTTTGGATACGTACCCTTGCTATAGCAGGACCATCCGGCAAAAACTCGGGCACCTTATAGCTTTTATTCGTGCCATACATTTCTCCGCTATCATATCCGCCAACCTGAACCTGGTATGCTTGTTGCCCTAGCGCCTGCCAAGATATGATAGGGCGTGGAGACGCTCCAGACACGGAGACGACGGGAACCGGCGGGGCACTTCTAACTACAACTGTAGCAGGTTCACTCCATTCACTAGTTCCTCCATCGCTGTTTGTAGCCTGTACTTTCCACAAGATCGTTCCAGCCGGAAGGGTATTTGCTGGCACCGTGTATGTGGTGCTTGCGCCGGTCACTGTTCCTAAGTTTTTCCACTCAAGGCCGTTGTTATCGCTATATTGCAATACCGCCCCATACTGCGCAGATCCAGTAGATATGTCGTAATCCCATGAAAAAATATTTTCTATAGATCCATCTATATATACTGACTTAGGAGATATTATTTCTACCGTTGGCGTAGCATCTATGGTAGTAAGTGTCGCCCAAACACTTTCTGCCGTATATCCTTCGGCAAACGATATAGATATTTTCCATTGCAGTGATGCAGTATTTGGAAAAGTATTAACTGAAAAAGTATATTGATTGATATTTGATCCAATTTCTATTTCTGTTATCTCACCTTCAGCCCCATCACGCCACTGTAAAGATACCATTTGTGCGCTTAAAGCACTTTTCCCTCCTATTGAATTTGTTGTCCAATCCCATGAGAAAGTATTAATTTCTTTCTCATCGATAAATCCGGTTTTTGGCTCTATACTTACATTTATATCTGGATCATCTAAATATATTTCTAAATATGGCCTATTTGCATCAACAGCGCCCGCAGCCAATTGTACTTTTACCGTTTGATTCACCTGAGATACATATAAAGCTGATAAATATAATGATGCACCATTCCATATAAAAGGCATAGCATACTCACGGCTAGGGAATCCATTTCGTATAGTCCCAACCGATTCAATATTTTCAGGATATCCAGAACCAGAAATAAAATCGCTATCAGCTGCATAGGTTCTGTCTTTTATGTCAAAATTATATGGTAAACTATTTGCAAAAAGTGAAAGAATATGCCCATTATTAGTAAATGATTCAATATATCCAACAATGTACCCTGTACTATATTTATATTTGAGATGGCTATTTGGAAATTCTTCAAATTTTATAAGTAAATAATCTTCTTCAGAATATCCATTTCTCCACAAAACAGCTGGATTTTCATTATAAAAAGATTGTGTGGGCTGCTGATAATGTAAGCTTGCTGTTTCTGTTGCTCTTAAAATCAATGTCTCTGTTGCCATTTTTATTACTACCTCCCAGCATACCCGGCCCGCCTGTTCACACGCTCGTTTTGCGCGATGCGGACGATATCGTTGAATTCATTCACGTTTTTCGCGTCGATGTTTATGTTATAGGTATCCCCATAGGAGCCAGACAGCGCAGCAAGGCGCTCATCCTCCGCCAGCTTTTTCTGATAGGCTGCATATCCCGCCGCTGTATTGATCCCGCTGGGATAGGAGGAATTTGTCGAATAGGTGCCGCTGGAAAGGCCTCCGCTCCATGCGCTGGAAGAAGCAGACGAAGAAGAGGATCTCGAGCTTGCCATGCTGGAAATCGCCCGCGCCGTAGCCCCCTCAGCGGAAAAAATCCTGTTCAGATTATCTGCATACTGCTGTAGCTTTGCCGTGCTGGCATCGCCCGTAAAAAGCTTTACCAGCTGCCGAAGGCCTTCTATTACAAGCGCGATCAGGTTTGCTACTAGGCTCAAAGCATCCGCTACGATGGCGAGCGCTACTGCCAGCGCTTGAAACGGCCCCACGCCTTCCCCGGCTGTATCGAAAAGCACTTCAAACACCGGGCTTAATGCGGCCACAATATCTAGCAGCGCTGCGAAAACTTCAATTAATCCGCTTTTTGCAAGCAGGTCGGTTAACCCCTGCACCATACTAGTGCCCTTTTCAAGCAGATTATCCAGGGCAGGCGCCATCTTGGCGGAGATCATTTTTTGAAGGCCATCCCCCGCCGCCTGAAAGTCCTGCGTGGTTCTGCTTAGCTCGCTCAGAGCAGCAACGTCTTCCTCAGATAAGACTACGCCTAGGTCATGGGCTCGCTGGCGCATATTTTCAAGCTCGCCGGATGTAGCGTTTAAAAGCGGGACGAGTTTTTCACCTGTGGTATTTAGAAGAGCGGAAGCGATCGCATTCCGCTCGGTCTCGTCCGTCATTTTGCTGAGCTTATCCACTACTTCTGTAAAAAGCTCACTTTGGGACTTTAGTACTCCTTGGGAATTCTTTACATTAATTCCAAGCTTATTAAAAAGCTCCGCGCCTTCTCCCACGCCTTCCGCTGCATCCATGGCCCGCTCTGCCAGCATAGAAAGATCACCCTGGGCCTGCTCGGCAGAGTACCCAACGGACTTTAAAATATAGTCCCATTCCTGATATTCCGTAGTGGTCATGCCCATGGTTTGGGCAAGATTTTCCGTTTCCCTAGCAGCCTCCGCCTGCGCCTGCGTCATATCTATCAGCGCTTTCTCTACGGCTACAATCGCCGTTACCACTGCTGCGCAGGCTGTTGCTGCAGCTAAAAGGCCCGAGCTCATAGACCCCAGGCCATTTAGCGTTTTTGTGATACCGTCCGGCAAAGATATATTTAGCTTGCCTGTGATTGCCTCTACGGCATCACCGAGCCCGGTTGTTTCTTTTGTGGTAGAACCGAGCCCTTTTTCCATATTATTTAAGCGGGCCGTTGCCTCATTTACGCTCTGCTGCCACTTTAGGGTCTTTACGTCATTTTCCCCATACATGGCTGCAGATTTTTCCAGCATATCTGAAAGCGCCTGCACCCGCTGCCGCTGTACGTCTATCTGCTTGGCTAAGACTTTACCGGTTGCCGCGTTTTTTTCTTCTGCAGTGGTAGCATCATCAAAAGACGATGCTACCAGCTTCATTTCACTATCCAGCGTTTTTGCCTGCTGGATAATTTGATTTATCTGCTGCCGGTACTCTTTTTCACCATCTATGCCGATTTTCGGCCCGATATTTACAGCCATTTAATCCACCCCGATTGCTTCTTCATAGGTCATAGCCCGTTTTTTTGGATGCGCGCCATTATGGATGGCATAGCAGGTTAAAAGATCACACATCTCGCCATATCTTGTTGTTAAAATTTCTTTTCGGCTCATATGTAGCATGTAGCCATAAAACATGATCCAAGATGGGCTAATATCTACGCTTTCAGCTTTTTTTTTGTATTTTGTTCAGCCTCTACGCTTATGGCTGAATCCGCAATAAAAGCGGCAAAGGCTTCGTTTCGCAAAGCAATAAAATCTTCCGTTTTTAAAGAAAGGACTTCTGCCCGGCTAAGCGGCTCTTCCATGGGCGCATTTTCTTCATACGCCTTGGAATGCTCATAGCCCTTACTCAGCGCACAGATAATATCCGCCGTCAAGGTGGACATTTTCCCAAATGCATTGGTGCCGCCAATGATCTCGCCAACTTTGCGGATATCTCCATCCGGACAAAGCGCCGCTATTTCTATAGCGGCGCCTACCGTAAGCATAAATTTTCGCTCTTTCCCGTGGATTTCCATTAGCCCTCCTCAATATTCAGCATGGCCTTTAATACGGCCTCCGCCTCTGCCTCTGTATCCTGTGCATCCGCTACCCGCTTCCAGGTATGCGCGGGAGAATCGTCTCGCATAAGATCAAGCGTGAGGGCCTGGGTTTGCCAGGTGACTTCCTCACCCTGCGTAGTGGCGGAATCATTGGGTGTTTGAATTTTCGCCTTTGTAAGCACCGTAGGCTCATAGGTGGTCACGCCATCAGACATATATCGCGTGATATACCCGATCCCTACGTTCGGGATCTTCATTTCGTCGTTAAAATCGCGCACGTTAACCGGGTTGCTATCTACCATGATTTGCGTAGCATCAGGCAGGCCGAGGACAAGCGCCTCGGCAGCCTGCAGCATACCGTCCACAGTAAGCGTTGCTGTTCCGCCGGTAAAAGTACCCCCTGCGGATTCCGCCTTCCCATTATCCGCATAAAAGTTATTTTCGCCGCCTGTTTCTATGCTCAGTTCTACGCTTACGCCACGGGCAAGCACTTGCCCCTTTGTATATGAAACGGTGCCGCTGCTATTTTGATATATTGCCACATATGGCTTCGAAAAGCCGGTTACTACACGTCCAGCAGCCATAGTCTCCTCCTCATTTCATAATCTTTTTAATTTCGTCATCCAAAACACTTTCCATTTTTTCTATAGCCCTGTTTTGCGTTGCCCGCACGGCATTCCGCACAAAAGGCCGTTTAGCTCGGAAAGTAGTGCCGCTGTTGATAGAGCGGGCGATCATGGCGTTGGGCTGCCCACGGGGATATTTTTTTGTTCGCGTGGCATTGTAGCCATCAAAGCCCAGCTTTACATTTAAAAAGCCGTTCTCGTTTTTCAGCTTGGACACGCCAAAGCCATCCAGCAGTCCCTTTTTCTGTACGCTGGTCACACTGTCTAAAAGGCGATCCTCCGAGCCATGCACGCCATTTTGTACGGGAAGGGCGTTGATTTCCCTGCGGATCTCGTCTGCCACAATGGCCGCACCTGCATAAATGGCGCGGCCCAGGGTTTCATCCCGGTTCGCGCTTAGCCTTTCCAGCTGCTTTATCCATACATCCGCAGTAACGAGCTCGATCTTAGCCATAGCGCACCCCCCAAACCCATTCATAATGCCAGAAGCCCGTATCTTCCTCATATTGCACGCTGTTCAGATACCAGGAAATATCCGAGAAGTCATTAAAGGAGGCTTCCAAAGCCTCCTTCCAAGGGTCAAACTCAACTTTCGTGAAAAGGTCGGTAGTACCCGTCATGGCCCGCTCTATATGCCGGTTGCCTGCTTCCAGGTCTGCGGCGCCGTCCTCCATCCAGACAAAATATCGGTCGGATTTCATCCGTCCACCGTGGCTGACGGCATCCGTCACCGCCAAATGGGCAGCTATGATTTTTTCATACCAGGTCATGCGCCTACCCCCTGGGATATCTTGGAAAGGGTGATATCTACGCTGGGCGGATACACATCCTGCACGCTCTGCACCATATACACGGCATACTTTCTGCCATCCTCCGTGATAGCGATATCCTGCGTCGTGATATCGCCCGCCCTTGCCGTGCGGATCACCCGCTCTACCTGCACCTGGTTTTGCAGCGCGGCATAGTACCGCTGGATCCCAAGCCGCTGCTCAGCATACCG
>PPYE01321134.1_pt1 | contig 12028 bp, 10 predicted proteins | sample 1559881 | NCBI WGS metagenome assembly PPYE01 (sample SAMN08240022, study PRJNA423297) | Human gut metagenome, whole genome shotgun sequencing project.
GAGCTGGACATACCGGAGGCTGGATATGGCGGTACGGATGAGGGGCTTAAGGAGCGGGTGGTCCATTTTGAAAAAGGAACCAGAAGGATCCTGGTGTTCACTCTGGTGGGATTCGTGCTGGGCTGGTTTTCCATCACGTATTTTACGGATTCCTTTCTTGTGACAAAGGTGATTCTGGCCATCCCGTACAAGGCCAGTGAGATGCTGCACAATCTGTTTCATGCGCAGCCCTACGGCTATTACAGCGGGAACGGCATGTTTACGGAGTTCAATGAATTCTTCCCGGGAAGAGGCCTTCTTACGTTTCTGGCGGAGCGGATTACGCCGGTCATGATCGGGGGCGCTGTCTATGGCAGCCTCGCCTATTTTACCGGAGATTCGAAGATCTTTACGCTGCGGCGCTATCTGAAGTTTGCAGCCGTCTGGGCGGCTGTAGTCCTTCTGTGGACGGGGGCGCTGTTAAAGGCGGACACCGTAATGGCGGCAAAGGATGACCGTATGGAGGACGTAACCGGATTCTTTCTGGCGACCGAAATCCGGGGAAACGGCTACTATGAAAAGGATGAGCCGGGAGGGATCGACACTATTTTCCGCATTCTTCGGGATGCACTTTACCAGGACGGGAATCCTCTGGAACGCTTAAGCCCTGATGTGCGGGTGCCCGAGGATGAACTGCAGCTTCAGATTTTTCTTGGAAAATACCGGCAGGATTCCATGATCTGCGAGGTAAATCCGAAGGAGCATTATCTGGTGACGGAGCACGGTACGGTATACCGGGTGCCGGAAGAATTCTCCAGATATATGGTTCAGTACCAGGAGGACTGTTTGGAGTCCTTATATGATGAATACGACGGGGAGGAGACGATGACAGATGAAGAAACTGGCGGAATGGAGAATTAAAACGAAGAAAGACTGGATCCTTGCGTTCCTGTTTACGGCCCTGATGGTCTATGTGGTGGCAGTCCGCTTTTTTCACTGGAAGATCCTCAATTTTATGCAGAAGTTCATGCCGGATAAGATGAGTACCATGAACCTGCCGGAGGGATATGGAACGGTGCTGTTCTGCGTTTTAGGCATGGCGGTGATCACGATGGCAGTGCTTGCACTTGAGCACCAGAAAAAGAAGTATATAGCGGCGGCGGGGCTGGCCGGATTCCTGATTGCCGACTGCGCGCTGGGCGGCTTCGTATTACACTGCCGCCTGATCGTACAGCGGGGTTATGAGGAACCGGCGGCTTCCGCCTGGATCGCCTTACGTGATGAGAATGAGAATGAGAATGTGAATCTGGCGTCCGGAGACGAGACTCTGGCGCGGCTTCAGATGCTGGCATTTTCCCTGGAGAGGCAGCCGGCCGAGAGACAGGCAGAGCTGAAAAAGCTGGTGAGAGAAGGGAAGCAGGCCCGTTCGTTTGTCTGGTTCTCCTTTCCGGAGAAATATTTTCACGGATATGATCCCATATTTAATATAGAAGAAGGACTGATTTATATGGACCGCGGGGATCAAAATATGGTGTTTTACAAGGATAACGGTTTCATTGAGTGTGTAGAAGAACTGAAAAACACCGTGATTGAGAAAAATGATTGAAGAAATGGTGATGACTGCCAATAAGAAAAATATCGGCTCCCCCAGTTTATCGTAATCACTAAAGTGTTTCTTTTACCAAAACGTTTTAATTGCACTTGCTTAACGAGTGTTCCGGTGCTATAATTGAGACGAACAGGGGGTGCGTGATGAATAAAGTCAGTATTAAAGATGTTGCTAAGGAAGCTGGAGTATCAATTACTACGGTTTCCAGGGCATTGAACGGTTATATGGATGTCAGCGAGAAGACGAGAAAACATATATTAGAGGTGGTGGAGCGGCTGGATTATGCGCCGGATTTGAATGCCAGATCTTTGGGAGGCAAGGCGGATACAACCATAGCGCTTTTAACGTCAGAATTGACGCCCACGAACGAAAGCGGTTTCGTTTACGGATTGATCAGCGGTTTATTTCGGCAGTGCAATGATATGGGCTGTGAGTTTGTCCTGCTGGCTACGAATACGATGAAACAGCAGAAGCTGAGCTTTCTTCAACTGTGCAAGAGAAAGAATTTAAGCGGCGTCGTGGTCACGGGACTGAAGGTGGATGATCCCTATTATCATGAAATCCTGGACAGCGATATTCCCTGTGCTATCATTGACATGCCGGTCAGAGGAAGGAAAAAGTGTGAGATTGCGGTCGATAATGTGGCGGCATCCAAAGAAGCGGCAGCGTATCTGATCGGGCTGGGACACAGAAATATAGGCATGATTAATGGCGGAAAAACAGCGGATGTCAGCGGCCAGCGGTATTCCGGCTATGTGTCCGCACTGGTGGAGGCGGGGATTCCTCTTCAACTGGATTATATGAAGTACTGCGATTTCCTGGAGGATACGGCCTGCGAAAAGACGGAAGAACTTTTAACAAAGTATCCGGAGATTACCGCTTTGTTCTGCGCCAGCGATGTGATGGCGATCGGGGCGATCCGGGCGGTTGAGCAGATGGGAATGCGGGTTCCGGAAGATATATCAGTAATGGGCTTTGATGATATCCCCATTGCTCCCTATGTCTATAAAGGGATATCTACAGTTCGGCAGTCACCGTTACTCATGGGAATCGAGGGGGGGAAGGCAATCTGGAAGATGTTAAGCGGTGAAGAGGTAGACAGCCGTGTGATCCTCCCTCATGAGATGGTGATCCGTGGGACGACCGGAAAGGCGAGAGCCTGATTGGAAAATATAAAAAAGTGCCAAATTTTTTATTGAAAAATAGGCACTTTTTTTATTTACAAACAAGGAAAGCAGCGTTATAATTAAGTAACGAAAACGTTTTGGAAAAAACACTGTATGAAGCAGAAGCAGAAGAATAAAAGTCAGGAGGAAAATGCGGATGAGGAAACCGGGATGCGTATTAAGGATATTATGTGGCATGGTGGATTTCCTGCTCATCATGATTCCGATTCAGTTCATCATGATGGGTGTTTTCTCGGTATCACTGAGGCAGGCGGATCTGCTGTTTAAGCTGCTGTTTGCTGTGTATGGAGCATTGCTGACAGAGTATATGGGAATGACTGCAGGCAAGTATTTCGGAAAACTCAGAGTCGCCGATAACCGCGGAGGAAAGGCGCCCATACTCTACGTGGGTTTGCGGGAACTGACGAAGTCTTTGTATCTGATACCGTGGCTGGGCTGGGGGCTTGCATTGGTCAGCCTTGCGATGATGGCTGTCCGCAGGGATGGCAGAACCCTTCATGATCTGGTCGGCAGCACCAGGGTGATGACGGCGAGACGGTTTGAACAGGAGGAGAGGGAGCGAATCTATGAATGGAATGACTGAGCATTCTCTGCTGGCAATGACTGATCCGGTTTTGCTTATGGTCAGCGCGGCAGCTATCTGTTTTCTGGGTTATTTCTGTGCCAGACGGTTTAAGAATACAAATGATTTTGCAAAGAGTGTAAAGTTGTATTTACCACTTATGGCAGTTGCGGACTGCATCATCGTATGGGGATGGAACCTGGACATTCTGCTGCTGGCCGGGATCGATATCTGCGGTTTTATTGTAATGGCATTGGCGTCAAATTATTATTTCTACCATGGATCATGAGTATATTTTTTTACAGTATAACAAAAACGCTTTGGTAAAACGGCTTTAAATAGGAAAATCAGGAGGAAAATTTTTATGAAGACAAATATGGATTACTCGAAGGCCGCAGACTGGATTATAGGCGAGAAGGCATTTGACAGCCGTCTGCTGGGGAAATGCGAGTCGATAATGTGTCTGGGTAACGGATATTTCTGTATCCGCAGCGCTGCGGAGGAACGGTATGTGCGGGAGAAGCGGGACTGCTTCGTGGCAGGGACATTTAACAAATTTGATGAAAATGAAGTGACGGAGCTGCCCAACGCGGCGGATCTGATGGCAATGGATTTAGAACTGAACGGGCAGCCGTTTACTTTAGAACAGGGAGAGATTAAGTTCTATTACCGCCAGTTGAACTTAAAGACAGGAGAACTGACGCGGACCGTAGACTGGTTGTCTCCGGATGGAGATGAATACCGGTTCGTTTTTGAGCGGATCGTATCCATGAAGGAAAAGCATGTGGCGGCTCAGAGGATATCGGTTACGCCGGTGACCCGGGATACAGATTTCCTGATGATTACGGGAATAGACGGCAGCATGAACAACAGCGGTGTGCAGCATTTTTCTGAAGGCGACAAGCGGTTCTATGAGGGGAAAATCATGCAGGCCTGCCAGACCACGACACAGTCAGGAATCGGATTTGTGCTGACTGCGCAGGCTTCATTTACGCTTAATAAAGAGGCATATACGCCAAAACAGCATATTGCCATGGAACGGCGGAAAATCTTCTGCGAATATCAGGGGACTGTTCCGGCAGGTAAGACGCTGGTTATGGAGAAAGTCGGCAATATCTATACGACGCGTGACCGGGAGATGGAGAAGCGCTCTTTAAAAGAATTGCAGGAATATGCGCGGACCGCCTTAGAGAAAAGCTCGGAAAAAGGGTATAAGGCCCTGGCAGCAGAGAGCGCTGCCATGTGGAAGGAGCGTGTCTGGGATAAGACGCCGATTCTTATCGACTGCGAGGATCCCATGGACCAGCTGGCAATCCGGTTTGCCCAGTATCACCTCTATGTGATGACACCGGCTCATGATAACCGCATGAATATCGGCGCCAAGGGGCTCAGCGGAGAAGGTTATAAGGGACATACTTTCTGGGATACGGATATCTTTGCCCTTCCGTATTTTACGTATACAGATCCGGAGGTGGCTCGTTCTCTGGAAGAATACCGCTATCTCTCTCTCCCTGGCGCTCATAAGAAGGCCGAGGGGAATCAGTATAAGGGGGCCCAGTTTCCATGGGAATCCGCATGGTTGGATGACGGGGAGGTGACGCCTGTCTGGGGGGCAGCGGATATCATTACCGGACTGCCGACCAAGATCTGGTCCGGCTTTATTGAGCAGCATATTACAGCGGATGTAGCATACGGCGTATGGCAGTATTACATGGTGACTGGCGACCAGGATTATATGGACCGGTATGGTTATGAGCTTCTTATGGATACTGCGATATTCTGGGCTTCCCGGCTGGAATGGAGTGAAGAGGACCGGATGTATCACATTAACGATGTGGTGGGCCCGGATGAATATAAGGAGCATGCCGATGACAATGCGTATACAAACTATATGGCGCACTGGAATCTGGGAATCGCGATTACTTATTATGAAGATTTGAAAGAACATCATATAGACATTTTTGAGCGCCTGAATGCGAAGATGGGACTGGACGCGGCCTGCAGGATCTGGAGAGAACGCCGTCCCCTCATTTATCTGCCGCAGCCGCGTAAGGAGGACTTAGTGATACCGCAGGACGCCAATTATCTTAGCTATCCGGTTATTGACTTAACCAAATACAAAGAGCGGGCGGAAGTGGGGAGCCTGTTTAAGGATTATAACTTAGAGACGGTAAATCATATGCAGATATCCAAACAGGCGGATGTGATGATCCTGTTCCTGCTGATGGAAGATTTGTTTTCACCGGAGGTGAAAAAGGCCAACTGGGATTATTATGAGCCGAAGACGCTGCATGATTCCTCATTATCTTTGTCTACCCACGTGATTCTGGCAAGCGACCGAAAGGATAAGGCCCTGGCTTATCAACTGTTTTCCCGCGCTGTCCGGATTGATGCGGGAGAGAATATGAAGTCTTCCAATGATGGAATCCATGCTGCTTCGATCGCCGGCATCTGGCAGTCTGTGGTCTACGGCTTCGGCGGCGTGCGCATGCTTCACGGAAAGCTGCGGGTATGCCCGGCTCTTCCGGATTCCTGGCACAAACTGGATTTTGCCATTTTCTGGCATGGACAGAGGCTTCATATGGTGATTGACAGGAATACGCTCACGATTACCAATGAAACCGGTACGAGAGCAGTAGAAGTGGAAGTATATGGTCAGAATTACCAAATCAGGGACAGCATTCATGTTGAATATGCCGAACTGTAATATAGTGCAAATTAACTCTTGAAAACAAAAACGTTTTGGTGTATATTATGATTATCCAAAACGTTTTTGTAAATGAAATACATGTTAAAATTGACGAAGAAAATGACGCGGTATACACAGACAAAGGAACAAAATGGAAAAGAAACAGATCAATGGAAGAAGGAAGATGGAGGCAGTATCATGAGAAAGAGTATCAAGAAGGTATTAGCACTTGGAATCACAGCGGTTATGGCCTTATCACTGGCGGCCTGCGGAGGCGGTACTTCCGGAAGTACCCGGACAGACGGCGCAGACAAGGGAGCAGCTCCTGACAGCGCGGCTGCGGGAGGCGGTTATTCGGGAAAGACCTTATCCATCGGGATCTGGGGTGGCAATGACCAGGAGTCTGCGGCGATCAATCAGGTAAAGGCGGATTTCGAAGCGAAGACAGGCGCGAAGGTGGAGGTCAAGGTTTATACAGATTACAACACGCAGATTCAGGCGGATTTTATCGCCGGCACGGCTCCGGACGCATTTTATATTGATGCGATTATGTTTCCGTTCTACAGCGGGCTGGGGGTGTTGGAGCCTCTCGATCCTGTAGAGATGGGAACCGACGCATATTATGAGAATCTGCTGTCGGCCTTTACGGCAGAGGATGGCACGGTCTATTGTATTCCCAAGGATGTATCAACACTGGCTACCTATTATAATATCGGTTTGCTGGAATCCGTGGGAGTCAGCCCGGACGATATACCGGCATCCTTAGAGGATTATAAGGACTTCCTGGTGGATTTACAGGGAAAGCTGGATGAAAAATACGGCAAGGGCCAGGTAGCGGCCATGACTTACAATCAGGATCTGGCCAGGAACATATACATACTGGAGGCTGGCGGCTACAGCGTCTCCGATGATAATGGCAATGCCCGGTTAAGCAGCGACGGTGTGGTGGACAACATGCAGTTTATGGTGGACCTGGCACTGACTGGCGCCTGGAAGACACCAACAGATCTGGGTCTTGGCTGGAACGGCGAGGCCTTCGGCGTTGGCAAGGCGGCGATTATGGAAGAAGGAAACTGGGTCTATACCACTCTGAAAAATGATTACAGCGATATCAGATTTGGCGTGAAGGGGATGCCGGCCTACAAGGGAACTCAGTACTCCATGTCCTTTACGGTTGGCTGGGGCGTATCCTCAGTATCCAAGGAGAAAGATCTTGCCAGGGAATGGATTCGATACGCGGCAGGTGAGGAAGGGATGAAGACTTGGTGTACGGGAGCCGGATGCCTTCCCTCCAGAGCCGATGTGGCAACGTCCATGGACGTGGAGAGCGACCCGGTCTGGAAGGTACATTCCGATATGATCAACGTAGCGCTTCCGTGGCAGAAGGGAACCACTATCGACATCATCAACAGCGCATATAAGAATTTTATTCCGGCGGCGTTCAAGGGAGAGCAGTCACCGAAGGAGGTTTTGGAGCAGATCGATAAGCAGGCAAACAGCGAGATCGCAAACGCGATGTAACGCATAGTGGGGAGATGGAATAGTGGAGAAAATGAAAACAGTAAAAAGGTGTTACACCGGATATGAGAAAAGGGAGCATGTGCAGGGATACGTATTCCTGACACCGGCCATCATCATCTTGTCGGTCTTCATTGGCTTATCGGTCCTGTTTGTCATCTACCTGTCCTTTCATAAGGTGAATTTATTTACCAGAACCTATGAATTTGTGGGGCTGCAGAACTATAAAAGGGTCTTTACTGATGATATTGCGAGAATCGGTCTGAAAAATACCCTGATGTTTTCGGTGGTGGTAGTACCGGTACAGACAATTATGGCGCTGATCATATCATCGGTGTTAAACAGTAAAATTAAAGGGAAATATTTTTTTCGGACCGTATATTTCCTTCCGACACTCACCTCCAGCTCTGCGCTGACCATGATCTTTATGTTCATGTTCAGCGTGAGCGGTCCCATCAACGGGGCGCTCTTAAGGCTGCATGTGGTAGAGCAGGGCATCAATTTCCTGCAGGAACCGGCATTTGCACTAAAGGTCATTATGGCGATGAATATCTGGTCCACGATTCCCATGTATACAACCATGTACTTAGCCAGCTTACAGGATTTACCGGCTTCCATGTATGAGGCAGCCGACATAGACGGGGCGGGGCCCGTCAAACGTTTTTTGTACATCACGGTTCCGTATTTAAAACCGATCACCACGTATGTGCTGCTGACAAGTATCATTGGGACTCTGCAGATGTTTGATCAGGCATATATATTTTCCAACGGGTCCGGTGGACCGGCCAACTCCACATTAACGGTATCATTGATGGTATACAAATATGCGTTCGGAACCCAGAACGCCATGGGCTACGCAGCAACGTTAGCGCTGATCCTTGCAGTTATCATCATGGTCATTTCGATGTTAGCGGAAAAGGCCAACAGTGAAGAGCGAGTCTATTAAGGGGGCGAAAATATGAAAAAACACATGAAACCCGGAATGATTGGTTTGTATGCGATTCTTATCCTGGCGGCGGTCATAACGGTATATCCGTTTCTGTGGATGGTATCGGCGTCATTTAAACCGTTAAAAGAGATCGTTGGCGGCAATCTTGCACTGATTTCCGATCAGATGTCCTTTGACAACTACAAGTATATCTTTGGCCGCTCCTCCTTATTTCCGAGATGGTTCGTAAACTCCCTGATCATCTCGGTGATCGGAACCGCGGTGAATGTCTTCATCAATACCATGGCCGGATATTCTTTATCGCGGCTGTCGTTTCCAGGCAGGGATACCATTTATCATCTCTTTCTGGCCCTGATGATGGTGCCGGCTCAGGTCCTTTTGATTCCAAACTATCTGATATTACAGAAAATGGGACTGCTGGACAGCTATTCGTCCTTAATTCTTCCGGCGGCGGCCAATATCGGCAACATTTTTCTGATGAGGCAGTTTTTCATGAACTTCCCGAAGGAAGTTGAAGAGGCGGCCAGCATCGACGGGTTGGGGCGTTATGCCAGATTCTTCCGGATCTGCATGCCTTTAGCCAGGCCGACGATCGCTACCCAGGCGATCTTCGTGTTCATGGGCTTCTGGAATGAGTTTACCAAGCCCATGCTCTATATCAAGACAGCATCCAAATATACGCTGACCCTGGGGCTTCAGAGTTTTCAGTCCCAGAATGCAGGGACCATGTGGAACCAGGTGATGGCGGCGGCCTGCATCTCGGTTTTCCCAATCATCATTATTTACTTGATTTTTAATAAATATTTTCTGGTAGGAGTACGAATGGATGGAGAAAAATAGTTTAAAAGCAGTGATTTTTGATTTGGACGGCGTGATCACGGATTCAGCGAAGTACCACTATCTGGCGTGGAAGGAACTGGCGGACGAACTGGGGATTCCTTTTGATGAGGAATATAATGAGAAACTGAAGGGTGTGTCCAGGATGGAGAGCCTGGAGTTAATCCTTGCAAATGGCCATGGAAGAGTCTGGAGCGAGGAAGAAAAGGTCCGGATGGCGGAGAAAAAGAATGATAACTATAAGGAACTGATCAAACAGATCACTCCGGCTGACTTACTGCCGGGGATAGAGGAATTTTTGCAGGAACTCAGAGATAACGGCATCCGCATCGCACTGGCATCTGTCAGCAAAAATGCTCCGTTTATCCTGCATCAACTGGAACTGGAGGAATACTTCGACTATGTGGCAGATGCAGCGAAGGTGGAACATGCCAAACCGTTTCCGGACATCTTCCTGGCAGGCATGAACGCGTTTGGCCTGCGGCCGGAGGAATGCGTGGGGATCGAAGACGCCAGAACCGGGATCGAGGCGATCCATCGCGCGGGCATGAAGGCAGTGGGAGTGGGGACACCGTCAGAGATGGAAGAGGCGGACTTTATCACGGATACGGCGCATTTGCGGCTGGATGTGGTGAGGCGAATCGTGGATTAGGAAAACAGGAATCCTGTGATGTTCTTATATTGATCTGTGCCGCGGAGACAATCGATACAATGAAAGATAGGGGAAAATGCATGAATGAGAAGACATGGTGGAAAGAAAGCATAGTGTATCAGATTTATCCCAGGAGTTTTCAGGACAGCGATGGAGACGGGCTTGGAGATTTAAATGGAATTACCAGCCGAATGGAGTATCTGAAGCAGCTGGGGATTAATGTGATCTGGCTTTCTCCAGTCTATGAGTCGCCCTGTGACGATAACGGTTACGATATCAGTAATTATCGGGAGATTTTAACGGATTTCGGTACGATGGAGGACTATGACCGGATGCTTTTAAAGGCTCATGAGTGCGGCATCCGTATTGTCATGGACCTGGTGGTGAACCACACGTCAGACGAGCATCCGTGGTTTGTGGAAAGCAGAAAATCCGTGGAAAACCCATACCGGGATTTCTATATCTGGCGGGAGGGAAGGGACCGGAAAGAGCCGAACAACTGGGGTTCCTGTTTCTCCGGCTCCGCCTGGCAGTGGGATGAGGAGACAAGGATGTATTATCTTCATTTGTTTTCAAAGAAACAGCCGGATTTAAACTGGGATAATCCCAGGGTGCGGGAGGAAGTCTATGATATGATGCGTTTCTGGTGTGAGAAAGGTATTGACGGATTCCGCATGGACGTTATCAGTATGATCTCCAAGGACGACCATTTCCCGGATGGAGAAGTGGGACCGGACGGATACGGTGATTTCAGTCCTTATGTACGCAACGGCCCTCATGTCCACGAATATTTAAAGGAGATGAATCGGGAAGTCTTATCAAAATATGATCTGCTGACCGTAGGGGAGTGCTCCGGTGTCACTATAGAGGAGGCAAAACGGTATGCGTCCGCAGACGGCACGGAACTTGACATGGTATTCCAGTTTGAGCATATGGACTTAGACGGCGGTGAAACCTTTAAATGGAACGACCGCAGGATTGATTTGGTGGAGTTGAAAGCAGTATTATCGAAATGGCAGGTGGAATTGGAAGGAAAAGCCTGGAACAGTCTGTACTGGTGCAATCATGACCAGCCGCGGATGCTCTCCCGTCTGGGGAATACCAGCTCTTCTTACCGGGAGACGTCTGCCAAAATGCTGGCGATATGCCTGCATATGATGCAGGGCACCCCCTATGTGTATCAGGGAGAGGAACTGGGGATGACCAACGCACCCTTTGAGAAACTGGAGGATTTCCGAGATATTGAAAGTATAAACGCCTATCATCAGTATGTGGAAAACGGGAGATTTGATCATGATACCATGATGCGGTATTTGCGGTATAAGAGCCGGGACAACGCCAGGACGCCCATGCAGTGGGATGACACGGAAAACGCGGGATTTACAAAGGGGATTCCCTGGATAATGGTGAACCCTAACTATCGGGAGATTAACGCAGCGGATCAGATGGCGCGGCCGGATTCCGTATTTCATTTCTATCAGAAGCTGATCCGGCTTCGGAAGGAACATGAGATCGTGGTATACGGCCATTATGAACTGCTGATGCCGGATGACCCGGAACTCTATGTGTATACCAGGGAGTGGAACGGGGAGATGCTGCTGGTGGTTTGTAATTTCTCTGACAACGAAAGAAGATTTGTATTTCCGGAAGGGCTGGATGCGAAGAAGGCCGAATTGTGGATTGGAAACTATCCGGAAGCACAGGCGGCTGATGATATGGTGCTGCGGGCATATGAGGCGATGGTATTTTACTTTGGTACGCAGATGAGAAACAGGGCTGAAGGAACCATTTATGGTTAAATTATAAAAGTGAGTAGGACGCGAAGGCTGAACTGTTGCGCGTTTTGTGCAGATGCAGTGTCTCCGGCTTGACTTTACAGGCGGTTTGTGACAAAATAGGTAGTTGTAGTGAATGAAAAACCTGGAAAGAAAAGAGGTCCTTAAACGATATGACAAAGATTGATATTATATCCGGCTTCTCGATGATTTCCAGAAGCTGGGCGCCGCTTAACTGGCCGCATGGCGTTGTAACGATCACGGCCTTCGG
>PPYE01344270.1_pt1 | contig 12027 bp, 7 predicted proteins | sample 1559881 | NCBI WGS metagenome assembly PPYE01 (sample SAMN08240022, study PRJNA423297) | Human gut metagenome, whole genome shotgun sequencing project.
ACCGTCAGGTTTATATAGTTGATGATCGCGAAAATCAGGATCAGAATGCCGACGGACATCAAGACCAACGAAAAGCGCTTGTCGCCTTGGTTCAAGCTATGCGACGCCGTATTTCCGAAATAGATATCCGAAAGTGGAACAACGCGTGCTTCCTTCACGAAATCATACCGGTAAATCCAATACCGCTCTTTGAAAAAGCTCTGTATCTCATCCGTCCGCCCCTTCAAGTCCATCCCCGGCTTCAGCAACAGGAACGAGACGCACGAGCCGGCGTTACCCGGATTCGTCTTCGACAGTGATTGGTTGAACTCCGTCACCCGCTCGATACGCACCAACAGGTCCGCATTCGGAATCACCGAACGGTTGATGTCTTCCATGACACCGGTAACCATGACACTCGTCGAGTCGCTGATGCGCAAGCTCTTCCCGATCGGATCGTCATTGCCGAACACCTTACGGGCAAAGCTTTCCGAAACGACCGCGCTATAAGGATCTTCCAAAAGCCGGTCGCGGTCGCCATCGAGTATCTTGAATGAAAAGAGGCCGAAAAACGTCGAATCCGCATATACGAGATCGGCAGTCAACTTCTTGTCTCCATAAAAAATTTGTTTACTCTTCCCTTGATCCGTGATGACCGGACAGACTTTCTCGATCTCCGGATACCGCTCTTCCAGCCAATAGGAAACCGGGACACCCGATTCCAAAAACTCTTCATTGCCGATGGCAACGATCCGGTCGTAATTCGCCTGTTGTTTGTCGATATTCAATTCCCGTTCCACATACACCGCAATCAGGATCACGAACATCAGCGAAACAGACAGCCCGAAGACGTCGATCGCCGTATACCCCTTGTTCCGGCTCAGGAATTTCAGAAAAGATTTTATATTTAACAGATTATTCATAGTGTATTCCATTTATAATTCATAACCCCAAACTCATATCTCACAAAGAATATATCCGACTTTCCCAAGCCGGATATGATCACAAAACAATTAGAATGTGTCTATGTTCTATTTTACAAAAATTAAATGAATTCGTTTACGGACGACACGATACTTCCGTCGAACAGGTTGATCACCCGGTGGGCGAAGCTCGCATCGTGTTTGGAGTGTGTCACCATAACAATGGTGGTTCCTTCTTTGTTCAGTTCTGTCAAGAGCTGCATCACTTCGGCTCCGTTTTTGGAGTCCAGGTTACCGGTCGGCTCATCGGCAAGGATGATTTTCGGATTCGAAACAACGGCACGGGCGATGGCGACACGCTGCTGCTGACCTCCGGAAAGCTGCTGTGGAAAGTGGTTGGCTCGGTGGCTGATGTTCATGCGCTTCAAGATGTCATTGACCATCTGCTTGCGCTCGCTTGCCTTCACTTTGAGATAGGTAAGCGGCAACTCCACGTTTTCAAAGACATTCAGTTCGTCGATCAGATTGAAACTCTGGAACACGAAACCGATATTTCCTTTACGCACCTGCGTACGTTCTTTTTCTTTCAAGTGTCCGACTTCCCTGTCCGCCAGGTAATAGTCGCCCGATGTCGGGTTGTCCAACAGGCCCAGGATATTCAGCAAGGTGGACTTGCCACAGCCGGAAGGGCCCATGATTGCCACAAACTCACCATCCTTCACTTCCATCGACACGCCGTTCAACGCGATCGTTTCCACCTCTTCCGTACGGAAAAACTTACTTAATCCTTCAATTTTAATCATGACTGTATCTGTTTTTTTATTATTGCTTCTTCTTGCCTATCTATAGGCAAACAGCGTGCCAAAGTACATAAACCATTTATTTACAACCCTATAATAATTTCAATATTTTCCGCGAGTGTCTAATTTTTGGACAGTGGTGTAAAGATATTAGACACTCGCTGGGAAAACGAGATCCCGGATTATTCCGATTTCAAGCTATCGACCGGATCTTCGTTCGCGACATCCCAGATGCGGTACACGATACATATCAAGACCACCAGGCAGACAAACAATGCCCCTGCCAAGAAGATCCACGCACTAAGAGGTATCTTTTCCACAAACTGCCGTTGCCAGTGTTCCGCGACAAAATAAGATATGCCGCATCCTAATAAAATCGCAGGGAGGGCGATACGAAGGACGTCTTTCAAGAATATCCGTAGAATATCCTTCATCGTAGCCCCGTTCACTTTGCGGATGGCCAATTCCTTGCGGCGTCGGTTCACTTCGTCGTTCGTATAGCCGATCAATCCGATCAGGGAGATTATCAGCGTTATTAATCCCCCGATCATCACTTCGTCGCGGAACTTCCGGGAACTGCTGTACAGGTCGACCATCTGAACGGAATAAACCGTCAGTTTCGGCTCTTGGTCCGGCATCAGCTCTTTCAATCTCTCATTTACTTTTCCGACTGCATCAGGAGTCATCCGGTGGAATTTCACCAACAAATGGGCAGAAGGACGTTGACGGTAGAACAAGACGGAAGGACGTGCATCCATATCGATGAGCGACCCCATGATATAATTCTCATATACCCCGCAAATCGTATAATACTTCGAGCCATACCGATCATGTTCCGATATATAAATGGATTTACCGACTGCACCGTCCGGCCAGTCCACGAATTCTTTCATCTTCTCCACAAAAGCACGGTTCACCATCACTTCGTCCGAAACCGGGATATTCTCGGTGAACGAGCGGCCTTCTATCACCGGTATTTCCATTAAGTCAAGGAATCCGTTGCTCACCCAATACTGGTCTGCAATATTAAAAAGTTCCTTTTCCGACTCCGGTAAAGCGATATTATTGCCCGACATCGACCAAAAAGGCAACGAATAGGAAGTCGACACCGCTTCTACTTCCGGCAGGCGCATCACTTCATCCAGCACCTTATAACGAGTCGTGGAATCGATCGCCGAAATACTGCAATAGGCCAGCCGGTCATACGAATAACCCGGATCACTGTTCACCATATACGCATGTTGTCTGCCGACAATCAATAACAGGGTCACCAGCAAACCCGCTGCAATAAACTGGAGGAAAAGCAGACAGAGTTTCCAGACACGGCGACTTTCACGGAAATTACGGAACGCGGCAGCCACCGGAATACGGGCGAACAAACAGCCCGGAACCAAGCCGGTCACCAGAAACACAATCACGCAAACCCCCAGTAGTACCAAAGCCCCTTTGGATAATAACAACGTTTCGACCGAAACATCCAATAAATCATAAATAATATCCCGACAAAGAAAAATCAGGAAAATACTCACCATGATCGAACAGACCATGTGTACCAGCGTTTCCGACAAAACCATGCTATGGATATTCGTTTCCGAAGCCCCGTACGACTTATGCACGGCTACTTCTTTCGTCCGGTTGACGATCGAAGAAATGGTAATGAGAATATAGTTCATGATAGCCGTGAACAAAAGGGCAAAGGCCAGAATCCCCAACATCATAACCATGTTTTTTACCTCTCCCGCTTTGCTATGCAAGTCGAGCAAGGGCCTAAGCGTATAAGTCAGTTCGTAGCCCGACTTTCTCAAAGCTTCCTGATCGTGGTGCCGGAGCGTCATATCATGAATAGCCGGAGTCAGGCTATCAGGCGTGACTCCCGGTGACAGACGCACATAACCGGCATAACGGTCGTTACCCAACCAGTTGTTCAAACTCTCCGGATCCATGCCGGACATGGCAACCAACATATCGTAACGCAAGCTGGCATTCTGGGGAAGATCCTCGAATACACCTCCGATCGTCACCTCCAAACCGGGATTCTCATCGGGGATGATCGTCAAGCCTTCCACTTTTTCGATACCTCCCATCTTTTCCGCCAACGAACGGGATATCATAGCATACCACGGTTTGGCCAACACCACTTTCGGATTACCGGACAGGATCGGCACAGGGAAGATATCGAACACATTACTGTCGGCCATCATGATATAACGGGCGGAATAACGTTGTTTGTCAGGTGTCGTGAACAGGGTATTATCTCCACCGATATAGGTAAGCCGGGTAGCGTCTTCCACGCCCGGAATCTCACTCCGCATAGCGGGAGCTACAGCACCGCTTACCTGATAATAGTCTTCCTCTTTCCCGTTCATGCTATAATTCTCATAGATCCGGTAAATCCGGTCCGCATCCGGATAGAAGGTATCGTAAGATTGTTCAAAATAGATCTTCGCAATCATGACCAACGCAACAGACAACCCCACACTCAGCGAGATGATCTTCATTACATTATGACGTCCTTTTTTGAACAATGAGCGTATGGCAATATTCAAGTTTCTCATATCTATCGTGTTTATCTGCTTTTCCTACTATCGTTACTCTGATTTCAAACTATCAACCGGATTAGAATTCGAAACGGCCCATGCACGGTACAGGACACAAGCAATGATCAAAACATAGACCATCATCGCTCCGGCCAGGAAGATGAAAAATCCGATGGGCGCCTTTTCCGTAAATTTCTCCAACCATCCCGTACCGGAATAATAAGCGACAGTCATACCGATCACGATAGCGGGAATCGCAATATAGGAAATGTCTTTCGAAATCATCTTCAAGATACTCCATGCTGTCGCCCCGTTCACCTTACGGATCGCAATTTCGCGTCCACGACGGTTCGTTTCGTCACTGGTATATCCCAGCAGACCGATCAATGCAATAATCAAGGTCACGATTCCCCCGATCATAACCGAGTCGCGGAACGTGCGGGAATCCTTATACAGGTCTATCATATCCATATAATAAGCCGTCACCGTAACATTTCGGTCGGGCATTACATCTTCCAGCACCTTTTGTGCCTTTTTTATATTCTCCGGTGACATCTCATGGAATTTGATCAGGATCATCGGTGCATATCTATCATAGAACAGGGCGGTCGGACGTGTATCCGGATTACCGGTACTGCCAATACAAACATCTTCATACACACCGCAGATGGTAAACGGTTCTCCATTCTGGCTATGTTCCGTAATTATAATGTTCTTGCCAATCGCACTCCCGGTCCAACCAGCCACCTGTTCCATTTTTTCGACAAAAGAACGGCTGACCATCACTTTGTTCGAAGCCGAACCGTCAGAACGGAACACCTCTCCTTCAATAACCGGAATCTCCATCAAGGAAAAGAAATCATCTTTCACCCAGTACATATCGGCAATATTAAACAGTTCGCGGTCATCTCCAGGAAGTGAAACATTATTTCCCGACATCCCTGAAATCGGCAGGTCATAGCAGGCAGAAACTCTGTCAACTTCGGGTATCTTGCGCAATTCCTCGATTGCCGTATTACGGACGGATTCTTCCACCCCCAGTGTCGAGCAATAAGCCAACTTCTCATAGGCATATCCGGGATCGACATTTACCATATAGTCATACTGCTTATTGATAACCGACAATAATGCCACCAGATAGGCTGTTGCCAAAAACTGTATGAACAGCAGGCAAAGTTTCCAGTACCTGCGGGATTCTTTAAAATTACGGAATGCGGCAGCCACCGGAATACGCAGGAACATATAGGTCGGGATCAAACCGGTAATGAAAAAGATCACGATGCAAACTCCTATCAGTATCACAATAGTCTGTGTCGAGAACAATGCTCCCAACGTTGCCCCTAACAATTCTTCCGTTTTCGTACGGAACAGAACGATCAGAAAAGCGGCAAGCAACAAAGAAATCAGCATATGCAAACACGTCTCCGACATGATCATACCGAACAGGTTCTTATCTGAAGCCCCATAACATTTATGAACAGCCACCTCTTTGGTTCGGTTGATCAACGTGGAAATCACGATAAGCACATAATTCATCGCAGCCGTAAAGATGAGCACAAAAGCCAGAAAGCTCAACAGGGAATTCATGCTCTTCACCTCATCACTGTTACTGTGCATGTCCATCAACGGAACCAGGCTATAAGTCAAATCAATTCCCGCTTTTTTCACCTCTTCCAGATCGCAATGCCGTCCTTGCATCTCACGAATGGCAGTCGTCAGGCTTTCCGGATCAGTGCCGGGATAAAGTTTTACATACCCCAGATAACGGTCATTCCCCAGCCAATTTTCACGACTCCACTTGCTCATACCTTCCAAAGATGCAACAATCTCAAAACGCAAGTGGGAATTTTCAGGTACATCTTCAAACACACCTCCTATCGTATAGGTTTGTCCTGGACTGGATTCAAATTCAAATTCCTTGTTCACTGCCTGTTCTGCACCTCCCAACAGTTTGGCAATGCGATTCGAGATCATCACATATCCCGGACGGGACAAAGTCTCTTTCGGATCACCGATCAGGATAGGACGCGGCAACAGATCGAAAACATTCGTATCGCCCATCACGACATAACGGGCGGAATAACGGTTTCCATCCTGTGTCTTGAACAACTCCTTGTCACCCCCGATATAGGTCAAACGAGTTGCTTTTTCAACCTCCGGTATCTCGACTTGCATAGCTGTAGCCACGCCTCCGCTCACCTGCCCGTAGGACTTATATTCACCATCCCGGATGATGTTTTCGTGCAACCGATAAATACGGTCGCTGTCCGGATAAAACTTATCAAACGAACGTTCAAAACACACTTTCGATATCAGGACAAGTCCCATCGCCAGTCCGACTCCCAGAGATAAAATCTTTATCCCATTACTTCTTCCTTTCTTAAAAAGCGAACGTAATGCTATGTTCAAGTTTTTCATATCGCGTATTTATTATATTCCGTCCATTAAAATTCAAAAAGCGTGCCAAAAGAGTCAACGAGCTAAAATACAAATAGATAAAAGCACAATCATTTTTTTAAGTGTCCAATTATTTGACAATGGTGTACAATAATTAGACACTCCTGATGGGTAAAACATCGAAACTAGTTCACGGAAATGCAATTGACGTCCCACAAGGATATTTCATATATTTTGTACTTTTGCAAACATGAAACGGAATATACTCGCTCTTTATCTGATCAAACTATCCAAATGGTTCACATTGGTTATGCCTATCATCGTGCTTTTTTACGAAAAACACGGATTAGGATTGCAGAATGTGTTTATCCTGAAGAGTGTCTATTCGATAGCAGCCGTAGCCTTGGAGATCCCTTCAGGCTATCTGGCTGATGTTTGGGGACGCCGCAAATGTCTGATATTAGGATGTATCCTTTTCTTCTTCGGATATCTATGCTATTCGTTCACCTCGACATTCACAGCTTTTCTTTTCGCTGAAATCTTGTTGGGGACAGGACAGACATTGGTAAATGGTGCAGATTCCGCTCTGTTATACGATACTACCGCCCAATACAAGAAAGAAAATTTATACTTACGATATGAAGGACGGATCACGATGATCGGTAACTTCGCTGAAGCGCTGGCAGGTATCTTTGGTGGTTTATTGGCGACTTATTCCCTTCGTCTTCCTTTTTATGCGCAGGCTGTGATTGCATTTACAGGTATTCCGGCAGCATTCATGCTTAAGGAGGTCAACCGTTCCAATAAAATACAGAATCCGGTAAACGAGATTGTCCGGATCATCAGATATTCGCTGGTAACGAACAAGCAACTTTGCTACAATATCATGTATTCAGGTATAATCGGGGCAGCGACTCTCACGATGGCTTGGTTCGTACAACCGGTTTTAATGTATCTGAAAACTCCCGTTTCCTGGTATGGCGTTATTTGGACGGTACTGAATCTGACGGTCGGCTTCGCCGCTCTCTGGTCCGACCGGGTGGACAACTACTTCGGTCCGCGTAAGATGGGAATCCTGATCCTCGTTTTTATCGTCGGCGGATATGTCTCCCTGGCTTTCAACCTTACGTACGCCGGCCTTGCCATCTTGTTCGTCTTTTATATTTTCCGCGGTTTTGCCACCCCCATCCTCAAAGGATACATCAACCAAATAACTTTTTCCGACATGAGGGCGACAGTGCTTTCCATCCGCAACTTCATAATCCGCCTGATGTTCGCCGCTATCGCCCCCTTTATCGGTTGGCTGAATGACATGTATTCGCTCCAGGTTGCCCTACTCGTCTCAGCAGGGATCATATTGCTGCCGGGAGGGATATTTCTGGGGCTTCAGTTTAGAAAAGAAACAAGTTAAAAAGGGAGAATCCGAATATCCAAAATAGATTTCGGGACTTTATTGTGATGACGACGGTCATCGTCGAAATAAACTGCGCACCTCATGCCGGCAAACGACTTTTTCAGGATCAAAAGCAGGATTTCAGAGCTATTCTTAAAGGATGTATAACATTGTCAAATAAACAATATTATACAATAACCCCAGATAAACGAAGATCCTGATTAAGAAAAATAACAAATACTACAGGAATCCCTGTCTTTTCAAAAAATCATCCGTCAACTTTCGAACCTTATAATACTCTTCCGTAAGCGGCTTTCTGTATAGAAAGATCGGATGCCCGGCACCTTCAAAGAGATGGAGTTCACAATCCACTCCCTTCTGCAAAAGTTTATCTTGATAGGCCTCGATCGTTTCGACCGATACGATAGGATCTTTCGTGCCAAGCAATATAAGAGTGGAGGGAGTTGCTTCCGACACATGATGGATCGGTGAAATTTTTTCAAAATCCCTTTTTATTTCCGGAAAACCATAACCTCGCGAAACCATGTCTACAACCGGATAATATAACACGGAGAGGTTCGGCCTGTAACCCGCCGGAACAGTCTCATCACTCCCGATCGTTCCGAGTGCGGCAGCCAGATGTCCACCGGCAGAACCACCGGCTACGGCAATCTTGTCCGGATCAAGCTGATAGTCCGAAGCATGGCTACGCAACCAACATATCGCATCTTTGGCATCCTCAAAACTCTCGAACGGAGTAGAATGGTGCAAATATCCGATACGATAATCAACCGATACAGCAACCATTCCTTTTGAAGCATAATAAGCACATTCACGATAAAACTGAATCGGAGTACCTAACTTCCAACCTCCTCCGAAGAAGTATACAATAGCCGGCCTTTTTTCCCCAGCCTGCATATTCCGGGGCTTGAAGATGTGAAGTGCCAGGGAATCTCCATCCTCTAATGTCTTATACCGAACGATTTCAGGAGAGAACACCGTCTCCGATGAAGCCAGTACTTTCTTTAAGGCCTCGAACCAGACAGTCGCCATCTTCTCCGCACCAGCCTTATTCGGATGTACTTTATCGTGTACCGTATAGTCTTGCCAGTTAAATCCCTGAGCCTGATTGACCAAAAAGACCTGTCCGGAGTTTAATCCGGCAACCATTTCCGCAATCTTCTCGTTCAATTCCGGGATATACGAATATTTAGGTAGTTTCCCGCTTGGTATTACCTGGGCAATCAAAATACGGACATTCGGATTGATCGCCTGTATTTTGTTGATAATAGACTTGTAAGAAGCTATCATTCCGGGAATAGGTTTCTCTTCCGCAAAATGGTTATGACCGGCATGGAGCAATACAATATCTGCCGGATAAAGCCGGTAAAGGCTGTCGATCTTCGACTCCAGAAACTCCACATTCTTACCGCTGAAACCACAATGATTAAGCGTCCCGATCCGACATTTACTCTCACGAGGGCCGATAAAATCAAACTGATACCCGGCTGTAAATAATTTTTCCCAAAGTGGATACAAATAGCAAGTGAAGAAATCCGCTCCTTCCGTAATGGAATCACCTAATCCCATCAAGGTAAACCGTTCCTGTTTTTTCTCTTGTCCGGTGGTAGTAACGGAACAGCACAATAAAAAAAATAATATCAGATATAAATAAAGAGCTTTATGTTTCATGGCTTTTTAAACTTGCAATAGTTTTATGGGCATATATTAAAAAGATGTGTGTCAAAATGTGATTATCCCCACGCTTGACGCAGAGACAAGTACATTTTGACACACACCATACTTTTCTGATTATTGGACAACCGGTTTGTCTTTCAACATACCGCCTTCATTATAACGCTGGTTATTCGGTAGCCCTTTCTTATTCACACCTTCTTTCATCAATGTCTTCAAATCTTCCAGATGCGAACGGTAAACACCACGAGGTGTCACATCATATTTCTTACACAATGATGCAGCCATACCTACTACCTCTCCCATCATTCCTGTCGTACGCATCACACGGACCGTTCCCAATGCCACGTGAGTCACACTGATATTACGGCCGGCCATAAACAGGTTGTCCACATTACGCGAATACAGACAACGATACGGAACGGCGTACGGATGGATCAGAATATGCTTTGTCACCGCTTTGAACTCATTGCCTGGAAAATGTTCACTGTTTTTCGGATCCTGCCAATGTAAATCGATACTCCATGTCGTGGCGAAAGAAGCATCTTCATGAGACACGTTTTTCGTGATATCGTCTTCCTTTAAAATATAATCCCCCATCAGACGACGTGATTCACGCTTGCCGGCGACATAAGCAACCCAACCTAATTTTCGGTTCTTATACTGGTCATTTTCCTTCATACGGTTTTTCAGATAACTCCAGTTTGAATAGACAACCAGCATTCCATAATCACGGATACGTTCGAAGTCCTTGATCTGGTCGAAGTTCATACCTGTCTCCCACGTCCATTCTCCCATCATCACCTTTTCACAATTCTTGTCGTTAAACTCCACTCCATAGCTGAACTCCGGGAAAGGGCTCGATTTCTTGTTATCCACAGAATACCACTGGACGGAAGAACCCATTGTCAACTTGTCTGCTTTCTCCGGAGCGATGCTCTCACCATACTCGTCACGACCTTCACGCCCCATACGGTAGTCGGCCCCCGCCAGGTAACCGATCGTCCCGTCTCCCGTACAATCAGAAAACAGAGGAGCCTCGAACTTCAGTTCTTTACCGCTTTCGATGTGTTTGACAATAACCGATGTGATCTTATCACCTTCCTTTGTCACCCCTATCGCACGAAAGTTCAGGAAAAGAGACACATTCTTTTCACCTGCTAGCCAATCCATTTTCTTCTGGTCTTCATAATATTCTGCAGGTTGTGCATTTCCTCCCTTTTCCGGACCAAATTCTTTCTGCAGACCGCCAAGTTCCTTATAAGTTCCTTCTTCGATACGGCCTCCTAAATGGACACGTATCTCCGAACTGTTATTACCACCTACCACAGGACGGTCATTAATCAAAGCTACCCTGCAACCCAGACGGGCGGCCGACACAGCGGCACTCATCCCGGCTATACCGGCTCCCACGACTACAAGATCATATTCGCCGGCAACCGGTGCTTCATCCGGTAATCCCAATGCTTGACGACGGAATGCTTCCAGTTCCTTTACATCCGACGGAGGCATCTTGCCAACTTCCGTGGTAAAGTAGATCGCATCACAACGACCGTCAAATCCCGTCAAATCATGCAGCTTGATTACAGTTTTCAGATTCTTGACAGATACTTTTCCAGCTATCTGCCACATCCAGGCAGAACCCTCCGCTCCCAATGGAGAAGTCATCTTCTTTCCTCCGACAGACAAACTGAATTTACCGGGACCTTCCCCTTTTTTCCACGGGGAAGTCCAGTTATAGGTCCGAACATATACATAATATTCTCCTTTTTCAGGAAACGTTACTTCCGTAGAGGCATCATCGACGGGTACACCCATCCCATGCGCCAAAAGGTAAGGAGACCCCATCAAATCCATAAACTGCTGGTCAACCTTCCAACCACCCTTGTTACTGAAACTTTCGGCTTCGACAAAAAGGTCTGCCGCTCGAACACATCCCAAACTCAACAAAAATAATAATGATAAAATTACACGAGTCTTCATGATATTAATATTTTAAATTAACAAAAACAAAGGGAAACACAACACTCTCTAAATTTACTACTTTGCAAAAATAGAACTAATTATAAATAAACCATGCTGTTGCTTTACAATTTTTATTTGCGGTTACACGTACCCATCGAGCAGAAAAGCTCTCAGGAAACTCATAATGCACATATTCACCAGAACCGACAGTCTTAATTTCATAAATCTTAAACTGCCCATTGCCTACAACGTCTACTTCTATTTTAGATTTTTATCGGTTTGACTTAACTGATTGAAGAATAAACTTTTAGCGAATTATTTGAGAAATAGAGGTAACG
>PPYE01721609.1_pt1 | contig 12025 bp, 7 predicted proteins | sample 1559881 | NCBI WGS metagenome assembly PPYE01 (sample SAMN08240022, study PRJNA423297) | Human gut metagenome, whole genome shotgun sequencing project.
GACTGTTCTTTACGATGTATGGCAAGCAGGCGGGAGGTGATAAATACAGGGCGTAGGTTGATAGAAAGTATTTTGTCGAAATCCTCTACGCTCGTTTCGGTGATAGAAGAAAATTGACTGATACCGACGTTGTTGACAATAACATCAATATCATTCCATTCGGAAAGAATACGTTGTATACAACTTTCAAGTGCATCCTTATCGCTGACATCGACTTTATGGAATATAGATCCGGTTGCTTTTGCAGTCTCTTGTCCCGCTGTTTCATTTATATCACAAAAAGCGACTTGATTGCCGGACAGGCAAAAAGCTTCTACTATTGCCTTGCCTATACCTTCCGCTCCTCCTGTTACAAATATTCTTCTTTTGGAGGGGGATGATTTTGAGGTCATTGGAGTACACGAAGCCGATTCAGCCGGATGAACGGTTGTGGATTTCTTCTTACCATATTTCCGTGTTTGTTTCCAAGCAGCTTTTCTTGCTTCGTATAGCTCTTGCTGTTTTTCTATATAGTTGTCTGCCATCGTTCTTTTTATTTATTGCAAATGTAAAACATAAAACGGATAAATACAAAGAATCGACCGCTCGATTGAATAAGAACAACCGCTCGTATACGGAGAAAGGACCGTAGGATTATGACAAATCGACCGCTCATTCCTATCCGAACGAGCGGTCGATTTATGTAAAATGACTATTCGATTTTTAGAACTTCAGTGGATCTATCCCGGCATATTTTATCCGTTGACGACGCCAAGTGTAAATGGCATGCAGCTTTCCATCTTTACCTTCAATAATGCTAGGATAAGAATATTGACTGATCGGGCTATCCTCCAATGTGAGAACAGGCTTCCAGCTGATTCCATCCTCCGATATAGCTACACAAAGCGGTGTACGAGGGCCTTTCGGAGTTCCGGGCAATGTAGAGAAATTGTTATAAATAAGCACATGCCTGCCATCTTTCATTGTCACGGCGTCTGTGCCGGAATTATTATTCGGAACATCCAGCAGCGTTACTTTGCTCCATGTATCACCATTGTCACTGCTCCAGGCTGTTGCAATCTGTGCATTGCGCGTACGGCAGAGTATCTGCAATTTTCCGTCCTTATGCTTTAAAATACTAGGTTGTATCGCATAAATAGGTTTAGCGCCTTCCCCTTTGATGGCTTCCCCACCTTCCTGATCATCCGTATTTATTCCTCCTTTTTTACGGTTCTGAGTCGGTACGGACAGTTCTGCTTCCAAAGGTCCTACCATTTTCCAGGTTTTTCCTTTATCATCAGAAATCTCGAAATGAACACGCCAGCCCTTACTGCCTTCCGTACTGGAAGGACAGATGATACGGCCGTCGATATATTCCGGCTTATTCTTGATAGGACCTAGAAAACCTTTGGGAAGAGGTTCACGCTTGCTCCAGGTCTTTCCTCCGTCACGCGAACGAACCAACCATCCTGTCCAGTCACTCACTTTCAGACCTATTTTGTAGAAGAGAATCAAATCTCCGCCCGGAACTTGAAACAGTACCGGATTCCAACACGCTTTCCGGCGTGCGATGAGTTTCCCTTTTGCATCTTTTACCGGTGTACAGGTGGAGTCGATTCCCGCTAATACAGCTTGCGGATCTTTGAGTGAAAACACACCGTCGGCAGCAAGTTTGGGAGCACTCCACTCTTTGGCGCCTTTCGGCTTACGGCATACCCAGATGCAACAATCGGGATTGCGTTCTTTCGTTCCTCCAAAGAAAGAGGCGACAAGATCTCCGTTCTTCATCTCTACAATAGTAGCTCCGTGACATTCGGGGAAAACGGCCTTTTCGTACAGAAATTCATCACTTAGAATGGCTGTGTTCTTAGTCGGTATATCTACACTAAAATGATGTTTTCCCGAACCGATCTTCTCTTTTCGACCATCCGGCAAATGTACTTCGCCTGTTGTATTGGCAGGCAATTCAATATCCCATTCCAGATGCATGGGCGTTTTCTTCCATTGGCTGGTTATTTTTCCATAGATACTCATATAAGATGCATCTACATTGCTTAACTCTTGAATCTCAAAAGCCGGCTGGAAAATAATATGTTTATAACCGGACTTCCAACGGTCTGCCCGGATACCTGCCAGATTATTGAAACACCAAGGCAATAAATCTCCTAAAAGCATGACATGGTTGCCACTGTTCATCTCAGGATTTGCCGTATCACCGTTCCATAATTCCCAAATGGTGGTAGCACCTTTTCCAACCATATACCCCCACGAAGGATACGTTTTGTTGGTAGCCAGCAAGTAAGCCACATCGGCATAACCACGACGGCTTAATTCACGCAACAGCCATTGCACACCGATGACTCCGGTGCTGATATGTCCCTTATTGGTGGTAATAATGGAAGTTACGGCATTTTTGGCAACTTCATGGATGTAATTCTTTGGCACTAACCCGAAAGCAAGTGGCAGAATATTGGCAGTGACCGTATTATTACCATAGTAGATACTGTCCGGATATAATGTATGTCCCGGCACATGGGACGTTCCCTCTTTTATATGCAAGAAGCGGGCATTGAATGCGTCTTTCATACGATGTTCCAGATCTTCCCATTCTTCTGCATCGGCTTTCAGTCCTTGCAGGCTGGCAAAACGATGCATCAGTTGCAACACTTTCAAGTAATAGGCAGTGGCGATCAGCGCACCGTCAGTCTTGCGGGAAGGATCCTTACTGTGAATCAGCTCCAATGATTCGGGAGGAACACACCAGTCACCATATTTATCTTTGGTTATGATATATTCCTTTGTCATATAGTATTCACGGATATGAGCCACCCATTTTTTGATAGCCGGATAATTCTCCTCTATCGGACGTTTATCTCCGAAATTGGTAAAAAGCATATCACAAGCCATAGGCAACGCCGCAGGCCAAGTCACATTGTCCGAGTAATAGTTCCAGTAGGCCGGAGCGACGTCGGGAATACAACCGTCTTCACGTTGTGCTTCGCGGATATCACGTGTCCATTTGGTATACATTGCATAATTATCGAAAAGCATACTCTCTCCCCAACATCCCATGGTGCGGTCGCCCAACCAAGGCTGACGTTCATTCCGTTGCGGACAGTCTACCGGCATACCTTTATAATTACTCCGGATTCCCCAAAATGCATTACGGACAATCTTATTCAATGTCTCGTCAGAGCAACTGAAAGATCCTGTATGCGTCATCTCGTCTTCCACGACTTCAGCTACGAAGTCTCCAAGTTGCGCATCCGGATAATTGCTGACCTCCACATAACGGAAGCCATGATACACGAAACGAGGTGCCCACGTAGCGTCCTTCACTTCGCGTCCGCTTACGATATACGTATCTGTGGAACGGGCGTCACGTAGATTCCGGATATAGAGTTCCCCATTGGCCTGCAAGGTTTCTGCGAAACGGAGACGAATACTGTCACCGGCTTCTCCTTTAATGCGGAAGCGCACCCAACCAGCCATATTCTGACCAAAATCAAGGATGTACTTATCACCAAGTTTTTGGATGGAAACAGGTTTTAATGTATCCATTACTTTCATACCCGGCATTATTTGGGCACGCAATGTTCCTGAAGGAATACTGACTCTTTGTGCCGCTATCCAGCTTTTATCGTCATAACCGCTTTGTGTCCAGTTGCCCAATTCCTTGCGGGCATCATATTCTTCACCGTCATATTCGTTATTGCTACGGATAGCACCTTCGGTTGTCAGTTTCCATGAAGTGTTTGTAGCAATCGTTTCTTTACTGCCATCCGTATATTCCACAATCAAATTCAGGCGGAGTTTGGGATAGCCGAATGTCGGTATCTTGTACGGTTTGTAACTCTGGCGCATCGTATAGAAACGTCCGTTGCCCAATGTCACACCAATAGCATTCTCTTTTTGAAGTTGTGGCGTCACATCGTAAGTGTTGTACAGAATTGTTTTCCGATAGTCGGTAGGAGCGGGGGCCAACACTTGATCGCCGATACGCTGTCCATTGATAAATAATTCATAAAGTCCCATTCCGGCAATATGTACCGTTGCACGTTTCACCTCTTTGCTTAAAGCAAATTCTTTGCGGAGATAACGGGCTGCCAAGCGGCTCCATTGGGTTTCACTGTCACTGGGAGCAGCACGGTCTAATCCAATCCACTGGCCTTGCCAGTCCGCTTCATTCAGCAATCCCATACTCCAAAAGGCCGGAGTACTCCAGTCCGCTTCCCCTCTATTGGTATAGACCTTCACTTTCCAATAATAGCGGGCATTACGCTTTTGCGGTTTACCTTGATAAGCAATCCATTGGGAGGCGTCGGACTCTATCTTTCCTGAATCCCAAATATCTCCTTTTCCTTGCGCCAGCAAGTCGGCGGAAGAAGCAACAAGAATGTGATACGCTGTTTGCATCACATTCTGTTCATCCGATTCGATGCGCCAACCCAATCGGGGCTGGCGCACGTCGATACCTAGCGGATTCTTTAATTGCTCCGTTCGCAGTTCGGTTATGCCTATGGCTGCATAGGCTGAACCTGCTAAAAACAGAAACGCAAAGAATGCTACTATAAATATTCTCTTGTTCATCATTTATCGCTGATATATTTCAGTTGGGCATCGGGAAGTTCCGTCCATGTCTTATCGAGGTAGTTTTTATTGCTGTCCACCACAATCAGAATATGATCGTTTCCACTGCAATAACCGCTATCGTGCTGGAAGGTATGCACACCGTTATTAAATTCACCGATATATTCCAGCTTACCGTCCTTTGTCGTATACCACCAGGCATTTTTCTTTGCTCCGCTAATCTTGCTGAAATCAACTTCCATCGGACGTCCGGTATAATTATACACCATCAGATAATCATTACCGCGTGTAGCGATGGCACGGTCGTAACGTTCTCCGTTCTTACCTGCGATGACAGACTGATCCGGTATACGTTCGAAGAACGGGAAAGTCAGCATCAGGTTTTTCAAATATTTCATTTGATTATAACCGGGATCATTCAATGCTTCATACCAAGGCTTCTTGGCTCCGTATGCACCACCCACACCCGGTTTGATAAACTGCATAATGGAATTATGTCCATACGTATGTCCGAAGGAACCAGCGAATACAGACCAATAAGCATAGCGGCGTACATCGTAATCTTTCCATAACAACTCGTTTTCGTCATGCAGGCCATGAGGAATTTCTTCATAGATAGGTTCTCCATCGATAACCGGTTTCATGGGTTTCATAGCCATACTGCGCTCAACGAAACGCCAGTTGTCTTCTTCCGTATTCTCTTCGATGGGATAGTCGCCATCGCCAAAACGTTGTCCGTAACGACGGTGTCCGCTTTGAAACATATTGAAGTCCAGCCAGGAAGCGTTGTTGAACCAAGTTGCTGAGGTTGTTCTGCCACGCGGATGGAAGGTCATCAGGTGATTCTTGTCGATTGCTTTGATAGAAGTTGCCAATGCTTCCCATTCGGCTGTTTTCACATCACCGCGAATATCTCCACCGATAAACCAAATGATATTCGGTTCGTCCTTATAACGTTCCGCCAGGAACTTTCCGTATGCTTTCGCCTGTTCGACAGTCATTTCTCCACGATTCACGGGACTTCCCCAGATACAAACCATACCGATATACAGCCCTTTTTTTGCAGCCGTACGAATGATATAATCCATGTGATCCCAATAACCATATACACCTTTCCGGTCGATGTTCTTGAAGTTATATCCGTCTATCATGGAATATTGTCCGTAGATATTCATGGATGGCACATTATTCAAGGTCTGAACTTGAATTACATTGTATCCGCGACGTTTGCATTGTTCCAGATAATATTCGGCTTCGTCACGATTCAGACGCTCTGGGAGCAACCATCCTGTTTCCCCCAACCAGAAAAAAGGAGTACCGTTTTCGTGTTTCAGATAACGTCCCTCTTCGGAAACTACTAGTTTACCGTTACTCCAGGGAATATACGTCTTTTGTGTTTTCTTTTGTGCCGCTACCGGGATAGCCAAAGTCAGCAGCAGTAGTAAGAGAGGAAGAATCTTGAATTTTCTCATTGTATTTTATCGTTTTTAGTTTATAATTCACCACAGATTACACAGATTAACACAGATTTTTTATCTGACAGAATGTTAGAAATGTCACATAATTATTTTAGAATCTGTGTTAATCTGTGTAATCTGTGGTGAAGATTATTTCTCAATCATTTTTTCAAATTCGATTGCAGCCAGGATGAATGCTCCTACTGACTTTGGATCATTCTCGATAATCGGTTCGCTGATATAATACTCAAATGAACCGTCACGGTATCTTTTAGAGTCTCCGCCCAGTCCGGCTACGGCACAACAATTGGTGATGGTATAACTTCCGTCTTCCTCCAGACGGGTGAAATTTCCGGTCATGCCGTTGAAAGCCTTTCTTACCGGTTCGATATATTCATTTCCGATATATCCTTTGTTAATGGCTTTGGCGAGCGTATAAACAAACAAGGCGGTTGCCGAAGACTCCAGGTAATTACCTTTACGTGCACCTTGATCAGTCACTTGATACCATGTGCCGGATTGAGGGTCCTGATATTTTACAATCGCTTCGGCCAGCCCTTGAAGAATCTGTATGACGCTGTCCCGTCCTGCTGTTTCTTGTGGCAGATAATCCAGAACATCCACTATCGCAGCACCATACCATCCGATACTGCGGCTCCAGAAATTCGGAGAACACCCAGTTTCGGGATCTGCCCATTTCTGTTCGCGGCTTTCATCCCATCCGTGATAGTAAAGACCGGTAGCCGGATCATACGTTTTACGGGCAATCAAAAGTATTTGCTTCACCGCTTCGTCAAACAAAGCCGGTTCCTGGAAAGTCGCACCATATTGTACCAGATAGGGAGAAGCCATAAAGATACCGTCCAACCACATCTGATGGATATATTTCAATTTGTGCCAGAAGCCTCCTTCGCTGGTACGCGGTTGTTCGGCCATTTGCTTACGAAGCGTATCCATAGCCGTTTTGTAACGTTCATCTCCCGTCTTTGCGTAGAGGTCGAACAAAATCTTACCGCCATTTACATTGTCGATATTGAAAGAAAGATATTTCATGGTCTTTATACGTCCGTCAGTGTCAATCAGACTATCCGCATAAATCTTGGCATACTCGTAATATGTACTGTCACCCGTATGTTTCCACTCTTCGAGCATTGATTTTACCACAAGGCCATGCGTATATCCCCATCGTGGTTTTTTAGCTTTTTCAATCATCCAGGGCTCTGGGAAACGTTTCATCTCGGAACGTGCCATGCGTTCACTCCACTTTTCGGTTTCTGCTTTCTTGGTGGTCGTACAAGCAATAAAGCAGACAATTCCGCAGGCAATAATCGCCTTAAATAAATTTCGATTCATATAGTTGAGTTTTTATTTTCCGATCAGGATATATTCTTTTCCCGCTTTTGTGGGCAGGTCATACAAATAGGTTTCCGTCAGCTCTATTTTATTCAATTTTGCTTTCCCGTTAATCAATGGCTTGGTAATAGCGGGGACGGCAAAGAGAGGATTAGGGTTCTCGCCTTTGGCAGATTTCAGTCCTTTACCTTTTAGCGGGTTGAGTGAGCGGAGACGACAGTTTCCTCCTTTGTGGGATTTTACTATCAGATGATTTACTTTTCCGTCTTTCCAACTCAAGTCAAGCTCAAAACCGCCACGTGCGATAACACCTTTCACCGAACCTTCCTTCCACAAAGTAGGGAGGGCGGGAAGTAAATAGATGAATCCGTCATAACTCTGCATCAGCATTTCTACGATTCCTGCCGTACAACCGAAGTTCCCGTCAATCTGAAAGGGTGGATGCGCATCGAACAAATTAGGATAAGTACCGCCTTTTTTCTTTTCGTTGCGTACAAGAGTCAACTGATCTGTTATCAGCTTATAAGCATGGTCACCATCAAGCAGACGCGCCCAAAGACAAACTTTCCATCCCATACTCCAGCCGGTAGACGGATCCCCGCGATGGATGAGCGAGGTGCGTGCCGCATCAAACAATTCCGGTGTGCGGTATGGAGAAATCTGATTGCTGGGGAACAATCCGTAAAGATGGGAGACATGACGATGTACATCGTTCGGATCATCCCAATCGAACATCCATTCTTGCAATTGTCCCCAATGGCCTATTTGCATAGGAGGCATTTCTTTCAAGCGTTGCTTTAGATGAGTTGCGAAATCTTTGTCGGTATCCAGAATTTCGGAAGCTGAGATAATAGCCGTCCAAAGATCGAAAATCAACTGATTATCCATCGTACATCCGGCGGCTGTCGTTGCCTTTCCGTTACTGCCCGAATGTACATTCTCCGGTGAATTGCTAGGACAAACCACCAACCAGTTGTGTATCGGTTCCTTTACCATGATTTCATCGAAGAAACGGCCGGACTCTTTCAGTATAGGATAGATGGAACGCAGAAAATCGGTATCTCCGGTATATAGGTAACGTTCCCATAAATGCCGGCAGAGCCACGCTCCACCACTAGGCCACATACCCGAAGGGGCTTTGTCAATTGCTCCTGTGACGCGCCAGATATCTGTGTTGTGATGGAGTACCCAGCCATTCGCTCCATACATGATTTTAGCCGTTTCCTTGCCTGTCTCGCTGACCTCTTTTATCAGTCGGAAAAGAGGCTCGTTCAGCTCGCTAAGATTGGTAACTTCAGACGGCCAATAGTTCATCTCCAAGTTGATGTTGCAAGTGTATTTGCTGTCCCAAGAAGGAAACAATTTGTCATTCCAGATACCTTGCAAGTTAGCGGGTTGTCCTCCGGGTTGTGAAGAACAAATCAATAGGTAACGCCCGAACTGGAAGTAAGTAGCTACCAAATGAGCATCATTTGTATCTTTGAAGTTTTCTACACGTTTATCGGTTGTGATGTTTTCATATCGGTTTTTACCTAAGTTCAAAGATACTCTGGTCAAGTATCGGCGATAGAAATCGGTATGATTTTTCTTGGCTTCCGGAAATGGATGTTTCATTGCTTTGGAAAGATAGTCTTTAGCCCGTTCTATCTGATTTCCTGTGATATCCAGATAATTATTGAAATTGGTGGCTATTGACACGTAAATGATAGCTTCATCAGCTCCTTCTACCGAAAGAATTCCATCCGCACATGCTATTTTCCCACCTCTATTCCGTGCAGTCAACCGTCCTTGAAATTCCACTTTCCCTTTGAGACCTTCATGCCAGGAAGAGACACCGGAAAGCGTGACGCAATTTCCTTCCTCAGAGGAAATCATTACATCCTGATGAGGAGAGGTCAGTTGGGCATTAAAGGTTATTTGTCCCGGACGGCTGGCTGTCAGTCTGATCATTACCACTTGATCGGTAAATGAGGTAATCGTTTCGCGTTGGTATTGTACTCCGTCTACCTTATATCGCACGATGGCGCGGGCGGAATCCAGACTTAGCTCCCGATAGTAGTCCGAATAACGGGTATGTCCGGGAAAAGCGATTCGCAGGTCCCCGAAACTTTGATAAGGCATTCCCGAGTTTGTCTTAGCCATCACCTTCTCGGTAGCGAGAGTTTGCGCTTCGAGATATTTTCCTGCAAAGACCAGTTCACGCACTTTGGGAATATACTCAAGGGCGTCCGGGTTGGCGTTGTTGTTAGGGCGTCCCGCCCAAATGGTTTCTTCGTTTAGTTGTATTTGTTCTGTACCCGGTGTTCCATATACCATAGCTCCCAAACGGCCATTACCCAAAGGCAAGGCTTCCGTCCATACTTGTGCGGGACGGTCATACCATAACTTATATTCCTGCGTAGAAGTATTCGTTTCCTGTGCATGAATAGAAGTTACAGACAGCATGACGAGCGCATATCCGATCAATCTCTTTTTATTCATTATCATCTAACGTCTTTTATACTTTTATAAAAGGACGGTTGAACGGACATTTTGTACCCAATAAGTCGCTAAAAGAATATAATTACTCGGACATTATTTTTATCTTTTCAATCGGCTGCTGTCTGACGGTATCCATTGGAACAGCCTGATAATGCACTTTGGAAAAATCAATAGAGTGCAAATCAATGCTGCGGATCGTACTGTTGTACATCGTTCGGAAATAGATAATCCGGTTATTCATATCCGTTGCTGATGTCCATTGCGTGGCACTTGGAATATCAGAAGGAACTTGTCCTAACGGAAATTCTATACCTTCGGGGATATCAAAGTTATTCAATATCTGAAAACATTGAAGAACCGTTTTCAGAGCTGTATCCTGTTGAGGAGCCGTTGCCTGATAGAAAGCCGCACGGACAAAGCGGGATGGGGGAGTCACGTCACCCGGAATACCAAGAAAACCACTTCCTGCGCCAAAAGAACTCAACTCAATGTTGCCAAGCTGTTGTGCGGGAGCTGTACCGGGAAACAAATTGACATAATTGTTCAGATTCGTAAGATGCCATTCGAAACCGGGAGAGTTGGTGAGCACACCCAGTTTGTTCTCATAAAAATGTAGCTCGCCATTAGTGATTTCAAGAACGAGCTGGCGTCCCGAAATATCTGCAAATCTCCAATGAACAGTCGAAGCGCGTGGATCAATATTGATAATATGCACCTTCCGGGCTGCCTCTTTTACTTCATCCACTGTAGCACATTTTCCTAATATCCAAGAGACAAGCTGTAGATCAGAGATGCTTTTCGCTTTTTTAGCAGAATCATACTTTTCGTATTGGCCATAATTCGGAAAATAGAATAATCCTGCCGAAAGTCCGGCTTCGTTCAGCCCTTCGGCAACAAACTCTTTTTGTTCGACAGCTAGCCCCACATATCCATAACGTGCCGTAAAAGACATACCGTCAATCCCGTCAGGTGTGTAAGACCGTTCGGTATAGCCTCGCGGAACAATAACATATTGACTATTCAGATTACTTCCTCCCCATTCGATAGTGCGTGCGACAATTGTTGTGTCCTTTTGACTTTTTAAGGTGATACCGGTACAGGCTTTCATTGGAGACTGATAAAAGAATGCGCCGGCAACCAGCAATGCCATAGTTGCAGATAACTTTATTTTCATAATGATCGTTTTTTATATAAACAAATTACTTTGAAAATAAGTTTGAAGGGAGACTGTCTTATTATCTGTATTTTTTTGTCATTTGAAATATACTTTCCTATATTTGAAGAAAAAAGAAGAAAAGAACAATATGGAAACTATAAAAATTACACGATATCAATCGCCCGTAGGCGAGATGCTTGTCGGTTCTTACGGCGATAAGCTGTGTATTTGCGATTGGGCGGTGGAGAAACGGCGAGGTACGATAGACCGCCGCATACAGCGACATCTGAACGCGAAGTACGAAGAGGGGACTTCCGACATCATCGAACGGGCAATCGGTGAACTCGAAGAATATTTTGCCGGACACCGTAAGATATTCGACATTCCCGTTGTCTTTACCGGCTCGGAATTCCAATGCACCGTATGGGAAGAACTGATGAAAATACCCTATGGAACGACCATATCTTATGGCGAGCTTGCCCGCCGCATCCATAACCCGAAGGCTGTGCGTGCAGTCGCATCGGCCAATGCCACCAATCCTATCTCTATCTTTGTTCCCTGCCACCGGGTAATCGGCAGCAATCATAAACTCACGGGGTACGGAGGTGGTCTCGATGCAAAAAAAGGATTATTGGAGTTGGAATGTTCTAAAACGATGGGGCTCGGTTTATGGTAGATTTAATATACAAAATCACGAAAAGTGCCGTTCACGCGAAACGATGAACGGCACTTTTTATTATTTTTCAGTGAAATAAATGGCTGTATGCCTGTATTTGGACTTGCAGGGCGTACCGAGATAGGGTCTTCGCTTTTTTGTTTTATTGAGTACAAAATATGGATAATTGCGTCTTTTTATAAAGATATTGTGCAAATTTTAAATTATCCATATTAATGAAACAGATAAAACTATTACTTCTTTTAGCTTCCGCTTCCGTTACGGGAGCACTTGCGCAAAGCAATGGATTGACGGATATGAGTCAGAGCCGTTTTGCGAAGATGGCGAATACCG
>PPYE01107902.1_pt1 | contig 12020 bp, 12 predicted proteins | sample 1559881 | NCBI WGS metagenome assembly PPYE01 (sample SAMN08240022, study PRJNA423297) | Human gut metagenome, whole genome shotgun sequencing project.
CAGACTTTTTGAAAATAATGTATAATACTCGACAATACGGGATAGTGTGGTAAGCGAATCAGTTTTCCCGACAATGAAGCCTCTGGACGCTGATAAGAAGGCATCCAAGACTTCCGAAGCAGCACCTGCAGCAAAGGCCGCTGAGAGGGTTGATTTCTCCAATGTGAAGATTGAGCCTATTTTTGAAGAAATGGTAGATTTCGATACATTTGCAAAATCCGATTTCCGTGCGGTTAAGATTCTGGCATGTGAGGCAGTTGCAAAATCCAAAAAGCTGCTGAAGTTTGTACTGGATGACGGTGAACGTAAGGATCGTGTGATTTTAAGCGGTATTCACGACTATTATGAGCCGGAAGAACTGGTTGGTAAGACAGCAATCGCTATCGTGAACTTGCCGCCGAGAAAGATGATGGGCATTGATTCCGAGGGTATGCTGATTTCGGCAGTACACGAGGAAGACGGTCACGAAGGACTGAACCTTCTGATGGTAGATGACCACATTCCGGCAGGTGCTAAGCTGTACTAATTTTATAGAGAGAAAAAAATGAGGACTTCTCGTAGGGGAAGTCCTGTTTTTATGTGGTTATCGGCAGAAGGCTTGCTGAGAGACAGTGAAGATGATATTATGCTTTAAAAGCCTATTTGATATGAGGGAGTTAAAGTATGAGAAAAACCTTGTTATATTATGAACAAAATGCAGAAAATTTTATCCGTGAAACAAGAGAGGTCGATTTTAGTGAGGTACAAGAGCTTTTTTTGAGTAAGCTGGAAAAGGGTGCTTTGATTTTAGATTTTGGCTGTGGTTCGGGGCGTGACACAAAATGTTTTCTAAATAGAGGTTATTTTGTGGAGGCGGTAGATGGTTCTGCTGAAATGTGCCATGCGGCAAGTCGATATACGGGTATTGAAGTGAAGCAAATGTTATTTCAGGAATTGGAGGAATATGAAAAGTATGATGGGATTTGGGCGTGTGCGTCCATTCTTCATTTAACCCATAATGAATTAAAAGGGGTGCTGAAAAAAATATTGCTTGCACTCAAGAAAGAGGGGATTGCCTATCTTTCATTTAAATATGGGGCTTTTGAGGGAGAGCGAAGGGGAAGATATTTTCTTGATATGACAGAGGAAGCATTTGCGAAGATATTGGCAGAAATAGATGGCTTTGACATAGAGGGGAAATGGATTACCGGCGATGTTCGACCGGAAAGAGGAGACGAACGGTGGCTGAATCTGATTCTGAGAAAACGAAATGAAGGGTGATTGCAATGATAGTAAATTCGTGGACAAGAAGTGAGTATTATCGAATAAAGGCAGCCTTGCACGGAAAAGTTCCGACAAGAATGGAGCTTTTCAGAATGATGAAGGAGCCACAATACTTATCCTGCATAGAAAAATCTAAAGAGAATATTTTCAGACAGTACCTTGTTGCACTGGAGGAAATGGGCGAGTTGAGTGCAGAAGATGAAGAATTGAAAATGAGTAGGTTACAAAGGACTTCCCGCAGGGGAAGTCCTGTTTTTATGCTAAAGCTCTTGCAGGCACAGCCTTTTTATCCATGCTTTTCTTCGGATGGCATTTACCCATTCCTGCGGCATGGCTTCATAGTGATAATACAGCCCTGCAAGCCCGCCTGCGATTGCGGCAGTGGTATCGGTATCATCGCCGAGATTGACTGCGCGGAGCAGGCAGTCCCGAAAGCGATTGGTATGAAGCAGACACCAGATTGCCGCCTCCAAAGCATGCAGAACATAGCCGTCGCTCTCGATTTCATCTTCGGGCAGGGAGAAAAATTCATTTAAGTCGCGTAATCTCTGGAAGTACATCAGCTCCGCAAGGCTTTCGAGCGTGTGATAAAATGCAAAGCCTTTTTCTAAGCCGTATTGGATACAGGTTTTCAAATCGGCATTTTTTGGTGCCATTGTGACGATGGCTTTTGCGATAAAATAATACAATCCGCTTGCGATATGACACCGCAGATGATTATGCGTAAGCCCTGTTGCCAGATGGATTTGCTGAAGGGCATCCGCATCCGAAATATCTTCCTTCTGAATGAAATACAGGCAGACAGGGAGAATTCGCATCAATGCGCCGTTGCCGTTGGAATATTCGCCCGTTTCGCCGCAGGTTGCGAGGTCGTGGCTGTCACGATACTTATAGATGGCGTTGCTGCAGGTATTCCCCTCATCAAACGCCTCGCCGAAGGGGGTATATGCGCCATGAAATTCCCAATCGAGAAAGCGTTCCATGATATCGCGCAGGTCGATGCCGTTCCTTTCGTTGATGCTCGCGAGGGTTGCAAGCGCCATACTGCTGTCATCCGTCCATGTGCCGGGGGGCATGTTATAGGTGCCGTAGCCCTCCATTTCGGTGACGGCTCCACGCTCCCGAAGCTCCTCTCTGTCGAGAAACTGAACGGGACACCCCAATGCGTCCCCGACCACCAGTCCCATCATGCCATCTAAGACCATCTTTCTGTCATTCATGTGCATACTCCCTTTCTGCATACCGTTCTTACCAATCCTCCCAGTAATCCTCTGCATCACTGCCATCCGGCATATAGCCATCCCAGTCATCCATGAAATCCTCATAGCTTTCATAATCGCCGCAATCGGGCAGTTCGGGCTTCTTCTGTGATTTGGGGGAGGTATATACGGGGGTGGGAGTTGTTTCGGCAGGCTTACTCTGCTCGGAAGATTTACTCTGCTCGGAGGGTTTATTCTGCGCAGCAGGCTGATTCTGTCCGGAAACAGGCTTGCGCTTCGCACTTCTGTCGGAGGAGGCAAGCTGTTCTTCCCGACGAAAGACATGCTTATGCTGATCAAACAGAGAGCCATTAAGTGCAACAAACAGCGTTTCCTTTTGTGCCGTGGTGTCCAGTGTAAGCGTCAGCGCACCGCGGTGCGGATGCCATTTCGTAATGGTATACGAAAATACTGCGCCGTTTTCATAGGTTTGTACTGCGGTATCATCATGGATGCGCCATGTCTTCCGTTCCCCTCTCGAGGTGTAATATGCATAGGTGCCCTGCAGGGCGGACTGCATTTCTTTTTGAGAGGAATAAAGCGTTCTTTCTGCAAGATTGTTGCGGTCGGTAATCAAGCATGTGACAATGAGAATAAAAATGACCGCGGCCCAGATAAGAAGGGTACTCCTTTTTTGCGACATTATCTGATCCCCCTTTAAGCGTTCTGTTTACTTTCCGAGTCTCTGCTTGGCGAGCATTTTTCTCTGATAAGCAGGGAAGTCCCTCTGTGCCAGCTCATATTCTGCCAGCTTTTCATCATATCTCTTTTTTGCATTTGAGGTTGCCATGATGATAAAGGAAACACCGACAACAAGCCCGACAAGAAAATAAAAAGCGTCCATCAGAAAGAGACCGAAAGCGGCATCAAACAGACCAATGATGCCGATACCCATAAAAACCTTTTCGCCGGATCCCATTTTATTTACCGGCTTTTCGGGCATCCGGATGCGGCTGAGGAGAAGCGCTTCCTTAGCAGGGTCAGGTTTTCTTCTGATAGTAGGGATGGTATCCTGCCATCCGGTATCTTCGGCAGAGCAATCCCGTTCCGCTTCCTTTTTCGCTTCCATAAAGGCAACGAATGACATAAATTTCAGAAAATCCTTATCCATAGAAAGTTCCTCCTTTGCGAGAAAATGGCTGATTTAAGCTTATCATAGGGGATTTTTGCGAGAAAAGCAAGTTGGTTGCAGTCAGTCCGCGGTTTTATGGATTTCTGACGGGATCGGGGGAGAAGATGCAGATTTCCGCATCGGAGCATCTTAGAAAATTCTGCCGACAGCATGCAGATGCGATTGATGACGAAAATCTTGAATTTATGCGGATGTTCGCATATACTGGAGATAGTATTTCAGACAGAGGACATCCTTTTGCGGCGCAATGCCTTTCTGTGCTGAGAGGATGCGATGGAAAGGAAGTGAACGGCATGGCGATGGATGAAGAGCTTTACAGGCAATATCTTTGCGGCGATGAAGCGGGGCTTGTGGCATTGATGAAAAAATACGGCAATCCGCTGACCTTATATATCAACGGCTATCTGCATGACGTTCACGAAGCGGAGGATTTGATGATCGAAGTCTTTTCCTATTTATTTACGAAAAAGCCACGTATTCGAGACGGCGGCTTAAAGGCCTATCTGTATAAAGCGGCACGGCATATGGCTTTACGCGGCAGAAGCAGACGGCGGCTTTTCTTCAGCCTGGATAACCTGACCGAGGAGCCGGACGGACAGACACTGGTGGAGGAGGTTGTCCGCACAAAGGAGCGGGATCGGATTCTGCATTTCTGCATGGCTGCGTTAAATCCGGATTACCGAGAGGCGCTTTATCTGGTCTATTTTGAGGGCATGAGCTATTTGCAGGCTGCTGAGGTTATGGGGAAAAGCGAGAAGCAGATTACCAATATGGTGTATCGGGGCAAGGGCCGTCTGCGTGGATTACTGGAACGGGAGGGAATCACAAATGCGGAGTCATGAGGAACGAATTGCAGAGGTAAAACGGCGGATTGCGGAAAAGGAGCGTCGGAGAAGGCAGCGGCAGGAACGGATCGCCGCCGTTTTCGGCGTGGCGGCGTGCCTTGTGGTAATCGTAGGGGTTTCTCTTTTTATGCCCGATATGGTCAATCGAATGGAGCCGAGCATGTCCTCCGGCTTTGGAACAGCGGCAACCATGCTGGGCGGCAGTGCTGCGCTTGGATATATCGTGACCGGACTGCTCGCCTTTGTCCTTGGTGTGTGTGTGACAATCGCATGCTACCGTATCTGCTTGCTGCATAAGGACGAACAGTCGGAGGAGCAAAAGGGGGACAATGCGAATGGAACTTGCCGATAACTTTGTGCAATTCTCTGTTACCCTTCTGGGCTTTTGTCTGAGCGGGATGCGATATCTGAAGGGCAGAAAGCAGGCGTATTTTCTGCTGACCTGCTTTTATGGCTGCTTTGCGCTCGGCTCCCTGTACTGGACGCTGCATCTGTTTTTGTTCTCAAAAACGCCGCAGGTTTTTTATGTGTCGGAGTTTGGCTGGGTGGCAAGCGTTATTTTTCTTTCTATTTTGCAATACTCCCTCTCCTCTGCGGAGGAAAGAGGCTTTGTGTGCCGAAGGGCGCGGATTGCCTTCCTGATAGGCGTTCCCTTATGTATATTTTACTGCACCTTTGGGGATATTCTTTCGAATCTGCTTTGGTGCGGCATGATGATTGCTGTTTCCTATCATGCGATACGGGGGCTTACTTATGCGCGAACGCAGACGGGAGCGGCGCGGCAGCTGCGATATTTCCATATCGGGGTGCTGTGCTATGTGGCGGCGGAATATATCCTTTGGACTTCCGGCTGCTTCCGACAGGGGGATTCGGCTTCCTTCCTCTATTACGGGTTTGATGTTCTGCTGACGGGCTGCATATTCGCTTTGCTGCCTGCCACAGGAAGGGCGGTGCAGGCATGACATATATGGAAAATATTTTTATCTGCATGGCATCGCCTTTGCTGATTGCCGCCCTGTGCATGGGAAAACGGCATACAGGGGCTTTTCTGTTCTGCTTTGCGGGAATGGGCATGTGCCTGCTTTCTGCATATCTCAATACCTTTCTCGCGGCGCTGTATGGGGCGGATGCCTTTGCCGCCACTGTGGAGATTGCGCCTGTGGTGGAGGAGGGGATGAAGCTGCTGCCGCTGCTCTTTTATCTTTTGGTATTTGAGCCGCAGGCACGGCAGATTGGGATTGCCGCAGTGATTACTGCGCTTTCCTTTGCGACCTTTGAAAATATCTGCTATCTGATTCAAAACGGAGCCGCGCATTTCTCCTTTATTTTCTTCCGTGGCATCGGAACGGGAGCAATGCATGTGATTTGCGGAGCCATCGTCGGCGGCGGGCTTGCGTATGTATGGCGGCGGACGTGGCTGAAAATTGCCGGAACCTGCGGACTGCTTGGGGCGGCGATTACCTTTCACGCAATTTATAACCTGCTGATTGCCTACGGCGGCACAGCGCAGTATATCGCGTATCTTTTGCCTGTGGGGATTCTGGCGGCAGGCAAGCTGATTGCCCGTTATCTGAAGGCGGCAGAAGGCTGATTTTGAAAGCCGCTTTTGTGCGGATCTCTATTTTTTTATTTTTTTAAAAAAATTTGATTTTTAGGTGAGAGTTTTTCCGTTTTTTTGTACCTATATAAGTGAAAGGCTCTTTCTGCGGTGTCTGCATGACACAGAAAAAAGGAAGGAGCGGGATACGGAAAAGGAAATGACATGACAGCAATGGAGGGAGGAAAAACGAATGAAAAAACAAAGAAAACGGATTTACACGGCACTGCTTTGCACCTGCTTCCTGTTTTCTACGGCTTCTGTGCCGGTATCGGCGGCAGAAACGGAGCAGGAGGAAATGACTACCCTATCAAACAGAAGTGGAGAGGCGGAGGTTTCCACGAAGAACGAATTGACTTCCGCACTGGGGGACAGCAGCATTTCCAAGATTACACTGAAGCAAGATATTGTTATCAGCGATACACTGACGGTCAACCGCGCTGTGACATTGGATTTGAACGGCTTTGTGCTGCAAAGGACGGGTGAAGGCAGTGTTATCAAGGTGGAGCAAGGCGGCGAACTGACGATTGCGGACAGTAACAAAAACACAGCGCATAAATTTGCCCAGAACCCCGACGGTTTGTGGGTACTGGTCAGTGATGACAGTACCACCAGCAAAACCGTCAAGGGCGGCATTATCACCGGCGGCAAGGCACAAAAAGGCGGCGGCGTATATGTCGCGCCCGGCGGAAAGCTGAATATGACCGGGGGCAGCATTGTCGGCTGTCAGGCAAAGTTTGGTGGTGGCGTGTATCTTGACAATAACGACCAAACAGGTGAACCCAGCGAATTTACCATGACAAGCAGCAGAATTATCGGCTGTACGGCGAGCGATAATGGTGGCGGTGTAGCGGTTAATCCGGCATGCACATTCACGATGAATAATGGCTCTGAGATTCGCAGCTGTACTGCACGAAACGGCGGCGGTGTGTACACTAACACCAGCAGGAAAAATGGAAACGGTGTATTTACCCTGCGTAACGGTGCTATCCTTTCGTGTATGGTTAATACGTCAGAACATCCGCGCTCTCGGGGTGGCGGCGTTTACAACGAAGGCAGCTTTATCATGGAAAACGGTACAATCAAAGGCTGCACTGCCATAAAGGAGAGACTGACCGGTGGGGTGTATAACCTTAAGGAGTTCACCATGAGCGGCGGCACGATTGGTGAAGAGGGCAAGACTGACGACGAAAGTCATGTGTACAACGTTGCTGACAAAACGGCTGCATTTACCATAAGCGGCACTGCAAAAATCTATACAAACGTAGCCAATGATAGCAGATTAAATGCTGACGGCGGTGAGATTTTCGGTGAGGTGACAAATGCCGTTAAAAACTGGAGTAGTGCGGTAATCGCAGGCACCGAGGGGGCTGCCGACAGCACTGAGTTTAAGGGAAAGGTTACCAACAATTGCATTATCGAAAAGGGTCAATTTACAGGCGAGGTTGTGAATGGTGGCAGTGGTACAATCAGGGGCGGTGCATTTAAGGGCAGTGTCACGAACAACTTAGGGGCGATTTTAGGCGGTGATTTCAGCCAAGCGACTCTGAGCGGTAGGCTTGTCATCACCTTTGACCCGAACAATGAAGATGATAGCAGCAGGAAGGAGGTGGATTGGAGTAAGGACGGAGAACCACTTATAGTTCCGACCCCCGAGCCAACCAAAGAGGGGCATACGTTTGAGGGCTGGTATTACGATAACAACGGCGTAAATACAAAATGGGATTTTGAAACGGATAAAGCCAAATATACCATGACCCTTACAGCGCAGTGGAAAGCGAATACAAGCAGTAGCGGTGGCGGCGGTGGCGGCGGCACGACCTACTACACGCTGACCTTTGAAACCAACGGCGGCGGCAGCATGCAGGCAATCCGCGCCGCTCGCGGCAAAACGCTTGACCTTTCCGCCTATACCCCGATGCGCGACGGCTATGACTTCGGCGGCTGGTATGCCGACAAGGATTTGACGCAGAGGATTACGGAAATCAAGCTGAGCGGCAGCAAAACGGTTTATGCAGACTGGAAAAAGAGAGAGCCGGACGAGCCGGATGCAGTGAAGAATCCCTTTGCGGATGTCAATGCAGGCGATTGGTTTTATCGGGATGTTTTGTTTAGCTATGAAAAGGGACTGATGTCCGGCATGGATGCGGCAGCCTTTGCGCCCTATGCGAACACCACCCGTGCGCAGATTGCGGTAATTTTCTACCGCATGGAGGGCAGCCCTGCTGTCGAGGGAGAAAACAGCTTTACCGATGTTGTGCGTGGCTCCGGTACGGCATGGTTTTATGATGCGGTGACATGGGCACAGCAAAACGGCATTATGGGCGGCTACGGCAACAGCAGCTTTGCCCCGAATGATCCGATTACCCGTGAACAGCTTGCGGCGATTTTCTATCGCTACGCGCAGTATAAGGGCTATGATACCACACAGGGCGGCATGGCAATTCGGGAGTTCGACGATTACGAGAGCATTTCCGATTATGCGATGGGCGCGATGGCGTGGGCGGTGAATACCGGCCTTGTAAAGGGCGACAGCAATCTCCTTTATCCGAAGGGCACTGCTACGCGTGCCGAGCTTGCGGCGCTGTTCCACCGCTTCGCTGAAAACGGAATGAAATAAGCAAACAAAAAGCAGAAGCTCCTGCGAAAAAGGAGTTTCTGCTTTTTTATTGGCGTTATACCTTCAAAACGAAATGGTTTTTATGAAAATCCAGCAGACCCTCATCCCGCATTTTCCCAAGCTCCAGAGAAAGTCCGCTGCGCTCCACCGCGAGGTAATCCGCAAGCTGCTGTCTGGAAAAGGGAATATCGAATTCATATTTTCCGAGCCGCTGTGCCTCTGCGGAAAAATAGGACATCAGCTTTGCGCGCGTTGTGCGCTGCCCCATGTGGGTCAGCTTTTCGCTGAAGCGAAGGTTTTTCTCCGCAAGCTCGCCAAGCAGATTTCGGATGATATGGCTATGATGCGTGCAGGCGGAGGAACACACATGCAGCACACGCTTTATGTTCAAATACAGCACCGTAACAGCCGTTTCTGCCACAACGCTTACATTCAGCACAGAGCCGGGCGCGCAGGCATAGGCGGCGGCAAAGGTCTGCCCCACCCCTGCCTTGGAAATGATGTTGCGGTTGCCCCAGATATCCTCCTGTATGATTAGAATACTGCCCGACAGCACAAGACCGATGGCATCTGCCGTATCCCCGATGCGCAGCAGCAGGGCATCCTTGGGAAAGCTTTCCTTTCTTGTTTCCAGACAGGAGAGCATTGCGGTCAGTTCCTCCTCGGAAACGCCCGAAAAAAGCTGAGAGGAACGGATGATGGGAAAAAATTCTTTCATAAAAACCCTCTTTTCGTTGAAAATTCAACCGACTTGTTGAATTTAGCATACTATAATGAAAACAAAAAAGCAAGGAGGTTTTTATTGTGAAAAGAAGAATCATTGAAATTGATCAAAATAAATGCAATGGCTGCGGTGCTTGTGCCGCCGCTTGTCACGAAGGCGCAATCGCTATGGTAAACGGGAAGGCGCAGCTGATGCGCGATGACTACTGCGATGGTCTGGGCGATTGCCTGCCTACCTGCCCCACTGCCGCGATTACCTTTGTGGAGCGCGAAGCGGCAGCGTATGATGAAAAGGCAGTGGAGGAAAATAAGCGTAGAAGGCTACAGGAAAAAATGCAGACAGAAGGGATGACACTCCCCTGTGGATGTCCGGGAAGCCGGTCCAGAACAATCGCACACGAAGAATCCGCCGCGGCTTGCAATACAGAGGCGGTCAGCCGCCTGTCTCAGTGGCCTGTGCAGATTAAGCTGGTTCCTGCACGCGCACCGTATTTTGACGGCGCAAAGCTGCTGATTGCCGCAGACTGCACCGCGTATGCCTATGCCGCCTTCCACGAAAAATTCATCAAGGGACATATCACCCTTGTGGGCTGTCCGAAGCTGGACAGTGTGGATTATTCCGAGAAGCTGACCGAAATCATTCGCGAGAATGATATCAAAAGCGTCACCATTGTCCGCATGGAGGTTCCCTGCTGCGGCGGTCTGGAATTTGCGGCAAAAACGGCATTACAGCAGAGTGGGAAATTTATTCCATGGCAGGTTGTGACCATCTCCACAGACGGCAGAATTCTGGATTAAAAAGAGGACAAAGAAGAAAGCGAGGGTTTCAAATGGGCAACAAAATGTTTTGTTTTCAGTGTGAGCAGACGGCAGGATGTACCGGCTGTATGGGAAATGCAGGCGTTTGCGGCAAAACCGCTGATGTGGCACAGCTGCAGGATGAGCTGACAGGGGCGCTGATTGGGCTTGCGCGCGCAACGGACAATGCCCCCGATGTGAATGACGGCACATGGCGGCTGATGATTGAGGGATTATTTACCACCGTTACAAATGTAAGCTTCAACGAAAAGACACTGCGCGAGCTGATTGACCGCGTACATGCGGAAAAGGCAAGGCTTGTGCCTGACTGTTCGGACTGTGCTGCTCCGTGCGGTCGCGCTGCCGATTACGATATGGCAAGGCTCTGGAATGCGCAGGAGGATATCCGCAGCCTGAAATCCCTGATTCTGTTCGGGGTGCGCGGCATGGCGGCCTATGCGCATCATGCGCTGGTGCTGGGCTATACCGATGATGCGGTGAACGATTTCTTCGCAAAGGCGCTTTTTGCTGTCGGCGAGGATTGGGGCATGGAGGAGCTGCTGCCCATCGTGATGGAGGTCGGTGAGAAAAACCTCAAGTGCATGGCGCTTCTGGATCAGGCAAATACCGAAAGCTATGGCACACCCACACCTGTTACCGTTCCGCTGACTGTGGAAAAGGGGCCGTTTATTGTGATTTCCGGTCACGATCTGCATGATCTCAAGCTGCTGCTGGAGCAGACCGAGGGGAAGGGTATCAATATTTATACCCATGGCGAAATGCTGCCTGCACATGGTTATCCCGAACTGAAAAAGTATGCGCATCTCAAGGGCAACTTCGGCACAGCATGGCAGAATCAGCAGAAGGAATTTGCAGAGCTGCCTGCGCCGGTGCTGTTTACCACCAACTGTCTGATGCCGCCGAAGGCAAGCTATGCCGACCGCGTATTCACCACAGAGGTGGTATCCTATCCCGAAATGACGCATATCGGCGCGGATAAGGACTTCACCCCTGTGATCGAAAAGGCGCTGGAGCTGGGCGGTTATGCCGAGGATAGAATGTTTACAGGCATCAATGGCGGCAATACAGTGATGACAGGCTTTGCCCGCGGTACTGTGCTTGGGGTGGCGGATAAAGTCATCGAGGCTGTGAAGGCCGGCGCAATCAGACATTTCTTCCTTGTTGCAGGCTGCGACGGGGCGCGTCCCGGGCGCAATTACTATACGGAGTTCGTAAAACAGACCCCTGCGGATACGGTTGTGCTGACGCTTGCCTGTGGCAAATACCGCTTCAATGACCTTGACCTTGGCACCATTGGCGGTCTGCCCCGTCTGATGGATATCGGGCAGTGCAATGATGCTTACAGTGCGATTCAGATTGCCGTTGCGCTTGCCGATGCATTCGGCTGCGGCGTGAATGATTTGCCGCTGTCCATGGTGCTTTCCTGGTATGAGCAGAAGGCGGTATGTATCCTGCTGACCCTGCTGTATTTGGGCATCAAGAACATTCGCCTTGGCCCGACCCTGCCGGCATTTGTTTCGCCCAATGTGCTGCAGTACCTTGTGGAGAATTTCGGGATTGCACCAATCACGACTCCGGAGGCGGATTTGAAGCAGCTGCTGCAGGAGGCTTAAATAAATAAGATATCTTTTATGAGAAGGCAGTCCCCTTGGATTGCCTTCTTTTTTATTGTAGTGCCTTTAAACGAAACAAAACCACCCTCTTACGAAAAAATATTACAAATTAGGATATTTTTTATAAATTAAGGTTGTAATAGAAATCC
>PPYE01456238.1_pt1 | contig 12020 bp, 7 predicted proteins | sample 1559881 | NCBI WGS metagenome assembly PPYE01 (sample SAMN08240022, study PRJNA423297) | Human gut metagenome, whole genome shotgun sequencing project.
GAAAAAAGCGTCGTCTCGGTGCCGACGCAGCCCGCCCCCAGCTCCGCCGCACAGCGCAGCCCCAAGCGGAACGTATCCAGCTGCGCCTTGCGCGCAGCCTCATCGGGCAGCGACGGCTCGATATAGCACCCCAGCACGGCGATATCAATGTGGTGTTCCCGGAAAGCCGCGCCGATCTCGCGCAGCAGGCCGTCCGTCACCTGCGCATAGCTCTCCACCCCGGCAATGGCCTTTGGAATGGCCAGCTGCGCCGCCTCGACGCCCTGGGCCGCCATTTTTTCCGCCAGCCGCACAGGCGGCAGGCACCCGAAATCATGCGCGCGGATACCGATCTTCATGATATTTCCTCCTTCGGTTGCAGCGCCCCCGCATAGCCGCAAAGGGCGGAGCCGTCAGTTCTTCTGCTGTTCTTTCCCATGCCCGCGTGAAAAGGCCAGGAAGGTGATGATGAACGCCGCCATGGCCAGCGGCAGCACATAGATGCTGACGCCGTAGCCCAGCGTATCCACAAGGCGGCCGAAGCCGACGTTGAACAGAATATCAAACAGCGACGCGACACTGATGATGGTGCCGGCCGCGCCCGCCACCTGCCCATGCGGAAAAAACAGGCGGATGCTCATGACCAGCGTGGGATACAGGATGGAAAGGAAAAAGCCGCTGGCCGCCCAAAGCGGCATTGCCGCCGCGCCGCCCACAACACCCGCGATGTACAGCACCGCAGAGAGCGAGCCGAAGACGCCCATGCTCTTGAGGACGCCCAGCCTGTCCACCAGCGGCGAAAGCACCAGACGGCCCAGCATCACGCCGCCGAAAAACACGGCCAGGTAGTTGGATGCTTTGGCCTGCTCCATTCCGAGGCCCGCGGTGGCGTAGGCCACCAGCCAGTTCATCACACCGTGCTCGGCGATGAAATAAAAACCGAACACAAAGACGAGCGGCAGCGCGGCCCTGTTTTTCAGCACGCCGGACTGACGCTTTGCCGGATGCGGGCCATCCGCCCGCGGGCCGGGCACCGTGCTGAACGCCAGCAGCAGCACCGCCGCGGCCCCCAGCGCCAGCAGCACTAGGTTCGTCTTGTGCCAGAAGCCGATATCCGTGGCATAACGCCCCAGCAGAGACTGGCTGCCGCTGGTGCCGATGCCCTGTGTAAAAAACAGAAGATTCACAAAAAACGCGGGCGACGACGCGAACAGCAGCGGCGTGACGAGATTCAGCGTCGTGTTCAGCAGCGTAGACGCGCCCATGGCGCAGAACATACCCGCCAGCAGCAGATAGTAATTATCTGTGAAGGCGAACACTGCCAGCGCCGCCATCCAGATGCCCGTCAGCGCCAGCAGCGCTTTTTTCTTTTCAAACCGTTCAATGACGTTGCCGCCCACCAGAAGGAACACCAGGTTGCCAATGTAGCTCACCGTGACGATGAGCCCCAATTGCGTGGCCGAAAGTGCAAAATGGCTGCTGAATACCGGCGAGAAAATACCGCGCAGGCTGTCGCTGGAGCCGAGCCCCACCATCAGCACAACAAAGGCCGCAAAGGTCAGGCGTGTGTGCTTCATACCCTACCCCTTCCGCGCGTCAGGCTTCTTCGCCCGCTTCCATCAGGAACAGCATGGCCATGGCCTGCCCGTAAGGCATCTGCCGCAGCGGGATCTGCTTGTAGAAATCCTTTGTCTCCCGGCCCATGGCGGTACCGTAGGACACCTGGTCCACAATGCCGTCCTCGCGGATGCATTTAAGAATGGGGGCGAGCGCCTTTTTGGCATTCTCCGCATAGGCGGCGTCCACAAGGCCCATATGCACGGCCTTCAGGATACCATAGCCGAAGCCGCTGGTGGCGCTGGCCTCCACGTAGGACGTGGGGTCGTCGATCAGCGTATGCCACATGCCGTTGCCGTCCTGGTACTTTGCCAGCGAGGCGATCTGATTTTCCAGCGCGTTCACAAGGATGCGGCGGGCAGGCTGCCCGACGGGCAGCATTTCCAGCAGCAGCGGGATGGCGATGGTGACCCAGCAGTTTCCGCGGCCCCAGAATGCGCCCGCGAAGTTGTGGTTGCCATGGAACGTAAACCCATGATACCACAACCCTGTTTTTTTGTCAGCCAGATATTTCGTATGCAGCAAAAATTGATAGACCGCTTCATCGGTGTAGTCCTGCCGGCCCAGGATACGGCCCATGTTGGCCAGCACCAGGACCGTCATGAACAGCGTGTCGTCCCACAGTTCGCCGTCGTTGAGTGTATCGGACGTGATGTGCTGAAAGCCGCCTTCCTTTGTTTTGGGAAGGCTGTCCATGACCCACTGGGCCCACTCTTTGCACACCGCGCCGTAAGTCTCGTCGCCGGTGTATTCATATAGATAGGACAACGCCAGGACGGGCGCCATGGTGTTGATGTTTTTGCCGGGCAGGCCGTCTGCGATGCGCGCGTCGTAATATTCCCGCAACGTCGCCAGATACCGCCCGTCTTTCGTGCGCTCGAACAGCTTCCACAGGCCGTACAGGCCCACGCCCTGCGTCCACTCCCAAAGCTGGTACTTTGAGATGTCGTCTCCCGCGAGATTGTTTTTCTCCATGTTTTTCAGGAAAATATCGTCCGGCTCGTACAGCACCTTTTTAAAGCTGCCGACGCACAGCTCCAGCTTGCGCGCTACCTCCTGCTCCTGCATGCACCAAAACTCCTTTGCTTTGTTGTATCCGCCCCGCTGCGGCGGACCTTCCTAACCTGTTTGATGTTTTTCCCGCGCCCGGAGCCGCTCTTCCGGCGGCGGTGCGCACACAGATTTTAGGCAGATAACCAGTATCCGCCCTGAAATACATCAAAAATATGGTCAACTTTACAGCATCAGTATAGCACAGGCAAAATAACAAAAACCACTTGCTTTTTGCCTTTATTCGCATTTCTATTTGCATTTTTTGCGTTTTGCGATATAATGGGGATGAAAACCGGCAGCCCGGCGGCCGCCGGCTCCCAAACGGGCCGCAGACAGCGCAAAAGGAGGCTCCGCGCATGTATTACAATGCACCGCTGCTTTACGAGCAGGCCTATTCCATTACCATCAACAACGCCGAAGCGCCGCTGTATTATTTTTTCGATTACGACGAGCGCTCTTACAACATCAATATGGAGTTCCAGCATTTCCATCAGTTTTACGAGGTGCACATCCTGCTGGACGGCAAGGCGTCTCATATCATCGAGGGCGATTATTACGCGCTGCAGCCCTATGATATCGTGTTTCTGCGCCCGGCGCTGCTGCACAAAACGGAATATCCCGTGGGCGCGCCGCGCAAGCGCCTGATCATCAATTTCGCCATTCCCGCGGACACGCCGTGCCTGGGCGGCATGCTGCGCCAGGCACTGGCACCCTTTGATGCGGAGGTTCCCATCTACCGCCTGGGCGATGCAGAGCGCGCCTCCGCCTTCGGCTACCTGAACGATATTTTCACGCTGGGCAAGCAGCCCCGCACGCCGCTGACAGAGCTTGCCATCCACAGCAAATTTGTGGAATTCCTGTGTGCCGTCGCACAGGCCTGCCCGCGCAACACCTATGTGCCCCAGGAATTCGACGATTCCATCACCCACAAGATCTACTCCATCACCAGCTATATCCACAGCAATTATGCGCAGGAGCTCTCGCTGGATTATATCTCCAAAAAATTTTTCATCAGCCCGTACTACCTGTCCCACCAGTTCAAAAGCGTCACGGGCTTCACGCTCATCAATTACATCCAGATGACGCGTGTGCGCAACGCCCAGCAGCTTTTGCTGTACACGGATATGAAAATCGCAGACATCACGGCGCACTGCGGCTTCACCAGCTTTTCCCAGTTCAACCGCGTGTTCAATAAATTCTGTCACACCTCTCCTTCCCAGTTCCGGCTGAACGGGAGCGCCGGCATCACGCCCGCCAACAATTACATCCAGCTTCCGGCGGAGTCCCGGGAGGCCTGACAAAACGGCATTCTTACACCAAAAGGCCCCGCCCGTCCGCAGCAGATGCGGACGGGCGGGGCCTTGTTCTGCACGGAAGCTTCACGCCGCGTATGCAGGGGTCATTCCGGCCGCAGCTCCACCACGGCGTTTTCCAGCCCGCGCGGCACTGTGACCTCCCACGCGCCGGGCGCGCGCTCGGTGCAGGGCAGCACTGTGCCGCCCAAAACGGCGCGCACGCGTGTGCCGGGGCACAGCGCCGCCAGCACCAGCGCATCCCGCGCGCAATCCCGGGTGGAAAGCTCCAGCGTGCAGGCCGTATAGTTCTTTGTAAAGGATGCGCGCTCCAGCCACACGTCAAAACCGCAGTTCACCGTGCCGGGCTGGAAATACGCGCACGCCCACAGATACACCGGACACGACAGCCCGCCGAACTGGTGGAACCAGCCTCCGCGCCCCGTGGCGATGTTGATCATTTCAAAGGTGTCGTAGCTGTCGTCCACCTCCCGCTTCCATGCCTCCAGCGCCGTGCGCGCGATGTCCCATGCGAACGCGCCCTCGCCCAGGTCCAGCATGGTTTTCCAGAAAAACCACTGGTGCGAGAACCACACCGCGCCGTTCCAATAGCCGTCATCCCGGTAATAAGACGCGGACATGTCCACGGCTGTGAGCCCAACGGGTGAGAACAGCTCCTTCGTGCTTTTCAGATGCGCCAGCGCCGTGCTTTGCTGCCGTGCCGTGCAGGCGCCCGCCACCAGCGGATAAACACCGTCCAGCCCCTTGTTTGCGTTCTCGCCCGCGTCCGTGCGCAGAAAGCCCTGCGGCCTTCCTGCGTCATCGTGCAGCACATAGCTGAAGTAGCCGCATTCCCCGTCCCAGGCGCACTGCAGCGCGGTGGAAAGCCGCTCGATGTCCCGCCCGCAGCGCTCCTCGTCCCGCACGAGCCCCAGGCGCCGCGCGCTCTGGCGCAGGATCTTCGCCGCGCGGATGACATGGGCGGTGAACAGGACGGGTGCGGCGCGGCCCGAAAGGCCCTTCGCATGCATCAGCACCTGTGCCGCATAGTCGTCCATTCCGCTGGCGTTGTAGAAATAATCGTAATTCGTCAGCAGGCCGCTTGCAAAGCGCGCGGTCGTGGAGCCTTCGCCCCGTCCGGCCAAAAATTCGTAATACCGCCGCATCGCCGGATACAGCCGCAGCAGCCCGGCCTTATCCTGCGCGCGCGCCAGCAGGTCCTGGTACAGGTAAAACTGCACCGGAACCAGCGAGCCGTGGTGCACAAAGGCAAAATCGCTGTTTTCCGGGCCGGAAAGATACTGCTCCAGCACGCGGCGGCCCAGCTCTGCGTCCGCCTGTGCCAGGCCCAGGCCGATGAAGCCGGAGTCCCATGTGTAGAAAGAATCCCACCGCTTTCCCGGCGTATAATGCGCCACCATTTCACCCCTGCGGTACAAAGGATAAACGACATTCGTCAGCGCGGCGGCGCGCAGGCACCGCACCGACAGCCGGTAGCGCCTGCCCGCCGGATTGAAGGCCGGCAGCTTTGCCCGGCGCTTGCCCGCGCGGAACACCTGCTCCAGTGCCTGCGGCGTGTCCGTCCGGGGCGTGGCCGAGAGCACGGCGTATTCTGTGTGGCAGGCCCCGGGCTGCAGGAACAGCCCGCTCACCAGCAGGTTTTGATACCAGCCCGGGTCACTGTGCTTGCGCCGGAACGAACCGGAAAACGGGTTCAGCACATCGTCGAAGGTATGGTCCGGGTTGGACAGGCGGGAGATGAGCGCATCCTCCAGACAGCCGGTCTCCAGCAGGCGCTCCCGCCGCCTTTCGCCGTATACGCGCACACAGAACGCTTCGTCCACGCCGGCATAGCGCAGGCGGTACTGCCCGTCCCTTTCCCGTTCCAATACGGGCCTGGCATCCGGCTCCTGTGTGTACACACCGACGGCAGCCGCCCGGGCGCGGGCCGTCACCGCAAAAAAGTCCGCCCTGCGGCGGTACGGTACGGTACCGCACCGTGAGCGCGGCATCCTCAAACCCGGGAACGGCGACGCGGTAGCCCACAGCGTCCCCGGCCTGCGCGCCAAAGGGACGCAGGCCCGCAAGGCGCGGCATGTGGGCGTGAGGCACGCGGTCGCCCAGGCCGTGGCCGTCTGTGAACGCCTCGTCGCGGAACTCACCTTTTTGGAGCGCGTCGGGCGCAAGGCCGTCCCACGGGCGCGGCTGCGCGTAAGTATAGGAAGCATAGTCCAGCGCATGCCAGCGGACCGCGCCCTCCGGCAGAACGGGCAGCGTCCGCCGCGCAGCCGGGTATTCCAGCGCGCAGAAATAGTTGAGCATACAATTTCGGGGCAGCTCTGTCCGGTTGTGGAACCGCGTGCGTACGCCCCACGCGTTTTCATCCAGGCGAAAAAACGCAATGCTCGCGTACAGCCTGTCCTTGGGCAGCAGCTCGCAGCGGTAGCTGTAAAACGAGCCGTCCGGCGCGGCCTGCCACGGATGATACCCACAGGGAAACGTGGTGTTGGGAACGGGTGCCGCACCGTTCACGCAGGTGGGGTGAACGACAAGATCGAACCGCGCGCCCGGCGCCTGCGCCCGCGGAACGATTTTGGAAAGGCCCAGATATTTTTTGGAATACGGCCCATACAGAGGGACGTTCGCGCCTGTTTCCATCACGCGTCCTCCCCGGTGTGGTACAGCGCCTCGGCCAGCATCAGGATGGCCATGGCCTGCCCGTATGTCATGGGACAGACGGGGATATCCTTATAAAACTGTGCGTCATTGCCCACAGGCGTGCCGTAGGAAACGCCGCCCACGATGCCCGCGGCATCCACGCGGGCCAGCACGGCCTGCACGGCGCGCAGGGCCGGCGCCTCATACTGCGCGGGCAAAAAGCCCAGACGGACGCCCTTGAGCATTCCGTAGGCAAACGCCGCCGTGGCCGAGCTTTCCTTATAAGACGCCGGGTCGTCCAAGATCGTATGCCACATGCCGTCCCCCGCCTGGCAGGCGCACAGCGCGTCCACCTGGGCGCGGAAGGTGTCGAGGAAATACTGCCGCAGCCCCGGCTCGATGGGGATAAGGCCGATCAGCTCCATGATGCCGCAGGTGTACCAGGAGTTTCCGCGTGCCCAATGCACACGGCCGTAGTTGTGGCGTCCCTTGAAGTCGTATCCATGGAAATACAGCCCGCAGCTTGTGTCATACAGATACTTGATGTGGACCAGGCACTGGCGCTTTGCTTCCTCCACATAGTCCTTGCGGCCGAACACCACGCCTGCTTTGGCCAGGAACAGCACCGTCATGAACAGTGTGTCGATAAGCATCTGGCTGTCGTTGGCGTCGCCGGTGATCATGTGCTGAAACGCGCCGTCGCCCGTGCGGATGAGCCCGTGCATCACCCACTCGGCCCAATCCCGGCACAGCGCGCCGTAGCGTTCGTCCTGTGTGTCCTCGTACACGCACAGCAGCGTGAGCATGGGGCAGGTCGTGTTGACGTTGCGCTCGGGCAGGCCCTCGGCCATGCGCGCGTCATACCAGCCGCACAGGAAATCGAACGTCCCGCGGTCTCCCGTCAGCTCATAATAATTGTAAAGGCCGTACAGGCCCACGCCCTGCGGCCATTCCCACAGGTTGATGTCGATGAGGCCAATGGGGTACTTTTCCTCAAAGCCCGTATTTTCCAGATGCATCATCGCGGCCGATACCTTTTTGAGCGCCGCGTGCAGGGTCTTCTGGTCCAGCATATTCTTTCCTCCTATGCCTGCGCATCCGCGGCAGGCTGTTGTTTTTCCCGCAGCTCCAGCACGCCGTACTGGTCGCTGCCGCCGTATTCCATTGCCGCGCCGTTCACCGAAAGGCGTTCGTTCCAGCCGCTGCGCAGCACTCCGTATACCGGGTCCTCAAAGCGGCAGGCAAGCCGCTGGGCGTCCACCTCCAGCGGCGCAGCCAGCATGGCCGTGATGAACGCCGCAAAGCTGGGGAATTCATCCGTCTGCGCGGCGCGCACCAGCCACACGCAGCGGCGGCCGGGCGCAATGAACTCACGCTCGGCGTTCGGGCCGAAGCGCTGGGCCGTGAGCCCGGCCGAGCAATAGACCGCACAGTAGGCGTCTCCCTCCTGCGCAAACACCCATGGGCCCTGTACGCGGCACAGATAAAATTCCATTGTGGGCAGATACAGATGCGTGAAATCCACCGGGTGTTCCGGCGCGATATCATAAAACACCGTGGCGAAGCCTTTGTACTGGTTGACACGGGGCAGCGTGCCGTTGCCCGCCCAATAGGACGGACGCCCCTTGCCGTACAGCGCCCGCTCACCCGGATGGCTGATCCAGAGCTGCGCCGTGGGTGTGAATGTGAGCTGCAGCGGATTTTCCTGATAGCCCGGCTTTCCGGGCCGGAAATCCGCCGCGCTTGTCATCAGATAGCCCGACGTTTTATAGGTATAAAGATCTACGTGCTTCTGATAACCATGCGTGGAGCGGCACACAAGCTCAAAACCCGGCTCTACATTGAAATAGGCCGCATAGCCCCGCGGCGGCTCGTAATCCGACAGGCAAAGGGAAACCACGCCCTTGCCCGCGTGGCCCGGAGTGCCGCAGCCATAGCCGATCCAGCTCATGAACGATGTGCAGTTGGACCAGTTTCCGAACTGCTCCTTGAGGTACGTGCGTCCGGAGGACCCTGCGAAAAAGCCTTTGCGGCTGTGTACGGCCAGCAGATAAAACACATAGTCCATGCCCCGTTTTGCCAGTGCCCGCAGCTCTCCGTCCTGCGTCCAGGCATAGAGGCTGGCCAGGCCCAGCAGGTCGATGGGCAGGTAAGCGCTGGAGTTCCATTCCGTAAAGCCCTCGTTTAAAAATCCCCGGAACCATTCCAGCAGCAGGCCCTTCGCTTTCTGCTGCATCTGTACGCCCGTCATGCCGCTGTTGGAAAAGGTCTCCGACGGATACAGCTCCCCGGCCAGCAGCTGACAGGTATGAAACATCAGCGCGTGGTTCTCACTGTAAAACCACATCACGTCGTCGCCCGGTTCATCCATCCAGTAACGGAAGTTCAGGATGCACGCCCGCATGGCGCGCTCCAGCTCCGGCGAGAGCAGGCCGGCGCCCTGTGCGCCCCAGGCCCGCAGGATATGCGGAAAATAAACGAGGTAAAAATCACTGCAGTCGCACCGGCGGTCTACAAAGCGCACCTGCGCGGCAATGAGGCGCTGCGCCTCGTCCGGGCTGCCGCCCGTTGCCAGCAGCGCCACGGCCCGGTTGGTGTTCTGCTCGCCGAAGCGCGCCAGGAATTCCAGCGCCTGCCGCTTGCGCCCGGCCACGGTGTCCGCCGCATGGGGCAGCAGAGCCGAGGCGTGCGTTTCCACGGTGATGGGGCGGGTGATGGCTATTCCCTCCACCACAGCGGTGGCCTGCAGCAGAAGAAATCCGAACGGGAACTCGGCGCAGTCCCCCAGGGACGCCCGTGTCTGCCCGGGGGCAAAATCCGCTGTGCGCGTGAACAGCACGCCCGCCTGCTCGTTTTCCTCCGTAGCGCCCTCCAGCGTTACATGCAGCGTCTGCTGGGCGAAAGGATTTTCACACCGCAGACTGACGGGGCCCGCCGCATAATGGTTGCGGCTGAAGCAAAGGCTGCGCATGGCCTGCTCGCCCTGCTCCAGCAGCGTAGGGTTCGCCGCGCCCACCGGCACGCGCTGCTCCGGCGGCGCATCCGTTCCCTGCCAGCACAAACGCAGCAGGAACGCCGCGTCCCGCTCGGCCAGGTCATCAAAAAACACCAGCACGCTGTTTCTGCCCTTGCGCAGCGTCAGCTCCAGCGGCGTATCCGCGGGGATGTTGCGGGTGAAGGGCGTAAATTCCAGCACCTTCTCGCCGTTCAGCCACACGGCTGCTCCGCCGCAGGTCGTAAAGAGGAACGGCGCGGGGCCGTCCTCGTCCGCCCAAAGCTCGGTATACGCCCAGGCGCGGATATGCGTGGGCGCGTCCCATCCGCCGGAGATGTCAAGGCTGATGTCGTCGAAGGGCCAGTACACGGCAAACGTCTGGGGCGACGCGCCGTCTCCAACGCGGCCGCCGGGCACCGGCTCGCATACAGGGGGCAGCGCGGCGGGGCGTGCCCGGCGCGCGCGTACGAATTCTGTCTTGCAGTGATTTTCATGAACGGAAAATCCCTTTTTCAGCCACAGGTTGATATCCCCGTGCAGCGTCACCGGTGTGAAATGCACGGGCGTCTGGGCAATGCCGCTGACGAGCCAGCGGTTGACGTATCGCCCCAGAAACAGCGGAAACTTTAAATATGCCACAGCCTATTCCTCCTCCAAAAGCGCATCCACTTCCATGCGCGTGATATGGGCCGCCATGCCGATGAGGCCGTCGTCCGCGCTGGCCGGACGGCGCACCCGCACCGGCGAGAGGCACAGCTCCTCCAGCCTGGCGTTCAGCGCGTCCAGAAGCGCGTCGCCCAGCAGCTCGGCTACCTCGCCGCCCAGCACCACGGTGCTGCAGTCCAGCACATGCGTCAGGTTGGCGATGCAAAGCGCCAGGGGCTTCGTCACCTGGGCCGCCATCTGCGCCAGAAGCGCGGGCGGGATCTGGCTGCGGCGGGAAAAACGGTCCAGGGCGAACTGCTGCTCCAGCACATGGTAACCGATGCGCTGCTCCAGGCAGCCCGCTGCGCGGGCCGTGCGCTTATAATCCTCTAAAAACACATTGTAGCCGATCTCGCCGCATTTGTTCGTTTCGCCCCGTCGCAGGCGGCCGTCCAGCATGACCCCCGCACCCACGCCCGTTCCCGCCGAAACATACACAAGGTCCCGCGCACGGCAAAGCTCATGCTCGCCCATGCACTGGGCGTTGGTGTCGTTTTCCACATAAACGGGCACGCCGAACTTCTGCGTCATCCCGTCCATCCACGGGCCGATCTCCACCGGCCCGAACACACCGATGGCGGGCGCGTAATCCAGCACGCGGCGCGCGGGGTCATACGTCCCGGGCAGCGTGACGCCCACGCCGATCAGCCGTGCAGGGTCTGCTCCGGCGGCGTGCAGCAGGCTGCTCACCAGCCCGTCGCGCACCTCGGCCAGAAACGCGCCGAAATCCTGCGCCGTGCGTGTTTTCTGCCTGTGGAGCACACGGCCGGAGATGTCCACCAGCCCCATGGAGAGAAACGAACCTTCCAGCGCGAACACCGCCGAAAATCGGCCCGGCCCGTTGATGGCCAGCAGCTGCGGCCGGCGTCCCACGCCGGCCGCACCCTCGCCGGCCTCCACCACAAGGCCCCGCTCCACAAGGTACGACACGATCTTGATGACGGTGGGCGGGCTGATGCCCGTTTCCTTGACGATCTGCGCTTTGGAAGTTGCTCCCCGTTCCCGGATAAAATCATATACGACATGGCGGTTCATGCCCTTCAGGTGCGCAGCGGTGTACTGCGGCTTTTCCATTCCGCATGTCTCCCTTCCCGTTTGCCGTGCGAAAACGCCCCGCCCATCCGGGCGGGGCGTTTTCAAACACGCTGCGGTATGACCGCTTCTTTTCTGCTTATTGGGCCCAGCCGGATTTCTCGGCCAGAGCGGCGGCGAAATCATTGAGGGCTTCCTCAGCCGTCATGTCGCCGTTCACCGCCTGCTTCAGAGCATCGCGGTACTCATTGTCCAGATAGTTTCTCCACATGGAGGATTCGTCCACGCTGAACAGGGTAGTCGTCTGGCCGACTTCCGCCTGCAGGACCGTGTAGTCCGCGGCAGCCTTCTCGTCGGCGGGCTGGTACGTCACGCCCGTCAGAGAGGACAGGCCCTTGTCCAGATCGAGGTAGTAAGAGAAGTTTTCCTCCTCATAGAACCACTTGATGAAGGAGAGCGCCAGATCTTTGTTGGCGGAGTTCTCGGGCACGGCCAGACCGGAGCCGCCCAGAATCGCGGAACCGCTCACAGAGCCGACCGGAGAAGGCATAACGCCCCATTCAAAGCCGGTGATGTCCGTGGTGAATGCATTGTAGTTCCAGGAACCGGAGAAGTACATGCCCACGTCGCCGTTCTTGAAGTAATCGCCGGGGTTGTCGGTGGAGCCGCCGGCCCAGATGGCCTTGGGC
>PPYE01541912.1_pt1 | contig 12020 bp, 9 predicted proteins | sample 1559881 | NCBI WGS metagenome assembly PPYE01 (sample SAMN08240022, study PRJNA423297) | Human gut metagenome, whole genome shotgun sequencing project.
TTCCGTTCATAATGATTCTTTTTTATGGTTAGTCCTCATCATTCTTGGGCAAGGCAGCCAGCGCGGCAGCGGCCGAAAGTATCTGAGGATTGATGGTATCTTCCACTACATGTCCGTCACGCAAGCGGATATTACGGCTGCTATACTGGGCTATTTCGGGATTGTGAGTGACAAAAATAAGTGTACGGCCTTCGGCGTGTAACTTTTGGAAAAGTACCAGAATTTCGAAAGAGGTACGGGTATCCAGATTACCGGTCGCTTCATCAGCCAAAATAACGGCAGGATTATTCACCAGAGCACGGGCAATGGCCACACGCTGCATCTGTCCGCCGGACATTTGGTTGGATTTATGTTCCAAACGGTCACCTAGCCCCACGGCTATCAGTGATTCAATGGCACGTTTCCGTCTTTCGGAAGCCGATACGGACGAGTTATACATCAAGGGCAACTCCACATTCTCTACGGCAGTCGTCTTAGGCAACAGATTATAGTTCTGAAATACAAAACCTATTTTACGGTTGCGCAACACAGCCCGCTGAGGTTTGCTCATGGTACGCACGGACACACCATCCAACAGGTATTCACCACTGGTAGGGGTATCAAGACATCCCAAAGTATTCAGCAGAGTGGACTTGCCGGAACCAGAAGTACCCATGATAGTGACAAACTCTCCTTCATAAATGGTAAAAGAGATGCCACGCAGAGCGTGGACGGTTTCATCGCCTACCTGGAAGTTCCGTTTTATATTTTGTAATTCGATTATCTTTTTCATATGATTTATTCTTTCAATGTAAACGGAAGCATTACCTTTTATTACTTGTTCTTTTTCTTATTGCTTCCCGGAGGGCCTGGCATGAACGGACTTCTCTCACCTTCTCCGGCAGACGGCTCTTCCATTCCAGGCATAGCACCTTTCACTACCGTTTCTGTCACTACCGGCGTATTTTCAGTGATGCCACTCACAATCTCTGTCTTGCTGCCATCAGTAATACCTATTTTCACAGGATGGGCGGTAAAGGTATTGTTATCCAGTGTCCACACTTTATGACTGCTCTGACAATCGTTTATCTTACGACCTCCCACTATGTCTTTGTTGGGAGTAAAGCGCAAAGCCTTGTTGGGAACGGTCAACACATTATCCTTGGTCAATGTATAAATGGTAGCGTTGGCGGTAAGACGCGGTTTCAGTTTCAAATATCTGTCCTTCTTCCACATCACGGCTGGTCACCACTCCATCGATAGGCGAGGTGATGGTTGCGTATGACAGGTTACGCTCAGCCTTTGCCAGAGCCGCCTTGCTTTGCTCCAATGCACTTTGGGCACGTTGGAAATTATAAACCGTTTCTTCATAGTCCATATCGCTGATTAATTGCTTCTCGTGCAGTTTACGGTTGCGGTCATATAATTTCTTTTGGTAATCGTACTCGGCCTCATTGCCGTCATAAGTGGCCTTTGCCGACTGAAGTTCACTTTGCAGTGTCACTTTATCCATCTCGGCTATCAATTCTCCTTTCTTTACCACAGAATTGTAATCCACATAAATCTTGTCAATAATACCAGATACCTGCGTACCCACTTCCACCTCTGTCACCGGCTCTATGGTCCCGGTAGCAGTAATGAAATTGCTGACATTACCTTTCGTTACGGTTTCCGTTGCGAAATCGACCGTACTTTTTCCCTCCGGTCCGCCAAGCATCCAGTAACCGCCTGCCACGACCACTACGGCTACCGCTGTAGTAAGAATCATTTTCTTCTTTTCCATAATATAATATGTATAGCGTTATGATTATAATTTTATATCCTGACCTGCATAGAAGTTCAGTAGAGTCCGATCCAAGATAGCCATATACTTGGCCTGAATACGTTGCTGCTGTGCACTGAGCAGGTTATTTTTCTCGGTAAGCAACTCTACGGTATTCTTCATTCCCAAGTTGAATTGCTCGCTGACCATCTCATAACTGGCCTGGCTACTTTTCAGCTTACTCTCAGCCGCCGCATATTGCTCTTGAGCATTAGTAGCGTCCAACCACAGACTTTCTATATTCTTATAGAGTTCCTTTTGCTTGTTTATCAAATCGAGTAGACTACTATCATATTGCAAACGTGCCTTCTGCACAGCACTTTTGTTCTGGCGATTATCAAAAATCGGAATGTTTATATTCAATCCTATCATATTATTCCAGCCATATTTCATTTGTTTGCTCCAGCTATTATCACTGGCACTGTTTGTCATACTCCCCGTAGATGCACTCAGACTGATGGTAGGGAGATAGCCGGCTTTAGCCACTGATATGTCCAATTTGGAATTCTCTATGCTCAACTTGCTGCTTTGAATTTCCGGACGTGATGCCAAAGCCTGCTGATAAACATCCTCCTGAGCAGGTAACGGTTGCAAAACATGTTCATCGGCGAATTCGGGAAGAACCAAATCCATTTCTTCCGTACCATCCAGCTCCAACAACTGCTTCAACTGCAATTTATAGTCACGCAAGGAACTTTCGGAGATCACCAACTGATATTTGTCACTGCCTACCTGTGATTCCAATTGTGCCAAATCGGCTTTTGAAATACTTCCTTTATGAAAGAGTTCTTTGCCCCTGTCGTATGTAGCTTGGCTCACCTGTAAGGTGTTCTGGTTAATTTTCACCGACTCGTCGGCATAAAGTATCTGGATGAATATTTGTGCAATCTGCTCTTGCAAAGAGTTTTCTGTTTCGGCTACGGTAAGCCCTGCAATCTGCTGACTCGTCTTCTTTTGTTTGATGGCATTCAACCGTTTGTTACCATTCCACAATGTCCATTGTGCATTCAGACCATAGTTTCCATTATAAGTGGTTTTACTGTCACTACTGATGATTTCCGTTCCGCTTACCGTGTTACTGGTTTCCTGATACGGACGGTTCGTCACATTCTGTCCTGTACTGAACGACAGACTGGGAAATAGTGCGGCTTTGGCGGTTTTCACGTCTACAGAACTCTCTTCCAGTGAGATTTTGTCCTGCTGCAATTGGATATTTTTCTCCAATGCATAGTCAATACAGTCGTCCAGCGTCCACTTTTTGGCCTCTTGCGCGGAAACCGAAGTGACCGCGACCCAAATCATTACGAAATATACTACTCGTTGTCTCATCCTTTTTACTATTTAATTTGTTTGTACAAAAGTAGAGGACTGTGATTTTTTTAGCAATAAATATAGATTTGTGGAATATTTCTATGGACAAAAACTTGCTTTTTACCGATAAAGTGTTTTTCTTTGTAATTATTACAACTTTAAGATAAATTTATGAATGATTCTTTGTTGACACGCATCTGGATATTCTATCGCGACGGCTTTCGCGAGATGACCTTGGGACGTACCCTTTGGACGATTATTCTTATCAAACTATTCATCATGTTCTTTATTCTAAAACTTTTCTTCTTTCCCTCCTTCCTTGGCGGGAAGACAACGGAAGAGAAGCAACAGTATGTAGGTGAGGAGTTAATAGAACGGGCAAATCCATAAACATTTAAATAAATCAGAAAGTTATGTTTGAAAACATTGACACTTCATTAATTGACTGGTCAAGAGCACAGTTCGCTCTAACGGCCATGTATCACTGGCTTTTCGTACCTCTCACTTTGGGATTAGCTGTGATAATGGGGCTCATGGAGACCTTTTATGTAACAACAGGTAAGGAATTCTGGAAGAACACAGCTAAATTCTGGATGAAACTGTTTGGAATCAATTTCGCCGTAGGTGTTGCCACCGGTCTGATTCTGGAATTCGAGTTCGGAACTAACTGGAGTAACTATTCCTGGTTTGTGGGCGATATCTTCGGAGCCCCACTGGCTATCGAAGGAATCCTGGCATTTTTTATGGAAGCCACTTTCATTGCCGTCATGTTCTTCGGCTGGAACAAAGTGAGCAAGCGTTTCCATCTGGCATCCACCTGGCTCACCGGACTGGGAGCAACGATCTCCGCTTGGTGGATTCTGGTCGCCAATGCCTGGATGCAATACCCCGTAGGGATGGCTTTCAATCCCGAAACAGTAAGAAATGAAATGGTGGACTTTGCAGCTGTCGCCCTCTCTCCCATGGCTATCGCCAAGTTCTTCCACACAGTGTTAAGCAGCTGGATACTGGGAGCCGTTTTTGTAGTAGGAATAAGTTGCTGGTATTTACTGCGCAACCGTCAGAAGGAGTTCGCTCTGAGCAGTATTAAAGTTGCTGCCGCCGTAGGTTTGTTCGCCTCTCTCGTCACTGCATGGACGGGGGATATTTCGGGAGTACAGGTAGCCAAAGTGCAACCTATGAAAATGGCTGCCGCTGAAGGATTGCATGATGGCGGAAACGGAGTACCCTTCACCATTGCAGGCGATTTGAAAATCCCCAAAATGCTTTCTATCCTTGCCACTCACGACATAGACGGTTATGTACCGGGTATCAACAATCTGCTGGAAGGTGGTTATCAGATGCCCGACGGTACAACGGCTTTATCGGCCGAAGAGAAAATTAAACGCGGACAGATTGCCATCGCCGCCCTGGATGCATTCCGCAAAGCGCATAAGGCAGGTGACGAAGCAAGTGCCGCAGCAGCTCGCAAGACATTGGACGAAAACGTAAAATATTTTGGTTACGGATATATCAAGGATCCTGCCCATCTGGTTCCTAATGTAGGACTTACTTTCTGGTCATTCCGGATCATGGTGGGGCTGGGAGGTTATTTCATCCTGTTCTTTATTATAGTACTGATTGTATCGAAAAAAGAGAAACTGGCTGATATGCGATGGTTGCAACGGGTGGCTTTGTGGACTATTCCACTAGCCTATATCGGCAGTCAGGCAGGCTGGGTGGTAGCCGAAGTGGGGCGCCAGCCATGGGCTATACAGGATATGTTGCCTATAGGAGCAGCCATCTCCAAATTGCAGACAGGTTCCGTACAGCTTACTTTCTTTATCTTCCTTCTATTGTTTACCGTTCTGCTCTTTGCTGAAATAGGTATCATGCTGAAGGCCATCAAGAAAGGACCGGAGGGAATTAAGAATTAAGGAATAAATGAAACAGGTGGAAATAATTCAGGCTGCGCAATAAATGGGCTACATACAGGAGATTAATTCCGCCATCAAGTCATTCTTTTTTTAGTTCAAGTTTCTCTAATTCTATTTTTCAATATTCAATTCTCAATTTTTAATTTAGAATATTATGGACTATATATTTCTACAAAATTATTGGTGGTTCCTAGTATCGTTACTGGGTGCTTTGTTGGTGTTCCTACTCTTTGTGCAGGGTGGCAACTCTTTGCTGTTCACGCTGGGACGCAATGACGAAGAACGTGCCTTGCTGGTAAACTCCACAGGACGCAAGTGGGAGTTTACTTTTACCACCCTTGTCACTTTCGGCGGCGCCTTCTTCGCTTCTTTCCCGCTGTTCTACAGTACCAGCTTTGGCGGTGCTTACTGGTTGTGGATGATTATTCTTTTCAGTTTCGTATTGCAAGCTGTTTCATACGAGTTCCAGTCCAAGCTGGGCAATCTGCTGGGCAAACATACTTACCAATGGTTTCTGGTTATAAATGGTATTGTAGGGCCTCTATTGCTGGGAGGTGCGGTAGCCACATTCTTTACCGGCTCCAATTTCCTGGTTAATAAAGGAAACATGGGTAATGAGCTGATGCCTGTCATCAGCAGTTGGGCAAACGGATGGCACGGACTGGATGCGCTGACCAATCCTTGGAATCTGGTCTTGGGATTTGCCGTATTCTTCCTGGCCCGCCTTTTGGGCAATCTTTATTTTATCAATAACATCCGGGATAAAGACTTAATCCCCCGCTGCCGCCGTCAGCTTATAACAGATGCTATTCCTTTCCTTATTCTATTTCTGGCATTTGTTATCCGTACTTTATTGGCTGATGGTTTCGCTGTAAATCCCGAGACAAAAGAAGTTTATATGGAACCTTACAAGTATTTCATCAATCTGATGGATATGCCTCTATTGCTGGTATTGTTCCTATCAGGCGTTGTCGGGGTACTTTGGGGTATCGGAAGGGCTGTCTTCAGCAAGACTGCGACCAATGGTATCTGGTTTACCGGAATAGGAGTTGTATTGACTGTATTAGCTTTATTGCTTTGTGCGGGATATAATAATACGGCTTATTACCCGTCCACAGCCGATCTACAAAGTTCGCTGACCTTGGCAAACAGTTGCTCCAGCGAATTTACCCTGCGCACCATGGCATACGTTTCCATTCTGGTACCTTTCGTTCTGGCCTATATTATTTATGCTTGGCGTGCCATAGACCGCAAGCCCATTACAGCAAAGGAACTGGAACAAGACGGACACGCTTATTAAAGAGTCTTAATGGATTATAGTGAAGGCATCCTGTTTTGCAAATAGCTGTAAACAGGATGCCTTTCTATGTTAAATAACATTGTTTCAACCTATAAAATGAAGAGAATATCTTGCAAATTTCCGAAATATCCGTACCTTTGCATTGTGTTTTTCATAGTATTAGATTTAAGGTTAACAAAGGTTGGAGCAAGGCGTTGCTCCTTTTTTTTTGTTCTCGCCCGTCACTAGAAAACAGGTATGCCGGGCTTCTATCAAGGGACGTCCCGTCATGCATATACGCACTGTTTTATTATAAGGATTGACGGACACCTCATACGGTTCCCCGGCGGTAAGAAGTTCCTGATGGTCGGGGAAAATGGATGATGTATGCCCGTCCTCTCCTATCCCTAATAATACAAAATCAAAAACAGGCACACCGTCCACGGTCGGAACGGTGGTCTTGACTATGGAAGAATACTGTTTGGCTTCTTCTTCGGGAGCGTTGTACAGGCGACGCATAAAAGTTATGGTCAATCATCTTATTCACTATTTATTACTTAGAGTTTGCTGTTTTAAATTTACTATCCACAGATGACGACTTACAATTTACAGTATAAATTGGAATGTGTCAGATTCTTGCACGGGTTTGTCCATTCGGAATGACTGCGGTTGATCAATACATCCGCTTCTTTCGGTCCCCATGTTCCTGCAGGATACCCATAAAGAGGAGTTTCGGGATGCTTCTTCCAATAATCCAGAATCTTATCAAAGTAAGTCCAGCTCTCGTCCACAGCATCGGAACGGGTAAAAAGTGTAGGATCACCCACCAGACTGTCTTCCAACAGGCGTACATACGCATCCCCCGTTTCCTGATCGTGCTGGTCATAGCTGAAGTCCATCTCCATGGTTCCCATATAGAAACCGGCACCAGGTTCTTTCATGGCTATGCGCTGAAGAATTCCCTCGTCGGGTTGAATACGGATAATCAGTTCCTCACCTTTGTAAAAGCCTTCCTTCATTTGGAACATCTGCATAGGAGCAGGTTTGAAATGAACCACAATTTCGGTCACCTTGGTAGGCATCTGCTTTCCGGTACGGATATAAAAAGGCACTCCCTGCCAACGCCAGTTATCCACATACAGACACATCGCCACGTAGGTATCTGTACGGGAATCAGGACGAACATTCTTTTCTTCACGATAACCGATACGGTCATCACCAGCAATATATTGTCCGCGGATAACATTATCACGGATATACTTATCAGTCAGCGGACGAAGGGATTGGTAGACCTTGATCACCTCGTTACGGAAACCATTCTTGTCAAACTTGGCCGGTGGTTCCATGGCAGTAATAGCAAGCAACTGCATCAAATGGTTCTGTACCATATCGCGCAGAGCTCCCGCCCCGTCATAATATCCTCCGCGAGTACCTATACCCATATTTTCCACCGCAGTGATTTCTACATAATCTATATAGTTACGGTTCCATATCGGTTCGTAAATAGTACTTCCAAAACGGGTCACCATAATATTCTGCACCGTTTCCTTGCCCAAAAAATGATCGATGCGGTAGATATCCTCTTCTTTAAAATAAGCGGCATAGATTTTATTTAGTTTCTGAGCGGAAGCCAGGTCGTATCCGAAAGGCTTCTCGACAATGATACGCTTTAATCCAGGCTTTTTCAACAAGCCCGCATCATGCAGACATTTCGGAATCAATTCATAAAGCAAGGGCGGAGTTGCCAGATAGAACAAATAGTTCCCATTATTCTCATATTGAGGCGAAAGCTCCTTCAAACGGTCATTCAACAGAAAATAAGTGGTTTCGTCAGCTGGGTCCATGGACTGGTAATGAACAGTAGAGAGAAAATCGTCCAATGTTTCCATTTCCTCTTTAGTAAGAAAACCGAATTTTATCAGTTCTTCTTTCAGATAGGCACGATAGGTCTCGTCCGTGTATGCAGTACGGGCACAGCCGATAATGGCAAAATGCTCGGGGAAGCGTTTCCCGTTATGTATCTTTATCAAGGCAGGCATCAGTTTGCGCCGGGTTAAATCACCGGATGCACCGAAGATGACCAAAAATAAACTATGTGGTAAACTCATGATTCTTTCTTTTAAAAATGAATGTATAATGCTTTGTGTTGCGACATATCAATAGTTGTCTTCCCAATGTTCGTGGAAAAATTCCCCCCGTGGACTGTCCACACGCTCGAATGCTCACTGGCAGTGCACATCAGAGCAAACCCTTGCGCATAGCCTATCAGACGAGCCACATATAAGGTACTTTCCAATCCGATCACCGTATCCTGATAATTATATACCGGATGATTCTCCACATGCATATAATGTTTGGACATCAGCACGCGCAAGTTCTTCTCTGCCGACAGATTACGGGCAAAAACCGCCTCGGCAATCACGTCCAGTGGTGTATTTAGTTGTAGGGAGTTAATGACACTCCAGCGACCCGTTCCTTTTTGTCCTGCAGCATCCAGAATGTTATCGAGCAAATAATCGCCTCCTTCTTCTTTATGACGCAGAATGGCCGAAGTAATCTCTATCAGGTAACTATGCAGACGTCCTTTGTCCCATTGTTCAAAAATATCCGCCATCTGTTCATTCTTCAACGCCAGCAGGTGCTTCATGGCGAAATAAGTTTCAGCAATCAGCTGCATATCCCCATATTCTATGCCATTATGCACCATTTTTACATAGTGGCCTGCGCCACCGGGACCTACCCACTCACAACACGGAGTACCATCCTCAGCTTTTGCCGCAATACTTTTCAGCATCGGCTGAATGACTGGCCATGCCTCTTGCGCACCACCGGGCATGATGGACGCTCCATGCAAAGCACCCTCCTCACCTCCTGAAATGCCGCAACCTACAAAGTACATTCCTTTATCATAAAGTTCCTTTACACGACGTTCCGTATCTTCATAATAAGAGTTGCCTCCGTCAATGAGGATATCACCCTTTTCCATCAAAGGAAACAGCTTGCCCGTCAGTTCATCGACAGCGGGACCCGCCTGTACCATCAAAAGGATGACACGCGGAGTTTTCAGTGCTTCGACAAAATCTGTCAGTTCATTACTGCCTATGATGCCTTTTCCTTTGGCGCGGTTGGCTATAAAGTGTTCCACTACATTTTCTTCTTTTCCAGGAACGGTACGGTTCCATACTACAACCTTCCATCCCTTGTTGGCAAGATTCAGAGCAAGGTTCTGCCCCATCACACCTAATCCGATTAATCCTATATCTGCCTTTTCCATAAATTATTCTTTTTATATTTAACAATTTGATAGGTTATTTGTTCAATAATTCTATCTTTGCAATTTGAATAATAACACATTATCATGAAGAGGTTAAAAATCGGCTTATTAGCCCGAATTATCATCGCCATCACATTGGGTATAGGATTCGGAAACGTTCTTCCCGGCGAATTGGTCAGAGTATTTGTGACTTTCAACGGAATCTTCAGCGAATTTTTGGGTTTCATCATTCCGCTGATTATTCTCGGGCTGGTCACTCCTGCCATTGCCGATATCGGTAAGGAGGCAGGAAAGATGCTGGTGATAACGACATTGGTAGCATACAGCGCCACGTTGTTCTCCGGTTTCCTGTCTTATTTCACCGGAGTGACTTTTTTCCCTTCCATGATTACTCCGGGAGCACCGATAGAACAAATCAGCGAGGCACATGATATTTCTCCATTCTTCACTGTAGCCATCCCCCCGGTGATGAATGTGATGACTTCCTTGATTTTAGCCTTCACACTAGGTCTGGGCATCGCACATCTGGATAGTACAGCGCTGAAAAACGTATGTAACGATTTCAAAGAAATCATAGTCAAAACCATCCAGACGGTGATTCTGCCCCTACTGCCTATCTATATATTCGGTATATTCCTGAATATGACCCATTCCGGACAGGTATATAACATTCTGATGGTATTTATCAAGATCATCGGAGTCATTTTCCTGCTTCACATCTTCCTATTGGTTTTTCAATATACCATTGCAGCGCTGTTTGTACATCGGAATCCGTTCAAACTACTGGGAAAGATGATGCCTGCCTATTTCACAGCATTGGGCACACAGTCATCGGCAGCCACCATTCCGGTGACTTTGCGACAGACTGTCAAGAATGGGGTCACGGAGGATATAGCCGGATTTGTCATTCCGCTATGTGCCACAATTCATCTGTCGGGAAGCACGTTGAAGATTGTTGCTTGCGCACTGGCACTGATGATTATGCAAGGAATGCCCTTTGATTTCCCCATGTTTGCAGGATTCATCTTTATGCTGGGAATCACGATGGTAGCTGCACCGGGAGTACCGGGAGGAGCCATCATGGCTGCATTGGGGATCCTGTCTTCCATGCTGGGATTCGGAGAAAGTGAACAGGCTTTGATGATAGCACTTTACATTGCCATGGATAGTTTCGGTACTGCTTGTAATGTGACGGGCGATGGGGCTATCGCATTGATTATTGATAAGTTTTTCGGAAAGAAAAATCTCCGGTCCATACAATAAACAGGAAAAATATTCCCGAATCAGATAAAGTCAGGAAACTCTGTAACCCATTCATGAAAAGTTGCCAGGCTGATTTATGACGTGTATGATAGAAAAGGTAACGGCTTTAATTCTGATAAAAGAAAGACATTTTCATGATAAATAGCAGGCAGGCAACAAGTTGCCTGCCGATTCTTCATAACAAACAAAAAAGGAAAGCATGAGCTAGAATACAGGCATCTGCCAAATGAATCCCACTGACACACGATGGGTACTGAAATTATCCTCACCCAACGCCTTTGCACGATCGGTATATTTATAGGAACGCCCCACGTATGCCAGGAAGAAGTGCAGATTGCTCTCCATCGGATAAAATTCTATACCTCCTGCATATCCCCATGCCGTGCGATATTTCCCTTTTTCCACTTCATCACTTGCCTTATAAACGGAAGCAGTTTCATACATTCCTTTTGCAAACAAGTTCCACTTTGGGGCAAAACGATAATTCACATGCAACACATAGGACATATATTCGGCATTAAAAGCATTGTGTGCCTGATTATCAGTTCCTACGATGTTAGTTATAATCCCTTTACGGTCTACTCCTTCACGAGAATACATCCAGTCAAAATAGGCATGCCATTTAGGGCTGAAATTAAATTCATTACCCAAAGCGTAATAATACATCTTTTCGCCCTTCGTTTCGTTCATAACAGAGGCAGACCAACGGGTTTTGAAAACATCCAGGAAATTTCCGTTCCAGTTCAAGGTATAAACTAACGGCAGTTTGGTACGTTCCAAATCCCCATACATCTCCTCGGACGGTCCGTTCCGACTGTTCAATACCTGAAATTGTATCTGCTGATAAGGATTATAGTTGTATGCCACATTCAAACCGGTCATGAAGTTACTCATGTGCTCTATCATGTCACTATATTCGTAAATATCAATCGGATTCAAATCAAATTCTATACCACCATACGAGACACATTGCTTTCCGGCAAAAAATGAGAACTTATTTAATTTGATGCCTACTCCTGCCCAATCTATGCTGGTAGGTACATTATCTATATTGCCGGAACCATCGTTACCCCGATTCAGACGCTGACGGTAACGGTAACTCAACCAATCATTGATATCTCCCTTCATTTCGATACGGAGCTGCTTCATTTCGAATGCGCCCTGATCAAATCCGGA
>PPYE01586650.1_pt1 | contig 12019 bp, 9 predicted proteins | sample 1559881 | NCBI WGS metagenome assembly PPYE01 (sample SAMN08240022, study PRJNA423297) | Human gut metagenome, whole genome shotgun sequencing project.
GCCTGGTTGTCGCCGGTGGATATGCTCAGATAGATGCTGCCGGGCAGGGTTTCCGTCTTAAAACGGGTAATTCCCACCAGCATAAGGGTGGCTCCGAACTCCCCCAGGGCCCTGGACCAGGTCAGGATAAAGGTGCTTACAAGGCTTCTGCGGCAAAGGGGAAGAAGAATGGTCAGAAAACATCTCCAGGGGGAAGCCCCCAGGGTCAGGGCAATGAATTCCATCCGCTGGTCGGATGCCTCAAAGGCAGTGCGGATGAGCCGGATGGCATAGGGGAGGTTGACCAGGATGTGGGCCATGACAATGCCCGCGGGAGAAAACACCACCTTAAAGCCCTGTTCCTTCAGCCATTTGCCGGCCGGTGATGAAAACATGATAAGAAGGCTGAGCCCGAGAAGCAGGTAGGGCAGGGACAAAGTCAGTTCGATGATGATGCCCGACAGCTCCTTAAAGGGCATGGAGGTCCGGGTCAGGGCATATGCGGTGGGAAGTGCCAGGGCCATCACAATAAGGGTGGAGAGACTGGCGGTGGCTGCGCTGAGACGCAGGGCAAAGAGCACTTCCTTCTGGCGGATGGTTCCGGCAAAGGCGGGAATCCCTCCGGCTGCAATCGCGCAGACCGCGCTGCCGATGAAAAAAATCACCAGCAGCGCCACAGCGACCGTCATGGCTGAGAACAGGTCTGTTCCCCTATGCTTCCTATGCCTATTCTGCAATCTCATATCCATACTTCAACCATATTTCCTGTACGTCCCCAGAATTTAAATAGTCCAGAAATGCCTGTCTGGCATCGTGATCCGCGGAGCAGCTTAAGGAAGCCGCGGGGATGGTTTTTATGTAATCTTCCAAACCGCTGTTATCTACAATTTCCACGCCCTGAGCGTCGCAGTTTTCCTTCCAGATAATGGCTGCGTCAGCCTCTCCCGCGGCAATGGCGGTAGCCATCTGGGGAGCCGTGGCAGTGGATGCCTCTATCTGTACCTTGTCAAAGATACCTGCATCGGTCAGGGCCTTTTTGGCAATCTTACCAATGGGAGTGGAGTCTATATCGCCGATGATAAGGGACACACCCTCTTCTGCCAAACCGGCCAGGGAAGTAATGTTTTTCGGGTTGCCGCTCTGAACTGCCAGCACAGGTATATGTTTTACCAGTGCCTTGCTTTCGGATACATAGGACTCAACTGGTTTCAGCTCCTCGGCTGAACCGGCTATGAACATGTCGCCTTCTTCCGAGGTGGTAATCTGGGACTGGATTTGGCCGGCATTGGCATATGTCACGTTCATTTCGCAGCCGGTAGCAGCTTTAAAGCTGTCGGCAATTTCCTGGAACGGCTTTGTCATGCCGGCCCCGCAGTAGATCATCAGGGTATGGCCTGTCAGGTCTGGGGTGTCCGCGGCTGATTTGCCGGCTTCGCCATCCTCCGGGGCTGATTCCTGTGTCTGCTGCGGGGCAGAGGACCCGGCGGTGCCGGAGGATGCGGCGCCGCAGCCTGTGATAAGGGCAGCGCCTATGGCGCCTGCCAGTAAAATCCCCAATACATTTCTTTTCATAATACGTCTCCTCCATCTGGATAATTATAGTAAACTTATCATATAATGGAAAAGCGTTATTGTCAAGAAAATATAACGGTTAATATTTCCCGCTGACCGGGATTTCTGTTTATTGTTCAGTGCTTTTTTGTATGTCTCCATGTTCAAGCCGGAAGACCACATCCCCTGTATGGCTTATAAAGGTACGGTCGTGGCTGATGGCCAGCAATGTCCCGTCGTAGCTCTCCAGCAGATGTTCCAGGCCCTCCATGGTATACACATCCATGTGGTTGGTGGGTTCGTCCATTATCATGAAGTTGCAGCCCGATACCAGAACCTTGGCCAGGGCGGTCTTGACCTTTTCTCCTCCTGATAGTACACTGACCGGTTTAAACATATCGTCCTTTGTCATATAGAGATTGGACAGGACGGCCCGGCAGATATGCTGGGGATAGGCCGCATCCTCCGACACATTTTCCAGCACGGTTTTCTCCGGGTCCAGGGTGTCCAGGTCCTGGGAAAAATAGGCGACCTTTGCTTCGGAGGTAATAAAGGTTTCGGGTGCCCTGTCTATCAGGGCTTTGATTAGTGTGGACTTTCCGGCCCCGTTGTTGCCGGTGATAAAGGTCCGCCTGCCAGCCTCTATTTCCAGGCTCACGTTATCCAGGACAATGCGCTCCCCGTAACTCACGGTGAGATGCCGGATGGCGGCCGCATTTTTTGCCCTTATTCTCCCTGCATCCGGCAGTTTCATGGACACCTGGGGCAGCTCATCCGGGCGTTCCTTTTTCTCCAAGTGCTCCAGACGGCTCATGACAGCGGTTTTGTTGCTTTGGACATGACCCTGCTGAACCGCGGCCACGCCTTTGTAGAGCCTCCACTCGCTGCTGCCCATGCGTTTGGGCGGCTTTGTCATTGTCTGGCCCTTTCTCTGCAATGCATCGGTAGTTCTCTCCAGCCGCTTTTTCTCCTTCTGGTACTGCTGGTATTCAAACTCCTGGAAGCCCCGTTCCCGTTCCTTTTGGGCGGTCCAGTCGGAGTAATTTCCGTCAAAAACGCGGATGTTTCCCTTGTCCAGTTCCCATATCTGATTGCAGACCCGGTCTAAAAGGGTCCTGTCATGGGATATCATCAGGATGGCGCCTCTGTATCCCTTCATCATCTTCTCTAAAAGCTCCACGCCTTCCATATCCAGATTGGTGGTGGGCTCATCGGCAAAGAGAAGGGGCGCCTGGCTGGAAAATGCTGCCCCAATGGCGCGCCTGGTCTTCTCACCCCCGCTTTTTACCGCGCTGTCGCGCAGCTTTAATTGGCTTAAAAGCCTGGCCTCGGGTTCATCCTCTGTTTCCCCGGTCTGGAGGATCTCAGCAATGGGACAATACCGTTTTACCACGCCCTCGTCGCAGGCGATTCTCCCGGATAGGACGCCTAAAAGGGTGGATTTTCCGGCCCCGTTGCGTCCGATGAGTCCAATCCTGTCCCCGTCCCGGATTTCCAGTTTTTCAATATCCAGCACGGTCTGGATTCCATATTCTTTTTTAACATTCAGTGCATTTAACAACATAAAAAAATCCCTCCTAAACGCACTTCGTTCAGAAGGGATATAAACCTGGCCAGTTGTAGGCAGAAGGAGCGGGAACGTACAGGTCAGGAGCAGCTTACGCGCGCCTGCCGGGACATGCCTGTCCGCTGCAGCGGATGCATATGGATAGACAGATGCACCCCGTTATATAAAAATATGGCCTTATGGAATATGATTCCCTGTATGACTGAACGAAATGACAAAGACACACAAATTCTGCCCGGCTTTCTATTGCCAGGAAAGAGAGTGTGTAAATCATCTGCTGCTGTTCAATCATCTAATAATCATATTTCAGTTAGCCACCTTTCTCTTTACTATATTGTACTTATATCGTGTATTGCAGTCCTCAGACCAATTCTGATTATAGGGGATGGGAAATATAATGTCAAGGTGGAAAAAATTATTTTATCTGCATATTTTGTCCGCAGCCGAGTACGGGCTGAGGTTTGGGCTGAGGTCTGGGCGCTCAGGGCCTGCGGCCTCCATTTTGATGCCTGCATTTATAAAATAATCATTAAAACCCTGTCTGTACATTGCTTTCCCATGAGAATTAGGTTATAGTTACTCTCGGATGAATGATCCGCGGCTGCCTGAGAAATATACCTGGCAGCAGGCCGGATAATGGGGAAAGGATTGTTTGCAGATGAATAAAGTCAGAGAAAAATTACAGCGTTTCATGATAGGAAGATATGGTATGGACCAGCTTGGCCAGTTTATAATGTATGCCGTGCTTGTGCTGATTTTCCTGAACGTTGTTGTTAGGGTGAGGATATTGTCCTCATTCCTGTATATCCTGGAGCTGGCAGGCTTTTTCTTGCTGTACTTCCGGATGTTTTCAAAAAATGTGGGTAAACGCTACCAGGAGAATCAGGTTTATCTGCGCCTGCGGTTTTATGTGACGGAATATTTCAGGAAAATCAAATTCCGTTTCACGGAGGGCCGGAAATACCGCATCTTTAAGTGCCCTGACTGCGGACAGAAGGTGCGCATACCCAGGGGGCACGGGAAGGTCAGCGTTCACTGTCCGAAGTGCGGGACGGATTTTATAAAGAGGAGCTGACGGTTGCAGCACCAAACCGTTATATACCATTGAATTACAAAAAAGCGCGTCTGAATGTGGCAGCAATGCATGTTCAGGCGCGCTTTATTTATTTTATCTGATCAGGAAGGCAGGAATGCTCCGTAATGGCCGGAGATATAGCGGGAAGCCCCCTGCCAGTCCCTTTCCTCAAGGAAATGATGGGGAATCAGACTGCTTCCAAGGCCGGCACCGATAAAGCCATGCTCAAAGAAAGTGTGGAGATTATCTCCGCGGACTCCACCTACCGCCACATAATCCGTATCCTCAAAGGGGCCCTTCAGGCTCTTGATATAGCTAAGGGGAAGATCACCGGCAGGAAACAATTTCATTATACGATAGTTATATTTAATACATAGTGCCACATCAGATGGTGTCATGACTCCGGGAAGCAAATCCAAATCCTTTTTTCTGAAATAACGCAGTATAGATTCGTCAACAGATGGCGTCAGAAAAAACTGCGCCCCTGCCTGCAAGGCTGAATCAATACGCTCTATGGTAGTGGCAGTACCGGCTCCAACTGTAACGGACTCTTTGAAATGTTCTTTTAATGCTAAAATCTGTCCCGCTCCGTCTGGGGTATTCATTGCCACTTCAAAAACGCTGATTCCGCCCCGGAGAATACTTTCAGCATAAGGAATCAGTAAATCTTCCGGGAGATTTCTGAGTATGGCGATAACAGGACATTGATTAAGAATATGTTTCATAGACTGGCCTCCTTTGTGTTATCTTGTAATGGGTGATATATGATTTTGAATATCAATCAGTTCTTTTTTTGTCGGCAGCCCCTCTATATCACCTTGGACCTGTGTGCACAGCGCACCGGTAATCCCGCCTCTCTGGCCGCAGTCCTCCAATGGCCTTCCATCCAGAATGCCGGACAAAAATCCTGCATTAAATGCATCGCCTGCCCCCACCGGGTCAATACAGATACAGGGATGGGGAGGAATATAACAGTCTTCATTTATTGAATATACATAGGCTCCGGCGCTGCCGTTTTTTAGGGCCAGATAGTCTGTGCAGCCTGATGTGAAAATAATATCTCTTAATGTTTGGGGAGTCCGCTCTCCGTATAACAGATGTCCTTCATCCAAGCCCATGAATACAATATTTGACTGGGAAATGAATTCTTTTATCAAATCCCGGTAATCCTCCTGTTTCCAGAGTTTCATACGTATGTTAGGGTCAAAGCTAATCCGTACATTCAATGACCGGGCCAGCTCGAATACCCTGCGGGTCAAGCGCAGGCAGGATGGGCTCAGAACAGGAGTAATTCCTGTCATATGAACAATTCCCACATCCTCAAATGATTTTTCTGATATAAGAGTTTCATTCATTTGCGAAGCCGCTGAACCGGAACGGTAATAGAATATCTCTGTTTCCGATGAGGGGTTAAAGCGTTTGGCCATCAGACCGGTTGGGGCATGGGCATCCAGCCTGACATGAGAAACAGACACACCTTCTGCACGTATTCGTGATAAAAGAAATCGTCCAAATTCATCATCACCCACACAGCTAAGCCATTCTGTCTGATGCCCAAGCTTGCTAAGACCGATGGCTGTATTGCTTTCGGCGCCGGCAAAGCAAAGACGGAAGTGATTGATATACTGATAGGGACCGGTTTCAGAGGGAACCATGACAGCCATGGTTTCACCGATTGTCAGAACTTTTGGCATATATTTACCTCCCGATGTTTATTCCATAGGACGGGGTCGGATAAAGGCAGACCCCGCTATAGCCGAATTTATGAGAAAGCCCGAGTGCGGAACTGGTAATGAGCTGGCTGAAAAAGCTCAGGCGCTCGTCAGTTATGGAAGTATAAATAGCTGAAATACTGATGGCTCCCATGCAATCCCCGGATTGGTTAAGAATCGGAGCACCAACGCAGAATACCGCTTCATTATCTTCTCTGTTATCAATGGAATACCCCCGCTGTCTGATTTGTTCCAAATCTTTCATCAGTTCATCGAAGGTGGTTTTTGTATTACTGGTTTTCGCGGTCAGCCTTCCTCCGCCTGTAATCTGGCGTATTTTTTCTATTGGAAGGGTTGCCAGAATCGCTTTCCCCAAACCGGTACTGTACATATCATTTCTATCTCCAATCACACATGTGGTTCTGGTAGGGGAACTGCCTTCCTCTTTATCGAGATATACAATCATCCCGTTATTTTCCACTGCAAGAAAGGTGGTCTCCCCGGTCTGAAGGCTCAGCTGTTTCAGGACAGGCCGTGCCTGGGTATGTATATCGGTCCTGCTCAGGTAGGTGCTCCCTATTTCAAAACAGTGTACATCTAAAGAAAAACATTTGGTATCTTCATCCATCTGAACCATTTCTTTATGCACCAGCGTATGGATGATATCAAATACGCTGCTTTTAGGAATGCCTAAATCTTTGCTTATTGCAGACAGAGTGACCGGTTTTTTACTATGTGACAGATAATCCAGTATATCGATCGATCTTAAAACTGCTTTATTTAATTTTTCTTTTTCCATAAAATAATACTTCTCCTTGTTCGGTATTTTAATCAGTATCCGATATTACGAACAATCTTATGGTACAATTGTAGCATAATTACAAATAAGACGTCAATATTAAAAGTGATAAATGTTTAATATTACTGTGAAAAATAAAATACTGAGGTAAATTACGAAAAGTACAATAATGTTTATTATACTAAATTTCTAAAAATCGTTCGTAATACCGGACAATAAAGGTTTAAAGTAAAACTCCTTGAAGAGGACCAGGGAGCAATTCTGCCTGGCAGATCAGATTGACCTGGAAAGGAAAAGTGTGGAAAATTCAGGGTGGTTTTATATCCTAAGGCTTCTCCGACAACAACCGTATGGAGGTGGCATATTCAGACGGAGTCATAGTAGTAATCTGCTTGAACTGCCGTGAAAAATAGTGGATGGAGTTGTATCCCAGGCGGTCTGCAATCTGGGTGAAATTTAGCTGGTTGTCACGTATCATTTGTTTGGCAGTGTCAATTTTCATCATGGAAAAGAATTCTATGACCCCGCAGCCTTTTGTGTCCCGGAACAGCTTTTGCAGCTGGGAGCTCCTGGTAAGGGTCATCCAGTCTTCCGCTGAATGTGTTTCTGGCCTCCACGATGATCTGGGCCAGGAGCTCTTTTTCCGTATCCTGGACCGACATGAGCTGATCCTCAAATGACTTTATGGCAGGGGAATGGCACTCGAACCCAATGACCACCAGGCTTGGAGAGACTTTTCCGTTGGTCAGTACGTTGTGGAACTCATTGGGCTTGTGAAACAGAATATTCCCTTTCTTCAGGGTCAGACGCCGGTCTCCTGCCAACGCATCAATTTCACCTCGGTCCACGCATACCAATTCCCAGAAGTCATGGCTTTCCCCGGGAAAGGAGAAGTCACTCATATACTGGAAATAGTGGACGGAGATAATCCGGTTGATGGTAACGCTGTCCTCCAGAACTACACTTTTATAGGCCATGTAATCTTTCCTCCCGTACTGTCTTTTTCTGAAACTGTCTTATCTTCTTGAATTATATCACAGGAATGAATTCCGCAGAATACAATCATGCAAATAAAATGATAGAATGTGCAAATAAAATCCCTTCCGCTGTCTTGTTACAAAAAAAGCGATCCGCTATACTTTATTTAAACGAAATCAAAAGTTATGGGCTCATGGAATAGAGTCAATATAAAGATAAGAGGGAGGATACAGACATGTCCAAGACAAGAGGAAGGGTTACACTTCCCAGTGAATCCGGGTTTTTGAAGGAGACAAGGGAGTTGATGGAGCGCTGGGGCGCTGATGCCATCCGCGACAGTGACGGGACAAAGCTGGATAAGGATGTCAAGTCTCTGGATGCGGAAATTTATACCACCTATTTTGTGGCAAGAGGTCACAATGAATTTGCAGTTAAGCATATGGAGGAATGCCAGCAGCTCTACCTTATGTCCCGGCGTTTTACAGCAGTGGGAAACCATCTGGAGATGGACTTTATGGAAGGATATTTTGGCCAGCAGGTGGTACCGGACTGTTACCATGACCCTAAGAAATGGTGGGAGGTCATGGACCGCACCACAGGCCAGGCAGTCCCCGCCTCCAGGTGGGAGCTGACAGGGGCGTCCATGCCGGAAGGTTTTGGCGATGGCAGTGAGTTTAAGGGTGTGTTTGAAGGGGCCGGGAACACTGCAGACGCCGGGAATGCCGCAGAAACCAAAAAAACAGAAGCTGTTTCCGCCACCATGCGCGTAGTGCTGGAGCACGCGTCGCCTTTTCACGAATATACGGTATCCTTCCTGGCATACGCGGTGTGGGATCCTACCCAGATGTACAATCACATAACGAATAACTGGGGGGATAAACCCCATGAGATTCCCTTTGATGTGCGCCAGGAGGCTTCAGGCCTGTTTGCAAGGGAGTACCTGGTACAGTGGTTAAAGGATAACCCGGATACGGATGTTGTGCGCTTCACCACATTTTTTTACCATTTCACGCTGGTGTTCGGAAGCGACGCAAAGGAAAAATTCGTGGACTGGTTCGGATACGGAGCAACCGTCAGTGTGAAGGCGCTGGAGGAATTCCAGGCCGAATACGGCTACGCCCTCAGACCTGAGGACATTGTGGACAATGGGTACTATAATTCTTCCTTCCGGGTTCCCACCAGACAGTACAGGGATTATATGGATTTTATCCAGCGCTTTGTGGCGGAAAAAGCCAGGGAGCTGGTGGAGCTGGTCCATCAGGCAGGGCGTAAGGCCATGATGTTTTTAGGCGACAACTGGATTGGCACCGAGCCTTACGGCGCTTATTTCCCGGAAATCGGCCTGGACGCCGTGGTGGGAAGCGTGGGAGGCGGGGCAACGCTGCGCCTTATCTCGGATATTCCGGGGGTGAGCTATACGGAGGGCCGTTTCCTTCCCTATTTTTTCCCTGACACATTTTATGAGGGAAATGACCCTGTTCCTGAGGCGGTGGAAAACTGGATTTGCGCCCGAAGAGCTCTGATGCGCAAACCGGTTGACCGTATCGGGTATGGCGGATATCTGAGCCTGGCCTATAAATTTCCTGGCTTTGTGGATTACATTGAGAAGGTTGCCGAAGAATTCAGGGAAATTTATGGAAATATCGGAGGAAGCAGGCCTTTTTGCGGGCTGAAGGCAGCTGTGTTGAACTGCTGGGGAAAGCTGCGCTCCTGGCAGCCCTACATGGTAGCCCATGCCCTGTGGTATAAGCAGACCTACACTTATTTCGGCATTCTGGAGGCACTGAGCGGGGCAGGTGTGGATGTGGTATTTATGAGCTTTGACGATATACGAAGTTCAGGCATACCTGAGGATGTGGATGTGATCATCAATGCAGGTGATGCGGGCACGGCCTGGTCCGGCGGGGATGAGTGGCTGGATGAGCAGATTGTCACGGCAGTGAGGCGGTTTGTCTGGGAAGGCGGCGGCTTTGTGGGAGTGGGCGAGCCCAGCGCCGTGCAGCGGGGCGGACGGTATTTCCAGCTGGCAGATGTGCTGGGGGTGGATAAAGAGCAGGGCTTCACTCTGTCCACGGACAAGTATGATGTAACACAGGCGGACAGCCACTTTATCACACAGGACGTTCCAAGGGATGAATCAGGAAGGCTGGTTCTGGATTTTGGCGAAGGGATGAAAAATGTGTATGCCTTGGGAACGGATACAGAGATTGGGGAATATTCAGACCATGAGGTCCATCTCAGCGCCCATCCATATGGAAGGGGACGGGGCGTGTACCTTGCGGGTCTTCCTTACAGCCATGAGAACACCAGGCTTCTCATAAGAAGCATGTATTATGCGGCCTGCAAAGAGGGGGAAATGAAGAAGTGGTTTTCGGATAATCTGTTCTGCGAGGTACACGGATATCCGGCGGCGGGGAAATATGCGGTGGTCAATAATACCAGCCGCGGGCAGTCCACGGTGGTTTATGACGGGGATGGACATGGGACATCCATGGAGCTGCTGCCCTGTGAAATAAAATGGTTTGACCTATAAGCCGGTTAACCCGGAATTAACTGAATATGTCTGTCCTTCATAAATATACAAAATGACTTACAACTGTTCGGGGCGAGAATCATATTTGTGAATTATACATAGAAAAAGTCTTTTTGTACAAATAAATAAATTTATAGTGCAAAGAACTTTATGTGCATATTTACTATAATTGGATTATCGGTAGTGAATGTGAATCGGCAAAAACACAATAAGATTCAAGGAGGACGTATTTTATGAAAAACAGAAAATGGATGGCATTGGCATTGGCGGCAGCCATGGTTGGCTCCCTGACAGCATGCGGCGGCGGGTCCGGCACCGCGGATACCACGGCAGCGGCAGCGGCGGCTGACACCACAGCAGCTCCGGCAGCAGACACCACGGCGGCAGCAGACGCACAGGCCCCGGCCGGAGACGGCACAGGTCTGGTATACTGGTCCATGTGGGAGTCCACAGAGCCTCAGGGCCAGGTAATCAAGGAAGCAGTTGACAAGTTTTCCGCAGACACAGGAGTGGCTGTAGATGTACAGTTCAAGGGACGTACCGGTATCCGCGAGGGATTACAGCCTGCCCTGGACGCAGGAACCAACATTGACCTGTTTGACGAGGATATTGACCGTGTAAATACTACATGGGGCGCTTATCTGATGGATCTGGAGGAACTGGCTAAGGCATCTGATTATGACGCCACTGCCAATGCAAGCCTGATGGAGGCCTGCCGCGAGGTGGGAGGGGGAACCCTTAAGTCCATACCTTATCAGCCTAATGTATTTGCGTTTTTCTACAACAAGGCAATCTTTGAGGAAGCCGGCGTGGCCGCTGTTCCCACCACCTGGGCGGAATTGGACGCAGCATGCCAGAAGATCAAGGACGCAGGCTATACGCCTATTACATGTGACGACGCATACATACTTTGTCTCTTCGGATACCATATGTCCAGACTCAACGGCTACGACAAGACATCGGATATTGTAAAGAACAATAAGTGGGATGACCCGTCTGTGATGGAGACAGCCAAGGCTTACGCGGATTTTGCACAGAAGGGATATTTCTCAGAAAACATAGCATCCAACGTATTCCCGGCCGGACAGAACCAGGAGCTGGCACTGGGAACAGCAGCCATGTACCTCAATGGTTCCTGGCTTCCAAACGAAGTAAAGAACATGGCGGGCGATGACTTCCAGTGGGGATGCTTCAGCTACCCGGCAGTGGAAGGCGGTAAAGACGGTACGGAAGCAGCAAACTACGGCGGCCAGGTACTGGCTATCAACAAGAACTCACAGCACGCAGAGGATGCATTTAAGCTGATTACCTATATTACCAAGGGTGAGTTTGACAAAAAGCTCTCTGAGGAATCCCTGGGAATCCCGTCCGATACCACCAATTCAGAGTGGCCTGTACAGCTTACAGACGTGAAGCCTGTAATGGAGAGCTTAAAGACACGTTATCCATGGGCTGCCGGCGCAGAGGACAATGTGGATATGACGCCAATCATCAAAGAGAACATGACCAAGCTTTGCAGCGGAGCCATTACAGCGGATGAATTTGTATCCAATCTCCAGGCGGCAGGAAAGTAATCAGATAAACACATTCAAAACATTTTCCACGGAATATGCAACAATGAGGTGGCATCGTATAACGCTGCCGCCTCTTTTTGGGCTCCGGAGCGTATCCGGACCAGGTTTATGTTAGGAGGAACCGGCGTGAAAAAAAATAAGGGAATGTTAATTGTGTTCATGACACCGGCGGTGGTGATGTTCGTCCTGGTATTCCTTTATCCCATTATCAGGACTATCCTTATGAGCTTTTTCAAGATTGAGGGAATCAC
>PPYE01561493.1_pt1 | contig 12018 bp, 19 predicted proteins | sample 1559881 | NCBI WGS metagenome assembly PPYE01 (sample SAMN08240022, study PRJNA423297) | Human gut metagenome, whole genome shotgun sequencing project.
TATGGGGCATAGAACGAAGCGGTTTTTTCAATGGTCGGGAAAAATGGGCGAAAGGTTTTGAAAACCAAAGGGTTTAGGCATGATCGGGAAAATGGGCTGAATATTTCGAAGCGGTTTTTCTCTTTACATGGCTTACATCTGCTTTACGTTTGAGGGGCTTTTCTTCGGATATTCGGGGGATTGCTTTACATCGGGCTTGCAGATGGGGCTAAAACGGCCTGGAAGGGTTTTATTTTCGGCTGTGTGGCCGTTTTATGGCTGGGTTGATGGATTTTGTTATATGATGGTGTGAACGGCTGTGTGGCCGTTTTTTTGTGCCTATTTTTAAAGATGTTGCCTTAAAATTCTTCCAAATAAGTATTATTTGGTATATTTGCAGCATAATAGAAACGAATATGGCAAAAGTGATTCATGTGCATTTGCTGCATAAAATAGACGGGACGAAGCAGAAAGATTGGTATTTCAGCAGTATATCGGCTGTTTATACGGTTCTGACGGCAGATCAGGTGGGGGCAACCAAGAATTACCTGCTTCATGCCGGGCTGTCTGGTAACGGCACAATATGCACGAAAAAGGCTATAATTAAGCAATCTACGCTCATCTCGGGTGGTAGTAAGGGAATGGTTAGAACGATATAATAGCGCCGTTAGAAAGGCTTGTAGGCGTTATTTCTTTGAATGCTGATTGGGGAGCTTATGGCTCCCTTTTTTTATGCCCCTACGGTTGGTTTTATTTGGTTAGGGGTTACTATTGGGGTTACTGTTAGGGGTTACTACTTCTTTAAGTTAGGGGTTACTTTAGGGGTTACTTTTTCAGTTCTCAGAGGGTACGCCCGAAATAGGAAACTATGTTATAAATGAAAGCAAGTGCCGTTTTTCTCTGTTTTCAGAGAGGAAAAACGACACTTGTTTGTGTGATATACCTTATTATAATAAAATAAATCCTTTGATTTACAGTGTATTTACGAGTTTGCTTCAGGTAAATTCCTTCAAAAGTGTGTGCGTGCGTCCTTTTTTAGCCTTCTGTAGGAGGCATGCGTGTACCACTTAGAAGAACTTGCTGATACTTCCGATTACTTCAAAGACATTGATGATGCGTGATTTGTCGAATTCCTGTTCATCGTAATCATTGGTGTTGATGGGGATGAAGCGCAGCTTGTCCGGATCCGGCGACCTGCGGAGGATTTTAATGGTGCGGATGGTATCCAACACCACTGCATAGATTTCGCCATATTGGATGTCGTTGAGTGTGCATTGGTGCAGGGCAATGATGTCGCCATGGTTTATTTTGGGTTCCATGGAGTGCCCGGTGACATTGCACCAAAGGCTGGCTTTTTCGAATCCCCTTATTACAATGTTGGTGGCAGGTATGTTTACCTGTGAATTAAACACTTCATCAAAGCCCCCGATAAAGTCCACATCGTAGTATGGTGTACCGATGGATGGGTTCATAGATGTGGTAGGCAGAGTCGAAGAATTTGCTTCGTCTATTGTTTTAATGCCGTTCAAATCATCTTTCAACATGCTTCCTGCACCAGTAAGTAACCAATCGGCAGATAAATCCGGATAGGCTAATAGAATTTTTTCAATATTCATTGAGCTCATGCCTTTGCCAGACACCTTTGCTTTCCCAATAAGTCCAACAGAAAGACCGGCATTAACAGTCATTTGATTGTCATTTATGCCCTTTTTCTCCATGAAATATTGAAGTCTTTCTATAAAATTCATATCTTTATATTGATTTTCTTCCATATTTAGTTTGATGTATTGAAATAATTCTATATATTTGCAGCGTGTTTAAGATGTAAACAGCGCGCCAAATATACAAAAAAGGCGTGTGATTAGCGAATTTTAAGGATTAAAGAAAATGAAAGCAAAAGTAATTATAGCTCAAGCAACAGCCGAGACCGCCGAAGCTCTTTACGGACTGGTCAAGAAGATGGTAGATACAACAGCAATCAAGGCTTATCCCAGTGTAGATTATCAGGCAGTTTTCTTTTCAGCTGATAGATACGACTTAGACTTTGTAAAAAGAGTATTGGCGGATAAGTGCTTTTCTTTCAAAATTGAAGATGCAGAATAATACAATAAAATAAGTGAGTTTATGACACAGCAAGAATTTATGGAACGGACGGGGATAACCCCTACAGCAGAGGATTTTGATTACATCCATGCGGTTTATCTGAACACTTCGATGAACAAGGATGAGTTCTGCAAAGATTTCAAGAAACATGGGGACAGCCGGATTATCCGCGATGTTCATGTGCGAGTGCTGAACTATGAAATGAAATGTGAACGTCAAAAGGAAGTTATCGACAACCTGACCGATTTTCTGATTGGCAAGGCACATGCGTATGACGATACCGATTTCCGCAAAGAAGCGGTAGGGCTGGTCGGTGAGATGGAAGTGGTGAAACGGACCATTGAATTGGGGCTTCCGCTTTGGGATGAAGACAGGATGGTTGTCCTTTCGATGATAGAAGAACAAGGCAAATAGATTGCCGGATAACTGGCAGCCCGGAAAGACGGGCAGGGGCGGCAGGCACGGCCGGAGAGTTGGTAAATCGAAATAAGAAAGCGTAGAAAGCCGTCGGGGTTCGATTCCCCGCGCCCCACGATATAAACTTTTAAAATTTAGAGTTATGGCAAAGAATTTCAATCCGAGAACAGCAGAGAGTCTGTTCAAACAGAAGTTGCGCACGATGATAGGCAGTACGGCACATACGCAGAATATTGCCGACCAGGCGATGGAGCTGGCTGGACAATTCATGACGGAGGATGAGATAAGCAACTCGGATGCCTACCGGGTGATAGAGAATGTGAGCTGTGTGTGTGAGGAAGCGATGCAGGTGCTGGTCGAAGAACTGCAGAAAGGGACACGCCTTCATGAAATACTGACGGGTGATTAGGAAATAGCGGAAGCCGTTGAAAACCTTTGAACGAACGATAACGATTAAAAAGTATGACGATATGAGAAAGCAGATTTTGACAGATAACGAGACCAAGACCTTCTTGATGAAGACATTCGGATGCAGCCGTCAGGCTGTGTGGCAAGCACTGAATTTTGTCCGTGACAGCGATCAGGCGCGCCGGATACGCACTCTTGCCCTGAAGCGAGGCGGCAAACTGACTGACGGGAACTTCATCCCGAACTGCGAAACCACCTTCGAGGAGTGCGAGAAGACCATGACCTGCACTTTCGGTCCCCGTGTAAAACTCGTGGTCCACAGAAAGACCAATGATGTGGATGTGTACGTGGACGGAAAACGGACTGAAACCTACCAATGTGAATTTGTATCGGATTTCATGCAGCTGCAGCACGAGACCCAACAGATGGCATCTGCCTTATAAATAGAAATGAAATGGAGTATTATGGAAAGATATTGTGCATATCCTACAATGACCTGACTTACGATGACCGACCGGTGATGGTGAACGGAAAGGCAGACTATAGCAGAAGCCGCACGCTGAAAGGAGTTCATCCTTCCACTCTTTCCGAAGAAGAACTTGCTCCCATCATGTCGATACCCAATTACAAGAAGTTAGCGGCAAAGGAGAAAATCAATGTAGTTCGATCCGGAAGAGGTCTGGGAGGTTACGTTTTGGTAGAAATAGCCACCATGCCCCTACGGTTTCAGGAAAGGATAAAACTAAAATACGGAGATATGAAAGAAGACGTAATAAGAAACTGGCTCGGCAGCCATTACCACATCGATGCGAAAGCCCGGGAATTTTACACCCGGTTCCGTTTTGACAACGGAGATGCACTGCCACCGGAACACATCCAAGAATATACGGTAAACGCTTCGGTAATTGAGGCAGTGATGCGTGCCATGGAGGATGCCACGTTTATGCGAAAGGCCATGAAGGCCGGGCCGGTGAACTGGGGCGAACTGGCAGGAGCCATCAGTTACTACCAAGCAGAGTTCGGACATACCTTGCCTGTCAGTTCCAACCGCTTCAAGAAGCGTGTGAATGACTTCAAGGCCAACGGCTATGAAAGCCTTATCAGCCGCAAGTTCATGAACCAGAACCGCCGGAAAGTGACCTATGACATTGAACGCCTGCTGCTGAGCATCGATGCCCAACCGGAGCAGCCCTTCAATACCACCGTGTGGGAACAGTACAATCTATTTGTGCAAGGAGAACTGGAGCTATATGACCCCGAAACCGGCGAGGTGTTGAATCCGGCAGACTTTACCGACAAGGATGGAAATCCGCTGGTATTGAGCCCGGCCACAGTAGCCAACTACCTGAACAACCCCAAGAACAAGGCCCTTCGCGGTAAGCTGCACATGAGCCAATGGGATTTCAACAATGCCTACCGTCCTTATCATCTGCGCAGCATCGGTGAATATTCCTTGAGTAAGGTTTCTCTTGACGACCGCGACCTGCCGCGCCCAATGAAGGATGGCAACCGAGTGAAAGCCTATTATGCCTACGATGTGGTGAGCGGTGCTGTGGTGGGATATGCCTACAACCGGTACAAGACTACCGAGTTATTTTTAGACTGCATGCGAAACATGTTCCAGACCCTGGACCGGAACGGCATGTATATCCCCGCCGAGTTAGAAGTGGAACACCACCTGGTAAGCGACTTTGCCGACGGATTGATGCAAGCCGGTACCGTCTTCCCCCTGATCCGCTGGTGTAACCCCGGGAACTCGCGTGAAAAACGTGCCGAGCACAAGAACCGCGAAAAGAAATACGGTGTGGAGAAACGCACGCAGGTAGGTATCGGCCGATGGTATGCCAAGCTGGAGGCCAACCGCCCGAAGGAAGAAAAGGTGTATGACGAAAAGAACAACACCTACAAGGTGAAGACCTATAGTTATGAAGAATTGGTAGCCGATGATATACGCGCCATTGAGACCTTCAACGCACAGCCTCACCCCAACCAAAAGCGCTATCCGGGCATGAGCCGTTGGGATGTGCTTTGCGCCCATCAGAACCCGAACCTTGCACCTTGGGACAAGGCCGTTCTTTACCGGTTCATCGGACAGCACACCGAAACAACCATCCGGCAGAACACCTACTGCACGGTGATGTACAACCAATACGGACTGCCCAGCCCGGAAATCATCGAAAAGCTGGAGCCGAGGAACTACAAGGTAGATGCCTATTATCTGCCCGATGCCGACGGAACCATCAACGAGGTATATATCTACCAGAACGGACGATATATCGCCACCTGCAAGCCCGTAGCCCGTTACAATGAGAATACAGCCGAGCAGACCGAGTACGACAAGGCAGCCTATACCGAACAGTCCAAGTATGTAGCTCAATTCGACAAGATGATGAAGGACGGCAAGATCAAGCGTGTGGGCATCCTTGCCAAAGAGGAAGCAAAGCTGATAACAGAGGTACAGGCGGAAGCCGTTCCCCTTCCTGCACAAGCCGAGGAAGAAGATTACTCAGCCTATATGGACATCAGTGCCTTCGAGCATGATGCAGTAGCCAAGATATAATTAACGACGTTAGAACGAATTTAAAACAGCATTCAAATGGAAATAACAAATGAAGTAAAGCAACGTATTGTGGCAGCGATAGCCGCCGACCGTGAAAATTATCCCAGTGACAACCGCCATGCCACGGCACTGGGCATAGCCCCCAGCGTTTACAATGCCATCAAGCGGGGCAATTATGAAAAGCAGGTCAGTGATGCCAACTGGGTAGGTATAGCCCGAAGATTAGGCGTGCAACTGCGTACAGAAATACCTTGGCTGGCAGCACAGACCCCGACCTACGTGTTTGTGAGCAAGCAGCTGGAAGTGTGCCAGGGAAGCGGGCTGAGTGCCATCCTGTGCGATATGCCCAATATCGGCAAGACCTTTACAGCGAAAGCTTACGTGAAGCAGCACAAGCACGCCGTATATGTGGACTGTAGCCAGGTGAAGACCAAACTGAAGCTGATACGCTACATTGCCAAGGAATTCGGTGTGACCAGCAACGGACGCTATAGCGACGTGTATGAGGATCTGGTGGCCTACCTGCGCACGATTGATACGCCCCTGGTTATCCTGGATGAAGCCGGGGACCTGCAGTATGAAGCCTTCCTGGAGTTAAAGGCGCTTTGGAACGCTACGGAACGCTGCTGTGCCTGGTATATGATGGGTGCCGACGGATTAAAGGAGAAGATCAACCGCGCCATCGAAGGCAAGAAGGTGGGCTATACCGAAATGTTGAGCCGCTACGGTGACTCCTACAGCAAGGTGACCCCGGACGATGCGCAGGAACGCGAAAAGTTTCTGAAGGCACAGGCTGCCATCGTCGCAAAAATCAATGCCCCGGACGGTGCCGACATTGCCAAGATTGTTCATAGCACCGGAGGCGGCTTGCGGCGCGTATATACCGAAATCGAAAAATTAAGGAGGATGCAGGCATGATAAGCAAGATAGAAATGCAAGCGATGGATGCTGTTATCGGTATCCATCGCGAGATGAGAAAAGCGAATGAGATAGACTGGGAACAGCGCAGATATGAAATTGCCAAAAGCATGCTTCCGGTAGTAAGAAGCAATTCATCAGGTATAATGTCTATAAAACAAGTTGCCAGACTTGCTGTGGACTATGCTGATGCTCTTATTGAAGAATTGAAAGGAGGTAACCGTGAAACTGAAGAGAGCCTACAGTCCCGGTGAGGTGCTGAACATGAAGATTCCCCGGTTCGAGTTTTCCGGGGACTGGCAAACCTCGATAGGCAACCCGGCCAAGAGCGGCGTGTGGATTATTTGGGGAGCCAGCGGAAACGGTAAGAGCAGCTTTGTGATGCAGCTGGCCAAGTACCTGTGTAGCTTCGGACGCGTAATTTATGACAGTTTGGAAGAAAGTACCGGTTTGTCGTTCCAGATGAGCCTGAAACGGCACAAGATGGGTGAAGTGAAAAAGAAGCTGATTATCCTTGACCGGGAACCGATGGAGCAATTGGAGGAACGGTTACGGCGCAGAGGCAGTCCCGGAATCGTGATTATCGACAGCTTCCAATACAGCGGCTTGAACTACAAAACCTACAAGGAGTTCAAGGAACGTCATCCCAAGAAACTGTTTATCTTCATCAGCCATGCCGAGGGGCTTCATCCGGTAGGTAGAAGCGCCCGCAAGGTGGAATATGATGCCGATGTGAAAATCATGGTAAGCTGTTTCAAAGCCTGGTGCAAAAGCCGCTTTATGGAGCGGCCCGGTGAGCCCTACGTGATATGGGAAGAAGGTGCTGCCAAAACATTGAAGGACGATAATATGGAGGATTATTTGAATGATGGAATGGGAGAATAAGCTGTACCAGATACTCCTGAAAGAACAGGAAGCGGAGGCCGTGGTGGACGATTGGGTAGAACGTAACATACAAAGCGACCTCCGTCTGCGCAGGGCCAAGACAAAGGGACACGTAGTGATAGAAACCAGGGATGTGATGTTTGCTCGGAATATTCAGGTATGGCATCCGTCCTGCCAAATAAACATTAAAGATTTGAAGTGATGGAAAAGAAAGAAGAAAAGAAAGTGTGCTGCATCTGCGGCAAAGAGTATGAGGGCTACGGATACAATCCGTTCCCGGTGAAAGAAGAAGGCTGCTGCTGCCAATCGTGCAACTACAGTGTGGTGGTTCCGGAACGGTGGGAACGACACAAGGCTTTTCAACGTGGTGAAGCGACCGGTGCCGGGAAAGTGTACATCAGCGGAGCCATCGCGCACTATGATATGAATGAGCGCAAGGAAGCCTTCAGCCGTGCCGAGGAGAAACTGATGGCACAAGGCTATGATCCTGTAAACCCTTTCAGGAACGGATTGCCGGATGAAGCTCATTGGAGAGCCCACATGCGGGCCGACATTGCCCTGTTGCTGGCTTGTGACTATATCTACATGCTGAAGGACTGGGAACTGAGCAAGGGAGCCAAACTGGAGCTTGACGTAGCCAGTTCGTGTGGCATTAAAGTATTGTTTGAATAACCTTTTAATAGTGAATGTATGGAAGAAAAACAGAAAGTTCAGGTCGTATTTGAATTTGACCGTTCCGAGTATGACGCGTATCTCTTTTTGATGAATACGAATTCTGCAACAACCCCCGGATAGCCGGCAAGCCCTTTGTTCAGGTTAGTACAGCCGAGCTGGAACAACTGGCCATCAAACTGCGGGCTATCCAACGAAAAGGAGGTTTAACCGATAAATAGAGCAATATGGATAAAAAGCACATGAAGCGCTTGAGCGCATAAGAAAAGACGTGACCCTTACGACATCCGATATGGAGAACCAGGATGCAGCGGAGTTTTTCAACGAACTGGCCGACTGGGCGTATGCCAATGGGGAGGCCATGCTGATAGACGATGAACCGGAAAAGCAGGATGATTATGAGGATAGATGACCAAGACAAGCTGATAAAAGCGGGGTTCTGTATAATACGAAAGGATGATTATCCAGGCCCGAGGATAAAGATGTGTACCGGCATAAACGGTGGCTGGAAGACATACAAGAAGTTTGAAACCAAAGCAGAAAGAGACAGGACATTCGCTTTGCTGCTGAAGGATGACAAAGTAATAGCTGATTAACAACTAAAATGATTTAAAATGGAAAAGAACAATCAAAGTGTGGACATCAAGTCCCTGAGTAAAGAACAGCGAGCAGCCCTCATGGCCCAGCTGCAGCAAGAAGAGAAAGAAGACCGCATCGCCCGTCGTGAAACTTACGAGGCATTACGCGGTGAGTTTATGCACGAAGTAAAGACCAACGTTCTTGAGATGGTGAATGCCGTGACCGGGTTCCGCGGATGGCTGGAAAAAGAAGCCGATGCCTTTACCAAGGTGATGAAGGAATACGGCCAGGTGAAAAGCGACGAACAGCGCAGCTATACCATTACGGACGGAGACTTCCGTCTGGAAGTGAAAAGCAACAAGGTGAAAGGCTTCGATGAACGAGCCGACATGGCAGCCGACCGTCTGATTGACTATTTGAAGCGCTACATGCAGAACAGCGAGAAAGGTTCTGATGATCCGATGTATCAGATGGCCATGACCCTGCTGGAGCGCAACAAGATGGGCGACCTGGACTACAAGAGCATTTCAAAGCTGTATGAACTGGAAGATAAGTTCGATGAAGAGTATGCAGACATCATGCGCCTGTTCAAGGAAGCTAATGTAGTGCAGCGCAATGCCACCAACTACTACTTCAGCCGCCGCAACCCTGAAAACGGCGTATGGACCCGCATTGAACCCAGTTTCTGCCGTTTGTAACCGAAACCCGTTAACCCTATAAACAGAAAGCGCCGCAGTTGTTATAATTGCGGCGCTTTTGTTCTTAAAATAGATGGAAATCAGTTATTTTTGTAAGAGAAATAAAATGTATGGGCAAAGGACGGGATAAAGAACTGATCAAGCTGCGTGACGAGGCACTATGCCGTCGTTACTACTATTGGACAGAAATACAGCGGTTGCGGTTCGACGATGCTTTAAAAGTGTTGTCGGAGCGCGAATTCTTTATATCCGAGGAACGTATCATGACCATCATCCGCCGGAAATCACGTGAGGGAACAGACTACAATCTGAAGCCTGTTCCCAAGGTGAAAGCCCCCCGTCTGACTGCCGCCCAGCTGGAACTATTCCCCATAAGATGACGGCATGGCCGATTCATCGTGCAGTGTGAATGAGAACGTCATTTCATAGACCTTGATGTAATGCGGCATGGCATACGAACGGCTTTTCTCGCGTACCAGCGGCGAAGCGTTGTCCGTGCATTGCAGACACTGCAGCGACTTGTATAATTTCTTGGCCAGCTGCTGCCTTTCCCTCACCTTGTCATACGTGCCGGATGCGTAGCTTGTATCGTCGTAACAATCGATGGCCAGCAGAGTTCCGGCATTTCCTGTGCAATCTGTTCCATGATTGCGATAAAAATTTCGTCCATATCGTTATTGGTTTAAAATGTTGGTAATTTCCTGGTCCACCTTTTCCCGGATACGCCGGTTCAATTCTTCGCTTTCGCCCATGAACTGGCGCTGCGGGATGCGGATGTGCAGTTTCTTTTTTGGGGTAAGCGCCATGTTCCTCCAGAACTGTGCCTGCGGATTCAGTTCCTTCGGCTTGGAACGTCGTTTGACGCGTTTCTTTTGCCCTGTGCCGGTTTTTTTTCTTTTTCCCGAAGCCTTGTAGAACTTGGCCCATGCAAAGCGCCTCATGCGGTCTGTGACGGTGACATCGATTTCCCCGCCCCAGTTGTTGATGGGTGCATAGACCACCTCGTTGAATACCCTTACCCGGTAGTCTGCAGGTGTATATCCGACCGATTTGAACAGATGCTTCCTGCCGGAGAGCAGCGTTCCATAATTGCTGGCGGCATCGGAACCTCCCGAGGACAGCCGTTTGGCTTTGGGCCAAGGGTGAAGACCGCCATTGACAAATCCACCCTGCCGGAAGTTATCCTGAAAATGGTCTTTGGCCATTCGTCCTACCATGACTGGCATTTTGCGGCGCATCATACTGTCCAGCCTGTCACGTTTCCGCTTTATCATTTCCGTAAAATCTTTTATGTCCATAATCATCAGTAATTCAAGAATAATTTATAACTTTGCAACCGAGGCTTCCAATATGCCTTTTATGCGTTATGAATATACCGGAACAAGTAAAGAACGAGGCCCGTGTACTTATTGAGCAATACGGTGACACCTTCGAATACCTTGGTATTTATGAAGGCCAGGAAGCCTATGTGTTCAAGTTTCCGGGGGACTCCTGTACCGGTTATCCTTTCGTCTATCTGTATGACGGTAAAGACGCAACCGAAATAACCGGTCCGTTATCCCTTGACGTTATCGATTCATGTATCGAAAATATCGAGGAAGGAGACATCGAATAGCTTATTGTCAATTCTCAGGACTCCCCTGCAGTTGTGGGAAGTCGCAGCTCCTATTTCACATAAATATTTTACGTCTTTCCATTCCATTCCTGAACCGGCAGAATTATCGCTTTGGGGTTCGATATACCTTAGTTCACCATCCGCAAACCGTTGCAGGATTGTAGCATGCCCGCCCCCGCTTTTCCAGCCGATACTCAATTCATACACGCCTTCTTCCTTACATACCTCATTGAAATACTCCATGTACCTTTTAGGGGTCATTTTCAAGTACCCTTTGTGCGCAAGCCAGCTGTTTATACTTATATGTTGCGCCGGAGTACCGTCGGTGTTTTTCCAGACTTCAAAAGCACGTCCATTACTCAGGTATTCAAGTTTAGACCCTGCGACATTGCCTTTGGCGGTAATATCCCATCCACGTAATCGTAAAGCGTATGCCGGTGCGCAAGTCTGGCAGTTGATACTGTATGGAGTATCCCGTTTTTTATCGTAATCGCTGTTCTTCCGGTATCTGTTTCCCCTTTTATCACGATATATCCCGTTAGGATCAGGAATATACTCGTCCACGTGTTTGGGATTCGCATTCTGTTTATCCGCCTTATCCACATCCATAGGTTTTCCTTTTTTGATTTTAAGAGCCTTTTCCATTTCGAGGTTGTTCCGGGCAATGGCCATTTTTTCCTCCCCGGTAAGGTAGTCCGGCATTTCCGCAATCATCTCGTCAATACGGGCCATAAGTTTATCCACCGCTTTATGGGCACCCTTGTGGGCTTCTGCCTGATATGGATGATTGTCGGAAAACAGTTTGCCGTCCGTTCCCGGATTGTTATCCAGTCCGGGCTGGGGCTTGTTCTTGTCGTCTTCGTCCGGAAGTGGTGTCGGCTCCTCGTCGGTGGCAGTGAGGTCGCACTTGCAGTTCCACCGGTCGCCCGGTCGGTGGATGTTCCAGAACGTGTCATCAATCGGCCGGATGGTATTCCAGAACGGGCGGTGGTCAGCCCCCGGATGAATGGAGGTGGACGGTAGCCATTTGAGGTTGGGCAGAATATCGCGTTCGCGCAGGAACTGTTGCCAGTCAGCCGCCTGATGCGCCCGGATGACCGCCGTATCATACTCCGTCCGCAGCCAGTGACGAACCTGATGGGAAGCAATGGGCAAGACTTCCTGTACCCATTTGTCGAACGGTT
>PPYE01344859.1_pt1 | contig 12017 bp, 8 predicted proteins | sample 1559881 | NCBI WGS metagenome assembly PPYE01 (sample SAMN08240022, study PRJNA423297) | Human gut metagenome, whole genome shotgun sequencing project.
AACGAGCGGAGTGTCCACCAACGTCATTCCACGTGTCATTGCAGCCGTCTTACCTTGCCGGAGCGGTTGGAAATGTACGGTCGCTTTCCCCTGCCAGCGCGTCTGCAATCGTTCGTTCGTACCGTCATTGCTTCCGTCCGTCACCCATACGATGTGCAGCTTGTCCGCAGGGTAATCCAGCTCAAGACTGTTTTCCATCTTCTCGTCCACTACATCTTCTTCGTTGAATGCCGTAATGAAGAGGGTAACTTCTGGCAGGTCTGCGTCCGATGCCGGCAACGAACGCTTCACAGGCTTCACGAAAAGCTCTTTCAACTTGACAAGAATATAAAGCACAATTCCGTAGCCCAAATAGGTGTAGAACACAACGAACAGGGCAAGCCAGAAAATAATTTCAAGACAAAGGGTCATGGTTTCGTTCATAATTATATTTGTTTATTACTTCTTCTTTTTCTTTCTCTACGTTCCATCTTTTTTATTCGTTTATGCCCAAATAGCTTAACAGTTCGTTTTGCGTCCGGCCATTTATTCGATTCGTTTCTTCAACTCCGTCTTTTTATCCGAATCTTTCAGCATATTCACAAAGTAGTTGGCGTCCGCTTTGGCAGAAACATCTGTCGGATTCGCTTCATATCGTTTCACGAAATTCTCGGCGTGTTCCGCCAGGTATTTTCGGCAGTCGATATTTAGCATGAAGAAATCTTTATGGTCACCATAAGAGAGTCCTGTAACATCTTCATTTGATTTTATGCTTTCAATGTCCTCCATTTTAAGCCCGAAAATATTTACAGTCACGGAAGGGTAATAGAAAGGAGCGGAGTCCTCTCCATTCAGATTTAGTGTCAGTTTCCACGTGTGCGTATTTACCTGTTTGATTTCCGGTTTGCTGTGCAAACGATAGTAATAATATTCATAATATTCTTCCTGGTTGGTAAACCACATAGAGTCGTCACCATCTCGTCCGTATGTGTCGTTGAGCCATTCCAAGAAGTTCACCCAACCGGTATCTGTATTATGGGCACCTATAGAAATAGCTGCCCGCTCTTCTTTTGGATTTTCCATTTCCTTGAGAATAGCCGCCTTAATCATATCCGGATTTGTCAGCCCGCTACCTTCGGGTGGGTCATAGAAAGCTCTTTCGATCACTACTTGTTCAATATCTCCGTTTTCTTGAAATGGATAGAGTTTTGTAGCTCCGCTTTGTGCACACAGGGTTCTGATTTTATCATATCTCAAAGCCGCTTTGATATAATTTTTATCTCCATTAGGCTCTGCCAGCATTTTACAAGTTCGATTATTCAGTTTCTCACGTATCATGCTTTGAGCAACAGGAAATTGTGCCAGCAACTTATCTTCTGTTTTATCTTCGTCAGGTAGATTCAAGTCATGGAAAGCGATGCTTACTCCGTAATTCATCATTTCCTGCAAGTTGCCCCATACTAACATTGTCTTTTTATAAAAGCGGAAATAATCTCTTGTATATCCATTTTGTACCCATGTTTGTGTGTTCATTAAATCATCATCGGCAGCCACGGTAGTTCCGAAAGAGAAACGTACTTCCTGTCCGGTACCATTGGTGGTAGCTAATGTTTTTCCTAATGAATAATAATCAGGAGGCAAATCACCGTTTTGCAGATGAGCCAGATCGCAGTAGTAAATATAAGATAAAGGTTTGCCATGAATGGCAGCCCATGTATATGAAAAGGCTGAATGCATACAGTCGTCCTGTGTCATCAGAAACAGCCAATCTTTGTTATATTTCAATGTTGGTATTTCCGTATACAGATATCCTACCTGTCTGTCTGCTTTCAGGTGAATGGTTATTTCTATTTCTTTATCGGCTGTTTCATTACCGAACGGGTATATGAATTCCGTTTCGCAGATGACATCCCGCCTCTTTCCATTATCCTTGTTTTCATCCTCGTCTTTATCTCCTTGATATAGATTCAGTTTGCGGATACATCCCGACATAACTAAGCCAATAATTAAAAATAAAACGATACCGATATTGAGATTCTTGCACATAGGCTTTCCTTTCTTACTTCTTTTTTACTAGATTACTCTCCTCATCCTTATATTCCTTCTTTTGGGTGAACAGTCCTCCGATACCTTTTAATCTGCTGACAACACGCACCTTGAAACTATTGAACAAAGTTCCGTCGGCTCCCACCGTCCCATATCCGGTGACAGCACGCGCCCGTCTTTTCCGTACAAATGCAATCTTTCCGAATTGTTTGAGCTGCAAAGCCAGATATCCGTCTTCACCACGGATAATATCCGTGCGGATTCCCGTTTTCCTCGCACATTCCGTCCGGTAAGCAAATACCAGTCCGCGCACACTAAGCTCCGGACGCTTGAAAGACTGCAACCATAAATGCAAGTCGCGTGCAGCCTCATAGATTTTCAGCCCCATCCAAGAGTGATCCTTGTCGGGAATATAACTCCAAAGCGAGCTGACAGCCACTACACCCGGCTTTTCGAGCGCATCCACCATTGTTTCCACATACTTTGCCGGATACATCGTGTCAGAATCAATGTTGATATGATATTTTCCACGGGCATGGTTCAGTCCGCAAAGACGGGCAAAACCACAACTATGTTGCGTTTCCGTGAAATAAGGCACACCGCAAGCCTCGTAAATCTCCGCAGTGCGATCTTTCGATTCGTTGTCCACACCAATGATTTCTACAGGATATTTACATTTCATCTCGCTCAACGACCAGAGGCAGGCAAGCAGATGTTTTTCCTCATTGTATCCGATGAGTGATACAGTGACAAGCGGTTCGTTACTCTGCAATCCGGCCAGATTGCGGCGTACTTCCTCGATAACGGCTTGCGGAGCTTCCGCAAAAGGTTTCTCATAAACCTGTAAATACTTAGAATACCATTCCATAGATATTGAATGCTTTATTTGTTTTCATTAACCGGGATAATCAGGCTTTCAAATAGTTGTTTCCATTGTTCGGCAATATTTTCTATTCGGAAGCGCTGGACGTCCATACGCGCCTGCTGTCCCATTTTCTTACGTATATCTTCATTCTCTATTAAGTAAGAGATTTTCTCCGCCAGTTGTTCGATATTCCCGTCTTCTACCAGCAGACCGTCTTTTCCGTCGCTGATAATATCCCGCGGGCCGCAGGGACAGGTGAATGATACGGGCGGCACGCCACATGCCATTGCTTCTATAATAACCATTCCAAACCCTTCGAAACGTGATGAAAGGGCAAAAATTGAACTTTCACAGTACTTGTCGACAATATTGGAAACAGTAGGTTCCAATATACAACTGGCAGTGATTCCTAAAGAGTCAATTTGCTGTTGCAGTTGCTCACGCATACCGTCTCCGTAGATACGCAGTATCCAGTCGGGATGCTTTCTGGCAACGAGTTGCCAAGCCGGGATCAGGCGGTCGAATCCTTTCTGCGGAACATATCGCCCTACTGCTATTACCTGTTTATGGCTATTGTCAGATATTTGGTCGGGAAAAAAAGGAAGAGGGTTATGGATCACTTCAACATTATCCAGTTCCGTCCATTCCTGTGCATCCTCGTGGCTCAATACGATGAAACGTTTCAACTGGCGAAGTTGCCGGTATAACTGCTCTCTCCAATAATTGCTTACGATTGCCCGTAAGAATGCGGGCAGACGGCTGTTGCTGAAATCTCGGTAATTAGATTTGTTAAAGTGTATTTCACCCAACTTTGTGCTGCCGTCCGTCATCCGATTGATGAAATTGATGTCACGACGGAGCAGGGAGATAGTAATGTCCGGACGAATTTGGTGCAGACATTCGTTGAGTTTCTTTTTAAAACGTCCTTGTTTCGCAATATATTTAGGTAGTTTTTTATAGAATGACATTTCGTTCAATTCATCATAATCAATGTCAAGTTGATGAAGAGTGATGGACGGATGCAGTTCGTAGTACGGTTTCTTGCCCTTCCCGTCTGTGAGGATGATATGTATTTCATAACCAAACACTTCGGCGAAGTAATTTGCTTTCAGGGTCAATACTCGTTCCATGCCGCTAGGGTAGTAGAGGGCGGGGATGCAGTAGGCTATTTTCATGTTTATCAGAATATTGTTTGTTATTAATTGTGTTTTTGTTTATTTATCTTTGGTCTTTATGGCGTCGATCACTTTCTGCATTTGCGCCTTCCACGATAGCGGGCAGACCGATTCGCGTATCTCGGCAGGCGTCATTTTCAGCGTTTTCCGGAAGTCGATCAGTCCCTGAATATCCACCGGAGATTCGTCGGGTGCCACCTTCCATACATACGGCATGTGGTCGAAGTCGTCGTCGGTTTCCGAGTAAGTGAACGCGAAGCCACGTGCGGCATACTCGCGGTTTTTCAACGTTTTGATATACGTAATTCCGCTGCGGTGGCGTCCCAGGCTGCCAATGGCAAAATCAGCTTTTTCGAACATCGCATCCAGTTCGTCGCCATGCAAAGGACCATGCAGAAGAACATACGGTTCGAGATGGTTGTCACGGACAACAGGCAAGATCCCCGCCCGTTCCCGTTCGCCGGACAGCGGGCCTACAATATGGAAATATACTTTATATTCCGGATTGTTGCGGTAATAATCTGCCAATCCGCGCACAAGGCGGTCGAAGCCGTGCCAGTAGTGCACTTCCGCCACTCCGATCAAGTGCAACTCTTTCGAAGTGTCATTCTGCTGCTGCTTCATCGGAATCGCCTCAAAATCAATTCCGTTGGAGATGCGTATGGTGTTTCCGCCAAATATTTCTTCCGCATTGGAGAAAGTGACGATACCGTCCAGAGCCTTTGCGAGCTTGTGACGGAAACAGCGGTCGATGGCTAGATGAAATTTCATGGAACGGGTGACGTACTCCTGATCGTAAGGATAAGTAGGAATTTCCATCACCACTTTTGCGCCTGTACGTTTCAACGACTTCACCAGCCGGAGGGTGAACGGACTGGCATTGTGAAAAGAGCGCATATATACAAAGTCGATTCCTTCGTGGCGTGCATAGTCAAGAATAGGAGAGTAGTAGACACGTTTCCAAATCTTTGCGGCAAAGCCCGTGCCGAAATCAGCGATCACTTCGTCATCCACCATCCAACGCCGTTCGCCATAAGAGGTCACATCATAATGACACAAGCGAACATCCACTCCACAATCTTTGAGGGCTTTCACCTGATAACGTATCTTCTTACTAATTCCGTTGGCCTCATTGAAGCCGTGAAATATAAGGAAAAGAGCTTTCATTCTTATTTTCAGTATTCAATAATTGTTTATTCTGTTTTTTCTTTCTCAAACTGTTTTTTCTTCCTCAAACGATTTGGGCGATGATTTGTTTCCGGTATTCTTCTCCGGCATCCGCCACTTCGCTGCCAATGGCAGTTTCGTTGACATATTTTCGTTCCAGTTTCACTTTTTTATGAGCTCCCATCCGCCACCATTCATACTCTACGTCCACATGACCGACGTCGATGGCCTGATAGCCGGCTTTAAACAAATCGTAGGCCAACACTGTGGCTGCGGGGCCGAGGGCAATCAGAAACAAGGCTTCTTTTTCTACTTTGCAGGCCTCCTGCTTGATGTCTTCCAGGCGTTCGAATGCATCTCTGGGCGGACAAAGAATACGCCGGATGCTCCGGGCATTATCGAAAAGATCGTTGCCCACTCCGAGCCGGCTTTTCTCCCCTTCGATGAAGACGATGTCCCGGTTATCCCAAATGCCCTTCATGTCGTGAAACCATCGGGCGGAATCTTCTTTGCGGGCAAAATCCATATACGGACGGGTGACGAATGTATTATAATATTTTCGTCCCGCTACCAGCAAACGGTCCCACCAAGAACCGTACAGATAAAAATGAGTTCTCCAGAACCGGCGACTTTTGCGATTGTAGCGATACAAATCGCGGAATGCGTCGGAGATGCAGACAATATGTCCTTCTTCGTGACTTTGCAGCACTTCGGTCAGTCTTTTAGCCAATAACGGATCACCTTTCTGGAAACGGATTTCCTTGTCCGGACTGGTGAGCAACACTTCACCGTCGCCAAAACGGCTGACAGAGCAACGGTCGTCGATGATTTTACGTATCGTTTCGTCGATGGAAGCTACTTGCGGTATGATTTTTCTCTTTTTCCGCAAGACGATGTACCAGAAATTGTACCATTCCACAGTGCTACCATAACTTATTTTATAACGTAGCGTTATAAAAATGTCGCGTATATTCATAGCTATAGACTTTTTTTTCTTAACGACCGCACTTTACTGATCATGTCATACTCATGCGTCATCTGTATATAAATGCCAAAGATAATAAAACTAACGATACCTTTAGCAATAATTGTCACAAAAATGTTCATCCCTTCCAGCGCATACTGCATTGGAATGAGGACTAATGCTATCAAAATGCTAATCACCAACGGAGAAATAAGCTGACGGATGAACGGCCAGGCACTTTGCCGGAAGGTCACCCGGTACATCTGCCAATAACACTGTATGAAGTTGATGGTGAATGTCACCACAATGCAGCTGGCCACTGCTGTCAGGGTTCCGAAATGGAAGATGCCGAGCAAAATTCCCGCCACGTTGAACGCGGACGAAAACACTCCGCACACAAACAAACTTCGTGTATCGCCTGCCGCCTGAAAGATGGAGCCGGACGAAGAAAGTATAATCTGAATCCCTACGGAGAGCGACAGTATCCGGAACACGGGTACGGACGGCATCCATTGATCGCCGAAAATAATAAGCGTCACTTCCTCTGCCGTGAAGAAAAGCAGCACGCTAAGCGGCAGACCGATAAAGGCGAGGAAACGGACGATGCGTTCGTAGGAACTCAACAGTTTTCCCTTGTCATTCTGGAAATCGCTGAAAATAGGGTGCATCACCGGAGTGATTACCTGCGTGATATTCTGCAAGGGCAGCATCATCAAACGATACGACTTTTCGTAATATCCCAGATCGGACATACTCATATATTTACCAATCAGCAGTTTGTCCAGATTGCGGCTGAAATAGTTGATGACATTGAACAGGAATTGATAGGCGGAATAGGAAAATATTTTCCGGAGTACCCTCAATCCGAGTGTGAAACGCAACCGTTGCGGGTAACGCTGAAAGGAAATTACGAAGATCAGTACGCTGGATACGATTGGGTTGATAATCAATGCGTACAATCCTGCTCCGCAGAGGGCGGCGGTTACCGCGGCTGCACCTGCCGAAATCTGAATGACGAAGCTACGGATAGCAATGAATTTAAATTCTTTGTTCCGGTAGAACATGGCTCCCGGCACAATGGTGGCGGAGGCGAAGAACAGGTTGACGGACAGCAGTTGGCACAGGATGCGCAGGGTGTCGCTTTGGTAGTAATCGGCGATGATCCACGAAGAAGCGAAAAACAGGATGCTGATTCCGATGCCCGTCCATATAGTAAATGAGAAGATGTCCGACAAATCATCTTTAGTCAGCGATTTGTGCTGCACGATGGCGGGAGACACTCCCATGTCGGTGAGAAGATTGAAGAAGGCGATGATGACGGTGGCAACAGCTACGATGCCGAAGTCGTCCGGTGATAGCAGACGTGCGAGAATTCCTGCCACAACAAGGGATATGACGACGCCACTGTATTTGGCCAGCGCTGTGTAAAATACCCCCGAAAATAATTGACTCTTAATATTATTAGCCATTGATTGCTTGTTTATATGTTTGCGCGTATGCTTGTCCCACTTTGCGGATGCTCATGTTTTCCATACCGTATGCGTAATTCACTTCCCCTTGTCCCCATGCGGCAAGCCGGCGGGCTTCTTCGAGTGCTCGCAGGATGTCTTTCTTGTCGTCGGGATCGAAAGTCGGGTTACCGGTTTCGGAAAGCAGTTCGCCGATGTTTCCCACCTTGGGACCCACCACGACTTTGTGGTAGAGGAAGGCGAGGGGGACATTACCCGAATTCAGTATATCTTTCCGCTGGATGAATATCACGTCTGAAGCAGCCATATAGTAGGGCAGATCGCAGTTGTCTATCAGCTCGTCGTTGGCTCCCGCCTGTAGTTTATACATACGGTTGAGCAGCGGCATGAGCAGATAGTATCCGGCTTTTGAAATCCATCGTTTGATGATATTCCTGCCATAGCTGTTGCGTCTCGAAAAGGGGTAGAGGCGCGGAGCCAGCAGCATCTTGTGCTCCTCGTCCCAGGCGCGGAAAGCTCCGAGCACCATGCGTATTTCTTCACGGTTGCGGAATTTTCCGAAAGCCGTGACGATGAATGCATCTTGCGAGAGGTTGAGATACTGACGTGCACGCTCTACGCTGATATCTTCTTTATAGGTATACTGGTAAATGTGATGAGGGATGACAACATTCTGACTATCAGGATACTTCGTGAGAAATTCGTCCCGGCTAAACCGTCCCATGTGTACAACGATATCACTCTGCGATTCGATAATGTCATAGGCCCGGCTGATGATTCCGTTTGCGTAATGCGGACGGACATTGTGGCGTGTGTAGACAAAACGTGTTCCCCTCGAACGAAAAAAACTGATTCGCTCTTCCAGACACCTGATGATATCAGGATCGTTGCATGTCCATCCCACCACTTCTTCCGGCCACTGGAAATGTATGATATCATAATGCTTATCCGAGTCCCAAAACTCTTTTGTGGAACATCGCACGTCAATTCCAGCCATTCTGATAGCATCGCATAAGATAGGAACAAATAGATTGTCGGTTTCTCCGTTTTCTCTGAAAACGATCAAGGTCTAATGTTTTTATAAGCCGTTTTTCTTCTTGGGTATAAGGAATGTGGTTGCTTTCGATATATTGCTTGAGGAAGAGACAAGCATGTATGAAAATGTCTGCTTTCATATAGCTGGTGAAATTTATGTAACGGTAGTAGGAGGCTTCACTGATGTTGATATGCACGCAGAGGTCTACTGTGGCTAGCCGTGATGTTTTCAGGAGCTCTTTTATCAGCATTATTCTGTTCCGATAATGCTCGCTTACTATTTTATTTTCTTCTATTTCTTCCAACGTTTGGTTGCGTTTTGTGTCCATATTGTTTGGGATTATTGATAATTTTTGGCAAAGGTCTGATAAAAAATATATAATCCCCCTCTCATTTTTGCGATAGCTGGAATAAAATACATTTCGCACCTTTGCGCCCCGGAAGTATTAAATGTGGAATAATAAATGATAAATGAAAATGAAGAAAGATCAGTATTTCAATTTGGAGGTAAATTTGTTGAATGACGACAATATTGCCAGTATGATGTCGGAGATGAATGCCGCGGAAGCACTCGGAATTTACGTGATCTTGCTGTTGCATCTACGCACTAAAGATGCTTATGAGGCGTCGTGCAAACCGGTTTTACTGAAGGCCATGGCCCGGCGGTATGATGTGGATGAAGTAGCGGTGGAGCGGGTGCTTCGCGAATTCGATCTCTTCGAACTGGATGAGGAACGACAGATGTTTCGTTCTTCTTACTTGGATAGGGTGATGAAAAGCTTGGAAGAGAAGCGGAAAATGGACATCGAAAACGGTAAAAAAGGAGGGCGTCCGAAAAAGGTGGCAAAAAGTGCTGAAACGCCCGTCAGTAAAGGGAGAAAACCCACTGAAAACCAGAAGAGGAGAGAAGAGGAGAGTAAAGAAGAGGAGAGTAAAGGAAGTGTTTCTGTTGTAAACAATAATAGGAGTAATATAGAAACACCGTCGTCTCTTGTGAGCCGTTTGGCGGATGAAGGCAATCATTGTCCGTTACAACCCGTGTTGCCTTGGGAAAAGTTGGTGGACCAACTTTCTACTTTCCAGTCATATATGGAATTGGCCGGGCAGCATTCCGGTTTGGGAAAGCTTTTTGTAGACCATCAAAAACTTATTCTGGAAATCTTCAAAAAACATATCCGCCTTTATGACAAAGGAGGGGGACTGCTTTTCCCGGAGGACGTGAAACGGTATTTTTCAAATTATATCGCGGCCGGTTCCGTTACTTGCCGCACGTTGAGGGAAACCTTGCTGAAAGAGCTTGAGAATACGGTCGACAAGGATGTAAACCGCTTTGAAAGCGTCGTCGACGGGCGGCGAACGTATCTGGGACATCTTATTCCGGCTGATGCGCCGCCACGTCCCGATGCATCGGCGGTGTGGGATGATGTGAAGAAAAGATGGGCGCATTAATCCGGCAGATGACTGGCTTCGTCCGGCAGGTTGTTGATGTTCGTCCGGCAGGTAACGGAAGCTCGTCCGGCAGGTGGCAGACACTCGTCCGTCAGGTAAGTCCTCTGCGTGTGAATGATTATTTTAAACTATTTTTTAATTAGAAAAAAGGAAAAAATTATGAGAAATTTTGCCAACTATGATGTCGACATCCACGGTAAATCGAGTGGAGTGCTCAAGACGATTTGTAAAAAATGTCTTCCTACCCGCAAGAATAAGCGCGACCGTTCGCTACGTGTCAACGTCGACACGGGCCATTGTCACTGTTATCATTGTGGCGCTGATTTTTATGTTCCCGATGATGTGGAAGAGCGCAAGAATGCCGAACGTGCGGTAGCCCGCAAGCGTCGTGCGGCAGCCATTCCGCAGCATTTTCAGCGTCCGATGTTCGATGTTTCGAAAACCACGCTTTCCGAAGACACGGAGCGTTGGCTGGTGGAGACGCGTTGCATCCCGCAGTCCGTCATAGCTGCCCTACGCATCACCGAACAGGAAGAATTTATGCCGCAATCCGGCAAAAAGGAACGTTGCATCTGCTTCAACTATTTTGAAGGGGGGCAACTGATAAACACCAAATTTCGCGCTCTCCCGAAACTTTTCAAAATGGTGCAGGGTGCCGAACTGATTCCCTACAACATCGACTCCATTGTGGGGCAGACCTCCTGCATCATCCACGAGGGCGAACTGGATGCTGCTTCCTCCATCGCCGCCGGATTTCAAAGTGTCATCTCCGTGCCGGCCGGAGCCAATTCGAACCTCTCCTGGCTCGACCGTTTTATGGAGACGCACTTCGAGGACCTGAAAGAAATCATCATTGCCGTTGATGCCGATTCTGCCGGAATCCGGTTGCGCAATGAACTCATCAATCGGCTAGGGGCTGAACGCTGCCGGGTGGTGACTTACGGTCCGGAGTGTAAAGATGCCAACGAGCATCTCTGCAAATATGGTATCGCCAGTCTCCGTATCGCCATCGAACAGGCAGCAGAAGTTCCGCTCGAAGGTATCTTCACCGCTGCCGACTTGCATGACGATCTGCGGGCTCTTTTCGACAACGGCTTCGGTCCCGGAGCGGAAACGGGATGGGAGGAGATGGATAAGATCTGCACGTATGAACGTGGGCGAAGTGTCTACGTCACCGGAGTTCCCGGTGCAGGAAAATCCGAGTGGGTGGACGAATTGGTGTTGCGTCTCTGCCTGCGGCATCAATGGAAAATCGGGTTCTTTAGCCCGGAAAATACCCCTATCGTCTATCATCTCCGCAAACTGATTGAGAAACTCACCGGACACCGTTTTCAAAACGGCTGTGGCATGACGGAGGGACTCCTTGCGAACTCGGAAGATTTTCTGACTGAAAACGTCTCTCATATCTCTCTGAAAGGTAATGTTTCTCCGGATCGTGTACTGGCCAAGGCTCATGAACTCGTTGTCCGCCGCGGCTGCCGCATTATTGTCTTCGACCCGCTCAACCGTTTCGACCACAACCCGCAACCGGGACAGACGGAAACGCAATATATTTCCAACCTGTTGAATAAATTTACAGAATTTGCCGTGCAGCATAATTGCCTGCTCGTGGTTGTAGTCCATCCTCGTAAAATGAACCGTAATCCTGTCACGGGCATTACCCCTCGTGTGGAAATGTACGACATCAACGGCTCTGCCGATTTCTATAACAAAGCGGATTATGGTATCATTGTGGAACGTGACAAGGAGGTTGGTGTCACCCGCGTATATGTGGACAAGGTGAAATTCAAGCATCTTGGTGTCGGTGGAATGGCATCCTTTGTCTACGATCCCGTAAGCGGACGATACCTGCCCTGTGAAGAATCTCA
>PPYE01662456.1_pt1 | contig 12017 bp, 10 predicted proteins | sample 1559881 | NCBI WGS metagenome assembly PPYE01 (sample SAMN08240022, study PRJNA423297) | Human gut metagenome, whole genome shotgun sequencing project.
CAATGTAATCAGCGTGCGGGTCCAGATGCTCCTTAGCTTCCCCGACCGCCAGAAAGACGCGGTCAACATGTTTTGCGAGCAGACGGTTTGTCACGCCCGGAAAGGCGTTTTGCTCATGGATAGCTGTCGGGATGCCCGCTTTCGATGCGGCGAGTACGACCGGCCCACTCACATATCCGCCTGTTCCGATCACCAAATCCGGCTTAAACGTGCGAATGATCTCATTGGCGCGCCGTTTTGAGGTGATCGCCTCTGTCACAGCCTGTACATTATGGCTGATCGCAGACGGGGAAAGACTCCGCCTGAAGCCCTTTACTTTGATCGGCGCAAAATGGAAGCCCGCTTCTTTTACGAGGCGCGCCTCCATACCGGTCGGCGTGCCCGCGTAGAGCACCGCCGTATTCGGATCCTTTTTGACAAAGCACTGCGCGATGGCGAGCGCTGGGTTGATATGTCCGCCGGTGCCGCCGCCTGTTACAAGTAAACGCATAAAATGCTCCCTTCCGCCGTTTTCTGTCAGCATAAAATCAAAACTTTCAAACGGACATGCTTTTTAGCCATGCGTGAAGATTCACGCTATGTTTTTTCCATAAGCGCATGCCGCGATATATTCAAAAGAATCCCCATCTCACCGAGCTGCATCATTATGGCCGTTCCGCCGTAGCTGAAAAACGGAAGGCTGATGCCGGTATTTGGAATGGTATTGGTAACGACCGCGATATTGAGCACCGCCTGCAGGCAGATCTGCACAGTGATGCCCGTGGCCAGCATAAAGCCGAAACGGTCCGGCGCTTTCGAAGCGATCGAAAAGCCGCGCACGGCAAACAGCACGAACAGCACGATAACAAACAGCGCGCCAATCAATCCAAGTTCTTCGCAGATAATGGCGAAAATAAAGTCGTTATAAGGTTCCGGCAGGTAGAGATACTTTTGACGCGACGCGCCGATGCCGCGCCCCAACAGCCCGCCTGAACCGATTGCGACGAGCGACTGTACCGTCTGCCATGTTTTATCGTTGATATCCGCAAAGGGATTGAGCCAAAACTGCAGACGCTCCGTGATGTAAGAGACGCCCTTGACCGCGATGATGCCGGCTATCGCGCCGACGCCAAGCCCGCCGACCGCTAGAAAATAGCGGAGCTTTGTGCCGCCGATATACATCATAATGCAGCCGATGCCGAAAATCAGGATGGTGCCGGAGAGATGCGGTTCAAGCATCATCAAAACAGCGATGACAAGCAAAACAGCTGCAAACGGCAAAACGCCCTGCTTAAAGGTGGACATACGCTTTTGATAATGGGCGATCAGGTGGGAAAACAGGACAATAACCGCAAATTTCATGATCTCTGAGGGCTGAAAGCCGATCGGCCCAATATAGATCCAGCGTCTGGCGTTGTTTAATTTCCTTCCGACTCCCGGTATCGCGACCAAAATCAGCAGCACCAGTGCGATGCCAAAGATGATATAGGCAAACCGGCGGTAAAGACGATAGTCAATGCGCGAAATAAGCAACATTGCGGCAATACCGATCGCAACATATAAGACGTGCTGCGAGATAAAATGTAGGCTGTTCCCCGTTTTCTGAAGCGCCGCCGGATAGCTCGCAGAAAACACCATGATGATGCCGTAGGCCAGCAAAATCAAAATAATAATGAGAAAGGCGGTGTCAAACCGCTTCTGTTTCGGTTTTGGGGCAGCGTGCGCACCGGTGCGTTTCGATGCCCGGACCGTCCGCTTCTTTTCCGCCGATAGAGATGCCATACCGTCTTTCCTCCCTGTTTTTTCATTGCTCCGCAATAAAACCGATTCTAATAGCCGTATCAAAATGTATCAAAAAACGCCGCTGTTTTGTCTATCATATGCAGAGATTTCCGCTTCATACGAAAGCGAAAACGCCGATGACGCACATGATAAGCGTAATACCCGAGAACAGTACGACAATTTTGTTCTCGCTCATGCCGCCAAGTTCGAAATGATGATGGATCGGACTCATACGGAAAATCCGCTTGCCTGTCGTTTTAAAACTGATGACCTGCAGAATGACCGAAAGGGATTCGCAGCAGTAGATAAATCCCGCAAAGAGCAGAATAAACTCCATATTCATTCCAAAACCGAGAGCAACTACCATCCCGCCTAAAAAAAGCGATCCAGTATCACCCATAAAGACCTTTGCCGGATGCAGATTGTATACGAGAAAGCCGATGCAGGCCGCGGCAAGCGCCGTTGCAAGAATTTTCATCCCATATTGCTCCGCAATAGTGGAGACAACCATGAAGAAAACCGCGACGATAAACGTAACACTTCCGCAAAGGCCGTCAATCCCATCGGTCAGATTGACCGAGTTGACAATGCCAATGATGAGGATGCCGAGGATCGGATAATAGAAAAAGCCCAGATCCCACTGTCCCAAAAACGGAACGTTAATAATCGTGGAACGGTCGCCTACTATGTATAAGGCTGTCAGATATAATGCTGTAACCAGAACCTGTCCGATGATTTTCTGCCAGGCTGTAAGCCCCAGATTCCGTTTCTTGACCACTTTGATATAGTCGTCAAGAAAGCCGATCAGGCCGAACAGAAGCGCCATCACAATACCGCCGAAAAACTGCATTTGCTCCAGCGGATCGGCGAGTCCCTTATCCGTTAAAGCAAAGACGGCATAGCCGATCAGCGCGGCTGCAACCGAACCCAGAATGAACATAATGCCGCCCATTGTCGGTGTGCCCTGCTTGCTCTTGTGCCATGTCGGGCCATCCTCCCGGATACTTTGCCCAAAATGCAGTTTGTGCAAAAACGGGATCAGCAGTTTGCCGGCCACCGCCGTCACAACAAACGAGACCGCTGCAGTTAGAATCATCACGACTGTCATTTTTTCCACTCCTCACTGACGCGTTCCATCACCTGTTCAAGATGAATGCTGCGGCTTGCTTTATAGATCACAGCGTCACCGGGAGCAAGCGTCTTTGCCAGAAAGGCAGCCGCCTGCCCCGGATCCGTAAAATGAACAACCTGTTTCATGCCGACCATCACGGCGCCCCGTTTGATGCCGCGTGCAAGCTCGCCCACGCAGACGAGGCCGTCCGCGCGGGAACGCCCGACCTCCCGGCCGACTTCAATATGCGCCTCTTCCGAACAATTTCCAAGTTCCAGCATATCGCCGAACACGCACCAGCGCTTCCCCTTGCACGCCGTGTGCATCAAAACGTCGATGGCCGCACGCATGGAATCCGGGCTTGCATTATAACAATCGGCAATAATGGTCACACCATTTTCCGTCGTCACATTCTGGCGCATGGCGGCGTTTTTGTAAAGGCGCATACCGGTCACAATATCCTCCGCGTCCATATCTGCGACAAGCCCCACGCAGAAACCCGCCAGCGCGTTATAGACGTTATGCCGTCCAACAGCGGGTACAGAGGCCTCTACACTTTTGCCGTAATAGCGGATTTTAAACAGTGTACAGCCGTCCTTTGTGCGGATATCCGTCGCCGTAATATCCGCGGGGGAATCAATGCCAAAGTACATCACCGGTTGGTCCGTCAGATGACTGACTTTTTGCAGCATATCGTCATCCATATTTAAAATAAGCGGCGCGTCCGGTGTCATCGCCTCGGTGATCTCCATTTTTGCCTTCAGGATGTTCTCCCGGCTTCCCAGCGTCTCCATATGCGAAACGCCGATATTGGTGATGACGCCGACATTCGGGCGGCAGACATGTGTCAGATCCCGGATCTCGCCGAAATTACTCATTCCCATTTCAAACACGCCGTTTACATAATCATGCGAGAGGTTAAACATGGTCATCGGCATGCCGATTTCATTATTGAAATTTCCCTCTGTTTTCAGTGTTTTACCGCGTTGGGAAAGGATCGAATAAATCATTTCCTTTGTAGAGGTTTTGCCGACGCTTCCCGTTACGCCGACCGTAAACACGCTGAAGAGCCCTCGGTAATAGCCCGCAAGGTCCAAAAGCGCGCGCTTGGTATCCGCGACGACGATCACGTTTTCGCATCCGTCGACCGGGCGCTGTGCAATCGCACCCACAGCGCCCTTTTCAAACGCCTGCCCGACAAAATGATTTCCATCGAACTTTTCGCCCCGGATCGCGATAAACAGGCTGCCCGGCTCGATCTTTCGCGTATCCGTACAGACGGACAAAACCTCCGTTTTGCTTTCACAGCGCGCGCCCACCGCAGATGCAATTTGTGCAAGTGTCAGCTTTTCCATTCTTTGAACTCCTTTATTTCGGTAAAGACTGTCTGATTTCCTCCAAAATCGTAATGAGGTGCCGGATTGATGCACGCTCATTGTATGCAAAGCATTTTCCCGCGACATACTGGCCGGTTTCGTGCCCTTTTCCGGCGAATATCACGGTATCGCCGGGCTTTGCCGTATCCAGCGCATACCGGATGGCGGCCGTGCGTTCCGGCAGGACAATATGACGCGTTCCCGGCGGCACCCCTTTTAGCATATCGGACAGGATTGCGCCCGCCCGCTCCGTGCGCGGATTATCGGATGTCAGCACCAGGAAATCCGCATATTTTGCCGCAGCCGCACCCATCAGCGGGCGTTTCGCATGATCCCGGTCCCCACCACATCCAAACACAACGATCAGTTTCCGTTTAGTAAATGTGCGCGCCGCGGACAGGATCTTCTCAATGCCGTCCGGCGTATGCGCATAATCACATAAAATGGTGAGTCCCAATTGGTTCGGAATAGGCTCGCACCGCCCGGGAATCAATCCCGTATCCTGTAAAAGCGGCAGCGTTTCCTCCGGGCTGTGTCCAAGCAGTGCACAGGCCGCGACCGCGCAGACCGCGTTCTCCGCCGAAAAATCTCCCGGAACAGGGAACTGCGCCTTCCACGACAGGCCGCAGTAGGACAGCGTAAAGCGGACGCCCTGCGCGCTGCTCTCAATATTCTGGATAGAATAGGCGGCTTTTCCGCCGGTGCGGGAAACAGTTTGAACCGGAATTGTGAGCGTTTCGGAAAGCTCTGTACCCCAGCGGTCGTCAACACAGACAACCGCGCGGTCCGCCAATTCAAACAGCTTCTTTTTTGCATAAAAATATTCTATCATACTTTTGTGATAATCGAAATGGTCTTGGGTCAAATTTGTAAAAATTGCCACAGAAAAATGCAGTCCAAAAAGGCGTTTTTGATCAAGTGCATGAGAAGAAGCCTCCATCATCACATGTGTTACGCCATCATCCGACATTTGCCGCAGAAGGCGGTGCAGCGTCATGGGATCCGGCGTGGTGAGCGGGAGAAGTTCTTCTTTGTCCTCCCAGCAGGCCCCGGTCGTCCCGATCAAGCCTGCGTTTCTTCCGCACATTCGAAGCAGGCGGTACACAGTCGTGGCAGTTGAAGTCTTCCCGTTCGTCCCGGTCACCGCGCAAAGCGTCAGCTTGTCGCCGGGATTTCCATACCACGCAGCACAGCAGTGCGCGTAAGCCTCTCTTGTATCCGGAACCCGTATGGCATCGGACACATTGCAGTCGCGCTCACAGAGCACAACTGCGCCCTGTGCGGCGGCTTCCGCCGCGTAGCGATGGCCGTCGTCCTTTGTTCCAGTAAGGCAAACGAACAGTCCGCCGGCCAGATTCTCTCTTGTGTTTGTACAAATTCGGCGGATTTCCCGTTCTCCCATTTTTGACGGGAAATCATATCCGGAAAGCAGCTCTTTCAGACGCATTCAGAAAACCTCCTGTCATGATTGTTCCCTTTTATACGTCCGGTATATTCTGTATCAGTCGAGCGTCTCGCTCACACAGGTCAGTTCTACGACTGTGCCGATCGCAACCTTCGTGCCTTCCGCCACGCTTTGCGTCTGCACCGTGGTTTTGGCGCTGGAAGAAGCGCCGCCTCCGCTCACTGTTACATTCAGGTTATATTGTTTGAGTTTTTGCTTGGCAGCAGTTGGCGTCAACCCGACCACACTCGGCATGGTAACAGTTTCCTGATTTGAATTATCTGTATAGAGGATCACCTTGCCGTCTTTCGGGATTTTTGCGCCGGACGACGGCACCTGCCGCACAACGGAACTGCCGTTTCCTTTGACAACCGCACCGCCTGTAATGCCAGAGGCAATCAGCTTGTTCTTGGCGCCCGCCACGTCCCGTCCAGTTAACAGCGGAACCGTTGTCTCCATACTTTCAAGCTCTTCTTCTGTATAGTTGGGAGAATATCCAAGGTACGGAAGCGTATCCGCCATAATGGCCGCAACCGCCGGCGCTGAAATAACACCGCCGTAAATATCCCCGCTGGTCGGTTCGTCAACCATCACATAAACCGCGATCTGCGGATCATCGGCCGGCGCGACCGCGACGTAAGACGCAATGTATGTATCCTTCTGCGCGCCGAGCGTTTTCTGCGACGTACCGGATTTTGCCGCAATACGGTAGCCTTTGACCGAACCGTTGGTTCCGCCCCCGGTATTTACTACCTCTTCCATCAAGGAACGCATCGTGGCGGAGGTCTCCTCCGAAACGACCTGACGGCGGATTTTGGTTTCATGCGACGAAACCACGTTTTCGTCCGAATCCAGCACATCCTCTACCACATAGGGCTGCACGAGATAGCCGCCGTTTGTCACGGCGCAGACTGCTGTAATCAGTTGCAAGGGGGTGACCGACTGCGACTGGCCGAACGAAGAGGATGCAAGCGAGATGTCCGTCATGTTGGCGGCGGTGTAGTAGGTGCCGATCTGCTCGCCCGGAAGATCGATCCCGCTTTTCTCTGTAAAGCCAAAGCCGCAGTAATACTCATAAAAGCTCTGCGCGCCGAGCGAAAGGCCGATGTTGATAAACGCCGGGTTGCAGGAGTGTACCAGCGCGTCGGTAAAGCTGATATGTCCATGGCCGGAACGCTGGTTGCAGCGCATGGTATAGCCGCTCATCTTCACATAGCCGGGGCAGTAGAAGCTTGAAGCGAGCGAAACCTTTTTCTCCTCAAGTGAGGCGGCGGCAACCACCGTTTTAAAGGTGGAACCCGGGTGATAGGTATACGAGATGTTTTTATTCGTCCACTGGGACGAAAGCGCCGCGCTTCTCGCTTCTTTCTGTTTTGCCTCATCTGTAATTTCCGATACAGACTGCGCAAGCGCTGTGTCATATATAGTAAACGGATCGTTTAAGTCATAGTTTGGATAATCTGCCATTGCAAGCACAGCGCCCGTGTTGCAGTCCATAACAATCGCACACGCGCCGCCGACCGGATTATGCTGCGCTACGACGTCTTTAAGCGTCTTTTCCACAAAGCTCTGAATGTTCTCATCAACCGTCAGACGCAGACTGTTGCCGTCCACCGGATCATAGCGCTGCTCATAGCTCTGGGGCATATTCTCGCTCAGCGCATTTTTCAGCGCCACAACGTAGCCGTCGGTGCCTTTTAAGACGCTGTCGTATTTGCTCTCAATCCCGTAGAGTCCCTGCAAATCGCTGCCGGTAAAGCCGATGACCGAGGATGCAAGCTCGTTGTTCGGGTAATAGCGCTTCACGTTCTCCGTTAAGTTGATTTCGTTGGTATATTTATTCTCTTTGATAAAGTTGCGGACGGCATCGGCGGTTTCCTTTCCCACCTTTTTTCCAACCAGCTCGTACTGGCTGCCCGTTTTTTCCGTGCGTTTTAAGATGTCCTCATAATCTCCGCCCAGGATTTCCGAAAGCCCTTTGGCAATCTTCTCACGCTTTGCGGCAAGCTCATCCGGTTTATCCTTATATCCGGAGGCTATATCTTTCGGGGAAATACTGATATCCCACACCGTGGCGCTCTGCGCAAGCACCTCCATATTACGGTCGTATATCGTGCCGCGCTGTGCCTTGATTGTCTCCGGCCGAAGCTGATGCGAGTTGGCATAGTCGTCGTAAAAGCCGTATTGGAAGATGCTGATCCGGCACAGATTCGCCACGATAACCAATATAAGCAAAATGGCGACCGCCGATACATTTCTGTGCAGCCGCTTTTTCATTTTGACAGGTGTTCCCGCCGTCATATCAACACTCCTTTTATGAACACCGCGAGGGGACGGCACATATGCGCGCCTCCCCTCTCACGTTCTTCTTATTCTTATTCACTGTTAAATCGCAGTATAACCCGCGATCAGGAAAAGAGTCCGGCAAAAAAGCTGACAATTCGTTCAAGCAGTCCCGGCTTCTGTACAACCTCTGCCGAATCCTTAGTTTCGAAAGTGATGTAATGGATCTGGTGACTGTTTGATTTCTGCATGCCAAGCGTATCGCGGGCAATTTCCTCAACATTTGCGATGGAGAGCTTGTCCTCCAGCTGCTTTAAAAGCGTGGAGTTTTCCCCCTTCAGCACCGATAAGGTGCTCGAAGTCTGGTTATATTCTTTGGCCACTTCAATTTGCACCACGCGCGTATACAAAAGCCCGGAAAGCATCAGCACAATGGTAAGCATCAGCATGACAACACGCGCGACGCTTAATCCTCCTGCTTTAACCGCATGCTTTTCTGCACGGACTTCATGGATCTGCGGCTGTTTTGCTGTCTCTTCCTGCCGTGCGAGGCGCCTGTAATCATAGGCCAGATTATTCTTTTGTGTCACAGCCGTCATCTCCTGTTTTCATCGTTTTTGCAGAATCCGAAGTTTTGCGCTCGTACTCCGCCGATTTTCGGAAAGTTCCTTTTGGGATGCTGTAATTGGTTTACGGTTGATAAGATCTGCTTTCGGTTTGTTGCCGCATACACACACCGGAAACTCCGGCGGGCAGGTACAGCCTTTGCACCAGGATTGAAAACGGTGCTTCACCATTCGGTCCTCCAGCGAATGGAACGTAAGTACGACAAGCCTCCCACCCGGATTCAGCACGGAAAACGCTTCGTCCAGCCCCTGTGAAAGACTTCCAATCTCATCGTTTACGGCAATACGGATCGCCTGAAACGTCTGCTTGCACGGATTTTTCTCCCGGCGTCTTGCGGCGGGTACTGCCGCTTTGACAAGATCCGCCAGTTCAAATGTTGTCTCAATCGGATGCGTCTCTCTGCTTTTTGCAATAGAAAGCGCAATTTTGCGGGCAAACGGTTCTTCCCCATACTCCCGCAAAATACGCGTAAGCTCGTCCACCGGCCAAGTGTTGACAACATCGTATGCGCTGAAGCCGCTCTGGCTCATGCGCATATCAAGCGGTGCGTTATGCAGATAGCTGAAGCCGCGGTCCGCCTCGTCAAGCTGATGCGAGGAAACGCCCAAATCGAGTAAAACGCCGTCCGCCCCGCTTACTCCCATCTCGCGGAGCACGCCGGCCATATTGCGGAAATTCTCCTGTACCACCTGCGCGTTTGGATGCGGTGAAAGCCGCTCTCCCGCCACTTTCACCGCATCCGGGTCCTGATCAAATGCAATCAGCCTTCCCTTTGGCGACAGCCTTTCGGCGATGGCAGCGGAGTGTCCCGCGCCGCCCGCCGTACCGTCCACATAAATGCCGTCCGGCTTAACCGAAAGCCCGTCCAAGCATTCATTGAGCATTACAGAGTAATGTACAAATTCCATATCATCTGTCCCTTTAGAAATTCAGCTCGTCCATTACGGCTGCAATTGTGTCGGAATCCAGCTCGTTGCAGAGAGTTTCCCAATTCTCCCTGCTCCAGATCTCGCAATGGGTGGAGGCGCCGATGATGACAGCGTCTTTTGAAAGGCCGGCATATTCCCGCAGCGAGAGAGGCAGTACAATGCGCCCCTGTGCGTCGGGCTCCGCTTCGCTCGCAAAACCGCTCAGCATCCGGCGGATGTTGCGCGATTTATTCTGCGGCATGGCGTGCAGCCGGTCGATAATACTCTGCCATTCCTCAAGAGAATATACGCTGATGCAGTGATCACTGAGCGACCGGGTGATAATAAAGCGTGCCCCTAAATCTGCGCGCAGTTTGGCGGGGAAACTGACGCGGCCCTTCGCGTCCACACTGCACCGGTAATCACCGATCAGCATTTCACCCCACCGCCTTTCAAATTAAAGGGATCATTTGCCCCAAATCACCACTGTTCACCACTCAAACTTATTATAAAAGGCTGTCTGTAAAAATGCAAGGGCCAAAGTCAATTTTTCACACGTTTTTGCCTGAAAATCCTCGGAAAGCAAAACGGCAGCCTGCTATTCGACGATTTTCGCCATTTTAATCGTGCTTGCTTGTGAAATGGAACATTTGTTCTTTTTGTATGCAAAAAAGTTCCCTCTTTCCGTAAAGGAAAAAGGGACCCAAACGCCATGTTATTTTGTGCTTACTTTCACGAAGACATCGATATACTCCGGATCGAAAAGTGGACCATCCGCCGAAAGAACGAACCGTCGCTCTTCTGCAAGCGAATAATCCTCTTTTTCCATCACGCGGACTGTGAGTGACAGCATTGTGCATAATATACGGATTTTCTTTTCTCTCATACGTCTCACTCTTATCCAAACCGGGCTACGATGCATTAGAAACGATTTCATCAATAGCCCCTGTGTTTAACGCTTTAGTATCTGAAATCTCAACCAAAAAGTATGCTGTCTGATTTGGTTTCCCGAAACGTTGGTAGGACTCTGAATCTGTATAAGTCAGGATCATCACCGCATTGTATGGCTCGATTCCCTGCTCATCCAACCTGAGGACCACAACAGGTTTATACGGACACGATTTCTCCTGCTCTTGAAGCCGGAACTCCACAATCGCGCCCCTTGAGAAAGGGCCGGTCGAAATTTCTCCGTTTGGTGCAAGTTCTTTTGCAGAAATCCTGCCGGACTGAAACCATGACTGATATTTCTCAAAAAGAGCGCCTTCCTGCACTTTATAAAAGCGGCTGCTGCTTTGATAATCAAAGACACCAGACACCGTGTCCGCGCTTTCGTAGAAAGTAATGGACTTCACGCCCTGCATATCGCAGAACGCAGAAAGTGAGCTTTTTCCACCAGAAACAAGCAGTAAAGAAACGCATATTATAAAAAAAGCAATAATAGCTCCAATCCAGATATACCACTTTTTCATCATGTATTTACGACCACCTTCCGGCGTAATACGAAAAGCATTTACTACTCTCACCAGCGTTCAGACTGGAAAATGCTTTGTAAACTAAAAACGTACTCTGTGCATCTGCAATCATTACAGTGTTTACTACATCGATATATTGATATATTTCTTTTCATAATGTTTCATCCTTTCTATAATTAATTTTATGAAATAGATTATATTTACTATTTTATATTAATTATATAGGGATACATTGAAAAAGTCAATAATCTTATATAAAATTTGATAGAAATAAATATAAAAACAGTGCAGTTCAGTTGAACTGCACTGTTTTTGTATAATAAAGCTTACAACGGATGAACGGCGTTCGCCTGATCGGCGTGCTCCGCATCAATGTTATACTTCTTCGCGCGGCGCTTTTCAAAGAATTTCACCGCGACCTGACCAAATTGCGCATAGCTTAAAACATCTTCATCTTGCTCGATCCACTCCGCACACTCCTTGCGCAGCGTCTCAAGCTCCGGCTGAATCAGATCCGCCGGACGGCAATCGATCGGCTCAGCATCGCCGATAATCTTTTTGCGGAAGCTGGGGTCGATCGGAACCGGCGTTTTTCCGTATTCACCGCGCACAAGACCCTTAAACTCCTTGGTGACGGTTTTATAGCGCTCGCCCATAATAACGTTGAACACCGCCTGTGTGCCGACGATCTGGGAGCTCGGTGTGACGAGCGGCGGATAGCCCGCATCCTTGCGCACGCGCGGCACTTCCTCCAGCACATCCTGTAGCTTGTCCTCTTTTCCGGCCTGTTTAAGCTGGGAGAGAAGGTTCGAAAGCATACCGCCCGGAACCTGATAGATCAAAGCGCCAGCATCAGTTGCCAACATCTTCGGATCCAGAAGGCCGGATTTGATATATTTCTCACGCAGTTTCATAAAGTAAGGACGGATCTCATTGAGCTTAACAAGATCAAGGCCGGTGTCGTACTCTGTTCCCTGCAGCGCCGCAACGATCGACTCAGTCGGCGCGTGCGAGGTGCCGAGCGCCAGCGGAGAC
>PPYE01258228.1_pt1 | contig 12016 bp, 12 predicted proteins | sample 1559881 | NCBI WGS metagenome assembly PPYE01 (sample SAMN08240022, study PRJNA423297) | Human gut metagenome, whole genome shotgun sequencing project.
ATGCTGCGTATCTCCCTGAAAGCCCAATAGTTTACATTATTCTTCCTAAATCCATCCGAAATCGGGCGAGTTTTCTTATCTTTGTCCGGGAGGAGTTTCCGTTCGAATAGTGTATCCGGGAAGTTCCGACTGGTTTAAGAAAATAGTGACTATGTATAGGATAATCGTTTCATTGCTGTTTGTTTTCGGATTGTATGGTGGCGTTTCGGCCCAGTCGCTCGCCTCTTTCAAGGAGCGTCTGTCGCAGCCTGCGGGTTCGGCAGCCGTTACCGTAGTGGAGCACGGGGATGCTGCGGGCGTCGTGAGCCGGGAGAGCCAGAGCAACGACCGCATCCGGTTCAAAGGGTATCGAATCGGTATTTTCTTCGATAACGGAGCGGAGGCCCGGGCCAATGCGCTTGCCGCCAAGCAGACGTTCGAAACCGCATTCCCGGATATTCCGGTCTATCTGGTTTATGAAAATCCCTATTTCAAGGTTTCTGCCGGAAATTGCGTCACTTCCGAGGAGGCGATCGTGTTGCTGGGCAAGATTCGCAGCCAGTTTCCGGAGGCTTATCTAATGCGTGAAGATCTCACGGTGGCCGACCTGATTCGTTAATTTTCCAAAAGATTAAAAATAACGAAAAAAATTTGATAGATTCTACCCGAATCTATATATTTGCCGCGTTAAAAACCTTTAATAATTAAAACTATGAAGAAAGTTTTATCTCTGATGATTGTCGTTGCTGCCGCTGCCATGGTAAGCTGCGCCGGCAAACAGGCAAAACAGGCTGAAACCGTTGAAGTTGAGGCTACCGAGGTCGTAGAGACTCCTGCTTGCTGCGAGGAGCCTGCCGCTTGCGAGAAAGCCGATAGCTGCGCAACGGCCTGCGAGACTCCGGCAGAAACTCCGGCTCCTGCTGAAGCTGCCAAGTAATTTCCCTTTTCGGAACTTACGGGAGTATCCCCAAAGGATACTCTTTTTTTATGCCTCTTCCCCGGCGGGAGAGGTATTTTTTATGAAGCGGTGTTGTCCGGTGTCAGATCTTGCGGGCACGCCAGTTGCCGTAACGCATATAAAGATAGGAAGCCGTGAGGGTGCAGCCGTAATAGACGTGGTCGGCGGTCCAGCAAAGTGCGACGTCGGCATGCAGTCCGTAAACCAGCAGCGCCGTATAAGCGACATAGACGATGCTGGTGCAGGCGACGATCGTGAGGGCCGTGCGGGTGTTGCCCGTACCCGATACGCTGAATTGATAGATGAAGGCGGCCGTGCAGGGAATGTTGGTCGTCAGCATTACCCAGAGCGAAGGGATGGCGTATTCGATCAGAGATACGTCGTCCGTATAGATGCGGAGCGTCCAGTAAGGAATCGCGGCCGCCAGGATGCAAAGCGGGAGGACGAAGCAGAAACAGAGGCGGATCATCTTCCGGCAGAGGGGCATGATCTGTTCGGTATAACCCGCGCCGATCAGGTTGCTTACCAGGGAGCTGGCTGTCGAGGCGAAAGCGTTGATGAACATGAAGATCAGCGACGATACGGCCCGCACGATGTTCGTGGCGGCCAGGTCGCGCTTGCCCAGATGTTCGATGCAGAGGAAGAAGAGGAACCACGCGAGGAAAGCCACGCCCTGTTGGATCATCACCCAGACCGAAAGGCTCAGGATTTGTTTCAGCAGGGAAAAGTCGAATCCTGTGAATCGGAATTTATAGCGGCGCCAGTCGGTCCGGTAGCGGGTGTAGAGTATGTAGAAGAGGGCGGATACACCTTCCGAAATAGAAGAGGCGATCGCAGCGCCGGCGATGCCCATTTCGGGGAATCCGAATTTTCCGAAGATCAGCAGGTAGTTCAATACGACATTGGTGAGTACCATGACGATCGAGTTGATCGTCAGGATGCGCGTGCGGGTCGTGCCGACATAGAATGCCCGGAACATCGACCCGACGTAGGCGAAGAAGAAACCGTAAACCCGGTAGTCGAGGTACCGGACGGCGGCTTCCCGTACATCGGGAGCTTCGATCAGGGTACCCATGATGCGGGCTACGAAGACTTTCGAGAGGATGAACAGCACGAGGGCCATCAGCAGCAGAAACGCCGTGCTCTGCATGAACAGAGGCCCGATTTGCGAATACTCCTTGGCTCCGTTGCGGCGGGCGATGAGAATCTGGGCGCCGATGCTGAACCCGAAGCCCAGCATGAAGATCATCAGGTAGAAGATACCCGCCAGGGCCGAAGCTCCCAGCTCCGCTTCTCCGACGCGTCCCAGATAGGCCGTATCTGTCAGTCCGATCAACTGCTCCATCAGCAGGCAGACCAGCACCGGGAAGGTGATTTTCAGGATTTTTTTGTTCGTATAGCGCATTGGAAACGTCGGTTTCAGTGCACAAAAATACTCTTTTTTCCGCAATCGTATTTATAACGGACTGTTTTTGGAAATTTGCAGGACAATACCCCCTCGAGTGTTGTCCGGAACAAAATATTTTATAGTTTTGTGGTGTCGGTTTCGTCCGACAGACATATTTTGATGAAAGTGTTTCGCTTTTATCCTTGATAAGAAATCTGACAGTTTCAAACAAGACGAGGATAACGACAACACTCATCATCTGTTTCGGTATGTGTACATTATTCCAAACACCCCATACTGAACAGGTGTGGGGTATTGTGTTGGTTTATTCGTCTTGGGTTTTGTCAGAACCTCTTATCAGATAAACGAACGGCTCCACACTTGAACCAATACAATAATTTTAAGTTCTTGAATTACAGTATATTTAATTTAAATCAATAGCTAAACGATACCAAAATATTCCCATTAAAAACAGATGTGCCCTATACTTTACTAGACGGCAATAATTTTGGGGCACATCTCTATTTGGAACCAGATATGAATTATTTAATCATATAGATTTAGACAAATGAACTATATCATTTAGACAATTCGATTCCCGAGAGTAAGTCTATCTATAAATTTTAATGCAAAAACTAATACAATAATGCATTAGGGTTAAAATGCATTCCTAATGTATTGAACTCTTTAGCAATATCTTTTTTCCATGCGCCTCGGCCATCATATGAAACATAGACGACACCATCAACATCTCCAGGCTTTTCTACCTCTTCTTTAATTAAGGCACAAACTCTCTCGCGCCCAAGTTTTCCTATAAGATATCCGTGTTCAAAAACTACATTTTGCCTTGCTCTTGGCTGTACGTTTGGACAATCCTTCGAGGCTCCTTTATCACACGGAGTATATAATACTATTGCATAACAAACGTTTGTGAAAGCTTCTATTTTTTCAATTATCGTTTTACCTGTATTCGGTTGTTCATGCAGAATAATGGGATTATAACCCATATCAGTTATAAACCGTGCAACCTCATTTTTCAATCCACTATCGTGGCCATGAACAATAAAAACATCTTTATTTCCCATATTAACTTTTACACTTCTGTCATTATTATCATTTGGTGCTGTCTGTGGAATTAAAGGTAATTGACCCATTATACTCTCAAGGCAGACAACTTTTTCTCATCTTCGTCATATTCCTTTATTTTAACAATCGTTCTGTAGCGCACAATGGTTGTGTCATCTTCGCTAACTTCACGTTTTAGCAAGTCGCAACCTTTTGCAATCTGAGACTTCAACCATAATTCGAATTCTTCCTTTTTCTTGATAAGATTTCCTGTAGCCATAAATCCAAATAGTTTTTTGCAAAGATACGAATTTCGCAGAACAAATTGATGATTTAATCATTTTTTTGTGTTCTTCTGCAATATATAACCTGATAAATCAAATATATTCCCATATAATTTGTATCTTTGTAACCATATTGGATAGTCATATAAATATGGAGCGTAAATTACTGAACCGAATCAAAGTCGTTCTCGCAGAGAAAAACAGAAGTAATAAATGGCTCTCGGAACAATTGGATAAAGATCCTGCCATAATCTCCAAATGGGTTACCAATACAACACAACCCAATGTAGAGACGCTGATTCAAATATCCAAAGTTTTGGGTGTAACCGTGGATGACTTGTTGAGAACGGAATAATAAATTTATGGAAGCAGTCAAATTATATAAATATCTAGATTTTACCGGTGGATTGATGATGCTACATTATAGTAATCTTCAATTTACCAATGCTACGCAGTTGAACGACCCGTTTGGGTGGAAGTACAATACAAGGATATTGTAGAGAAGCCTAATTATTTTAGGGATGCAGAAGATTTCTTCCGTTATCAATTATCTACAAAAGCAAAAGCTTGGGAACATGAACAAGAGGTCAGACTGTTTATTTTAGATCCTTGGCCGACATATATGAGTTTATTGCCGGATCAGAATGATGAAAAAGGTCCGATTGATTGGAAAGAGGTTCGGGCTTTTCCTGAAATCGGAGGAGAGTGCTTTGAGTCTGTCTATCTGGGAATCAATATGGATACAGATGAGAAATCAAAAATAATAAGCGTTGCACGAAAATTAAATCCTGACATTAAGATTTACCAAATGGGAATTGATGCAAATGCTTTTAAGTTGAATACTGAATTGATAAAATAGTAAAATGGCTAAGAAACAGAATAAAGCTGTAAAGGAAGAAACCCTTGAAACGATACTTTTCAATTGTCGTAATAGTCTGCGTGGGCGTGCAGCCATGACAGATAAACGCGACCTGCTGTTAACTCTTGTATTCTTGAAATTCATAGGAGAACGGTTCAAACAGCAAAAGGAGAAAATCAGGCATGAGATAGTGGAAGTTCAAGGCATTCATGATACGGATTTCATTGAGCTGCAACTTTCACGTCCCAATCAATATATGCAGGACGGTGTGTTTTTCCTGACAGATGAAACGTTTTGGGACAAACTGATTCTCACATCACCAACAGGCATGGCTATCGCTTTCGATACAGCTATAAAAACTTTGGATGACAACGAACCTAAATTGAAAAATGCTCTTCCGCAGCAAATTTTCACGAAAACAGCCCTTGAACCGGGAGTTCTGAAAAGCGTAGTGGATGAGATAAACAAGATAGACCCTCAGAAATTCAATGACCACGACCTCATAGGACGTGTATATGAGTATTTTTTGCAGGCTTTTTCCATAAACACAGACAAAGAGGAAGGAGAGTTTTATACGCCACATTCCATCGTAGAGCTTATCGCCTCACTTATTGAGCCATTTGACGGGACGGTTTATGACCCTTGTTGTGGTTCCGGAGGGATGTTTGTTCAAGCGGCAAAGTTCATAGAGGCTCACGGTGGAAACACGAAAGCCGTCAACGTGTATGGGCAGGAATCAGAACCGGCAACTTATCGTCTGGCAAAGATGAATCTGGCTATCCGAGGCATCTCCTACCATTTGGGTGATAGGGCTGTGTCCACATTCTCCGATGACCAGCACAAGGAACTCAAGTTTGATTATATCATGGCAAATCCGCCGTTCAATTTGAAGAAATATGCCGAATATGGAGGTTTTGAAACCGATTCTCGCTGGCAAGGCTATGGAGTGCCTCCTACCAGCAATGCCAACTATGCATGGATTCTTCATATTCTTAACAAATTGAATGTCAGTCGTGGAATTGCAGGCTTCCTACTTGCTAATGGGGCTTTGGATGACAGCGATACACTTGAAATACGTAAGCTGCTAATCGAAAGTGACAAGGTAGAGGCTATTATCGTTTTGCCACGAAACATGTTCTATTCTACCGATATATCCGTCACTCTTTGGATATTGAACAACAACAAGAAAGGCGGACCGTGGCACGGAAGGCAACTACGCAACCGCACAGGTGAGATTTTGTTCATCGATTTGCGGACTTGGAACAGTAATATATACGAGAAGAAATATGTCCGTCTGACAGAAGCGGACATAGACAGAGTACGTCAAATATATTTCAATTGGCAAACCGAGAATTTTGTTGAGTATGCCGAGCCTGAATTATACTATGCTGCGCATCGTGACGAAATTCAGGGAAAGGGATATTCCCTCGTACCCTCCAGATACATTGAGTTCATTGACCGCGATACAGAAATAGACTATCAGTCTGCTCTTTCTGAAATGAGTGATAAATTTAATGCGCTGAAGAAAAGATGGGATGCAAACGAAACGGAACTCGTAAACGCTTTCAAAATTTTAGGGTATGGAAAAGAATAAGTTGCAACATCATAATATAACAACCGATACACTCTTTGATGACATTCGGAATATCATAGAACAAGGTCGGAGACAAGCATACGCAGCAGCCAATCAAATTACGGTACTTACCTATTGGCATATCGGGCGGCGTATAGTGGAAGAAGAACAGCATGGAGAAGCTCGTGCGCAGTATGGTACTCGGTTGATTAAAACATTGGCCGAACAACTGATGCCTAAATACGGCAATACGTTCAGCAAGCGAAATCTCGATTACTTTCGCCAATTTTATCTGTGCTTCAATGATTTGGAGATTGTGAACACGCGTGTTCACAATCTGACTTGGTCGCACTTCCGCTCGATTATACAGGTTGCAGACCCTAAGGCCAGAGAGTGGTATGTAAAAGAAGCATCGGAACAGATGTGGAGTGTGAGGACGCTTAACCGCAACATCGGTACACAATACTATGGTCGCCGTATGGCTTGTGTAAGGGAAGGATTGGCGTTACCCTCTCCCGATATTGAAGCCAATGATCCATTGGAGTATATAAAGAGTCCGGTGGTTGCCGAGTTTTTGGGCTTCCGCAAGGATAGCAAATATGACGAGAGCCAGTTGGAACAAGCCTTAATAGACCATCTGCAACAATTTATCATGGAATTAGGGCGTGGGTTCGCTTTTGTCGATAGACAGAAACATATTTCAACAGATACAGGTGATTTTTACATTGACCTCGTATTCTATAACATCAAGCTCAAGCGTTATGTGCTGTTTGAATTGAAAACACATCCTCTGACACATGCGGATGTGGGACAATTGGATATGTATGTACGGATGTACGATGACCTTGTAAAAGATGAAAACGACAATCCGACCATAGGCATATTGCTTTGCACCGAGACTGATAAGGTGATGGCAAAATATTCTGTTCTTAACGGTAGTGAACAATTGTTTGCAGCCAAATATATGGCCTATATGCCGACAGAAGAAGAACTGAGCCGGGAGATAGAACAGCAAAAACGTTTCTTCTTGGAACAACACGGAAAGGAGGAGTGATATATGGATGCTGGTAATGTAAAATGGGTCAGGCTCGGAGATTATATCGAGCAATGTGATGAAAGGAATCACAGTAATAAATATGGTATAGAGGCTATCAAAGGGATTAGTACCAGTAAAACTTTTATTGATACTAAAGCCAATCTTGATGGTGTACCTTTACAGTCATATAAATTGGTTGCACCTAGATATTTTGCATATGTTCCTGACACGTCAAGACGAGGAGATAAAGTTGCCTTGGCTTTTAATGACAGTTCTTGTACATATTTGATTTCCTCGATATATTGCGTATTTAAGGTCTCTGTTTTGGACAAATTAAGTCCAGAATATTTGTACCTATTTTTCCTCCGTCCAGAATTTGATCGATATGCTCGATATAATTCTTGGGGAAGCGCACGAGAAGTGTTCTCGTGGGGAAATATGTGCAATACAATGATTCCTCTTCCAACCATCACCGAACAGCAAAAAGTGGTGAATGCGTGGAAAGCATTTCGGGAAATCAAAGAACAAAATGAGGCTAAGGCAGCTCCGCTTATGCAAGTCTGCCAAAGTTATATTCAGGAATTGAAGCATAAATATCCTTTGCAGGAGATAGGACCATATATTGAAGAGTGTGATGAGCGAAATGTCGATTTGTCAGTTCGATTATCTCAAGGTATTGCAAACACAAAAGTTTTTCAGGCACCGAAACAAGTCGCATTAAATTCTAAATCAGATAAGATTGTGAGAACTGGACAGTTCGGATATAATAGAGCAACAACAAGAAATGGAGAGAAAATATCCATTGCATATAGAACCGGAGCGGATTGTACAGTTTCTTCCGCTTATGGAGTCTTCAAAATCACAAATGAGGACATAATTGAGCCGTATTTTTTGTGGATGTGGGTATCACGACCTGAATTTGATAGGTATGCTCGTTATATGTCCAAAGGAAGTGCGCATGAATTTTTTGAATTTGATGAGATGTGTCGTGTAAAAATACCTCTCCCACCCATTGAAATTCAACGAGCAATCGTCAATATCTACAAATGCGCTAACGAAGCCAAACAAATAGCCGAAGAAGCCGACCAGCTTTCACGCGAAGTTTGTCCGGCATTGCTTCAACATGTCATACATTCTTAAATAGCAGCGATTATGGCAGGCAAAGGGATATATTATGAAAGTCAATTCGAGGAAGCAACTATCGAACTTCTCCGCGAAGCACATTGGCAATATACATTCGGTGATGACATCCACCGTAAATATACTGACCCGCTTATCGAAGAGGATTTAAGAAATTTTCTTGCCGCTCAATACAAGGATAGGGATTTGACCACCTCCGAGATAGACGGCATTGTCGCCAATCTGCGCAATACAGGCGGACAGAATGACTATTACGCTCTTCGAAACGCTTTTTTGCTCTATCGTGACGGCTACGACTTTGCATATAGTGATGGTCGGGATAATCCGTTCCGCTTGGAATACATTGACTTTGAGCACCCCGACCATAATATTTTCCGTTGCGTCAATCAGTTTGTCATGGAGCAAGGTCGTGAGAACCGTCGCCCTGACATTCTGCTTTTTGTAAATGGCATACCCGTCTGCATCATTGAATTGAAAAATCCGACCAAGCAGAATGCCACCATACGCGATGCCCATACACAGATTTGCACGCGCTATATGCGGGATATTCCGGCATTGCTGAAATATTGTGCATTGGCGGTAATTAGTGACGGAGCAAAGAATGCTTTGGGTACGATATACACGCCATTTGAATTTTTCTACGAATGGAAAAAGATTGAGAATGAAGACAAAGCCGGAAAGGGACTTGACACGCTTCGCACACTCATTCGCGGGGCACTTTCACCGGAACGCATATTAGAGATATTACGGGACTATGTCTATTTTCCCGATCCAACAAAAGAAGATGACACGACTGAAATCGTATGTCGCTATCCGCAGTTCTTTGCTACACGTAAACTGCGAGACCATATCCTGAATCATTTGCGTTCTGTCGGAGGTGATGGCAAGGGTGGTACATATTTCGGAGCCACAGGGTGTGGGAAAACTTATACTATGCTGTTCCTTGCACGCCAACTGGTTTTGCGATGCAAGAAGCAATTGGGTAGCCCTACGATTCTCATCATAGTAGATCGGGAGGATTTGGAGACACAAAGCGGGAAACTGTTCTGTCGTTCGAAGCAGTATCTTGAAGACGAAGCTGTGAAAGTCTTTGAGACAAGGAAAGAACTTGCAGAAGAGATGAGCACGCGTAAAACCGGAGGTGTCTATATTACGACTATCCAGAAATTTGCAGAAACCACAGGGTTGTTGACAGAACGTTCCAATGTCATTTGCCTAAGTGATGAAGCCCATCGCTCTCAGAGCAATATCGGATCGAAACTATCCATACAAACCGAAGGAGAAGCCGATAAGATAGGAGCGAAAATCACATACGGATTTGCTAAATACTTGCGCGATGCGTTGCCGAATGCTACCTATGTTGGTTTCACTGGAACTCCCATTGACGAAACCATACATGTATTTGGAAAGGTTGTAGACCAATATACAATGAAGGAGTCGGAGGATGACGGCATTACTGTCCCAATAAAATATGACCCTCGATTGGCTCGTGTGTTCCTCAATAAAGAACAGGCAGAGAAAGTAGAAGAGTATTATCGCCTATGTGCTGATGAAGGTGCAACGCCGGAGGATATTGCCAAAAGCAAAGCTGCCATGTCAAGTATGGAGGTGATTATCGGTGATGAAGATGTCCTGCGCCGTGTTGCAAAAGACATTATCGAAGATTACAAGCGTCGAACTGAAACAACAGACCGTCTGCAAAAGGCTATGATTACCTGCGCAGACCGCAAGATAGCATTCAGGCTGTATAAAATCATGAGGGAGATGCAGCCCGAATGGTTCGAGAAAAAGAAAGCATTGAATGAACTTGTATTGACAGCGGACGAAAAGAATAAGCTGAATGACATCGCATTTGTCAATATGGTTATGACCAGGGATAAGGACGATGAAAAGGAACTTTACAATTTGCTTGGAGACAAAGACTATCGTAAATTTCTTGATTCTGAGTTCAAATCGGAAAAATCAAATTTCCATATCTCTATCAATGTAGATATGTGGATTACGGGATTCGATGTGCCTTGCTTGACCATGCTTTATAACGACAAACCGCTATCTAAACATACGCTTATTCAGACTATTTCGCGTGTAAACCGTAAATTCGGCACAAAAGAGTGTGGCTTTATCATCGACTACATCGGCATCCGCGAAGAGATGAAAAAGGCCATGAAAAAATATGGTGGCGAAGTCGGACCACAGGAAGATTTGGATGTTGCACATGAAGTATTGCAAAACGAACTGCAACTTTTGCAAGAGAGACTGTCAGGGTTGGTATTCGACCGTTTTTTCGGGAACAATGACCTTGCCCGACTTCAGTTCATTCAGAAAGCGGCTGAATATATCCTTGCCAACAGTGTTGAACGGAAAGGTGAGGTTTCTTTCCTCAAACTTTTCAAGGAACATGTTAAACGCCTGCGTTCTGCTTATAATATCTGTAACCCTGCCGGTATTCTGACTGAAGAAGAGGTAGCATGGAGTCAATGCTTCATGGGTATATGCTCATACGTAAACAAAATGACTGCCACAGAGCACGACACGGAAAGCATGAACAGGCATGTGGAACAGATGGTTCAGGAAGCAATTCTTGCAAGTGGTGTGGAACGAGTAATGAATGAAGGTGTTGAAGAGAATATTTTTAGCGACTCATTCGCCAAAGAGGTGGAAGATATAAAGATGCCATTCACTAAGTTCCAAATCCTCTGCAAACTCGTAGCCAAAGCAATCAGAGCATACAGCCGGACAAACAAGATACAAGCCGAACATTTCCAAAAGATGCTTGAAGATACGATAGATGCCTATAATACAAGGGACAAGTTGACATTCACCAATGAAGTGACACAAAACGTAGTGAATGATGTATGTGACATTGTTTCATACAAAATCAATGGGTTGTCGAACAAACTGATGAACATTCTGAAAGAGCTTAAAGCTGATAGCGAGAAATTCAAGGTTTTGGGTATCACTTTTGAGGAGAAAGCTTTCTTCGATGTACTTGTCGAGGTGCGGGACAAACATGGTTTTGAGTATGCGGATGAGCGTTGTATTGAGTTGGCAAAGAAAATCAAGACTCTGATTGATGATACCGCTGTCTATGCCGATTGGCTAAATAACGACAACCTAAAAAGCAAACTCGCCAGCCAGCTTACATATCTTCTCTACAAAGAGGGTTATCCTCCTCAATGGGATGAAGAAGTCTTCCAGAAAGTTCTTGAACAGGTAGAGAATTATAAGAAACATGAATAATATAAATAGAACAAATAGACATGCAACCAATATACATAGATTTACACATACATACTTCAGAGAATGCAAATAATCTGAATACTAACTACGATATAGCAGAATTGGTCGGCCAAATAAAGAAACTAAATGGAGACAGTCCGTTTATGATTTCGTTAACAGATCACAACACCATTAACAAATCTGCCTATTTGAAGGCTCAAAACCTGGACCTTAACTTAATTATTGGTGTAGAATTACACATTCAAAATCGGGCTGAGGCAAAATCGTACCATTGTCATATATATTTTAATGCTCCTATAGAAGATGCTGTGATAGATTCGCTAAACGAGATTCTAGATGAACTATATCCAAATAAATTACCTGACCGAAATGACCCCAATACGCCAGATATCCAAAAAATCATTAATAGTTTTGACACATTTGATTTCATCTTACTACCACACGGCTCACAAAAACATGGAGCATTTAATTATAGCATCAACGATGGTGAAAATT
>PPYE01208394.1_pt1 | contig 12015 bp, 10 predicted proteins | sample 1559881 | NCBI WGS metagenome assembly PPYE01 (sample SAMN08240022, study PRJNA423297) | Human gut metagenome, whole genome shotgun sequencing project.
CCCGCACCCCGCCCCCGCCGTGTCCGGACATGAAAAACAGGCGCATATATCCGCCAAAAAGCTCGCGGATATATGTGCCTGTTTTTACCCAGCTGCGGCTGGGAAGGGGAGGACGGCTAAGCTGCATTATCCGTCCACATTTCGCACTGGGCCATGACTGTTTGAACTGCGTCCTCCATGCCCTCCGGTGGGTACTTGTGCTTTCTCAGTAGCCGCTTTACCAGCCGGCGCATACCAGCCCTGGCGCTCTCTTTTTTCTGCCAATCAATGGTGCGGTTCTTACGCAGCGCGTCGGTTAGTTCCTTCGTGATGGCAACCAACTCGTCGTTCTGATAGAAATCCTTTATTGCCTGCGGTTTTGTCAGAGCGTCGTAAAAAGCAAGCTCTTCCTCGGTCAGACCCAGTTTGTCTCCTTCGGCGTTTGCGGCGGCAATGTCCTTTGCCAGCCTCAGTAGCTCCTCTATGACTTCTTCGTTTGTCAGCATACCGTTGAGATAACGTTTCATGGTGCTCTGGATTATTTCGGAGAACTTCTCGGATTTCACAACATTGGTGCGACGGTAAACATTGACCTGATCGGCAATGAGCTTCTTCAGCAGTTCGACAGCAAGGTTCTTCTCCTTCATGTTGGCAATTTCTTCGAGAAACTTGGGGTCGAACAGGGAAAACTCTGTTCCCACATCTGAGAACAGATTGATAACGCCTTCGCTCTTGATGCTGTGCTTCAAGAGTTCATTGATGCGCTGGTTCACTTCCGGCAGAGTGAATTTCTTCCCGGCTCCACCGGTTGTAAGTCTGACAAGCATCGTCCGGACCGCTTCAAAATAGGCGGATTCAAACCGGGTTTTCTCATCCACCAGACTGCCGCAGAGGGAGAGCGCCTGCTTTAGAAGCAGCGCCTCTTTTATAAAAACGCTCTGTGTCTTTTCCTTATCGGGCAGCTCGCTCTCCGCAACCGACTTGCCCAGCAGAAAGTTGACGCCGCCGCTTATCATCCGGGCCTTTTCCAGATCGTCCCCGGTCAGGAAAGGGCTGTAGTCAAAGCCGTGGAACAGGTCACGGCAAACTTCCAGCTTCTCCAAGAACTTGGGATAGGCCGCTTTGCTCACATCGGGATCGCCATAGTTCTTCTTGTCCCGCACTGTGTAATCGTTCATCGCTTGTTTCAAGGCGGCGGCGATGCCCACATAGTCCACCACCAGACCGCCTTCCTTATCCTGAAAGACCCGATTCACCCGAGCAATGGCCTGCATCAGATTGTGCCCTGACATGGGCTTGTACACATACATTGTGGCGAGAGACGGCACATCAAATCCGGTCAACCACATATCCACCACAATGGCGATTTTCAAAGGAGAGCTGTTGTCCTTGAACTTCCGTGCCAAGTCTTCCTTGTGCGCCTTGTTGCCGATGATCTCCCGCCACTCCTCGGGGTCGTTGTTACCCTGGGTCATAACCACGCCCACCTTTTCTGTCCAGTCCGGGCGCAGCTGGAGGATACGTTTGTAGATTTTCATGGCGATGGGGCGTGAGTATGCCACAATCATGGCCTTGCCAGTGAGCAGGTTGGCCCTATAGTTTTCATAGTGGTCGAGGATGTCATCAACAAGGGAATTGACGGTTTGCTCCGCACCGAGGATGGCCTCCATTTGCCCGAGTTCCTTTTTGCTCTTTTCAATGACATAGGGGTCGGTGTTTTGGGCCATGATGTCGTACTCAACATCAATTCGGTGCAAAATCGCCTCATCAAGATGCAGATGTATTACGCGGCTCTCATAATAGACCGGGCGGGTGGCCCCGTCTTCCACGGCCTGGGTCATGTCGTATATGTCTATGTAGTCTCCGAACACCTCGCGTGTGCTGCGGTCTTTGGAGGAGATGGGCGTGCCGGTAAAGCCAATGTATGTAGCGTTTGGCAGGCTGTCGCGGATGATTCGGGCCGTGCCGATGATGGTTCTGACCTCCAGCTCGCCCCTTTCGTTCTGACGGGTGACCACCTTTTCCGTCAGGCCGTACTGCCCGCGGTGCGCCTCGTCCGCCATTACCACGACGTTCCGGCGCTCCGACAGGGCCTCTCCGGTCTCCTCGAACTTCTGCATGGTGGTGAAGATGATGCCGTTGGCCTGCCGGTTTGCCAGCAGCTCCTGCAAATTCTGTCGGCTCTCGGCCTGCTGGGGTGTCTGGCGCAGGAAGTCCCTGCACCGCGAAAACTGCCCGTAGAGCTGGTCGTCCAGGTCGTTGCGGTCGGTGATGACTACAATGGTGGGGCTCTCCAGCGCCTGCTGCAGATAGTGGGCGTAGAATACCATGGACAGCGACTTGCCGCTGCCCTGTGTATGCCAGAACACGCCGCCCTTACCGTCGGTGACTGTGGCGTGCTTGGTGGACTCGACGGCCTTTTTCACCGCAAAATACTGGTGATAGCCCGCCAGAATCTTAAAGGTGTTTGCCCCGTCCACATTGAAGCAGATAAAGTTTTGGAGAATGTCCAGGAACCGCGCCTTCTCAAATATGCCCTCAAAGAAAGTGTCAAACTGGGCGTACTGGGTGTTTTCGTAGCTGCCGTCCTTGGTTTTCCACTCCATGAAGCGGTCCTCGCCGGAGGTGATGGTGCCGGCCTTGGAGGTGGTGAGGTCGCTCATGACGCAGATCTGGTTGTAGATGAACAGGGAGGGGATCTCATGCATATAGTTCCGCAGCTGGCGGTAAGCGGCGGAGGCGTCGGTCTCCTCGCGGGAGGGGGATTTGAGCTCGACGACCACCAGGGGCAGGCCGTTTATGAACAGCACCACGTCCGCCCGCTTCTCGCTGTTTTCTACCACTGTCCACTGGTTGACGGCGGTAAAGCGGTTGTTCTCGGGGTTCCGGTAGTCGATAAGATAAACCAGCCCGGAGCGCTCCTCGCCCTTCACCACATACTTCACCGGCACGCCGTTTTGCAGATAGTCGGTAAAGACCATATTCTTTTGTAAGAGAGAGCCGGACTCAAAGTTTTTCAGCTTGTACACCGCGTCATCCAGCGCCGACTGTGGCATGGCAGGGTTGACAGCCCGCAGCGCAGGCAGCAGCTCGTCCTCATACAGCGGCGAACGGTGATCCCTTTCTACATACGGGCCGTAGGCGTAGGAATAGCCCAGAGTCTGGGTAAAGAGCTGTAAAACGGCGTTTTCGTAGTTGGATTCGGTGAAGGGCATAAGATCACCTCTTACATACTTAGAATACTACGGGCAAAATTCAATATCTGCTGACAAATGGCATTTGTTTTTAAGGTATAATCCATATTGGGTTGCATAGCAATATTTTGAATGCTGTTATAGGCCACAAGTAGCAAGTTGGTATCAAGATATTGGGATGTAATCTGAAAAACGGAATTCACATAATTCATCCAACTGTTAAAACTACCTTCGGTAACGCCTTGCTGATAAAATGTATTTTTTCTTGTAGGGGCACTATCTACAGTTTTTATAAAAGCATCCAAAATCATTTTTTTAGTCTGATGGTTCATTTTTCTGCCCCTCCTCCCGCTCATATGTGCTGTGTATATCCAAAATATTATCGTCTTTCAATAGCTGCGACATAGTATTTAGAGTATATAAATAATTAGCATTATCAATGGATTCCTGATCTTTTTCTTGTTTGCGTTTTCTTAATTTGATCCCTTTTCCCTCAACTTCATATAAAATCAGTAGTATGAGGATAATCCAAACTAGGAATAAAATGTTATTACCATCGAAGCTGGAGAATAATTGCATTGAAATACATACATCCCAGTTTTTAATAACATATACTGTAAGCACGAAAAAAGTCACGAGATGGAACGCATCATAAAAGTACTTGCTCAATAGCTTACTTATTCTTTTATACCATGGTATTTTACTATTAAACATGGATAAAACGCTCCTTTTAAATATGACCCTGGATCATATGGCGAAAAGTGATATCCACACTCAATGTTTAAAAAGTACGCGAAAAGTTGAGTAAGAGAGTTTTCATGGTTTTATTTAGCGATAAATAGAAGAACGGCTCGCGGATATAGGATGGCACCTGCAAGTATTCGTTAAGTTAAATAATTTGTGATATCTGCAATACCTGCACCCAACTTTCCTTTAAACAGATTCTCCAGAAAGCCCATGCAGTTTATGGCGTTTTGTTCAATCGTTCTCGGCATACAGGTGTTTACAAGATTATGAATCACAGCTTCTGTTGGGTGTTTCAGTATTACATTTGAGATGTGATTTCGTAATTCATCCCAGCTCTGCTCTTGTAGCAGCTGCTGGGTCTTTTGGTATTCATCCCGTATATCGCGCAACTCTTTTGTTTCATGTATGAGTTTTTCTATCTCGTGTTCATTCATATGTATGCTCCTTTATAAACAAGAATTAAAGCTGAATGTCCGATACATCAATCTCACCGGACATTAACTGAGGCAGCAAAGTATCTCTCAATTCGGCAAGGCGCTCGTTCTCCAATCCGTTGGCATACACTTTTGAAAATACCGACTTACAAAAAATATCAAACTTCTCAACCAACTCTATCGGAGCAATATGAATTGGTTCTGTTTCGATAAAGCCATTGATATCAAGATTTTTTATACCTGTTGTTCCATTCTCATAAGAGAAAAACACGCTCATATCATAGAGATACTGCCAATAGTGGTAAACATACATACTATAACCTGCTATTGGTTTTAGAGCCTTACAAAAATTAGTGCAAACCATTCCTTTGTCGTAACGATTAAGCAGGGCAGTTGAAATGGCAGCAACTCTACCAGTAGATTGTGTAGGACTACCCCCGGAGATTTCAACCACTATATCTCCATCGACAAGCTGTTTGGCTGCATAGTTTTTCGGGAGAATATACCGGGTGGGCATTTTGCCCTTATTTCCCGCCCGAACTTCGGGAATATCAGCTCCACGAATGCAGTAAACCATTTCTGTGTTGTTGCCGGAAGGTGATTCTTTGCCCCAATCTCCACTGATTGTTTTTTCGATCAGCTCAGAGAAAGTACCAGACCGCCAGGCGGCTACATTCGAGTTGTCAATAAACCACGCTTTAAATATTGCCTGCGCCTGCCGCTCCAAATTCTCGTTGATCTTGTTGTTCAGTTCGATTTTGTTGTCGAGAGAACGCAAAAGTTCCACCGTCTTTTTCTGTGACTTATAATCGGGCAAATCTACTTCAATAGCATAAATTTCATATCGATCAGTAGAGGGAATAGCAGAGCCACTATCCATACTGTTAATATCGTAAGTAAGAAATTTATAATAGGCCCACTCAATATTGAGCAATTCAGGGTGTAAATTCTCCGCATAGAATGCAGTATCAATAACCGAAAATGGTGTTGACGAATAATGTACTCCTCTATACGCTCCCTTTCTGCCTAAAATAAACGAGGCATGATTACAAAGCGGGGGTAAATCGCTTGTCCCAATCTGACCGTTTGTTCCATACACTGGACATTGTCCATCGGTTTTTGCCTTATCCTTTACGGGTTTTCCATACTCAAGAGAGATCAACTCCCCCCACTTATACTTCATACCCAATCTCCCCCAGCCGCTCCTTGATCTGCGCCTCCAGCTCGTGGGACTTCTGGAACAGCTCCGACAGCTCACGGGTCAGACGCTCCATCTTCTCCTCAAAGGGCTCGCCGTCGTCCTCCCGCTCCTCTATGCCCACATAGCGGCCGGGGGTGAGGATGTAGTCCTGCTTGGCAATCTCCTCCGTGGTCGCCACGGCGCAGAAGCCCTTGACCTCCTCCAGCGTGCCGTCCACAAAGGCGTTGTAGGTGTCCGCCAGCTTGCCGATGTCCTCGTCGGTCAGCTCCCGCAGCTTGCGGGTGACCATGGTGCCCATCTTCCGGGCGTCGATGAACAGGGTTTTGCCCTTCTGCTTTTTGTTCTTGGCCAAAAACCACAGGGAAACGGGTATCTGCGTAGTGTAGAACAGCTGAGGCGGCATGGCTACTATGCAGTCCACCAGATCCGCGTTTATTATGTTCTTGCGAATCTCGCCCTCCCCGCTGCTCTGGGAGGACAGGGAGCCGTTGGCCAGTACCATGCCGATGCGTCCGCCCGGCGCCAGATGCCAGATCATATGCTGCAGCCAGGCAAAGTTGGCGTTGCCCGCAGGCGGGGTGCCGTATTGCCAGCGGACGTCATCCTTCAGCTTGTCCTGCCCCCAGTCAGAGAGATTGAAGGGCGGGTTTGCCATGATGAAGTCGGCCTTCAGCTGGGGGTGGGCGTCGTTGAAGAAGGTGTCGGCGCTGAACTTGCCCAGGTCGGCCTCGATGCCCCGGATGGCAAGGTTCATCTGCGCCATCTTCCAGGTGGTGGGGTTGGAGTCCTGGCCGAAGACGGAAATGCTGTTGATGTTGCCGCCGTGGTTCTCGATGAACTTTGCCGACTGCACAAACATTCCGCCGCTGCCGCAGCAGGGGTCGTAGACCCGGCCATTGTAGGGCTGCAAAATCTCTACCAGAGTGCGCACCACGCAGGACGGGGTGTAGAACTCACCGGCCAGTTTGCCCTCCTGCTCGGCGAACCTGGACAGGCAGTACTCATAAGTGCGGCCGAGTATGTCCTTGCTGTCGCCGTGCTCGACCATTTTGATGTTGGTAAACAGGTCAACCACGTTGCCCAGACGCCGCTTGTCCAGCTCCTGGCGTGCGAAGTTCTTGGGCAGAATGTCCTTGAGGCGCTTGTTTTCCCGCTCAATGGCACGCATGGCGTCGTCAATGACAGTGCCAATCTCGGGCGTATGTGCCGCCGCGGCGATAACGCCCCATCGGGCGCTCTCCGGCACGAAGAAGATGTTCTCCGCGGTGTATTCGTCCTTGTCCTCCTCGAAGCCGTCGCCTTCGGCCACAAGCTCGTTGTATTTTGTCTCAAAGCGGTCGGATATGTATTTCAAAAAGATCAGACCCAGCACGACGGACTTATATTCCGATGCGTCCATGTTCCCGCGCAGCACACAGGCCGCGTCCCAGATCTGCTTTTCAAAGCCGATATTACTGGTGTTTGTCTCAGGCATATTTTTGTCCTCCAAGCGTCAACTAATAATCCATGCTCATGTTTTTTGCATTATGTCTAATTATAGCAAATGAAAGCGGTTCAGGCAATAATACAGTTCCATGACACCTCCGTGCACGACTGGTTCTACGACGCGGTGAAATACGTCTATAAAAATTATTCCTGGAAGACCAAAATACCGCCTCCAGGCTGTGCCTGGAGGCGATATTTTAACTGAGAATTAGTGAAACAGCCAGACCTTCAAACTAGACACGACCAGAATATATAAAAGTATCTTTCAATGTAATCATATGTGTGGTATTATTTAGTAGAAAAGCTCGGACGCTGTCCGTGAAAGAGAGAGGATGACGCAAAATGAGCTTACATGAACTGTTTGAACAGGGACCATCTGTCTATGTGCCTGTAATCCTTATTTCTCTTTTAATTACTTTGCTGGCTTACGGTGCATTCCCGATGATTTATTCGAGGGCAAGGAGCCAGGCAATCAGCTCAAAAAAATTCACCTTGCATTGCTATGGATTCAATTTCCTCATATTGGCCATATTTATCTGTATCAATGGCGCATCATCTGGAGGCCCATATGTATTATGGACAGGTGTGTTTTCTGCTGCGGGAATTAAGGTCCTGAAAGATAGGGGAGTATTGGAGGGAGCAAACACAAACATCAAAACCGTTGAGGACAAGGTCTATGACGATTTAGAAGTGAACACGTATTTGTCAGGAAACGGGTATAATTCCATGGGCGTTGCTACTGAAGACGATGAACTCAGCGATAGCACAGCTCCTGGGCCTGAAATTGAGACCACATATATTTCTCAGGCCCCGAGGACAAAGGCCAAAGAGCGCCATTGCAAAAAATGTGGCGCTGTTGTTGACCGCAAAACTAAAAGGTGTACAGGCTGCGGAAAACAGTATCCTCGTGCAAAAGTTGTAATTCCTATAACTATTATCATTGTTCTGCTAATTGCATCTCTTGCTTTGAATGCTTTATTGTATTTAGGCGCAGTTGGGGCAATAAAACAACTCGATGATGAAATAGTCGGACTAAATGAGGACATTAAGTCTCTTGAAATAAAAGCTGAGTATTATGATGAGATCTGCAAGGAACTTAGTACAGGCAACATTGGATATGCAGCCGATAATTTCTGTGCCAGCGAAGATGTAATTGTACTAAGCAAGTATGAAACAGGGCGTTCATTCACTCTAACTGCCCACTGGTCTGCCGGAGGCACGGTAGAAACTACTTACTCTGGCAGTTCAGCTTTGGTTTCTTTTGATGAAGATTCTTGGTACTCTTCAACTGGAATAACTATTACTCCTATGAGGAAGGGCATAACAGCTGTTACTTTCAGCAACAGTGTTGACTCAAATACGTTTAAAGTTTTGATTATTGTCACTGACTGATTGTGAGTATAGAATACTGCCTTACAAAACACCGCCCATCGGCCATTTGGCCGATGGGCGGTGCTCTATATCAACTTACCCCTCCATGACCTCCAGCGTGAGCCTTGCGCCCAGGCGGAAGCTGTTTTTGAACAGCAGGCGCTCGGTTATCGACTGCAGCTCGCGCCGGCTTTCGGCGCAGCGGGTGAAGAGGGCTTTCTGCTCATCGCTCAGGGTGCTGAGGAGCTTTTCCTCGTTGCGGCTGAGCAGATGGAGGGCGGTTTTATATTCCGGGCAGGGGGAACAATCATACTCCGACGGCTCGATATTGCCGTACCAGAGCTCCTCCAGGACACTCGCGTATTCCATTTTCTGCACCTCGTTTTTTCAAAAAATGTTCGTCACACCGAGGTTCCAAATGGTGTAGTAATGGTGTAGTAGCACTACCCGGAGGCCCGGAAACCCTTGATTTATCAGGCTTTTTTGCTCCTCAGCAAATATTGCCGTGGACAGACCCAGACCATCAGTATTTTAGTCATATTCTTGCTCCATCAAATATAAACGGCCCCAGCTAGCATCAATGGCCGGAGGGTTTTTGTTCGAAGAGTTCCTTTTCCGTGGTGAGGTCGGCGTGCAGGAGGGTGACGAAGATGACTGCGAGGGGGAGGATGGTCACCCAGATGGCCTTGCCGGCTATTAGGTGGCAGAACACTGTGCCCACTACCGCGCCGACGGCGAAGAAGAACAGCATGCCCGCGTGGCGCGCCCACTTTTCGCGGTGGGACTTGTCGGCGCTCCTGCGGTGGTGCAGTTCCTTGGCGAGGCCGATGCCGACCTGGCGGATGTGGTTGGTGACGAAGGTCGTGGCCACGGCGACGCCCTCGGCCTGGCGGAAGGTGTTATACTGCATGGAGGCGAGGAAGTTTATGATGACCTGCGATATCTGCACCGGCGCGGAATCGGGGATGCAGCCCAGTATCAGCACCGCGGCCATTTCAATGAATATGAGCACGGTGTCCCAGCGTACAAAAAAGCGGTGCTTTATCGGATTGGGGAGCAGCTCGGAGACAAATGAGCCGAGGATATAGGCCGAGATGGGCACGAGATAGTACAGCGCCTTGCCCCACTCCGCGGAGCCGAGCGCGAGGCCCATGAGCACGACGTTGCCGGTCTGCGCGTTGCAGAAGATGTTTCCGCGCAGCAGATAGGTGTACGCGCCCCAAAAGCCGGCCACGCAGATCAGCGTGAAGTAGACCCAGTTCCTCTCGCAGGTCAGGTAGTATTTGTCGTTCGCTTTGCAGGATTTCAAGATGGTCCCTCTTTGGAGTTATTCTCTATCTATGCTGTCGGCCTCGCCGATCTCGCGAAGCACGTGGCAGGGGTTGCCGACGGCGATGACCCCAGCGGGGATATCGCGCGTGACCACGCTGCCCGCGCCGATGACGGAGCCCGCGCCTATGGTCACGCCGGGCAGTATCGTGACGTTGCCGCCTATCCAGACGTTGTCGCCGATGACGATGGGCGCGCACTTTTCAAGCCCGGTGTTGCGCTCGGCGGCAAGCAGGGGATGGATGGCTGTGTACATACCGCAGCTGGGACCGACAAAGCAGTACGAGCCGAGGCGTATCGGCGCGCAGTCCATGAGATACGCGCCGTGATTTATAAAGCTGTGGTCGCCGATGAAGCAGTTGAAGCCGTAATCGACAATGAAGGGCGCGAGTATGCTGACATCCCGGCCCATGTTCGGCAGCAGCTTGCGCAGTATGCGCTCGCACTCAGCGGTATCCGTCGGAGGCGTGAGGCCGAGCTGACGGCACAGCTCCTTTGCCTCGGCGCGTATCTCGCCGAGCTGCACGTCGTAGTTCGCATCGTACCACAGGCACATTTCCATCTTTTCGCGTTCAGTCAACCAAACTCGCCCTCCCAAAATACGTAGTGTAAAGAAATATTAGCACACCTTTTCCAAATTGCCAAGCGCCTGCGGCGAAAGGGGCAAAAATAGCCGCCGGGGCTTTTCAAGGCGGGGGCGGATGTGGTAAAATATCCTGAATAAGTTTGAGCAAAAAAGGAGAAACCATGCCGGATTTTCATGTTGTCAGCAAGTATGTGCCCTCCGGTGACCAGCCGGAGGCCATCGACACGCTGGCCAGGGGTCTGGAGCAGGGAATAGCCGAGCAGACGCTGCTCGGCGTCACCGGTTCCGGCAAGACCTATACCATGGCCAAGGTCATAGAGCGCGTGCAGCGGCCCACGCTCGTCCTGGCGCACAACAAGACCCTCGCGGCCCAGCTTTGCAGCGAGTTCCGCGAGTTCTTCCCGGACAACGCCGTGGAGTATTTCGTCTCCTACTACGACTACTACCAGCCCGAGGCCTACATCCCCACGACCGACACCTACATCGAGAAGGACGCCGCCACCAACGAGGAGATCGACCGCCTGCGCCTCTCGGCCACGGCCTCGCTGCTGGAGCGGCGGGACGTCATCGTCGTCGCGTCCGTGAGCTGCATATACGGCCTGGGCGAGCCGGAGGACTTTGAAAAGATGATGGTCCCCATCCGCGTGGGGCTGGAGATACCGCGCGACGAGATGATAAAGCGCCTCATCGAGATACGCTATGAGCGCAACGACATCGCCTTCGAGCGCAACATGATCCGCGTCCGGGGCGACACTGTGGAGGTCTGGCCCGCGTATTACAAGGACAGCGCCATTCGCGTCGAGTTCTTCGGCGACGAGATAGACCGCGTGAGCGAGATAAACCCCGTCACCGGCGAGGTCATCCGCCGCCTGACGAACATCCCCATCTTCCCGGCGAGCCACTATATCACGCCCAAGGAGAAGCTCCAGCGCGCGGTGAAGGAGATACGCCGCGAGTGCGACGAGCGCGTGGCGTTTTTCAAGAGCCAGGACAAGTACCTCGAGGCCCAGCGCATAGAGCAGCGCACGAACTTCGACATCGAGATGATACAGGAGCTCGGCTACTGCTCCGGCATCGAGAATTACAGCCGCATAATCTCCGGCCGCGCCCCCGGCAGCGCGCCGATGACGCTGCTCGATTACTTCCCGAAGGACTTTGTCCTCTTCGTGGACGAGTCCCACGTCACGCTCCCGCAGGTGCGGGCCATGTACCGCGGCGACCGGGCGAGGAAGGAGGCCCTGGTGAACTACGGCTTCCGCCTGCCCTCGGCCTTCGACAACCGGCCGCTCAAGTTTGAGGAGTTCCAGCAGCGTATCGGCCAGGCGGTGTACGTCTCCGCCACGCCGGGCCAGTACGAGCGGGAGCGCTCAGGCCAGATAGCGGAGCAGATAATCCGCCCGACCGGCCTGCTCGACCCCGAGATCTCAGTCCGCCCCGTGGAGGGTCAGATAGACGACCTCATGGACGAGATAAAGGCCCGCATCGCCAAAAACCAGCGCACGCTGGTGACGACGCTCACCAAGAAGATGGCCGAGGACCTCTCTGCCTACCTCACCGGAGCGGGGATAAGGTGCCGCTACATGCACCACGACATCGGCGCCATCGAGCGCATGGAGATAATCCGCGACCTGCGCCTCGGCGAGTTCGACGTGCTCGTGGGCATAAACCTCCTGCGCGAGGGTCTGGACC
>PPYE01483638.1_pt1 | contig 12014 bp, 9 predicted proteins | sample 1559881 | NCBI WGS metagenome assembly PPYE01 (sample SAMN08240022, study PRJNA423297) | Human gut metagenome, whole genome shotgun sequencing project.
GCCGTCCTCTTTGAATGACAAGTTGTCGCTCTGGCGCCCGCGCAGCGTCAACTGGTCCGCCGTTCGGCAGAACGGCGGAAGTCCCTAGCCGCCCAGGTAAGCCTTGCGGACGTTGTCGTCGTGCAGGAGCTCTTGGCCGGTGCCGGTCATGGTGATCTTGCCGGTCTCGAGCACGTAGCCGCGCGTGGCGATTGAAAGCGCCATCTGGGCGTTCTGCTCGACCAGAAGCACCGTGGTACCGGCCTTGTGCAGGTCCTCGACAATCTGGAAGATCTGCTCGATCAGGATCGGCGCCAAACCCATGGAGGGTTCATCGAGCATGAGCAGCTTGGGATTGCTCATGAGGGCACGGCCCATGACGAGCATCTGCTGCTCGCCGCCCGAGAGGGTGCCGGCCACCTGGCGACGGCGTTCCTTCAGGCGCGGGAACTGCTCGTAGACGCGCTCAAGGCCCGGAGCAACCGTGGACTTGGGCTGCGTATAGGCACCCATCTCCAGGTTCTCCTCAACCGTCATCTGCAAAAAGGCGCGACGACCCTCGGGAACCTGAGCCAGGCCCTTACCAACCAGCTTGTCGGCGGGCGTATGGGTAATGTCCTCGCCCATAAACTTGATGGAGCCGGTCTTAGAGCGCATGAGGCCCGAGACGGTCTTGAGCGTCGTGGACTTACCGGCACCGTTCGCGCCGATCAGGGCCACGATCTCGCCCTCGTTAACGTTAAAGGAGATGTCCTTGATGGCGTGGATGGCGCCGTACCAGACGTTGATGTTGTAGACGGAAAGCATCGGCTCTGCCATTTAGTTCTCCCCCTTATTCTGCTTGCCCAGATACGCCTCGATAACGGCGTCGTTGTTCTGGATTTCCTCGGCCGTGCCCTTGGCGATGACCTTACCAAAGTTAAGCACGCAGATGCCCTCGCAAATGTTCATGACGAGCGACATGTCGTGCTCGATGAGCATGATGGCGATACCGAAGGTGTCGCGGATCTTGACGATGTTCGCCATGAGTTCCGCGGTCTCGGACGGGTTCATGCCGGCGGCAGGCTCGTCGAGCAGCAACAGCTTAGGGTTCGTGGCAAGCGCGCGGACAATCTCCAGGCGACGCTGGGCGCCGTAAGGCAGCGAACCGGCCTGCTCGTTTGCCAGGTGCTCCATATCAAAGATGGACAGCAGCTCCATGGCGCGCTCGTGGGCGGCCTTCTCGTGCTTCCAATACGTCGGCAGGCGCAGCACACCCTCAAAACCGGAGTAGCGTTCTTGGTTGTGCAGGCCGACCTTGACGTTGTCCTCCACCGTCATGGTGTTGAACAGACGAATGTTCTGGAAGGTACGGGCGATGCCCATGCGGTTGACCTGATAGACGGACTTGCCCGAGGTGTCCTCGCCGTCGAGCAGGATGGTGCCGTGCGTGGGCTGATACACCTTGGTGAGCAGGTTGAAGACCGTGGTCTTACCGGCACCGTTGGGGCCGATGAGACCGGCAATCTCGGTCTTGCCGATGGTCAGGCTAAAGTCGTCAACAGCCTTAAGACCGCCGAACTCAATGCCCAGGTGGATGCACTCGAGCGCCGGGCGCTCGCCCAGGTCGCGGTCGGGAACGATGGCGCCAGAAGGATACGGGACCATCTTGCCCTTGTTGAACTCAAACTTACTGGGCATCGGCTGCCACCTCCTTCTTGGGAGCAAAGCGGTCCTTAACGCGACCGAAGAATGCCTTGAGTTGCGGGTTGTTGGTAAAGATCATGACCAGAATCAGCACGATGGCGTAGATGAGCATGCGGTAGTCCGAGAACTGACGGAGCAGCTCAGGAAGCACGGTGAGCAGCGCTGCCGCGATAACGGAGCCGCGCATGTTGCCCAGACCGCCCAGAACCACGAACACCAGAATGAGGATGGACGTGTTGAAGTCGAACTTGGTGGCGGAGAGCTGCGAGAAGTTACCGCCAAAGAGGGCTCCGGCAGCACCGGCGAGGGCGGCGGAAACCACGAAGGCGATCATACGGTACTGGGTGACGGAGATGCCCACGGACTCGGCGGCGATCTTGTTATCGCGCACGGCCATGATGGCACGACCGGTACGGCTGCGGACCAGGTTGAGCACGATTACGAGCGCGACCATGACCAGGATGGCACCGGCGAGGAAGGTCGAATAGGTCGACACGCCCGAAGCGCCCTGGGCGCCCTTGATGATGGCGGTGCCGTCCTCGAGCAAGTGCAGGTCGTCGATCGTGGAGTTGCCCGTGATGTTAAAGATCACGTGCAGGCCGCGAGAGTCGACGCCCACGATAAGGCAAGTGACGATCTCTTTGATGATCTCGCCAAAGGCCAGCGTCACGATGGCCAGGTAGTCGCCGCTCAGGCGAAGGACCGGGATGCCGATCAAGAAGCCCAGGATGGCTGCGGCGATAGCACCGACCACGATGCTGATGATGAGGCGCACCGGATCGGAGGGAACGGCGCTCTCGAGGGCGACCGCGGTGACGATGCCCGTGTAGGCACCGACACTCATAAAGCCCGCGTGGCCCAGCGACAGGTCGCCCGCGATGCCGACGACGAGGTTAAGCGAGATGGCCATAACGATGTAGGCCGTAATGGGAACCAGCTGACCGGCGATCATGCGCGGGATCATGTGGTTGGACTGCATAAAGAACACGATGGCAAAGGCCACGATGCACATGGCGTACGTGACAAAGTCGTGACGCGTCTGTTTGTCTTTAAGGAACTTCATAACGCTCACCTACACCTTCTCGGGGACGTACTTGCCCAAGAGGCCGGCAGGCTTGACGAGCAGGACGATGATCAGAACACCAAAAACGATGGAGTTGGCAAGGCTCGTGGAAATGTAAGCCTGTGCCATCGCCTCGATGATGCCGATGAGAATGCCACCGACAAAGGCGCCGGGGATGGAGCCGATGCCACCGAAGACGGCGGCGTCGAAGGCCTTGATGCCAGGCATGGCGCCCGTCGTGGGCTGCAGCACCGGCGAATAGGAGCAAAGGAGCACGCCAGCGATGGCGGCAAGGGCAGAACCGATGGCGAACGTCATCGAGATGGTGCGGTTGACGTTGATGCCCATGAGCTGAGCGGCAGCCTTGTCCTCGGACACGGCGCGCATGGCCTTGCCCATCTTGGTCTTACCTGTAAAGAACATCAGGCCGGCCATGATAACCAGGCAGGCGACGATGGTGACGAGCGAGACGGCGCTTACGTTGAACTTGGCCAAGAACTCCGGCACCGGGAAGGTGACGAGCGAAGTGAAGTTCTTGGGCGTGGCGCCCCACAGAAGCTGCGCGGCGTTCTGCAGGAAGTAGGACACGCCGATAGCCGTGATCAGAACGGCCAGCGGGCCTGCTTGGCGCAGCGGCTTATAGGCCAGGCCCTCAATGAGAACACCGAGAACCGTGCAGGCCACGCAAGAGAGAACTACAGATGCCCAGCCCGGGAGGCCGAGATACGACGTGGCGCAGAACGAGACATAGGCACCGACCATGATGACATCGCCGTGAGCGAAGTTCAGCATCTTGGCGATACCGTAGACCATGGTGTAGCCCAACGCGATGATGGCGTAGACGCTGCCCATGGACAGGCCGTTGACCAGGTATTGGATAAAGACCGTCATGTTCCACATCCCCCTTTCGAATAGGTTTCCAGTTAATGTATGAAACAGGGACGTTACATCGTCCCTAGATACCAAGCAAGCAGGGAAGGCCAAAACCTCCCCTGCTTGGGATCAAAACCGCTCTATGTAAGGCGGCCAATTAGGCCTGTACGTACTTGCCGTCGGTAATGACGTACGCCGTCGGGTCCTTCTGGACCTGGCCCTTGTCGTTCCAGGAGAGCTTGCCAGTCAGACCGTCAACGGTAATGTTGCGCATAGCCTCGGGAAGCTTCTCGGCAACCTCGGTCGGGTCGGCGTCGGCACCCAGGCCGGCTTCCTTGAGGGCCTCGACCACCGCATGCACGCCGTCGTAGGCGTCGGCGGCAAACTGGTCCGGAGTCTCGCCATACTTATCCTTGTAGGCGTTGACGAAGTCGGCATTCTTCTCGTCATCGGCGGAGAATGGGGTCATGAGCAGCAGACCCTCGGCCAGAGAGGTGTCGAAACCTTCCACGCCCAGGATACCGTCCATACCGTCGCAGCCCATCATCTTGACGTCGTAGCCCATGTCCTTGGCGTTCTTGAGCAGGACGGATGCGGGCGTGTAGTAGATCGGTGCAAAAATCATGGTGGCGCCGGCCTGCTTTGCCTTGGTCAGCTGGTTGGTAAAACTCGTAGCAGAGTCGTCCTTGAAGGTCTCCTCGTCGACAATCTCAAGCTTAGACTTAGCGGCCTGGGCCTTAAAGGAATCTGCGATGCCCGAAGAATAGGCGTCGCCGGAGTTATAGAACAGCACGAACTTCTCGTTCGCATACTTCTGCGCCAGGAACTTGGCAGCGTTGACACCCTGGTTGGGGTCGGTGAAGCAAACCTGGAAGACGCAATCCTTGCCCTTGGTAACGTCCTCGGAGGACGCGGACGGGGTGATCATGAACGTCTCGGGGTCGTTACCACACTCTGCGGCAACGGCAACCGACGCACCCGTGGTGGTCGGGCCGACGAGGGCCTGCATGCCCCAGTCGAGCAGGGTGTTGAAGGCGTTGACGGCCTTCTCGCCGTCAGCCTGGTCGTCCTCGGCCTTGCTGACAAGCGGCAGCTCCTTGGTCGAGAAATCCTTGCAGCCAAGCTCGACAGCCTGGGTAACGGACTTGCCGTAGGACGCGTTGGCGCCGGTCAGCGGGCCGATGGTGCCGATCTTAAACGAAGCGTCGCCCGAAGCGGAACCACTGTCGCCGCCGTTGGAGGAGCAGCCAGCTAGAATGGACATCGCCCCCAGACCTGCTGCGCTCGCGATAACGCTCCTGCGATTCATAACAGGGTTCAATGACTTACCGGTGAGGCTCGACATGCGGCTCTCCTCTCAAATCTCGTCGGGTTTCGGTTACCCGACAGGCCATCCTTCGCCGTGTTCGGCGTTCGCAAAATAGTAGACGCTTTAGTTAAGGAAAGTGGCGATTATTTCAACTTTTCTTTGGATTTGTTCATTTATCCATAATTCTGCGTATTTCTATTACTTTATGCAGTATTGCCACTTTATTAGGTAAAAGTAATGTTTCCATTCTGTTACAGGCGTCCCTGCCCTGAATTAAACGGCCCCACCGTTCTCGTTGTATATGCACTTAGGCGGCGATGTACTTGCCGTCCTGGATCACATAGGCTGTAGCGGGCTTCTCGACCTGACCCTCGTCGTTCCACGTCAACTCGCCCGTCAGGCCCTCGATCTTGATCTTGCGCATGGCCTTGGCAAGGTCGCCGGCAATGTCGGCACCGTCGGCCGTAATGTCGATGTCTGCCTTGTCGATGGCCTCGACGATGGCGTGGACGCAATCGTAGGCGTCGGCGGCAAACTGGTTAGGCGTCTCGCCGTAGGCGTCCTTATACGCCTTGACGAAATCGGCGTTCTTCTCATCGTCGGCGGAAAACGGGGTCATGAGCAGCACGCCCTCGGCAAGAGAGGTATCGAAGCCTTCCACAGAGAGCAGGCCGTCCATGCCGTCGGTACCCATGAGCGTCATGTCGTAGCCCATATCCTTGGCGTTCTTGAGCAGAACGGACGCCGGCGTGTAGTAGATCGGCGCAAAAATGAGCGTGGCTCCGGCCTCCTTGGCCTTGGTGAGCTGATTGGTAAAGCTCGTGGAAGAGTCGTCCTTAAAGGTCTCGGTATCGACGACGTCGAGCTTGGACGCCTTGGCCTGCTCGGCAAAGGCATCGGCAACACCCGAGCTGTACGTATCGCCGGAGTTGTAGAACAGGGCGATCTTGGCATCCGCGTACTTCTCGGCCAAGAACTTCGCGGCACTCGTGCCCATGGTGGGGTCGGTAAAGCAAACCTGGAAAACCGTGGTCTTATCCTTGGTAACGTCGAGCGACGAAGCAGAGGGCGTGACCATGAGCATATCGTCGGCAATCTCGCCCGAGACGGCGACGGCAGCACCGGTGGTGACCGGACCGACGAGCGCCTGCATGCCCCAGTCGCACAGGGTATTGAAGGCGTTGATAGCCTTCTCGCCGTCAGCGACGTCATCCTCGGACTTAAGCGAGAGCTTGAGGTCCTTGGTCGAGAAATCCTTGGCAGCGAGCTTGGCACCCTTCTCGGCCGAAACGCCATAGGTTGCCGCGGCGCCGGTCAGAGGGCCGATGACACCGATCTTGAAGGTCTTGCCGTCATCGGCGGAGCCACCGTCCGAGCCACCCGACGAGCAACCAGCGAGTGCCACGGCGCTGCCGAGCGCCGCGGCACCGACGAGAAAGTTCCTGCGGCTGAGTGTGCTGTTGATGTTGAACATGGTGTCCCCCTTTTTCGCTGGCCGCAGTGCGGCCGTCTTGCGGTACGGGGCAAACCTTATGGCGCAAACGTTGACAGTTTGTTACGGAGTTCCGTTTGTAGCGAGCATGTTTCCAATGTTTCCGCAGCGTTTCGGGGGTAGCGTTTTGTGCGACTCCTGTTGCCTGGCGAGCACGCGCCCTCGGTTCACGCTAGAATGCACTCAACCTTTAAGCGGTTAATCCATCCATGAGATGCACGAAGGAGCTATCTATGAGCGAACCCCTGCGCACCGTGAACGTCGGTCTGATCGGTCTGGGAACCGTCGGCGGCGGCGTGGCCCGTCTGATCAAGAGCCACCACGATGAGTACCTGGCAGCCTACGGCATCGACCTTAAGCTGACCCGCGCCTGCGCGCTTGCTTGGGAACAGGCCGAGGCAGCCGGTATTGAGCGTGAGGCCTTTACGAGCGACTGGCACGATGTCGTCACCGACCCCGCCGTCGACATCGTCGTCGAGCTGATCGGCGGCGAGCATCCCGCAACCGAGATCTTTACCACCGCCTTTGAGCACGGCAAGCACGTCGTCTCTGCCAACAAGGCCCTGCTGGGCCGTCACGTCGAGACGCTTGCTGAGAAGGCACGCGCGTGCGGTGTGCAGATTAAGTGCGAGGCCAGCTGCGGCGGTGGCATCCCCATTGTCAGCACGCTCGAGCACGACCTGGTGGGCAACAAGATCCTGACCATCGCCGGCATCCTCAACGGCACTACCAACTACATCCTGTCGCGCATGGACGCCGAGGGCGCCGATTACGCCGACGTGCTTGCCGACGCGCAGGCCAAGGGCTATGCCGAGGCCGACCCGTCCGCCGACGTTGACGGCTTCGATGCCGCCAGCAAGACGGCCATCCTCGCCTCCATCGGTTTTGGCACCCGCGTGACCACCGACGATGTGTACCAGCAGGGTATCCGTACCATCGGCGCCGAGGACATCGCCCAGGCCCGAGAGCTCGGCTACACCATTAAGCTGCTCGGCATCGCCCGCAACACCGACGCCGGCGTCGATGTCCGCGTGCATCCCACGCTGATCCCCGCCGACCACATGCTTGCCAAGGTCAACGGCGCCATGAACGCTGTCTACGTGGTAGGCGACGCCGTAGGCGAGACCATGTTCTACGGTGCCGGCGCAGGCTCCTTCCCCACCGCGAGCGCCGTCGTGGGCGATATCCTGTCGCTCTCCGAGCAGATCAGCCGCGGCGTGGCTCCGCTGCCCGAGATTGAGCCCTATGGCCACAACCTCGCCTTTAAGCCCATGGACGAGCTCCAGACCAAGTATTATGTGCGCCTGAAGGTCGCCGACCGCGTGGGCGCCCTGTCCGAGACGGTCGACATCTTTGCCAAGCACAACATCTCGATCTCGCTCATCAACCAGGTCGAGGACGGCAAGTCGGGCGTCAGCGATGCCTGCTCGGTCATCTTCCTGACGCACCGCGCGCTCGAGAAGGACGTCCAGGCTGCCGCCGCCGAGCTTGCCAGCGTCGACTGCGTGGCCGAGGTCGCCAACGTCCTGCGCATCGAGGACGTTGAGGCCTGGACCGAAGGCGTCATGGCCAACTAACCCAACGCTCGCCTAGCAATACGCGCTTTGAGGGCTCCCGTCCGATGTGGGATGGGAGCCCTTTTGTCTCCTGCCCTAAGCACAACGACAGGGCACATTTGCGCGAGCCGCTCATCGGTAACGCGGGCTACCGTTCACCGATATGCGAACACGGCCGATTCCGGTTACGGCTACGCTGTGCTGCGAATGTCCGCCCGCGATGAGAGGAAATACCATGTTGCTCGAGGGCAAGAAAGCAATCATCACCGGAGGCACGCGCGGTATCGGCTATGCCATCGCCTGCCGTTTTATCGAGGAAGGCGCCGCCGTCACCGTCTTTGGCTCGCGTCAGGAGACCGCCGATGCGGCCGTTGAGAAGCTGACAGCCGCCTATCCCGACGCCAAGGTCTGGGGCCGCTCCTGCGACCTCACCTCACTCGAAGCCGTGACCGAGGCCTTTACCCAGGCTGCAGCCGACATGGGCGGCTTGGACACGGTCGTCAACAATGCCGGTATCTCCCAGCGTTCACCCCTCTTGGACTACACGGCCGAGGAGTTCGCAAAGGTCATGGACCTTAACGTCATCGCCGTCTTTAATGGCCACCAGGCTGCCGCCGAGATCATGACCGAGGCCGGCCACGGCGGCACCATCACTACCACAAGCTCGATGGTCGCCAAGTACGGCCAGCCCTCCGGCGTCGGTTACCCCACGTCCAAATTTGCCGTCAACGGCATGGTCCAGTCGCTCTCGCGCGAGCTCGCCCCCATGGGTATTCGCGTCAACGCCGTCGCCCCAGGCGTAACCAAGACCGACATGGTCGCCAACCTGCCCGAAGAGGTCATCAAGCCCATCATCGCCACCATCCCGCTCGGCCGCATGGGCGAGCCCGAGGATGTCGCCAATGCCTTTGTCTTCCTGGCAAGCGACATGTCAGCCTACGTCACGGGCGCCATCCTCCCCGTCGACGGAGCCGCCCGCTCCTAAAGGTCGCAAACCACGACTTCGAACCTCAACGAGGCCCAACGCAAAAGGCGCGCTGTCTGCATCAACCGCAGGCAGCGCGCCTTGTTCTGTTTGCAGGGGAAGCCGTGTCCCGGAATTCCGGCTCAGACCGGGACGCGCTTTCCGGCAGGGGTCCAAAGCGGAAACTGCATCCCGCTCTGAGCGTCCATTCTGGGATGTGGTTTCCCGATGGGGGCCGATGCAGAAACTGCATCCCGTTTCGGGTCTTTAAAGTGGGATGCGTCTTCCCCTAGAGAAGCATCTCGTTATTTGCCGTCGTCGTCCTGGGCTTCATCGTGCGCGTAGAGCTCCAGCATGCGGCGGCGGTATTCGTGCACGGCGAGCTTGGCGCGCTCCAGGCGGCGGCGCTCACGCGGAGTCAGCTCGGACGGGTCGATCTCGTCGCCATAGGTCTTATCGGCAAGAAGATGCGCCGCGTCCACGATGCGGGCATCGATGTGGCCGCTCGCTGCCTCGGCGGAAAGACGCTCGGCAATCGTATCGAGCGTAGGCAGGCCCTCGAATACGCGACCATGGCCATGCGAGGTCAGCAGCTCGTGCTCGCGTGCGAGCAGGCTCGCCAAATCGTGATGGGCGCGCAGAATGTCAAGCGCATCGGATGGATGCTCGGCAACCTCTGCCACGGCGGCGACCGGCGCGGCGTCGACCACGCGGTAGAAGAGCTGCGCGAGCAGCGGCATCAAGAACACCGTGATGGCGCCGGCGGCAACCATGACCGACGCAATATCTTGCGACAGCGCGCCCGCGTTGACGGCAACGCTTGTCACGGCAACGATGATCGGCAGCGCCGTGGTGCAGTACAGGGCCACGGTAATGCGGCCATACGCCGACACATCGCGCGTCGCAGGACAAATGCCCATAGAGACGAGGATGGGCACGGCACGAATAATCAGCAACGCCACGATAAAGCCCGCGAGCAGCCCGGGGCGCGACGCCACGGCCGTCAGGTCGATCTTTGCGCCCGATACGGTAAAGAACACCGGAATCAAAAAGCCGTAGGCCAGGCCGTCGAGCTTGGTCTCGAGCGTATGGTTGCCCTCGGGGATGATATAGCGCAGGACAAAGCCGGCGGCAAAAGAACCCAACACGATGTCGAGGTCAAAGATGGCCGAGAACGCCACGAGCGTAACCAGGATGAGCACCGTCAGGCGCACGAAAGTCTGCGATGTGGTGTCGGCGCGTTCCTCGACAAACGAAAAGAAGCGGCTGCCGACGCGCCTGGAACGACTTGGAACCGCGGCCAGCAGCACGCAGACCGCAGCAAACAGGCCAAGAATCACGAGCGTCTGGATGCCGGTGCGGGCAGACAGCAGCACCGACATGGCGAGCACGGGACCGAGCTCGCCCCAAGTGCCATACGCGAGGATCGAGTCGCCAACGCGCGTGCCGGTGAGCGAGCGCTCACGCATGATGGGCACGAGCGTGCCGAGCGCCGTCGAAGTGAGGGCAAGCGTCACGGCGATACCGTCGAAATGGCTGACCGAGAACCACGGAGTAAAGCGCACGGCAAGCCAGGCGATACCAAACGTGACGACCCACGTCGCCAAGCCGTAGCGCCCCTCGACGCCCGTGATGCTCTTGGGGTCGATCTCAAAGCCGGCGAGCAGGAACAAAAAGGCCAGACCGAGCTCGGACACAAGCGAGACCTCGGCATCTACATGGATAATGTCGAGCATATGGGGTCCCAGCACCGCGCCGAACACGAGCAAAAAGACCGTTTCGGGAATGGGTTTTCCGGGAATCGCCGAGGCGATGAAGGGGCTTGCAAAGGCCACGAGCGCGATGATGGCGAGTGAAACGAATGCCATGTGATGCCTTTCTCTTGTTTGCGCATCACTGTAGCACCCTCGCCGTCCTCAACGCGCCGCGAGCTGTCGTATCATAGTGAGGTTTACAAACATGTGGCTCAAGGCGACCGCAGGGCAGACCCCGCAAACCGACCGCTGCCGCATACCGTACCGTACGCCCAACCGATCAGGAAGGCAGGAACCAATGGTCTCTCGTATCTACGTGGAGAAGAAACCCGGGTTCGACGTCGAGGCTCAGCAGCTCAAGGGCGAGCTGACCGAAATTCTCGGCATCAAGGGCATCGAGGCCCTGAGGATCATCAACCGCTACGACGTCGAGGGCATCGACGAGGAGCTTTTCCGCTCCTGCGTGCCGACCGTCTTTAGCGAGCCCCAGGTCGATGTGACCTACGACGAGCTCCCCGCAAGCGATGGCGCCGTCTTTGCCGTCGAATTCCTGCCTGGCCAGTTTGACCAGCGCGCCGACTCCGCCAGCGAGTGCGTGCAGCTCATCAGCCAGGGCGAGCGCCCCGCCGTGCGCTCCGCCAAGGTCTATATGATCTCGGGCGCTCTGGACGAGGCCGCCATCGATGCCATCAAGCACTACGTGGTGAACCCCGTCGAGGCGCGCATCGCCTCGCTCGACCTGCCCGAGACGCTGTACATGGAGACCCCCGAGCCCCAGCCCGTCGAGGTACTCGACGGTTTCCGCGAGCTCGACGAAGCCGGCCTTGCCGCCTTTATTTCCGAGCGCGGCCTTGCCATGGACGAGGCGGACATCGCCTTCTGCCAGCAGTACTTCCGCGATGAGGACCGCGACCCCACCATCACCGAGATCCGTGTGATCGACACCTACTGGTCCGACCACTGCCGCCACACCACCTTCGGCACCGTCCTGGACGACGTGACGATCGACGACGCCGTGGTGCAGCAGGCCTTCGACCGCTACATGGAGATGCGCCACGAACTCGGTCGCGACGCCAAGCCCGTCTGCCTCATGGACATGGGCACCATCGGCGCCAAGTACCTTAAAAAGACCGGCGTCATGACCGATGTCGACGAGTCCGAGGAGATCAACGCCTGCACCGTCAAGGTGAAGGTCGATGTCGATGGCGAGGACCAGGACTGGCTGTTCCTGTTTAAAAACGAGACCCACAACCACCCGACCGAGATCGAGCCCTTCGGCGGTGCCGCCACCTGCGTGGGCGGTGCCATCCGCGACCCGCTCTCGGGCCGCAGCTATGT
>PPYE01627625.1_pt1 | contig 12012 bp, 10 predicted proteins | sample 1559881 | NCBI WGS metagenome assembly PPYE01 (sample SAMN08240022, study PRJNA423297) | Human gut metagenome, whole genome shotgun sequencing project.
TTTCGGGCCTTATCCTCATGCGGGTGCAGTGCGTGAAACCTTGTCGTTAATGCAAAAATTATTCCCTGTTCGTCAATGTGAAAATTCGGTTTATAACAATCGTTCCCGCCCTTGTTTGCAATATCAAATCGGGCGTTGCTCCGCACCTTGTGTGCCAGGCTATGTGACTGATGAGGAATATAACCAACAAGTTGAATTAGCACGACTATTTTTACAAGGAAAAGATCAGCAAGTATTAGATTATCTCATTGGCAAAATGGAGCAGGCGAGCCGAGATTTGGATTTTGAAGGCGCGGCACGTTATCGTGACCAAATTCAAGCGGTTCGTGCTGTTATCGAAAAACAATTTGTTTCCAATGAACGTTTGGACGATATGGATATTATGTCTATTGCGTATCAGCACGGTTTAGCTTGTGTTCAGGTGATGTTTATTCGTCAAGGTAAAGTATTAGGCAATCGCAGTTATTTTCCGAAAGTGCCTGCTAATACCGATTTATCTGAACTCGCAGCCACTTTTGTTGGGCAGTTCTATTTGCAAGGTCATCAGGGCAGAAGTATTCCTAATAGTATTATTGTGGATCATAAATTAGATGAAAAAGCGGAGCTTGAGGCCTTATTAACTGAACAAGCTGGCCGAAAAGTGGTGATACAAGAATCTGCTAAAGGTGATAAAGGTAAATATCTACAACTCGCACAAATTAATGCCAAAGCGGCTTTAGCGACTCAACTTAAACAATCTTCCAGAATGCATGAACGTTATCAGGCGCTTTGTGAATTGCTCGATATGCCTGAAATTAAACGTATGGAATGTTTTGATATTAGTCATACGATGGGGAATCAAACCGTCGCATCTTGCGTGGTATTTAATCAAGAAGGCCCACTGAAATCAGATTATCGCCGTTTTAATATTGAAGGCATTACTGGTGGCGATGATTATGCCGCGATGGAGCAAGCCTTAAAGAAACGTTACGACCGCGATCTTGAGGAAGATAAAATCCCCGATATTATTTTTATTGATGGTGGTAAAGGGCAGCTTAATCGTGTTTTAGCGGTTTTTCATCACCTCAACGTAAAATGGGATAAAAATCGACCGCACTTAATTGGTGTGGCGAAAGGAGTGGATCGTCGAGCAGGACAAGAAGTGTTGATTATCAGCAAACAAGATCGTGAAATCCATTTGCCGGATGATAGTCTTGCGCTGCATTTAATCCAACATATTCGAGATGAAAGCCATAATCATGCGATTAGCGGTCATCGTCAAAAACGCCAAAAAGCCTTTACCCAAAGTGGATTGGAAACCATTGAAGGAGTGGGCGCTAAACGACGTCAAGCCTTGCTGAAATATTTAGGGGGATTGCAAGGTGTGAAAAATGCCACGTTGGATGAGATCGCCTCTGTACCCGGTATTTCTAAAGCGTTAGCAGAAAAGATTTTCGAGACCTTAAAAAGTTAGGAAAAACCTTGATTTTCTATGCGAACTGTCTATGATCCAACCTTTCGGATTTTATTATAGGAACATATTATGTTTGAATGGCTTGTTGATCCTGAAGCATGGATTTCATTGCTTACTTTGACCGCACTTGAAATCGTCTTGGGTATCGATAACATTATTTTTATTAGTATTTTAGTGGGACAACGGAACCGCTATTCACTTTAGTCGGTCAGGAAATTTCAGGTCGTGATTTGATTTTATTCCTCGGGGGCTTATTTCTGATTGTGAAAAGTACAGGTGAAATCAAAGAAGCGATGCATCCTGAATCACATCATGAAGAAGAGAATAATAAGAAGAAAGTCAGCTATTTAGGTGTGCTAATCCAAATTGCGATTTTAGATATCGTATTTTCTTTAGACTCTGTCATCACAGCTGTAGGGATGGCAAATCACCTTCCAGTGATGATATTGGCAATTATGATTGCAGTAGGTGTAATGATGTGTGCGGCCAAACCAATTGGTGATTTTGTTGATACCCATCCAACATTAAAGATTTTAGCCTTAGCCTTCTTAATTTTGGTTGGCGTAAGTTTAATGGCTGAAAGTTTGGATATTCATATTCCAAAAGGCTACATTTACTTTGCAATGGGCTTCTCAGCAGTAGTTGAAATGCTCAACATCAAAATGCGAAAATCACTTGGTCATTAAATCATATAAAAAGGCGGAACAATGTGTTCCGCCTTTTTTAGTCATTATAGAACACGCCTTTCCCATATAAATACAGCGTGACTTGTTCGCCAGTATGATATTCGTTAATGAGCTCTTCATTGATATTCAATTCATAACCGCTAACATCAATACAAATATTGATAGCTCGTCCTCTTGATTCAATCCGTTTAATCTCACCGTTAAAAGAAGCGCTCGGATCTTGGATTTTTTTCGCAAGAGAGAATTGCTCTGGGCGAAATAGAACTTTACCTTGCGTATGGCTATTTCCTTTATTTTCGATGGCAATTTCACCTAATTGACAGGTCGCGATGCCTTCGTTTTTTAATGTTGCAGGAAGAATAATGTTTTCCCCAATAAATTTAGCAATAGACAAATACTGAGGTGACCAATAGAGCGTTTTAGGTGTCGCAATCTGGAGAATTTTCCCTTCTTGAATCACTGCAATTTTATCCGCATGACATAGCGCTTCATCACGATCATGGGTCACGAATACGGCAGCGGAACCACTTTCTCTTAATACTTGCAACATATCGTAACGAATTTGATTTCTTAGATGTTCATCTAACGCACTAAATGGCTCATCAAACAGGATTAACTCAGGGCTTGGTGCAAGTGCTCGAGCAAGTGCAACACGTTGCTGTTGACCACCAGAAAGCTGATGAGGGAAACGGTCAGCTAAACTGCTAATGCCCGTCAGTTTCATCACTTCTTGTATGCGTTGTTTTTCCTCTTCAGTTTTCCCTTTACCATCGCCTAAGCCATAAGCAATATTGCGGTAAACATTTAAATGAGGGAATAATACGCCTTCTTGTACCACATAGCCTAATTTGCGTTGCTGAGTTGGCACATTCAGATTTTCTTTAAAAATAGGTTGATTCTTTAACCAAATCTCCCCACTTGTAGGTTGTTCAAAACCAGCAATGCTACGCAATAAGGTTGTCTTCCCACAACCAGATGCACCAAGAAGAAAGAGAATTTCACCTTTCTCTAATTGTAGCGAGATGTTATGTAGAACCTGGTGCCCATTAAAGGATTTATTTAAATTTTTAATATCGAGTAATATTGTCATTTTTATCTTTCGTTATTTAAAACCGTATCGTTTCAGTAAAAATACAGGAATCCCTGAAAATAGCACTAACATAATGGCATAAGGGCTAGCGGCCGCATATTGCGCATCGGACGTATATTCCCACACCGCAGTTGAAAGCGTTTTAATGTCATTTGGAGTCAGCAATAGGGTCGCGGTGAGTTCTTTCATTAAGTTTAAGAACACTAAAGCAAAGGCGGCTGCAATCCCTGGCAACATGGCTGGAATAACTAAGGTACGGAAAATATAAAAGTTGCTACGGCCTAAACTTTGTCCTACCTTTTCAATGTTGCTAGACATTTGTTCAAGTGAGCTACGCAAGGTCGTTTGTGCCATTGGAAGATAAAGCATAAAGTAGGCGACGATAACCATGGCAAAGGTTTGATAAAGGGAATACGCATAGTTGATGGTAAAGAAAACTAACGATAATGCGATAACAAGCCCTGGCACAGCATGAAGTAGATAAGGGATTCGATCAAGCCAAATTGTTAATTTACTGCGATAGCGTACTGCGGCCCATACCAACGGCAAAGCACAAATAACGGTAAGTGCTGCACCAAGGATAGATATGGTCAATGAATTTGTGAAGGCGGTAAAAAATTCTCCAAAATCGACCGCACTTTTAATAGAGCTTCCTACTTTTAGCCAATAAATCAGCATAGTAATCGGCACACCAATACTGAGCATAAAAATGGTTGTAAAGAAGCCCACGATTAAAATTTGTTTTCCTACGGATAGCGTTTTCAACGGATAGGGACGTATTACACCTTTGCCGCTTTGATAGAGCGTTTGTGTGCCTCTAAAACGAATTTCACCCATCACAACAAGGATACAGATCACCATTAACACACCAGAAAGTAAGGCAGCGGTGTTGTTATTAAAGGCCATTTCATATTCTTGGAAAATAGCTGTGGTGAAGGTTTGATAATTTAAAATAGAAACTGCCCCAAACTCTACCAACATATGAAGCGCAATTAATAATATGCTGCTACCGATGGCGGGTTTGAGTTGTGGAAAAATCGCATGCCAAAATGTGTAAGCATGGCTTTTCGCCAGTGAAAGGCTCACTTCTTCTAAAGAGCGGTCAAGTCTTTTTAAGGTAGCAGCGACGGGAAGATAGGCAAGCGGGAAAGAACTTAGCGTCATAATCCCAATCGTTCCCCAAAAGCCTTCCACTTTAAAAGTGAGACTGATCCAAGTAAAACAACTCACAAAAGCGGGGATACAAAGGGGGAGCGTCATGGCGACTTGGAAAAAGCCTTTTCCCCAGAAGCGATAACGTTCCAATAAAAAAGCACATGCCGTGCCGAGGACAATGGCAAAAAGCGTGACAAATACCATTAAAAGTAAGGTATTACTGAGCAATTCCCACATTCTTGGACGCCAAAGTAATTCAATGCTGCGAGCCAATCCGACATTTGCTGCTCGCTCAATAACATATAAAAAAGGGAGTAATAATGGCAAACTAATCAGCACGATTAAGGCAATAAGCCAGCGAGGTGGGCGATTAGACACAGAAAAATCCTTTAAAATATTAGTGTAAAATAAGTAGAGTAAATAACAGAAGGGCGTGTATTACACGCCCTATATTGCATAGCAAATTAAACTTATTTCAAACCAGCTTCTTCAATAAGTTTATTGGCGTTGTCTTTGTCTTCAGAAGTCGTTGCCGAAACAACAGGCGCTTCTAATTTCGCATAAGGTTCCATGTTGAATGGAGAAACCACATCGGTACGAAGTGGGTACTCTGCACGTACTGAAACAAACGCTTGTTGTCCTTCTTTACTTGCTAAGAAATCAACGAATTTTTTCGCTTCTTCTTTATTTTTAGAACCTTTTAATACAGCTGCACCAGAATAGGTCACTAATGCACCTGGATCTTGATGACGAATGAAGTAAAGACGTGTTTTGAGGTTATCAGCACCTTTTTCTTTTGCAAGTGTATACCAGTAATAGTTATTGATTAACGCTGCTGGTACTTCACCATTTTCAACCGCTTGAAGAGCAACGCTGTTTTTCGCATAAAGTTTACCGTTTTCTTTTAAGCCTTTTAACCATTTAAGAGCGGCATCTTTACCTTTTAATTTGGTAATCGCAACAACTTGCTCTAAGAATGCGCCTGAAGTTGGAACGTAACCAATTTTATCTTTCCATTTTGGTGTTGCATAATCTAACACGGATTTTTCCATGTCTTTTTCAGATAATTTAGTGTGATCGTAAACCACAACACGAGAACGACCGCTTAATGCGACCCAGTCTTTTTTCGGTGCAACAGGAACGCCCTTGTGTGCAGTTTGTTTAATAGTATCTGCAGAAAGCGGTTCTAATAAGCCTGCATCAGACAGGGCAGCGAAAGGTGCAGTTTGTTCAGAAAAGAATACGTCAGCAGGGGTTTTATCGCCCTCTTCTTTTAATTGACCTGCAAGTTGATCGCTTTTCGCACTGTTTAAGGTCACTTTAATGCCCGTTGCTTTTGTAAATGCATCAGCAACAGCTTGAGAACCTTCTTTGTGTTGGCCGTTGTAAACGGTAATATCTGCAGAAGCGAATCCTGCAAACGCCATTAAGCCAGTTAGTGCGGCAATTTGGAAGTGCTTAATTTTCATGAAAACTCCTTATTTTATTGGGCAAATCGCCCATTTTCTGAAAATAAAAGTTGCCCTATTCTAATCACTTAAAATAGATAATGCAAATAATTATCAGGTATTTTTTCTTATATCAAAATTTCATATTCCATTCCATTTTCTTCCTTTGTTCTATAGTGATTTTTTTACATAATGTGAAGTAGAAATATCTAATAAGGACGGCTATGAATATTCAGCAAATTATTAAGCAACATCATTTGGAACTCTTATTTCAACAAGGTTCTTTCGGCATAGAGAAGGAAAGTCAACGTGTACATGCTAATGGCTCAATTGTGACAACACCACATCCGAAAGCCTTTGGTAATCGTCGCTTTCATCCTTATATTCAAACGGATTTTGCGGAAAGCCAGTTGGAACTGGTGACTCCGCCTATGAAAAAATTAGAGGACACATTACGTTGGCTCTCGGCAATTCATGAAGTCACCTTGCGAACATTACCCGACAATGAATTTATTTTTCCTTTCAGTATGCCAGCCGGTTTACCGCCGGAAGATCAGATTAAGGTCGCTCAATTAGATAATTCAGAAGATGTGGCTTATCGTGAGCATTTAGTTCAATCTTATGGTAAATACAAGCAAATGGTCAGTGGCATTCATTATAATTTTCAGATTGAACCTAAGTTTATTGATGCCTTATTTTATGCGCAAAATGAAACACAAAGTGCGGTTGATTTTAGAAATGGTTTTTACCTAAAAATAGCGAAGAACTTCTTACGCTATCAATGGATTCTGCTTTATCTGTTTTCTGCGACACCGACAGTAGAGGAAAAATATTTCAGAGGTAATTCCCCCCTTAAATTGCATCAATATGTGCGCAGTTTACGGTCAGGAAAATATGGTTATGTGAATGATCCGAAGATCCACGTCTCTTATGACAGTTTGCAAGACTATGTTGAGACGTTAGAACACTGGGTGAAATCGGGTGATTTGATTGCGGAAAAAGAGTTTTACTCAAGTGTACGTTTGCGTGGAGCTAAAAAAGCGCGCGATTTACTTCAAAAAGGAATTCAATATTTAGAATTTCGTTTGTTTGATCTCAATCCGTTTGCACCTTATGGAATGGAACTCGCTGACGCGAAATTCATTCATTATTTTATTTTGTTAATGGCATGGCTTGATGATACCGCTGATCAAGAAGGTATAAAATTAGGCAAAGCACGTCTTGCTGAAGTGGCATGGGAAGACCCAAGACAGCAAAGTGTTTATGCGGTAGAAGGGGAATTAGTCCTCCTTGAAATGCTCAAAATGCTTGAGCAACTCAATGTGAGTGATGAGATTAAAACCATTGTTAAAGACAAATTAGGGCAATTTGCTGATCCAAGCCAAACGCTTTGTGCAAAAGTGGTCGCGGCAATTGAGCAGGTCGGTAGTTACCAACAATTAGGGGCTGATATCGCGCAATCCAATAAAGCAAAAGCCTTTGAACGTTTTTATGCATTAACTGCGTTTGATAATATGGAACTGTCAACACAGGCATTATTGTTTGATGCAATCCAAAAAGGATTAAACATTGAGATTTTGGATGAACGTGATCAATTTATTAGTCTTCAATTTGGCGAACATTTGGAGTATGTGAAAAATGGTAATATGACTTCTCATGATAGCTATATTTCTCCACTCATTATGGAAAATAAAGTGGTGACGAAGAAAGTGTTAGCGAAAGCAGGATTTAACGTACCGCAAAGTATCGAATTTACCGATGTGAAAAGTGCGGTCGAAAATTTCCCACTTTTTGAGAATCGAGCCGTCGTGATTAAGCCAAAATCAACGAATTTTGGTTTAGGGATCAGCATTTTCCAACAGGGTGTAACGAATAGAGAAGATTTTACAAAAGCAGTAGAAATTGCTTTCCGTGAAGATAAAGAGATCATGGTTGAAGATTATCTACTTGGCACCGAATATCGTTTCTTTGTGTTGGGTGATCAAACGTTAGCTGTCTTATTACGCGTTCCTGCAAATGTAATTGGAGATGGTGTACACACCGTTGCTGAATTAGTTGCAGCTAAAAATGATCATCCTTTACGGGGCGATGGCAGTCGTACACCATTGAAAAAAATTGCATTGGGAGATATTGAGCAGTTGCAGCTTAAGGAACAAGGCTTAACCGTAGATTCTATTCCAGCGAAAGATCAGCTTGTTCAATTACGTGCGAATTCCAATATTAGTACCGGAGGCGATTCTATTGATATGACGGATGAAATGCATGCCAGTTACAAAGAGATTGCGGTAGGGATTAGCAAAGCAATGGGGGCGGCAGTTTGTGGTGTGGATTTAATTATTCCTGACTTGAAACAGCCGGCAGAACCAAGTCTACATTCGTGGGGCGTGATTGAAGCAAACTTTAATCCTATGATGATGATGCATATTTTCCCATTTAGTGGACAATCTCGACGATTGACAATGAATGTGATTAAGATGCTTTTCCCAGAATTACCTTAATTTTATTATCGGGCTTCATCAGTTGGTGAGGCCCGTTTTACATTCATCGTAATTAGGCTAAAATAGAGGTAGTATTCACAATTCTAAAATGACATTTAATGACAACTTTTACCTTAGAACCTCAAGAAAATGATCGTCTGCAATCCCTTTGTGGTGCATTTGATGAAAATATCAAACTGATTGAAAAAGAATTTAATCTCAATATTTCCCGCAATAATTTTACTTTCACGGTGAAATCTAACAATGAAAGTCCGAAACCACATCATGAGCAATTAATTGAGCGTGCGGCTAAATTAATCCAGGCATTATATGTGGAAACAGCACCAATTAAGGGGAAAGTGAAAGAACTTGATTTGGAAGATGTACATATTGCTCTGCAAGAGAGCAGAATGTTATCGCAAGAAGGTAGTGAGTCATGCAGTGAAAATCACGTCTATAGCACCACAATTAAAACCAAGCGTGGTTTGATTAAACCGCGTGGTGAAAATCAAATTCAGTATTTACACAATATTCTTACGCACGATATTAGTTTTGGGATTGGACCCGCTGGAACGGGGAAAACCTTTTTAGCTGTAGCAGCAGCTGTAGAGGCATTAGAACGCCAAGAAATTCGTCGCATTTTGCTGACTCGTCCTGCGGTGGAAGCAGGCGAAAAATTAGGTTTCCTGCCCGGTGATTTAGGACAGAAAATTGAACCTTATTTACGACCACTTTATGATGCGTTATTTGAAATGCTTGGCTTTGAACGCGTACAAAAATTGATGGAGCGTAATGTGATTGAAATTGCGCCATTAGCTTATATGCGTGGGCGTACACTCAATGATAGCTTTATCATTCTAGATGAAAGCCAAAATACGACGGTCGAACAAATGAAAATGTTTTTAACCCGTATTGGGTTTAACTCCAAAGCCGTGATTACAGGGGATGTAACCCAAATCGATTTACCGCGCAGCACAAAATCGGGTTTACGCCACGCCATGGAAGTGTTAAGCAAAGTGTCTGAATTAAGTTTTAACTACTTTGAAAGTAAAGATATTGTACGACATCCTGTGGTAGCAAAAGTGGTGCAAGCTTACGAAGAATGGGAAGCCCAAGATGAAATTCGCCGTCAAGAAATTGCAGCGCAGCGTCGAGCTGAACGTGAGCAAAAAATGCGGTCAGAAAATGAAACGAATTTAGGAGAATAATATGGGCAATATGATTATCGATCTACAACTGGCCTGTGAAAATACAGAAGGTTTGCCATCAGAAGCGCAAATTCTGCAATGGGCAACCACCGCAGTGCAACCAGAAAGTGATAATGTCGAAATGACGGTACGTATTGTGGATGAAGCAGAAAGCCATGACTTGAATTTGACTTATCGTGGAAAAGATCGTCCAACCAATGTATTGTCTTTCCCTTTTGAATGTCCTGACGAAGTGGAATTACCGCTGTTGGGCGATTTGGTTATTTGTCGCCAGGTAGTGGAGTGTGAAGCTATCGAGCAAGAAAAGCCTTTAATGGCGCATTGGGCGCACATGATAGTGCATGGTAGTTTACATTTACTTGGTTATGATCATATTGAAGATGATGAAGCCGAAGAAATGGAAAGTTTAGAAACTGAAATTATGCAGAGTTTAGGCTTTGTCGATCCTTACCTTTCCGAAAAATAATGACGATTTGGAGCAATTATGTATAAAGCCGTATTCAGCGATTTTGATGGTACCTTATTAACGTCGGATCATCGAATTTTGCCTAAAACCTTAGATGCACTTCAACGCATTACAAAACGAGGTATTCCATTTACACCAATCTCTGCTCGTTCGCCGCTTGGTATTTGGCCTTATGCGAAACTCATTGAAAATTACAACATCATTGTGGCATTTAGTGGCGCCTTGATTTTGGATAAAAAAGCTACACCTATTTATTCGGTACAAATTGATCCCTCTGATATTCAAGCCATTAATCAAGTATTAGCAGATCATCCTGCGCTGGGTGTCAATTATTATACTTATGATGATTGCGTCGCTCGCGATTTGGATAATAAATGGGTGATTTATGAACGTAGCGTAACAGGCATTCAGATTGATCCTTATGATGAAAGTGCGGTCTATTCTCCGCATAAAATTCAAATCATTGGTGAAACGGATGAAGTGATTAGTATTGAGCAAATCCTAAAAGAGAAATTCCCGCATTTAAGCATTTGCCGTTCTCATGCGAATTTCCTTGAAGTGATGCATAAATCGGCGACAAAAGGTAATGCAGTACGTTTTCTCGAAGATTACTTTCATGTGAAGATGGAAGAATGTGTCGCTTTCGGTGATAACTTTAACGATTTAGATATGCTAGAAAGCGTGGGATTAGGCGTGGCAATGGGCAATGCACCTGATGAGATTAAACGGGCCGCCAATCGTGTCACCGCTTCGCATAATGATGATGGGATTGCATTGATATTGAATGAAATCTTTCCTGAATAAATAAAAGGCGCTTTTTATGAAAAAGCGCCTTTTATTTATTATAGTGCGGCTAGCGCAGCTTCATAATTTGGCTCATCTTTAATTTCAGACACCAATTCACTATATAACACGTTATTGTTTTCATCTAAGACAATCACTGAACGAGCAGTTAAACCTGCGATTGGACCTGTTGTGATGCTTACCCCTAAGTTTTCATGGACGTCTTTATGACGGAAGGTAGAAAGCGTTTCTACGTTCTCAATACCTTCCGCACCGCAGAATCGTGCTTGTGCAAAAGGTAAATCAGCTGAAATGCAAAGTACCACAGCATTTTTTAAATTAGCTGCTTGTTGATTGAATTTACGAACCGAAGTTGCACATACACCTGTATCAATACTTGGAAAAATATTTAAAACTTTGCGTTTTCCTGCATAAGTATCAAGCGTGACGTCAGCGAGTTCTTTATTGGTGAGCGTAAGTGTGGTCACTTTCTCTCCTTTTTGGGGAAAGTTGCCGCTTACTTCAATGGGATTACCCATCATTGTTACTTGGGTCATAAAAGCTCCTATTTTTTATTGCTTAAATTAAGCACTTTTTTAAGTGCAGTAAAAAATTTGTCATTTTCTTGTGGCAAGCCAATGCTGATACGTAAGTGATTTGGCATGCCATAATCTACAATCGGGCGAACAATAATGCCTTCGTGCAATAATGTATCATAAATTGGTTTGGCAGGTTGTTTAAAATTAATGGTAATAAAGTTACCTTTAGATGGAATAAAGTCTAAACCATATTGCTGACAGAAGGCTTCATAACGTTTCATTTCTTGGCGATTATTCTCAGCTACTTTTTCAATAAAAGTATCATCGTTCATCACCGCAACCGCACTGGTTAAAGCTAGACTATTACAGTTAAACGGTTGACGAACACGGTTTAATAAATCTGCAATTTCAGAATTAGAGACTGCGTAGCCAATACGTAACCCCGCCAATCCATAAGCTTTTGATAGAGAGCGAGAAACGATAAGGTTCGGGTATTTTTTCAGTAATGCAAAAGAATTAACGCGTTCACTTGGATGAGTAAATTCAGTATAAGCTTCATCTAGTACCACAATCACATTTTCAGGTACTTTGGCCAAGAAAGCATCTAATTCTGCTTCCGTTAAGAAATTCCCCGTTGGATTGTTTGGATTGGCAATAAAAATCAGCTTGGCTTTATCTGAAAGTGCGGTCAAAAATCCGTCCAAATC
>PPYE01001125.1_pt1 | contig 12009 bp, 9 predicted proteins | sample 1559881 | NCBI WGS metagenome assembly PPYE01 (sample SAMN08240022, study PRJNA423297) | Human gut metagenome, whole genome shotgun sequencing project.
TTACCTTTGCGGTCATAAGGTCGTGGATGTGGAGCGCACCGATCAGCCGATCGCTGTCGTCGACAACCAGCAGCTGGTTCCTTAAAGTGCTGTTGAGAATTTTAGCGGCTTCAGCAGCCAATGCCTGAGGCTGTATCGTTGTGGGATTGGGCGTCATCACATCGCGGATTTTCAGCGGACGGATGTCACCGACACGCTCGATCAAGCGTCTTAAATCGCCTTCGGTAAAGATACCTTTGACTTTATCCGTTTCGTCCACGATGGCGGTCATACCGATCTTTTTCTTCGTAATTTCTTTTACTGCGTCCATCACTGACGCATCAATTCGAACGACCGGTGTGGCCTCTCCGCTGCGCATGACATCCCTGACATGGGTAAGAAGACGTCGTCCGAGCGCGCCGCCCGGATGGGAGCGCGCAAAGTCTTCCGGTCCGAATCCTTTAGCGTCTAAACAGGCAACTGCCAGAGCATCGCCCATAGCAAGCGTTGCAGTCGTGGAAGATGTAGGGGCTAAATTCAGAGGGCAAGCTTCTCGTGAAACATGTACGTTGAGATTGACGGTTGCTTCCTTTGCCAGCGTGTTGTCATCGGAGCCCGTAATGGAAATCACCGGTGCACCTTCGCGGATGACCGTCGGGATGATAGTCAGCAGCTCAGAGGTGGTGCCGGAGTAGGAAATGGCAATGACGACATCGTCTTTGGTGATCATGCCTAGATCGCCGTGTGCGGCTTCTGCGGCATGGACGAAGAAAGCAGGGGATCCGGTTGAAGCAAGTGTGGCAGCAATCTTGCGTGCAATGTGGCCGCTTTTGCCGACGCCGCTGACAACAACACGTCCTTTGCAGTTCAGAATCAGAGTGACGGCTTTTACAAAAGTCTCATCGAGTCTTCCTGCGATGGCTTCGAGTTCTTTTGCTTCTTCAAGAAGGACGTGACGTCCTAAGTTCAAAATTCCCTTTTCAGAAATCTCAGGTTTCATTCCTCTCTCCGAAGAGAAAGCGATCCGCTTCCTCTTTTAATCATTTATCAGTAGTCACGCAGGACGGAAAATTGAGTAGTTTTCGAGATACAAGAAGCCTGCGGTTTTCGTGCAAAACATTATAGAGACAGGAGTTAAGCCCATCTCATGGGTAACGACCATCATGGTCATACCGTCCTTGGCCAGATTGATCATGACATCGAGCACTTCATTGATCATTTCCGGGTCAAGCGCAGAAGTCGGTTCGTCAAAGAGCATGCAGATCGGATCCATTGCAAGAGCGCGGGCGATGGCCACACGCTGCTGCTGACCGCCGGAAAGCTGAGGAGGAAATTTATCGGCATGCTTGATAAGACCGACACGATCCAAGAGTTCCATACCTCTCTTGTTTGCCTGATCGCGAGAACGCTTGAGGACCTTCATCTGGGCAAGCGTCAGATTGTCCCTAATGGTGAGATGCGGGAAGAGCTCGAAGTGCTGAAAAACCATGCCTACGTGCGCTCTGAGTTTCGGAAGGTTCGTGTGAGGATCTCCGATATTGATGTTGTTCACGTAGATGGTGCCTTCTTGGAAATCTTCTAAGCCGTTGACGGTTTTGATAAGTGTGGACTTACCGGAGCCCGAGGGACCGCAGATGACGACCACTTCGCCTTTTTTAACGGAGGTGGAACAGTTTTTAAGAACCTGGAAATCTCCGTACCATTTACTGACGTTCTCGATCCTAATCATCTAGTTAATGTCCTTTTCGGCCGGCACCTCAACTTAACAGAGGTGCAGGAAATACTGCATTTACAAGTTAAATTCGATTTCCCATTTTAGCGAAATGCACACTAAACCTTGCTGCTCAGAAGCTGATTTAGAAGTTCGATTATTCTTCTGCAGCGAGGTGAGGCGAATAAGATACAAAACACCATACGTCGCAAATAAATCGAGGACTAAACGAATTAGAATTTTTGAGTCTTGAAACTTTGAAGAGAAAAAGAAAATGAAAAACTTAGTAGAAAAGCTGCCGGATCAGCAGCCCGCCTTACGCGTGATGGCTATGCCTCCGGATACCAATCAGTACGGAGACGTTTTCGGCGGCTGGATTATGAGTCAGGTTGACTTGGCGGGCTCCTCCATCGCTTCGCGTGTCGCAAACAGTCGAACTGCTACGGTTGCCGTGACAAGCTTCACATTCAAGGAGCCTGTCTGGGTCGGAGACGTGGTCTCTTTCTACGCAACGGTACTTAAAGTCGGTACGAGTTCCATCACAGTAGACGTCACTGTTTTTGCGGAAAGGCTGCACAAAGACAACCACCGTATCGTCAAAGTGACGGAGGCTCAGCTGGTCTTTGTGGCCTTAAATAAAGACGGGCGCCCTCAGCCCGTCTACAGAGCGGACAATCCTGCGCCCGAAAAAACAGAATAGAAAACTATTCAGCAAACTTCGGCTGACGTTTTTCCATGAAAGCGCTGAAAGCTTCCTTGCTTTCGGCGCTTCCTTCTAAATGGGAGGCCGCTTCTTCTTCAAGCTTGCGCTGTTCTGATAAACCGGACATATAGGCGGCTTTAAGCAGTCTCTTTGTGGCAGCCATAGCTTCGGGCGGTAAGGAAGCCAGACGCAGCGCGGCGGCGCCGGCGACGGTCATGACTTTGTCGTCTTCAACGATATGGTTGACGAGCCCCATAGCGACAGCTTCGGCAGCAGAAATCGGTTCGGAAAGAAGTAGTTTCTGAGCGGCAAGTTTGTAGCCGCCGCTCTTTACGGCCAATAGGCTTACGCCGTAACGGGGCGTCTGTCCCAACGCCAAACCCGGCATTGAGAAAAGGGCGTGTTCACCGGCAAAGACGAGATCGCAGTGATAAAGCATTGCGGCGCCCTGACTGACAGCGGGACCGCTCACGGCTGCGACAACCGGTTTAGAAAGTGCATCGAGCGCATCGATGACTTTCTGAAATTCATTAAAAATCGGTGTGTTTCCCGCCAACTGCTCTTCAATATCTAAGCCTGCGCAGAAAACATTGTTGTGTCCGCACAAAACGATGCTGCGTACACGTGTGTCGTCGTTGAGTTCAAGGAACTCTCTGGCCAAATCCTTGCAGAGTTCTGAGCTGAGAGTGTTTCGTTTTTCAGGGCGGTCGATTGCGACTTGGGCAATCCTGCCTTCAATCGTTGTAACAATAGGCATTTTGTTTCCTTCAAAGTTCCGCTTATTTTGGCGCTTCTAAGCAAGGGCCGAGATTTATTTTCACTAATTCGAGACTTTCACATTATCCAGAGTAAAGAGATCGATATTCGGGTCGTCCTCGTCCGTCGTACGGACATAGCCGCGCTTGGTCATCATGCCGTGCATGTTCTCGTTGTCTTTGAGCACATAGCCCACGACTTTCTCCAATCCTCTGCGGCGAGCCTCAGCTTCAATTTCGTCCATCAGCAGCGTTGCAAGTCCGCGGCCCTGCCAATCGTCTCTGACCGAAATTCCAAACTCTGCGGAAGTGCGGTTGGGTAGCTGAGACAGGCGGGCTTCGGCAATAATATCGCCGGAGTCGGAGTTCGGATCCACGGCAAAAATAGAGAAGGAACGATCCGGATCGGATGAGACTGCCGAAACGGCAATCGACTCCAGCGAACTCGTCAGACTATGGAAGCGCAGTCTGCGGGATTGATCGGAGAGGCTTCCAAGGTATTTCAAGGAATTTTCTTTATCTTCCGGCGCGGCATTTTTAATCTTGACCATACCGTATTTTCCGCGGACGTTCTTCTCAAAACTCGGGCGGTACGGGAAGATTAAGTGCGAAGCATTTTCGTCGGCTGTCAGCGTATCGGATCCTATGACGCAATGCGCATCTAAAACGATGGCATGACCTTTTCCGCAAAGAAGCGGATCGATATCGATGGATCGGACGGCAGGAATTTCTACGGCAAGCTGTGACAGACGAATCAATGCGGTCACAATGGGTTCAGGGTCGCAGGACGCAAGTCCCTGGAAATCGCCTAAGAATGTTTTAAAAGGTTCAGAGGAGATCATGTCCTGCGCTTCTTTGAGCGAAAGCGGTGCAAAGTTAAAGACGGTGTCTTTAAAAATCTTTCCGTAGAGGCCGCCGATACCCAAATAAACGATGGGGCCGAAATGACGCGTCAGTTTCATGCCGATGCGCAGTTCGCGGCGGTTGTCCGTATCCAGTGTTTTTTGAAGGAATACGCCGAAACCTTCTTCTGGTTGACCGAGATGAACGGCTCGCTCCGACATATTTTTCCAAGCGCCTTTAAGTTCGCGTTCATTGCGGATTCCCAGAATCACGCCCTTGGCATCGCTCTTTGAAAGAACGCCGTCCATGCGCAGCTTCATGGCGACGGGATACCCGAGGGCCCGTGCCGCTTCAATAGCCTCACCGAGCGAGCCGGCATAAATTCCGGCCGTGGTTTCAAAGCCGATGCCTGCCAGGAGACGTTTGCTCTCTTCTTCATAGAGGAGATGGCGTCCCTCTCGGCGCGCTGTCTGGATGACTTTGCGGGCGCCCGCAAAGAATGCCGGATCGGAGGGAATGACGGAATAGCTTCCCGGTACGCCATCACTCTTAAATTTACGGAACTGCTCCATCAGTCGAATTGCCCGGCATGCTCCTTTCATGTCATTCATTGCTACGATGCCGTTTTTGCGGAGATGTTTTATGGCCGGGAAGTCGGGTTCCGTTCCGATCCAAACCGTGACAGCAGGCTTTTGAGATTTCTTAAGAATAGGCACCAGTTTTTTGGCTAAATCCAAAGCGTCCAGCGAAGGGTTGGTTACCACGCTCAGCACAATACCTGAGCACTCCGGGCGATTGAGGAGGTAGTCGGTTAAATCCGCGATGGTCGCGGCGTCCATATCCAATCCCATGTTCACCGGATTGGCATAAGGAAAAGTAATTTTGTATTTGTCTCGGAGTTCTTTGGCCACTGTGCTGTCGGGCGTTGCTAACCGCAGGTGGTTGTTGTACGCATGATCGGCCAGCAGAGAGTCCAGTCCTTTGCTGTTAACGAGTCCGTACAGTTCTCCCGAAGTTAGTTCTCTGTGCATAGCAAAGGCCTGGACCGCATAGTTCAGTTCTTTGAGCGAAGTTACAAGAAGCGCACCGGCCCGCACCAGAGCTCTTTCCATGACGCCGTCTTCATCTTCTCGAGCTCCGCTGTTGTTAATGACAATGTCTGCGGATCCCGGCGTCTGTCCGCCTTTTAATAAGATAACCGGCTTATTGGCTGCTGCTAAGCGAATGGCGGAGAGCAGTTTTCTCGGCTGCTGGAAAGACTCGAGATAAAGAACGATACAGCGTGTTTTGCGATCAAAGGCCAGCATGTCCACATAGTCAGCCACTGTAAGGACTTGTTCAAAGCCGGGGTCGATGACGTGGGAAAAACCGCACTGCGCATTAGTGACGTAATCAATAATCGTGCAGGAGAGGCCAGGGGACTGGCTGACGAGCCCGACTTCTCCGGCCGGAGGCAGGGCGGGAAGGTAGCTTAGATTCAGACCTTCCGAGGGCGTCATAAGCCCTAAAGACTGAGGGCCGACGATACGGATCCCTGCTGCTGCAGTCTTGTTGATGGCTTCAATGATCGTTTCAGTCAGATCGGACTTCGGAAATCCCCCGCACAGGAGAATGTTTCTAACGCCTTTTTTAAGACAGCTCTCCAAGGCTTTCGGATAAACGGACGGAGGGCAGACGAGGACGGCTAAATCTACACCTTCTTTTATATCCGTAAGAGCCGCATAAGAAGTTTCACGGCCGATCGTTTTGTATTTCGGATTTACGGGAAAGAGTTTTGCCCGAGGTGAAGCGCTTTTGGCAATTTTCCAAATAAGCGTGCCGAAGCTTCCGCTTCTTGCGCTTGCTCCGACGATGGCGACGGAACGCGGGTTGAACAGCGTATGCAGATAGTGATTGAAGTCCATGGTATTGGCCGATCCAAAAGCCTGACGGAAGTTAAAGTCTAAATCAGGCGGGTAAGTCTGTAGTGAAGCATGTCTCAAAAATGCCAAAGGCGCCTGCAGATTTTTTCGCATCCGAATAAGATTAGAAGCTCAAAGTACGCTTGAGAAGGAGAGTGTGTGAGCGTCGAATCTAATTCCCCGTACACTGTTTTTATTGACGAAGCCGAGCGGCGCGTGGCGGTGTTGGATCAGAGACTTTTGCCCCACCGTGTGGAGTACGTTGATCTTAAAAATGCACAAGAGGCGGCTGAGGCGATCCGCGACATGACGGTTCGCGGAGCCCCTTTGATCGGCGTGACGGGTGCAGCCGGAATGGCTTTGGCCGCAGATGAAAGCACCGAGACAGGATTTTTGATTGAAGCCGCGAACCTTTTAAAGAGTGCGAGGCCGACCGCCGTCAATTTGAACTGGGCCGTCGACTTTATGCTCAAGCGGCTGAAAGGAATGGAGCCCGACCGCAGACGAAAAGCGGCTTGGCACTTAGCCGCCGAGATCTGTGAGCAAGAGCGATCGATGAGTATTCGTCTTGCGCAACACGCTCAAACAATTATTGAGGCGCTTTATTTAAAGCTCGGCAGGCCGCTTAACATCCTCACGCACTGCAACGCCGGAAAGCTTGCGACGGTGGAACTCGGAACCGCAACGGCTGGGATTTATACGGCATTTGAGGCCGGAATTCCGCTGACGGTTTATGCCGATGAAACGCGTCCCCGACTTCAGGGGACGCTGACCGCCTGGGAGCTGAAAGCTGCAGGGGTCCCCGTTTGTTTGATTGCAGATAATGCAGGCGGCGAGCTCATGAGGGAAGGCGGAATCGATCTGGTGATTGTCGGAGCCGACCGCATTGCGGCAAACGGAGATACGGCAAATAAGATCGGAACATACTTAAAAGCGTTGGCAGCGGCAGATAATCAAATTCCTTTTTATGTTGCAGCGCCGATATCGACGTTCGACTGGACGGCAAAGAGCGGAGGAGATATTCCGATTGAAAACCGTTCCGGAGATGAAATACGCTGGGTGCGAGGCATTGATAAACACGGGCATGAGACGGAAGTCTGTATCACTGATCCCGGCATCGCAACCGTGAATCCCGGCTTTGACGTCACACCGGCACGCTTGATTACCGGATTCATTACGGATCGCGGCGTCTTTGTGCCGGAAGACTTGAAAGATTTAAGGGTGAACAGTCATGTTTGAAGATAAGGAAGAAAAGGCGAGAGAGGAAATCATCGACTACGCCTTAAAACTGAGTCGAGCAGGTCTTAATGTCAACAGCAGCGGAAACCTCTCTGTACGGTTTGATTCTCCGGAAAGCAAAGGTTTTTTGATTACGCCGACGGGTCTTCCCTATGACGAAACCGAACCGGAAGATTTGGTGCGGATTTTATTTACGGACAACGGTTGCTATAAGGCGGTAGGAAGCCGCCAGCCTTCATCGGAGTGGAACCTCCATGCTTTTCTTTATCAGGCCCGTCCCGATATCAACGCCGTTGTGCACACGCACTCTCCGTACGCAACCATGCTTTCCTGTTTGGACGAGGCAATTCCTCCGTTCCATTACATGGTTGCGGCCGCCGGAGGCGATACGATTCCCTGCGCACCCTATGCTACGTTCGGTTCCGTAGCGTTAGCGGAGGGCTGCCGCGATACGCTGGGCAAGGATCGCTTGGGGTGCCTCCTTTCGCATCACGGCAGCGTGGCAGGGGGCCGTAACTTGAAGCAGGCTTACGCCGTTGCTTTGGAAATTGAATCGCTTGCTCGGATGTGGATGAATCTTAAGCAGATCGGCGGCTGCCCTCTGATTGATAAAGAAGAGATGGCGCGAGTGAAAGAGCAGTTTAAGACCTACGGACAGCAGGAGAAGGGCCATGTGGAAGGCTGAGGCGCCGGCGCCTAAGTGGTGCACTCCGGAAGGCTCTCCCATTGCATGTACGGAAAAGAATAAGGTGATGGCCGAAAATCTTGAAGAAATCAAAGGGTACCTTCAGGACGCTATCGATGACGCTGTTCTTATGGGATGCTCCGAAGCTTCTTTTCGCAAGGCCTATTTGGACTTGATCCGCAATCTGCATTCCCAATATCCCGAGCAAAAAGCTCAGGCCGGAGAAGAAAATGACAAAGATTTATAAACTGATTTTAGTTTGCTGCGCAGCGCTCTTTTTGTCGGCTTGTGCTCATCCCGACATGATCAAGCTCAATGACACGTACGACTACACTGTTAAAGAGCTCGGTGTCCCCGACTCTACGACACGGCTCCCCGACGGATCGATTCGAATCGTTTATTCCATGCAGCCGATGGGCCAGGCTTCCTACGTGATGATCTTTAACCCGGAAGGCAAATTGATCTTTAAGGATCAGCTTCTGCAGCAAAAATACTTCAACCAGATCAAGCCTAAAGTTCAGGACAGCCAGGATATCTACACGATGTTCGGAAAGCCCTGCGAACAGTGGCACTACAAGAATTTAGGCGAACACACCTATATGTATCGCTACCTCGATGAATCCGGATTCCCGATGGCCTTATGGGTCGATTTTGACGACAAGGATGATAAAGTTCTGCGTTACGTTTTAAGTATTGATCCCTGGGTCCAGAGGGACGCGGATCAGCGAGATTTCTAAAAGTTTTTTCTAGATGCATCCTCCTCAGCAGCACAAGTTCGGATTTAAGGCCTGGATTCCGACGATCGGACTGGCCTTTGCCGCTTTCGTTTTCAACACTTCTGAATTTTTACCCGTCGGCTTATTGCCGAACATTGCAGAATCGATTCATGAGTCTGTCTCAAAGACCGGCCTCATTATTACGGTTTACGCCTGGGTCGTATCTCTGTTGTCGCTCCCGCTGACGATATTGACCGCGAAGCTGGAGCGGCGACGGCTGCTTCTTTGGCTCATCGTGATTTTTGCACTGAGCCATTTCGTGGTTTTGTGGGCCGATACGTTTGAAAAACTCATGGGCGCGCGGATCTGTGTCGCGGTAACGCATTCCATCTTTTGGTCCATCATGACGCCTCTGGCGGCCAGAGTAGCGCCGTTCGGGAAGCAGGCATTTGGTTTAGCGGCCGTGATGGGCGGCTCGATTGTCGCAACGGTGCTTGGCGTTCCGATCGGAACTCATCTCGGACAGCAGGTCGGCTGGCAGGGATCCTTCTTCATTGTGGGTATGGCTGCCGTATTGGTTTGGGTTATTATCTTTTTCTCGCTGCCTGTCTGTACCAGCAACCGGGCCGGTTCTTTAAAGAGCCTGCCGTCCTTGTTTAAGCGTCCGGCGCTTGTACAGCTTTACCTTCTGACCATGGTCGTGATTTTGGGCCAGTTCACGGTGTACTCCTACATCACTCCGATTCTGATGAATGTCGGACACTTGTCTGAGAATGCCACAGTCTGGTTCCTGTTTATTTTCGGTATTGCCGGCATTATCGGAACCGTGATTAGTTCCAGGACGGTGGATAAGCACCGCTCAGGCACTCTGGTGATCCCGATGCTGATCATGATGGTCTGTGTCGGACTGCTGACGGTTACCTCTTCGCATTTCGGTGCTCTGGTCATACTCGGAACTTTCTGGGGCGCTTCGATGACGGCGATCTCGATGGCGTTTCAGACTCTGCTCTTGGATACGGCCCGAGATGCTGCCGACGTGGCGACATCGATGTTTTCCGGCATTTTCAATATCGGTATTGGCGGCGGAGCCTTTATCGGCAGCCGAGTGTCTGCTGAGTTCGGTTTCGCCGCGGTTCCGTATGTCGCCTGTGCACTTATCGGTGTTTGTGTGCTGGCCTGTGCGGCGATTTGGCTGAAGCGAGGCTCGGCGATCTTGCCGACTCGCTAAGACGAATATACGAATACCACACAAATGAAAACGGCCCTCCGTCGGAGGGCCGTGAATCAAAAGAGATTCAAATTATTCCTTCTTGTGCTCGTTGCGCAGACGGATGTGGAGCTCTCTCAATTGTTTTTCATCAACAGGAGAAGGAGCCTGCGTCAGCAAGCACTGTGCACGCTGTGTCTTCGGGAAGGCGATCACGTCACGGATGGAATCAGCACCGCACATCATGGTGACGATACGGTCAAGACCGAATGCTAAGCCGCCATGGGGAGGTGCACCGTACTGGAGAACGTCAAGCAGGAAGCCGAACTTGGCGCGGGCTTCTTCCGGACCGATCTTAAGTGCGTTGAAAACCTTGCTCTGAACATCAGCCTTGTGAATACGAATGGAGCCGCCGCCGATTTCCCAGCCGTTGAGAACCATGTCGTAAGCTTTGGCGAAGCAGTTTTCCGGATCGGTAACGAGTTTGTCTTCGTCGCCGTCTTTCGGGCTTGTGAACGGGTGGTGGCAGGCAACCCAGCGTTCTTCTTCCTCGTCGTACTCGAACATCGGGAAGTCGATAACCCACAGAGGTCTCCAGCCTTCTTCAAACAGGCCGTGGGACTTTCCGAATTCGGAGTGACCGACTTTCAAACGCAGAGCGCCGAGGGAGTCGAAAACGATCTTCTTACGGTCGGCACCGAAGAAAATGACATCTCCGTCCTGTGCACCGGTTCGTTCGATGATGGCCTTGAGGACATCGTCGGAAAGGTTCTTAACGATCGGGCTCTGGAGGCCTTCCCTGCCGGCCTTGACGTCGTTAACTTTGATGTAGGCCAAACCTTTGGCACCGTAGATCTTGACGAAGTCGGTGTAGCCGTCGATTTCGCTGCGCGGCATGGAGGCACCGTGCGGAACACGGAGGGCCATGACGCGGCCGTCGTTGAGTTCGGTAGCGGATCTGAAGACCTTAAAGTCAACGTTGCCCATCAGATCGGTAAGATCTGTGAGTTTGAGCTTGACGCGAAGGTCAGGTTTGTCGGAGCCGTAGTTGTTCATAGCATCCGTCCACAGCATGATGGGGAACGGATTGGGCAGATCGACGTTAATGGCTTCTTTGAAGACAGTGCGGATCAGCTCTTCCATCAAGGCGCGGATTTCAACTTCGTTCAAGAAGCTGGTTTCAATATCCACCTGGGTGAATTCAGGCTGACGATCGGCACGGAGGTCTTCGTCACGGAAGCACTTAACGATCTGGTAGTAGCGGTCAAAGCCTGCGCACATCAGCATCTGTTTGAAGAGCTGGGGAGACTGCGGCAGAGCGTAGAAGTGGCCGTCGTGAATACGAGAGGGAACCAGATAGTCGCGGGCGCCTTCCGGGGTGCTCTTGGTGAGCATCGGAGTTTCGATGTCGATGAAGCCGTGCTTATCAAGGAAACGGCGGAAAGCCATTGCAGCTTTGTAGCGGAGCTTCATGTTGCGCTGCATCGGCAGACGACGAAGGTCGAGCACACGATAAGTCAGACGTGTGGTTTCGGAGAGGTTTTCGTCATCAAGCAGGAAGGGAGGAGGTGCGGAAGGATTCAGGATCTTGAGTTCCTGAGCCAGCACTTCAATGCCGCCGGAGATGAGGTTTTCGTTGCGAGTGCCTTCCGGACGAGCACGAACCAGGCCTTTAACCTCCACAACGAATTCGTTACGGACTTTATCGGCAGTTTCGAAGACGTCGGGACGATCCGGGTCGCAGACGATTTGGACCAGGCCTTCACGATCGCGCAAATCGATGAAAATAACACCGCCGTGGTCGCGGCGGCGATGGGCCCAGCCGTAGAGGGTGACAGTTTGACCGAGGAATTTCTCGTCAATCAAACCTGCATATTCAGTACGCATTAAAAACTCCGCAAAAGCGAGCACTTTTCGTGCTCTATCAATAAATTCCCGTTCATTCTAAACAATGGGTACCCAAAATGACAATTCAGTTGTATGTCTTTCGGATTCGGGAGTAAGGCAAATCACTTATCTTTTTTAGCAGGGCAATTTTCATTGCAGTGGGAGGCAGGCAGGGCGGCAGAAGATCCGCCCTTAAAGTCTGTAGCATACCAACCTTTTCCCTTGAGCTCGAAGCCGGGTGCCGAAAGCTGTTTAACCATCGTTTCCATGTTGCATTTCGGACAATGGGTAATAGGAGCGTCGGAGTATTTCTGCAGAACATCTTTTGTGTAGCCGCAGTTAGAGCACTTGTAAGAGTAGATAGGCATTTCGCTTAAATAATA